>Ga0105048_10009702_pt1 | contig 15269 bp, 18 predicted proteins | sample MAT05_FD_78382 | JGI IMG/M metagenome (GOLD analysis project Ga0105048, IMG submission 78382) | Freshwater microbial communities from Lake Fryxell liftoff mats and glacier meltwater in Antarctica - MAT-05 | ecosystem: Environmental > Aquatic > Freshwater > Ice > Liftoff microbial mat | place... | reverse complement strand
TGAAGCGCGAAAAAGGTGCCAAGTGGGATGCGCGAAACCGCCCCGGGTTTTGTGGGGGCGGCGGGCTTGGGAGCGGGTTTCGGAGTTTCCGCTTTTTTAATTACAGGCGGAGATGCTGGTGCCGGAGCGGGCTTTGGCACCACGCCCGGGGCGGCACATGACGCGATGCCAAGTGCCGCAGCGAGCGTGAGGAGTGAGCCGGGCGGGCGCTTCATTTGACGATTTCAAGAAGCTCGACATCGAAGACAAGCGTGCCAGCCGGTGCGCCGGGCGGCGGGCTCTCTCCATAGGCGAGTTTTCCGGGAATCCAGAGGCGGCGTTTTTCACCCTCCACCATGAGCTGAACGCCCTCGGTCCAGCCGGCGATGACTTGGTTGAGCGGGAAAACAATCGCCTCATCGCGGGCGACGGAGCTATCGAAGAGTTTACCATCGGTGGTCCAGCCGGAGTAGTGGACTTTCACTTGGTCGGTGGCTTTCGGGTGGGTGGTGCCAGTGCCTTTGGTGATGACGCGGGAGGCGATGCCAGAAGCGGTTTTCTCCGCAGTCTCGGGCGCGGCGGCCACGTCTTCCGGAGTCGGTGGTGGTTTGGGCGCGGATTTGATTTTCAGAAGCTCGACATCGAAGACCAGCAAGCCGCCGGGACGACCGCCGCCGGGATTTTCTCCATAGGCAAGATCCGCCGGAATCCAGAAGCGGCGTTTTTCGCCTTCCACCATGAGTTGGAGTCCTTCGGTCCAGCCTTTGATCACGCCATTGAGCGGGAAGCTGGTGGGTTGGCCGCGTTGGACGGAGCTATCGAAAAGTTTCCCATCGGTGGTCCAGCCGGAGTAGTGGACCGTCACCGTATCAGCGGCGGCAGGCTTGGTTTCCCCGGTGCCGGGGGTGAGGACTTTCGAGACGAGGCCGGAGGCGGTTTTAGCGGCATCGGCAGGCGGGGCTTTTACATCGGCAGGTGTTTCGGGCATGGTGGTTTCGGCTTGAGCGTTGATAGAAAGACTGGAAGCAAGCCCGACGACAAGCGGCAGGATGGCACGAAGAGGTTTGATCAGGAAGCGCATGGCCGAGAAACTCGACGGAGCAGCGGCATCTGTCAATGCTGCGAGTAGCTCCTGCGCCGGGTCCTGACCTCAATGGCGGTGGACTCATTGCAATACTGGCAGGTAAAGTAGCCTCTGAAAAAAATTGAGAGAGCCACTCTCAGCCGATAACTGCCTAGGAAGGATTGTGCTTTGCGGTGTTTCGAGCAGGCTTTGTTCGCCAAAACAGGGGTTAGACAAAGCGGACAGCGAGTCCGGCCAGCAAACATCCATTGCAAGAAACAGCAAAAAATCGTCACCCCGCTCAGGCCGATTCCGAGCATGATCAGTTCCCGGTCATCCATGGCCAGCGCGTAAAGTAAGATTCCAATGCAGGAAACGATAAGAAAATACCTTAGGCAATAGAGGATGGCGACCATCCGAAAACGATGGACTGATGAACTCGTGGGGAGGCGATGCATTGACGACTAACTAGATATGGCCCAAATTGATTTTGTCACAAAGGCTTTCTTTCACAACGTTTCATAAAAACAAAAGATGCAAGGTTTGTGCCAAATTGTGAAGAAGCACTTCCATGTTAATGTGCATTGAATTGCTTCCCTCGGCGGGTAAGGAGGGCTAAATGAGGTGGGAGTCAGAAAAATCCTTTTGGGTGCTCTTGTCGGAAAAAGGCGGGCTTGGCTGAGAAAGCAGGGTATCGATGCGGGTAAGCAGCTCGAGTGACGGGACTTCCCCGCCCTCCAGCAAAATGCGCAGGCGTGTGCGCCAATCTTCCACCGAACCACCCTCTTCGGCGGCGAGAACCGTGGCAGTCTGAGTCATGCGGCCACTCACGGCAAACTGTTTGCCCGTGCGGCGAAGCCATGCCTCAAAATAGGGTTTGTCTTTCTTCCCGGCGAACACCCCCAAGCGTTGGATCATTTCGCCGGAATGGTCAAGGAGGGGAAAAGATTTTCCCTCACATTACCGCCAGAATCGGTGGAAAATTTCTATCCCATGGAACAATGTTTTGCCAAACCGGGAGGATGCTTCATCATCCCGGCATGAAGTTGCTTGTTTGTTTTGCCGGAGCGTGTTGTTTCGCCGTTTTGCTTACAGGTTGCGGTTCCTCAGGTGGCGGTGCGCAAGTCCCGGGAACCGGCCCCTTTGACAGCCGCGGCAATTACGTGGAGGCATGGGCGGACAATCCGGCGAAATGGCGAAAACCCGGCAGTGCGGCTCCGCGCGGCCAAGCCTCCGATTCCGTTCCAGAGATTGCCAGAATCGAGCAGCCGCCGATGAATTCGAATCCACTGGCCAGCAGCGCCAGTCCGACCATCATTTCAAAGCCCGCCTCCGCGCCAAAGGTGGATACCCTGGCTCCTGTGACGGTCAGACCCAAGCCGAAGCCCACGGCATCACCTGCAGTGGTGGCCAAGCCAAAACCAAAACCCAAGGTGGTTTCCAAGCCAAAGGTAAAACCGAAGCCCACGCCAAAGCGTTATGTGGTGAAAGCGGGCGATTCGCTTTCGGCGATTGCCAGCCGCAATGGAACCTCCGTCTCCGCATTGCAGCGGGCCAACGGCGTCAAGGGTACGCTCATCCGCCCGGGACAATCGTTGGTAATTCCAAAGTAACGAGGAAAACGGGCGGGCGCGGCATGGGATTCCCATACGGCAGAACAAGATAACGCGATTTCCGTAGTCAGCTTCAGGGGATTCTGTAAATTTCCGCCATGGAGGAATCCCAAGCGATCATCACCCGGCTGACGCGCTTGACGGATACCAGCTTGATCGTCCATTGGTTCACTGAGCAGCATGGCCTGATCAAAACGGTGGCAAAGGGCGCTCGCCGCCCAAAGAGCCCTTTCGCCGGTAAGCTGGATCTCTTCTACGGCGGGGAAATCAGCGTCAGCCAAGCTCGCCATGGTGAGCTTCACATTTTGCGCGAGGTTTCCATTCAGACCTGGCGCGAAGGTCTGCGCCGGACTTACAGCGTTACCCTGTTAGCCGCTTATTTTTGCCAACTGCACGAGGCCGCCGTGGAACCCGAGCATCCCGCACCCGAGCTTTACGATCTGTTGCGTCGTGGCCTGGATCACTTGGATACTTCCCCGCCCACCTTGAAAGCCATGCGGTACTTCGAAAATGAACTGGCCCGGCATCTGGGAATCCTTGCCAATCAAGGCGATCCGTCATTGGCATTAAGGGACGCACTGGGTCAATTCCCGGGTTCCCGGGCGGATTTAGTCGAAAGACTTTCCTCAAATGAAGATTTCAGCTCGCAAGTCCCATAAAAACGCCAATACTCTCGCGCAACTCAAAAATTTATGGACTCCCCGACTGCGACACTCATTGGAATTCTTCAGGACCGTGTGGAATCCCTGCGTGCGGCAGGCGACCTCGACGAGGCCCTCCATGCCGCCACGGCTGCGGTCGAAAAATCCCAGCAAACCCTCGGTCCTGATTTGGATAGCATTGATGCATTCGCTTCCTCCTTGGAAATCCGCGGAGATATCTACCGCGAGCTCGGTCGCTTCGAACTCGCTCTTGATGATTATCGGCAGGCTACCGATCAACTTCAAAATCGGCCGGATCGATTTGATCAGATGGGCCGCATCCACGCTGGCCTCGGTGCCGCCCATGATGGCCTCGGGAACGAACAAAAAGCCGTGGATAACTGGCAAATCGCCATTGAATTTTTCGAGAAAAATGAACCCCCTCTCTTGTTGGATGTGGCTGCCATGGCAAACAATCTTGGTTTCATGGCCAAATCCAGCGGTGATCTCGATAAAGCGGAATCAAGCTTTTTGCGTGCCTTGGAAATTCTCCACTCGCAGCTCGGCCAAGCGCATGAGCAAACGGCCACCGTCTCGAGCAACCTCGGCGCGCTCTATCAGGCAGCAGGTTATTTCGAGCAATCCCGCGAAATGCACATGATGGCCTTGGAAACCCGTCGCAACTTGTTAGGCGAAGAGCATCCGGACACCGCCCAGTCCCACAACAATCTAGCCCTCGCCCTGCTCAGCACGGGGGACCGCTCGTGGGCGAGAAGGCATTTCGAAAAATCACTCGCGGGCTACGAGGCGCTCGGCCCGGACTATGCGGAGGATCTCGAAGCCGTGGCATCGAACTATTGTGATTTCCTGCGGGAAGAGGGAGAAGCCACACTTGCAGAGCTGATCGCCGGGCGCGTGCGCGAGACTCTCGGAACCCAAGTGGCCTGATGGATTTCAGCGGGTTTCTAATCCACCTGCGCCACGGCCATCGCAGCGATGCCTTCTTCGCGCCCGATGAATCCCATCATCTCATTGGTGGTGGCCTTGATGCCCACCCGCTCGGGCGGAATTCCGAGGGCCGCGCCGATGTTTGCCCGCATTGCATCCCGGTGAGGTAAAACCCGCGGTGCCTCGGCGATCAAAGTGGAATCCACATTGATGATTTTCAAACCCGCCGCCGCTACCAACTCCCGGCACTTTTCCAAAATCCTCAACGAGCAGATGTCCTTGCACGCGGGATCCCCCGGCGGGAAAAAGTAGCCAATGTCCGGCTGCCCGAGTGCGCCTAACACCGCATCCGCGATGGCATGGCACAGCACATCCGCATCCGAATGCCCAGCCAGCCCATGAGTGTGGGGAATGGTCACCCCACCGAGAACCAACAGGCGGTTCTCTGCGAATTGGTGAACGTCGTAGCCGATGCCGATCATCCTTTGATTTAAGATTTGAGATTTCCAATACTCACCATCAAAGGATTTCCTCGATGGGAATCACCCCGTTGCTGGCGACGATGGACCAGGCATCGCCGTGGCCGTGGACTTCGGTGAGTTCCACTTTTCCGCCGGCGGTTTCCACTAAAAGTTGGCCGGCCGCGATGTCCCACAAGGAAATGCGGGACTCGATGTAGCCATCCAAGCGCCCACAAGCGATGTAGGCCATGCCCAATGCGGCGGACCCCATCATCCGCATTTTCCGCGCCTTGAGCGAAGCCCGGTGGAAGCGCTCGATGCCCGTGCGCAAGGCGGCATCATCCTTGCCGCAACCCACAAACAAGATGGACTCGGCAAAGGTCGCCCGCTTGCTCGCCTGGATTGGCTTACCATTGAGCATCGCAGGGCCGCCCTTCTCCACCGTCCAAGTCTCACCCACCATCGGATCATGGATCACGCCCACGACGATTTCCCCATCCACCCGCAGCGCGATGGACACGCAGAAATGCGGAATGCCATAGAAAAAATTCACCGTGCCATCAATGGGATCGACGATCCATTGGCGCGGCGATTCCTGATTTCCGGCAATCCCTTCTTCGCCATAGAGCGCATCTCCCGGCCGGGCACCCAAGAGAATATCAGTGATCAACTCCTGGGACTCCTTATCGAGCGCGAGCTTGATGTCATGGGCGCTGGCTTCATCGACGACGGCATCGCTGCCAAAATTTTCGCGAAGAAGAATCCCGGCGGTGAGCGCGGCGTGGGTGGCAAGTTCGAGGTCGGTCATGGAATATAATATGCGTTGCGCTGATTTCAGCATCGATTGAGAGCGGTAGCAACCTCCAGCGCTCGCTAATTTACCGACTGTTCTCCCTCGTTTCCCGCTCGACAGGACCATGCGCCTGATGGAAGAGTAGCTATATGATTCGCCAAGGAGAAAATCCATTTTCCAATTATCCGCTGACCACACTTGAGGGTGTGGTCTCGCTACTCCAAAGGACCACGCAAATCTCCGGTGGTGGTGAAACAGCGGCTCAGACCACCCATATCGCGTTGCTATCCATCGGGGAAAAACGGGTGGAGCTGCGACTCTCCACTCCGCCTATCATTCAGGACGGCGACCGCGTGCGGCTGGCAGGGACCGAAGGAAACGGCGTTTTCACGGCAATCGCGTGCCGGAATCTGCAAACAGGCTGGGTTTCTCCGCTACAGAACTCAGGTTGGATCATCGGAATCCTGGTTTTGTTCATCGCTACCGGGCTGGTTTTCGGTGTGTCTTTCGCTTTAATAGGGGGTTTGGTCGTCAGTTTCATCACAGGAAAATTCAGCATCTTCTCGCTTTTTTTCATCCTTGTCGGGTTCATTGTTCCCACGCTCGCCATTTGGATGCTCGTAAAATTGAAGCGCAACTCCGCCACTGCAAAACGGGCGTGGTATATGGTTCAATAAAAAACGCCCGGCTGCGGCGAGGCAGGCGAACGTTTTGGTGAAATTGGGAAATGACCGGATCAGTCGAGTTTCGGCTTCCCAACGCGGCGGACGGCACCGAAACGCTTTTGGAATTTATCGATCCGGCCTTCCGTATCCACAAACTGGGCGAGGCCGGTGAAGAACGGATGCGAATCGGACGTGACGCCAATGGAGATGACGCTGTGCTCCACGCCATCGACAACTTCTTTCTTTTCAGAATTCTTGGTCGAGCGGCTGATGAAGCGCTTGCCGGTCGTCATATCAACGAAGATGACCGGATTGTATTTCGGATGAAGGTCCTTTTTCATGAGAATTTAGTGTCCTGACGCGTTTCCGACGCGGCGGGACGCGGAAGGTGGCGAAAAATTCGGGGCTGTCAAGCCGGCAAATTCCAGAATTACTTGATCACGTAGGTTTAAAGTAAAGACTTGCAAAATAAATTCAATTATTTCTTATGAACAACCGTTTTTTGAGTCGCTTTTGTCACATTCGGGTGTAGATTGTCCTCGTTATGGCAATTACAACGAAACGTACCCGATTCTCACGTCGCCTTCCTGATCATGTCACTGATGAGCTGTGCGTTGTTCTTTCTGAAAAGAAAGTGTTTGGATTCAACGACTTGTTTGAACGAGTCTTCGCGAATTTAAAACTACGCAACGCAGTGAGCGGTGGAGAAGAAATGCTCCGCCTCCGTGCTTATGAAAAACTTCAAAACCTGGTCACTCGTGGCTTGGTGGAGAAACTGGGTAAGGAATACAAAGGAACCGCTCGCGTTCATGAAGCATCCAGTGCTTTTGCAGCTGCCCAGGAGGCGGCCGCACAAGAAGATTGATTGATCTCTCCTGAAAAGCCCGCGCCTCGAAAAGGCGCGGGTTTTTTTATTTGGTTTTTTCTCCCAATCCACCGTGAGGAGTTTAAAACCTCCCGCGCCGCCCTTTCGTCATGCCAGTCGATTACCTTCCAGTCCTCATTCAAATCCTCATCGCGATCGGCTTTGCCGTCACGGTTCTGAGTTCGAGCATCATTTTCGGGCGCACGGCCAAGACGAACAAGACCAAAGACAGTGCTTATGAATGTGGAATGTTACCGATCGGCGAGGGTTCACCGAGGTTTTCAGTGAAATTCTATCTGGTGGCGATGTTGTTCGTGATCTTCGATATCGAGGTGGTCTTCATGTATCCGTGGGCGGTGCAGTTCCGGGATTTAACGGCCCAGCACGGCCCGACGGCCTTGGTGAGCATGGCGGGCTTCGCCGGAATCCTGGTGTTTGCTTACGTGTATGCCCTGAAAAAAGGTGCCTTGTCCTGGAAATCCTGAAGCCGTCCTTTGATGATCCAGCATGTCGTTTATTTCCAACTTAAACCGGAAGCGGACGCGCCTTTGTTAGAGAACCTCGTCCGCAGCAGCCGCAGCCTGCTTTTGAAGATTCCCGGAGTCTTGAGTGTGAAATCCGGGAGGAACATCGATGCGACTTCACAATGGCAATTTTTCTATTCCATGGAAATCGAGTCTTTGGAGAAACTCAAATTCGCCCTTGATGATCCCTTCCACCTGAAGCTCATGGAGAAGTTCATCAAGCCTCACACGCTCAGTCAGTTTTCGTTGGACTTCGAATTGGACCCTTCCAAAAATCTGAAATACTCATAGTGAAAATGAGGCGAATTGGCACGAATCAGGCTTGATCCCATCAGCACCCGCGCCCAAGTTCCGCTGCCCGGCAACGGGTGTTTTCACTTGTCAATAAAGAGCAATGGTCTTCCCGATTCAACTTCCAAACGATGCCCCGTTCACGCCGGAGCAGCGCGCGTGGCTTAACGATTTTCTTACCAAAGCCCTCGCTCAGGGGCTGCAGACAATGTCTGCCTCAGAGCCGGCGGTGCCAGTCACCGTGCTGTATGGCTCGCAAACAGGGACGGCGGAAGGCCTCGCTAAAAAACTTCACAAGACGCTCAAGAAGGGAAATTTCATTCCAGAGATGCATGACATGGCCGCTTACGATCGCGCGCGGCTGCCGACGGAGAAAAATCTTTTGATCATCACCTCCACCTATGGCGATGGCGAGCCGCCGGACTCCGCCACCGAGCTTCACGCATGGCTCATGAGTGAGGCCGCGCCCAAGCTTGAGGGAGTTTCTTACTCGGTCCTGGCCTTGGGCGATACCAGCTACCCGGATTTCTGCAAATGTGGCATCGAGTTCGATACCCGTCTAGGTGAGCTGGGTGCCTCCCGGATTTACGACCGCGTGGATGTGGACGTGGATGCGGATGTGCCCTACGCGAATTGGTCTGCCGCACTCCTCTCTTTGTTAGGGCCAACCGCTTTTGTCGCACCAGCCTTGGCAACGGCGGCGGATCCAAGTGAGGAAGGTTATAACAAATCCAATCCTTTTCCCTCGCCTGTCGTGGCAAATTCCAACCTCAATGGTCCGGGTGAGAAACAAACCCATCACATAGCCCTTTCCCTGACAGGCTCCGGGCTGCAATACGAAGTGGGAGATGCCCTCGGAGTCTATCCGCTCAATCCGCCCGGGGTGGTGGATGAAATCATCGCAAACCTGCCCTTCAAAGCCGGCATGGTCCCCACTCCTGATGGCGAAGAATTCACCTTGCGCGAGGCTCTGATCCAATTTTATGACATCGGCTCGCTCAATAAATCCATCATCCAAAAATGGCAGGCCAAGAGCGGCTCGCCGTTTCTGCGCTCACTCGTCCAAGCCGATGACAAGAAAGCATGGGACGATTTTTGTTGGGGGCGGGATTTGATCGACCTGGTGATCGATCACCCGGCGGATTTCTCCGACGGCGAGGAATTTGTGGGGATTCTTAAAAAGTTACAGCCGCGCTTGTATTCAATCGCCTCCAGCCCGCGCGCGCACCCGGGTGAAGTCCACTTGTGCGTGGGCATCGTCCGCTACCAGACGCACGGCCGCAAACGGGGTGGCATCTGCTCCACGTTCCTTTCTGATCGCCTGACAGAAGAGGTGACACCAAGGGTTTATCTCCATTCCAACAATGCATTCCGCTTACCTTCTGACGGAGAAGTGCCGGTGATCATGGTCGGCCCAGGGACGGGGATTGCCCCCTTCCGTGCGTTTCTTGAAGACCGGAAAGCCACCGGGGCCACCGGGAAAAACTGGCTGTTTTTCGGCAACCCTTACAGTACTTCGGATTTCCTCTACGAAGATGAACTCAATGGCTACCTCGCGGATGGCACGCTCGGGCGGCTGGATCTGGCATGGTCCCGCGATCAGAAGGAAAAAATCTATGTGCAAAACCTGATGCTCGATCAAGGTGCCGAACTCTGGGCATGGTTCCAGGCGGGTGCGGCGTTCTACGTCTGTGGAGATGCCTCCCGGATGGCAAAGGATGTGGACAACGCCTTGCACAAAGTCGCCGAGGAACACGGCAGGATGAGTCCTGAAGAAGCCGCTGCATTCATCGCGCAACTGAAAAAAGAAAAACGCTATCTGCGGGACGTCTATTGATTTTCAAGAAAATCACGCTCCCTTGGGAGATAAAATAGGTTTTACAGGGCCTATGGGTCCAGTCCTTCCTACCTGTAAGGAGCTTCTCCGTCTCGTCCAAATCCCTATCTACGGCGCATTTGCTCTTCCACAAAGATTTCGGCAAGCCGGAAACACCGGCGGGAAAGATCTTTGGCATCGTTATCGCCGATCAGGGCCACGCCTTCTTCGCTTACTTCGGCAAGATAGATTTTCCACGCCATTTTGGTCAGCAGCTCGGGATCGATCTTCGGTCGCGGCGACTGCTGTTGGGGGTGTTGTTGTTGCTGCTGAGGATGCGGCTTGGGTGTGGCAGGAGGGTGGTGTGCGGAACCCGCCTCTGGATTTGCGCTTTCATCAGTGCTTGCGGATTCTGGCGCAGGGAGATTTTCCGAGTGCTGCGGGGCGGCATTTTGCGAGCCGTCACCCTTTCCTTTGCCCTTGCGGCGGCGGCGTTTCCGTTTGGCGCTCTCGGTCATTGCCGGCTGACCATCCGTGGCAGCCTCAGGCTCAGGCCAATCATTTTCGTTCGAGCTGGAACGGGAATCGTCTTCGGCCGCGACCATCGCCACGGGAACCGCGGAAACAGGCCGCTCAGGGGCAGGTAAATCGGAGAGTTCATCCTTGGCCTTGGCGTTCTTTTTGGGCCGGGGTGTCGAAATCCGGCGTGAGCGCGGTGCCGCTTCGTTTGCGGGTATCGAAGATGGATCTGGAGTGGGTGCGGTATCGTCGCTCATGTGGGTGGCAGGAAAGAAGCCCGTCCACGAGCCTGCCGTCCAGCACATTCAAGGGTCCACCGAAAAATCAACCTCCGTGGAAACTCGGGCAACTGTCGGGGCGTGAGGCTTACCGTCTTTAACGATGGGAGCAGAAGCGGCTCCAGGCTGGGCTTCCACCTTTTTACGGGCCTGCTCAGCAAATTTACCGAGAATACCAGACTGCAGGGCTCTGTTACGATCTCCCATGGTTTTACCCTCACCACCCATCATTTCCTGCATTTCTGCATCCATGTGGGGATCCTCTTCATCCTTTGCATTGGGATCGCCTCCAAGGGCCAAGGTGGCTTTGTCGATTTGCCCACCGCGTTTGGCGATGCGGTCGAGGGATTTTTGATAGGTCGCGAGCATGCCTTTGATATCGCCCGCGGAGCGAATCTCCTTAATGGCGGAAGCGAGGGCTTGGACTCGTGCGGGCGAGGAGACAAACCAACCGGCTCCGCCCCCTGTCAGTGCCAGGCAGCAGGCAAGGGCGATGAGCGTGTCGCGCACTCTTTTGCTCTTCAGGCGGGCTCTCTGCTCATCAAGCAGCAATCCCAACTCGGTGGAGGTGGCCTCATCCAAGCCTAAATTAACGGCTGGCACTGCGGCTGCGGTCTCAATGGTGGCTATTGCAGCTTGGACCGGCATGATTTGTCCTTGGAGTTGTTGAGCTGGAAACGCTTGGAGCGGGATGCCCTCCGCATTGACCATGACCAAGTAAGGAGCCTGAGCCGGAACCATGGATTCCAAACTCGCTTGCCTCGGAAATGCCTGAGTGGGCACCTTGTTGAGTTCTGAGGTGTCTTTCAGCGCAGCATCGAAGAGCTGTTGTAGTTTTGCTTGGCTGGTCATGTGGCTAACATATCCAAAATATAAGGGTTTTAGAATTACGTATTGACGTGTATCTCCATGCAACTCCCAGTTACCGCAACCTCATTCAAAGGTGAAATTTCTGGAAACTCGCCGCTTTACAACTCGGGAACGCCTCCCCATAGTCCCGCGCCCATGACTTTTGCTTCCATAGATTGGCTTTCGATTAGCATTAACCTTTTGCTGGTGATCTTCGTGATCGTCTGCCTGTTGATGACCCTGATGATTCTGATGCAGCGTCCCAAGCAGGAGGGTTTGGGCGCGGCTTTCGGAGGTGGCGTGACGGACCAGGTCTTCGGCGCACGGACCACCAACGTGCTCCAACGCACCACGGTTTACCTGGGTTCCGCGTTTTTCATCATCAGCCTCGTGCTGGCGGTGTTGATTGGTCACCAGAACAAGGGTGAGTCCCTGCTCCAGAAACCACAACCCAAGGTGGAGGCCAAAGCTCCTGCAATTCCCGAGACTCCCGCCGTGCCCAAGTCACTCACTGAAGAACTTCCCGCCGAAGTAAATTCACCCGTTGCTCCCACGCCCTCTGAATCCCCGGCGGATGCCGCGCAACCCGCGCCTCCCGTGGTGATTCCCGATATCACTCCGCCACAAGCCCCAGCGGATCCGCCTGCAAGCGCGCCCTCAACACCTGAGGTGCTTCCTCAGAATAAATAGCCTCCGCGAGGTGCTCTCACCCCGTGACGGCGACCCCTGAATCCATGCAAGATGCCCCGGAATGGGCGAAGCCTGAAGCATTTCCCAAAGCTCCCGGGGGCTGGGGCTGGGTTGATCTCAAACGCCGGCACCATCCCTGCGCCACGCTTGAAGTTTTGGTGCAAGCCATCCAGAACGACCGTGCCGCCGAGTTAAGTCTTGTGTGGACACCGCAGGGGGAGTGGATGGTTTTACCCGAGGAGATTCCCGAACTCGGCGAGTCCTTGCGCACGGCGCGTAAACAATGGGCGAGCGACGATCTGGCAGAAAGTTTCCACCGCCTGCGCTGGTTCGGAATCATTCTGTTAGGATGCGTTGGATTGGCCCTTTATCGGGGCTTCGCGCTCGCCGCTGAGATGGCCACCCAGGCTGGCACGGATGTGGATCTCTGGGTGCGCTTGAAGTTTGGGCTTCGGGCGATTTTAGCTTCTGGAAACTCTGGCATCGCTCTTCTGATGTTTGTGATTTTTGCGTTCATCCCTTGGTATCAAGCGAGAAAAAGACGCTCGGAACTCAGCACTTGGTCCGCTTCGGGCATCGCCGCCTCAGTACCGACCTTGCGAATGGAGACCTGGCTTGATTGCCAAAAAGCACCAGTCACCAAAGTTCTGTTGGCGCTCATCGGATGTGTCGCAGTCGCTCAGTTACTTGCTCCAAGCCATGGAGAAGCCCGTGGTTCCTGGTTCGCGATTTTCCAAAATTGGGGTGGAATTTCGCAAGCCGGATTGGTGAAAAGCAGCTACTTCCAAGGCGAGTGGTGGCGCCTGTTCACCGCCCCATTGATGCATGGAAACATCGTGCATTTGCTCATGAATGGCTCGGCGATGCTCTATCTAGGGAAACGCCTGGAAGTTCTCGCAAGATGGCCTCATCTCGTTTTGGTGTTTCTTTTTTCGGCATCTGCGGGCGGAATTGCTTCCGCTCATCTCGTGACCGCGACTTCCGTCGGCGCGTCGGGCGGGTTGATGGGCTGGCTGGGATTTTTGTTGGTTTTTGAAACTCTTCATCACGAGTTGGTCCCTCTGAGATCGAGGAAACGTCTCGCAGCGGGTGTTTTTGTCACTGCCCTGATCGGATTGGTGGGCTATCGATTCATCGATAACGCAGCTCACGTCGGAGGCTTGCTCGCCGGGATGACGTATGCCCTTGTTGTATTTCCTCGGTCCTCATCCGGCAAGCGGCCAAGCTCGACTCTTTTAGACCGCCTCGCAGGTTCCGCCGCACTGTTGGCTATCGTCCTCGCGGCGGCGGCGGCATTTTTCAAGATCTTGGAATCCTGAAGCAGGAACGGTCAAATCTGGTCGTGGAGTTCCCAAGAAACAAAACATTCCAAAGCGCCGTTGGATCTTTGCCATTGGCATTTCGAAAATCCGAGGCAATCTCTTCATGACTCTCTTCATCCTCGATTCAATCCAGCAAATGTTACGCACAGCCTTCATTATTCTTACTCTCTGTGCTTCTGTCCACGCGGGAACTCGGATTTTCCAAGCCTTTGAGGGCGATGGCTTCGATGATTGGAAGGTGGAAGGGGAAGCATTCGGCCTCGCCCCGGTGTCCGTGAAAACCTCAGAGATGGAGGAGCCTTTCACGGCTTATTCGGACGATGGTTTGGCAGCTTCCACCCATGGAGGCGAGGACGCCAAGGGCCGCTTGACTTCCCCCGGGTTTTCGATCAAGGAGCCGTTTATCCTCTTTCTGATCGCTGGTGGAGACCTCCCGGGCAAGACCGCCGCCCAGCTCATCGTCGATGGCCAGATCGTGCGTGAGGCAACGGGTACACGCAGTTTCAGAACCAGGAACGCAGTTTGGAATGTTGCAGATCTTGTTGGAAAATCGGCCCATATCGTTCTGTTGGATGACGCATCCGGCGAGTGGGGCTTCATAGCCGTCGATCAGATTGTCCTTGCAGGGGACCCGAGCTACAAATTCCCACCCACTACCCGTGCGGGCAAGGCCTTTGTCCAGGGTCTCAGCCCTTCCGCCGCCCTACCAAATATCAACATTCCCTCCGCAAGCACCCTCAAAGTCGAGGCCAGCTATGAGGATCAGAAACTCACCTCCCCCACCGCGCTTGCCTTCGATGATGAAGGGCGGATCTACATTTCCGAGACCCATCGCTTCCGCAGAGCGGGCGTGGAGGATGACCGTGAACACCTCTATTGGTATGTCGATGATCTCGCTAGCAAGACCACCGCAGACCGTCGCGCGATGCATGAAAAATGGCAGGAAAAACTCTCAATTGAGAAAATGACCAGCACCTCGGAAATCATCCGCCGCCTTCATGACACCGATGGCGATGGCACCCTGGATGAAAACAAAATTTTCGCCGATGGCTTCAAGGATGTTTTAGATGGCACCGCTGCCGGAGTCTTCTACTATGAGGGAAGTTTATTCTTCGCCTGTATTCCAAAAATCTGGGAGCTGCGGGACACGAATGGAGATGGCACCGCCGATGAGCGAAAGGTGATTCAAGACGGATTCGGGGTGAGAGTGTCTCTCTCCGGTCACGACCTCAATGGATTCACGCTCGGGCCGGATGGGCGCATTTATGGCACCATCGGCGATCGCGGCTTGAGCTTCGTGACCAAAGAGGGCGTTTCCTACAAGTATCCGAATGAAGGCGCCGCTTTCCGCTTCGAGCCAGATGGCAGCGGTTTTGAGTTGTTTCACACCGGCCTGCGCAATCCCAAGGAGCTGAGTTTTGATGCATTGGGAAATCCATTTTCTGTCGATAACAATTCGGACCAAGGCGACGAAGCCCGCATCGTCTATCTGGTCGAAGGCGGCGATTCCGGATGGCAGATGGAACATCAAGCCATGCACTCGTTCCACCGTCAGATCGGCCTCCAGGAGCGGCCCACCAGCCGTTGGATGGATGAGAAAACCTGGGAACTCGAGAATCCCATCCAGCCAGCCTACCTCGTGCCGCCTAGCGCCTATCTCAGCTCAGGTCCATCGGGACTCACCTATCATCCGGGCACCGGTTTCCTCGAAAGTGAAAAGGGCCGCTTCCTCATCTGTGACTACCGGGGCGGTGCCGCAAACTCCGGCATCTGGTCCTTCGAAATGAAACCGAAGGGCGCCGGCATGGCTCTCGCTGATGCCCGCCAGTTCCTCTGGGGCATAGCTGCTACCGATGTCGAATATTCGTGGGATGGTCGGCTTTTCGTTACGGATTTCATCACCGGCTGGGAATCCCATGACGCTGGCCGTTTGCTTTCCCTCAATGCGGGCG
>Ga0105048_10009700_pt1 | contig 15274 bp, 17 predicted proteins | sample MAT05_FD_78382 | JGI IMG/M metagenome (GOLD analysis project Ga0105048, IMG submission 78382) | Freshwater microbial communities from Lake Fryxell liftoff mats and glacier meltwater in Antarctica - MAT-05 | ecosystem: Environmental > Aquatic > Freshwater > Ice > Liftoff microbial mat | place... | reverse complement strand
GGGTTGCACCCCAAACCCCGCTGTCTATCACGCATGATTTTTCTGCGAATCATGGAAGTCGAACATGCTGAATGAAATCCGAAGCGACACGCCGCCACCTCCCCCCGATGGCGCCTGCATGCTGGAACGGCTGGCAGTCTATCGCAGTGGCTTCACGCGCTGCCCGCTGTGCCGTCGCACGTAGTGCTCCGTCATGTCCCGCTTTTTGTGCCCGAGCAGGCTTTGCGAATGCGCAAGGTCGCCGGTGTCGGTCGCGGTTTTCGCCCGGATGTCTCGAAACTGAAAATTTACTTGGGCCGTCGTCCTGGCCTTGTTGAACCGGCTGCGAAGTGTGGTCTTGCTGATGGGTTGCCCGTTGTCGTCCTGGAGTAGGAACGGGCTGACCTGCTGGCGTGGCCTGGCGTTCATCCGGTCGATTACCGCGCTCAACTCGCCTTCGATTTCGATTGCGCGTTTGGTGCCGGTTTTGTTCTGGGTGATCCACAGCGCACCGTCCCGAATGTCGGTGCGCTGGATTTTGAGCACGTCGGCTGGCCGTTGGCCGGTCAGTAGTGCCCAATCCATCGCATCGCGCATCGTGGGGTGCGCGACCTCGCGTACCGCGTTGAATTCGGTATCGGTGACGTACCGGTCCCGGCCAGCTTCGGTGAATCCCTTGACTCCCTGGCAGGGGTTTGGCGCGTCGGTGTAGCCCCACTCGCGCGCCTTGTTGAAAATGTGGCTCAGCAAAGCCTTTTCCCGGTTCGCCCTGGCCTTTGCCTGTTCGCCACGGTTGTCGAGGTACTGCCGCACGTGGAATGGCTTTATGGAGTCGATCACAAGACGAAGATTTCCGCACAAAGCCAACTTTGGACCATCAGTCCATCGAAAATCACCCAGAAACCCCTGTTTGCGAAAATCTTCGTGTCACAAAATGAGCCTGCCACCATTGGGGAACGGAGGTTCTCGGTCAGGCACTAGTTACAGGCGTGGTTTAAAAGGGGTGTGGCACGTCCGTGCATTGGCATGCGCGAGATGGCCGCCGTGTCTGCGGCAGCGCTGCGCGAGCCCATGAGGGCTGACCGTCAGCTTGGGAGACGGCTCACCCGCGACCGCTATTGGCCGGGGTCGACCGGTGGCGGCGCTTCGCTCCTCGATAGGCCCGTGGCCCACACTGGCCGGTCGGGGATCGCTCTTGCCGGGATCGGGCCGTCCTCACTGCCGACATGCATTTTTGCACTGGCTCCGATCGCTGAGTCGATAGGAAGCTCCGGACTCATCCAACTGTCCTTGCGCCCAGTCGTTCAGGCTGCGACAGAAGTTGTCGGCCACCTCTTGCTCTCGACCGGACAGGGGCACTGCGCGTTCATGTGATGTTGAGGCCTTGTACCTTGGGCCAGACCATGCATGCAGAAGCTCGAGCGGAAACTGCATGCTCGACTTCTTGCGCGGTCGATTGTCGGGCTCCTGCGACAGGTAGCCATCCGACGCTTGTTCTTGGGCGCGGACCGTTGCGTGCACCTGCGACGTGGTGACATCAAAGCCCGCCCCTTCCCAAGCCCGTTGCAACTCGGTTGGGAAGCATTTTCCCGGTTCAAGGGCGATGTAGGCGATGGCGTAGCCCGGGCCGCCCTGGCAACAGAAACTTGTCGTGAAACCCAACTCGTTGAGCCGCTGAATACCGGTCAACAGCTTCTCGTCGATGTGCACGACTTTGCCGTTGCCAGGTAGTGTGAGTAACTTCGTCGTATGCCTCGGACTTGCCATCGCCGACCATTGAGGGTGAGGTTGATTCGGCAAGTTTAGCAACAGCATCGAGTTGCCATAGGTTTCCCTGCGCCCGGCACGGCCAAGTCGGCGCGCGCCTTTAGCTGGTTGGGTCAAATGAGGCGCCCTGCCAATGCATGAACGGACCACACCATACTGACCGGTCGCGAGCGACAGGTTGCGGCCAGGGCTTGCCGGCCAGAGCGACCACCGCACCCCTGCACCCTACGCGGAGAAGGCTTTTGGCTTCGCCGAAACTTCGTTTTCGCAAGTATCTGGAGTGCGGCATCTTTGCCCACGGCTTTGCGCGGGCACGGTGTGACGACTGCGGGCATGACTAGCTGGTTGCATTCTCCTGCAAGGGCCGCGCAGTCTGCCCCTCGTGCAACACCCGACGCATGGCCGAAGCATCTGCACACCTTTGCAACCATGTGCTCCCCTTGTGCCGTTGCGCCAGTGGTTGCTGTCAATGCCGTTCCCGCTGCGGCTGCTGCTGGCCCGCCGGGGTTGCCCCCTTGAAGGGCTGAGGCTCGAAGTGCTGGGTGCCGACGACCCGGCATGCCTGGCTGTGGGCCGAGCCACTGACCGGCACGTTCCACAAGAGGCGCCGAGGGCGCTACGGGAGTGGTCAAAAAACTCTGTAGCGCAGGTACGCTACCTGCGGGTCTTCGCCGGCCCGGATGGCGCGCACCATGTCGCCTTCGGTGGCCATCTTACGTTCGGCCGCTGCGACCACAGCCTCGACGTTGGCGGCGCCGACCAGGACGATGCCGTCGCGGTCGGCCAGCACGTAGTCGTCGGGCAGGACTTGCTGGCCACCGATGGCCACCGGTTGCTCGAAGGCCTCAGCGCGCCAGGCGCAGACGATGTCGATGGGCGTGGCGTAGCGTGCAAAGACCGGGAACCCCTGGTCGGCGATGGCCTGCACGTCGCGGCAGCCACCGTCAACGATGTAGCCGCGCACGTTCTTCAGCGCCAGCGATTCGGCCGACAAGCCGCCAAACAGCGCCCGGGTGTCGTCCTGCGGCTGGCACACCACCACGTGCCCGGCCGGCGCGCGCGACAGCAGGCCGGCCCATTCGTAAAGCGACGTGTGCTTGTCCAGCGTCGGGTCGGGCCGGCCGCGGATGGTGAAGACCGGCCCTGCGGTCTTCATCGTTCGTTCGAGGCCGACGATGGTGCGCGGCAGCACGCGCAGCGGCAGGCCCAGGTCTTTCAGCACGTCGTGCACTACTGAGCTGTGGCAGGCGTACAGGCGGTCGGCGAGTGTCATGGTGGTCTCCGTCTCAATTCGTTTTGGGCCGCTCGGGCTCGGGGTCGCTCGAACGAGGACGATTGTCGGGCAGCGGCGGATGAAAAAAGGCTTTTCAAACGCGATGTTCGGCCGTTTCCGCCGCCAATTGCTCGACTTGAAGTGCCCGACATGAACCGGGCGGGGACGCCGGCTGCACGCTGAGCGGCCCCGGACCTTGCGCACTGGCGCAAAACTGACTGGGCCAAGGGCAAACCAGGGAAATTGACACCCGCTTGTGCGCTTGTGGCCATGTCGCGCGCAGCCGCTCACCGCAGTCAGGGGTGCCGGGCCGCCTTCACGCCGGCCTGCTGAAAGTCTGAGCGAGCCTGCGCACGGGGCGGTCCCACTGGATCGCGCAGGAGGTGACAGAGTCGCCATCCGTATCCGTACCGAAGTGAACAATCTGCTGAATGAACCCCTTCGTGATTCCGCCCTCGCCGTCCTTTGATTTGGCAAGTGTCCATTGACGCGTGCCGGATGCATCGCGGGTCACCTCCAATACAGCACCCATCGCCGCATGCAGGGCAGAGTGACCCCGCATACCCTTGCTGGCATCTTTACCAGTGTGATGGACCAGAGTTACCAGGCCGCCGGTTAGCGCTCTACAGCGCGTGGGCGCCAGCGATTGCTTCGCCGATGTCCTTGCCGGAATTTTCATCAGAGCCGGGAGTGGCTCGATGCAAGGTGTCGAGGATTACCACGGCACCGAGACCGACTTGCAAGACGATCTCATTGCCGAGTGCCGACATTGCCACCGGGACACGCAGATCGACGGGGTCTCCGGCCAGCACCTTGAACAGGACTGGAATGCAGTCGCAGTCGCGGTTTTTGCGTCAAGCCAGTAGACGCTGTTCGATGCCGCCCGCCCCTTCCAATGGGCTGTAAACAGCAGGCACGTTTTTGACGACGCGATGTCCGAACCACTCTTCATCTCCGGCGATGGCGAGGGCAATGTTGATCGCCAGAAATGTCTTGCCACTGCCGCTGGCCCCGTAAATTGCCGCGAGTCCTTGGCTTGGCAGCAACCCCTTGACAAGCCACTCGACGCCAGGCGCCTGCTCAACCCCGTAGCCAGACAGGAGCCGATATTCCCGAAGTTTTACTGAGAGCTGTTCGCGCTCGAAGTCGGCCATGGTGCTCATACCCCTCTCCGCGCGCGCGTCGCCGTTGGCAAGAGGGTAGATCGTGCCCAGCGTTACGCGGTTGTCGGAAATTCCGTCCCAGCGGTCGGCGCATTCTCCTGGACGGTATTTTCGAGACGACTTGCACCAAGCGGTCCACAGGTCCAGAGCGTCGGTAGCGCCTGTCGACTTCAGAGCGCAGCCTACGCGAAACCAATCGGAGTACTCCAGGTCGTCCAGCTTTGCGAGGGCCCGGACAATGTTCCGTCGCTGTTCAGGAAGCAACTAGCCATCTGAACCAGCCATTCGGGTTTTGCGCTGAGGCTTGGGCACCGGCTTGACCATTTTTCGCAGGGCGCAAGCCCAAGTCCCAGCCGCCGTCGGGGCGATTCCGGAGACTGAAACTGGCTCGATGGTCGGCCGCGGCGCACTGCAAATTTCCGTGTACGAGGCAACGTCCAACCCCTGCCATTCATCCGAACGTAGTGGTGCTTTGTAGAGTCCCGAATCGCGTTGCACATTCGGCTGGCGAAAAAGCCGCCCTTTACCGCCGGAGTAGATATTCAGGTCGGTCAGTGCCGTGAAGAGGTTGTCAAAAACGAACGTTCTACAAAGGTGGTGCCAGATTCGCGCAGTAGCGATTCCGGCACTCGCCACACCGTTGGGCATCAAAAGTGTTACCGGTGTGAACACATGAAAGCCCTTTCCGCCGCTTGCGAAGTGGCTGCATTGCTCGGGCTGGATAGCCAAGCGCTGCATCATGGTGACGGTGCTCGACAGCGCCTTGACAGCGTGTGTAGCGGTTTCCCCATAGTCCTTTCGTGCGTCGATATCACGCCAAAGACCGTCGGCCAGATGAAGGCGGCCACCACTGTTGTCGGTGTCCAGGACCGACCAGGTCGAGGTCACGTACATGGTCCGAAATTTGATGCTTGCCGGGTCGCCGGTGGACAGCCAAGTTTTCTTGGAATCTGCCACGTTACAGAAGACCACTGGAGTCGCGCCAGATATTTCCGCTGGTCGAGCTCGTGCGGCATCGGAAAGCCCGGGACGCGTTGGGCCGATATTGCAATTGTCGTGTCAAGAGTTCAAAGTTTGTCCTATCTTTTTGTTGTTCTGGACTATTGAGGGGCCGCCACCGCCGCGGTTTCGACAGTGGTCCCGAATTCCAGGAGCCTGCCTGACGGAAGGGCGATCCCCCATGTCGTTTCTTAGCCCCCGTGTCGGCTGATGCTGGGCATACTTCGGCATAAATAAAGGCACTTGAGGGTCACATAGGGGCATCACCGAGAGGGCGGCGTTACCTTGGGTGACCCTGGGTGACCCTGGATTGCCTTTAACGGTGGGTTCCTGCCCATCGGCCACCCTAAATCTCGAAGTTCGAACCCCGCAGTGCCAAGGCGCGGGGTTTTCTGTTTTTTGGGCTGGCGATTCCCGGCAACACAGAGTTTGTGTAACACTACGCCTTAGAATCGGTCAAGAAACAAGGCGTGTTTGCCGATGTACCGATGTGTCAGCCCCAAGAGCGAACGATTGATGGCCCTCCGACCCAAACCACCAATGTGGCCTGTACGCCCAGCGGCGCCAGTTCCGACCAGCCCCTATCTGCCAACGGCGGAGGTGCCATTGCCGGAGGTGATTGAAAAGAATTCGGATTCGGTGTGGGCATTGTGGAACGATGCGATCGGGGACAACGCCCGCAAAGATGCGGACACGCAACCGGCGACGCTGCTAATGGGGCTGCCCGAGCCCTCGAAAGACTCCGATACGCACTGACGGTGCCGCCACCGGGGCCGCTGGGTCGTCGAATAGCTCAGTTCACCATGACCAGCTTGCCCTTGACTTCGCGTGAGCCCATGCGCGCGTAGGCCGCCTTCAGGTCGTTCATCGGCATCGTGCAGTCGATGACGGGTTTGATCTTCCCGCTCGTGTACCAGCTGGCGAGCTCGGCCATTGCGGCGGCGTTGGCCTGAGGCTCACGCCGTGCAAAATCGCCCCAGAACACACCGACGATGGACGCTCCTTTAAGCAATGCCAGGTTCAGCGGCAGCGCCGGAATCGGTCCGGCCGCAAAACCCACCACCAGGTAACGTCCGCGCCAACCGATCGCGCGAAACGCCGGTTCTGCATAGTCACCACCCACCGGGTCATAGACCACGTCTGGCCCCTTGCCGTCGGTCAGCCGCTTGATTGTTTCACGCAGGTTCTCGGTGGCGTAGTTGATGGTCGCATCGGCGCCTTGCAATTTGCACAATGCGCACTTTTCGTCCGTAGACGCTGCGGCGATCACCCGTGCACCGATGGTTTTTGCGATCTGGATCGCCGAGGTGCCCACGCCACCTGCCGCGCCCAGGACCAGCACGGTTTCGCCGGCTTTCAACTGGGCCCGGTCCACCAGTGCATGGTGGGAGGTCGCATAGATCATGATGAACGCTGCCGCATCCACGAACGAGAATCCATCGGACAATGGCATGCAGAGCTTGGCCGAAGCGATCACATGCGTCGCAAAGCCGCCGGTGCCGGATAAACAGGCCACTCGCTGCCCTGGCACCAGATGGGATACGCCAGGGCCGACCGAGCGCACCACGCCAGCGTATTCGGACCCTGGCACAAAGGGCAGGGCGGGCTTCATCTGGTACTTGTTCTGGACGATCAGCAGGTCTGGAAAGTTCAGGCTGGCCGCCTTGATTTCTACCAGTACCTCTCCGAGCGCAGGGGTCGGTGTCGGCAATTCGGTCCAGCGCAGTTCGTCGACTCCGATCGGGTTCTCGCAAAGCCAGGCGTGCATGTAGTTTCTCCAGTGGTGCACCGCGATGATACCGACGGCGCAAGGCCGGCTTGTCTGTGCAGCATCTTGCGTTGGGCGCTGCAACTTACAATCTGCCGCTAGCAGAGATGCCAATGAAAATACTGATATCGAATGACGACGGTTACCAGGCGCCGGGGGTGGTTGCCCTGTATGAGTCGCTCAAGGACATCGCCGAAGTGGAGGTGGTTGCGCCGGAAGTCAATAACAGTGCCAAGTCGAATGCGCTGACCCTGCATGCCCCGTTGTACGTGACAACGGCCGCGAATGGCTTTCGGTACCTCAACGGCACTCCGGCCGACTGCGTGCACGTTGCTCTGACCGGGCTGCTGGGCTACCGGCCTGACCTCGTGGTCTCGGGCATCAACAACGGCGCCAATATGGGCGACGACACGATCTACTCGGGTACCGTAGGTGCGGCCATGGAAGGCTACTTGTTCGGCGTGCCGGCGATTGCGTTTTCGCAAGTGGAGAAGGGCTGGCAGCATTTGGACGCGGCGGCTGCGGTTGCGCGCGACCTGGTGCTGCGCATGCAGACCCATCGGCTGGTGGGTAGCAAGCCCTGGTTGCTCAATGTGAACATACCCAATCTCCCGCTGGGTCAGATGAAGCCGATGAAAGTGTGCCGGCTGGGCCGTCGCCACGCCGCAGAAACGGTGATCACGCAGCAAAGCCCGCGCGGCGAGACCATGTACTGGATCGGTGGCGCAGGTGCCGTGAAGGACGACGCGGACGGAACCGACTTTCATGCCACGCTCCAGGGGCATGTGTCCCTGACGCCCTTGAAGACCGATCTGACCGATCACGACATCCTGGGGTATTGGGCGCAGACCGCTGCGGGCATGCACCGGTCTGAACGATGAAACAGCGACCGTCTTTTCCGGCGCGGCTGGATCCGTCGGCTGTCAAGGCCAGCGTGGTTTCGCCCAGAACCGCCCCGGCTGCGGCAGGGCCTGCCCCGGTACACGCGGCGAGCGGTTTCGCCGCGGCACGGCGCAGCATGGTGCGCAAGTTGCTGGCCGATGGGCTTTCCGATGCGGCAGTTGCGGCGGCGCTGGAAGCGGTTGGGCGGCATCGCTTTGTCGATAGCGCGCTGCAGGGCCAGGCCTACGAAGACACAAGTTTGCCGATCGGACTCGGGCAGACCATCTCCAAACCGGGTGTGGTGGCGAGGATGATGGAACTGCTGCGCAATGGGCGCGCGGACAAGCTCGGCCGTGTGCTCGATATCGGAACCGGCTGCGGTTACCAGGCTGCCGTTCTGAGTCAGCTGGCGCGGGAGGTGTACAGCATCGAGAGGCTGCGCGCCTTGCACGAAAGGGCACGGGAGAACCTGCGCGAGTTGCGCCTTGCCAATGTGCATCTGCTGTTTGGTGACGGCATGCAAGGGTTTTCCAAGGGCGCACCCTACGACGGCATTGTTTCAGCGGCGGGCGGCAAGTCGGTTCCCACTTCATGGACCGACCAGTTGGCGGTTGGCGGTCGTCTGGTGGCGCCCACCGTGCGTGCGGGCGGGGCGGCGGTCGAGCAGGCACTGGTTGTGGTGGAACGGACGCGGTCCGGGCTGCGCCAGACGGTCTACGAGGCGGTGCACTTTGTCCCCCTAAAATCGGGCGTTGCGTGAAGGGGGTTCGAATGAAGGCTTGCAATTGCCGGGGTGTTGCCCTTGCGTGTGTGCTGGTTCTCGTTGTTGCAGTGTCAGGTTGCGGAACGCGTGCGCCGAACCGGGCGCCAGTGGAAGACCGGGGCACGGGTCTGGCGCCCCCAACGGCAGCCGAGGCTGTGGTGGCGCCCACGCGCCCAAACGTCGGCTCCGAAAACGCAGGAAAGCCGGGCTACTACACCGTCAAGCCGGGCGACACCTTGATCCGCATCGGCCTCGACAACGGCCAGAGCTGGCGCGACATTGCGCGCTGGAACAACCTGGAGAACCCCAACCTGATCGAAGTCGGACAAGTGCTGCGGGTATTTGCGCCAGCTGCTGCGGTTGTGGCCGCTGCGCCAGCGGTTTCGCGTCCCGTGGTCGCCGCAGCACCGCTTTCGGGGACCGCCGTAGCGCCGGCTGCTGCAACCAGTGCGGCGCCTGCTGCTGCCGTTGTGGTTCCGGCGACGGCGAGCGCAGCGGCTGCTGGTGCTGGCGACGAAGATGTAACCTGGGTTTGGCCAGCACGTGGTGCGGTGCTCAGCGGCTTTGACGAAGTCAAGAACAAGGGCGTGGACATTGGCGGCGTCGCCGGTGAGCCGGTGCTGGCGGCCGCCGATGGGCGCGTCGTGTATGTCGGCGCGAGCCTGCGCGGCTACGGCAACTTGATCATTCTCAAACACAACAATACCTACCTCACAGCCTACGCGCACAACCAGCTGTTATTGGTGAAGGAAGACCAGACGGTTCGTCGCGGCCAGAAGATTGCGGAGATGGGAAACAGCGACGCTGACCGTGTGAAGCTGCACTTCGAAGTGCGTCGCCAGGGCAAGCCGGTCGATCCCATCAAGTTTCTGCCTCCCCGCTGAGCGGGCGAATTCGCAGCTTGTGATGACCTGGCCAGTATTGGTGTTCGACATCGAGTCGATTCCGGACGTAGACGGCCTGCGCGCCCTGCGTGGTGTTGGTCCCGATGTGCCCGACGCAGACGTAGTTGCGGCCTGGGTGGCGCAGCGCAAGGAAAACGGGCAAAGCGACTTCATGCCGCTGCATCTGCAGCGCGTGTTGGTGATCAGCGCCGTGTTCCGCAATGCCGACGGCTTGCGCATTCATTCCTTCGTCGATCAGGATGGGTTGTCGGAAGGCCGGATCATCCAGAAGTTTTTTGCTACCGTGGAGAAACACGCGCCGCAATTGGTCAGTTGGAATGGTGGCGGCTTCGACCTGCCGGTCCTGCATTACCGCGGACTCCAGCATGGGGTGGTTGCCGACAAGTACTGGGACATGGGCGAAGACGACCGCGAGTTCAAGTGGAACAACTACATCAGTCGGTACCACACGCGCCACCTCGACCTGATGGACCTGTTGGCGCTGTACCAGCCCAAGAACAACGCGCCGCTCGACGCCATGGCCAAGTTGTGCGGTTTCCCCGGCAAGCTCGGTATGGACGGCGCCGCAGTGTACCCGGCTTACCTGGCCGGCAAGCTCGACGACATCCGCCGATATTGCGAAACCGACGTGATGAATACCTACTTGCTGTATTGCCGCTTCCAGAAGATGCGCGGTGGCCTGATGGAGACCGAATACCAGCAGGAAATCAGCCTGGTACGCGAATCGCTGGCGCAATGGGCGGTGCAACAACCGCATTGGCACGAGTACCTGCAGGCCTGGGTTTGAGACTGCCTGCCGATGTCTGATGCGAAAACTGCTGGCCAGTGCTGGCCCACGGACAGCCTGCTGGTGGAGTCGCTCGACATGGACGCACAGGGCATCACCCACCGACCCGATGGAAAGGTGGTTTTTGTCGAAGGCGCCTTGCCGTTTGAGCGGGTCAGCGTCACGGTAAACCGCCGAAAGCCAAGTTTTGAGAAAGCCACCGTGACCCAGGTGCATCTGGAGTCGGCGCAGCGTGTGCGGCCGGCCTGTCCCCATTTCGGCCTGCATCAAGGCGCCTGTGGCGGCTGCAAGATGCAGCACGTGCATGCTGCGGCCCAGGTGGCGTTCAAGCAAAGGGTGCTGGAAGACGCACTTTGGCACCTGTCCAAGGTGCGGCCGCAATTTTTGTTGCGCGCCATCCATGGGCCGTCCTGGGGGTACCGCTTCCGGGCCCGCCTGTCGGTGCGGTACGTGCGCAAGAAGGACACGGTCCTGGTCGGTTTCCACGAGCGCAAGAGCAGTTTTGTTGCCGACATGCGAGAGTGCCATGTGTTGCCGCAAGCCGTCAGTGCGCTGTTGTTGCCGCTGCGCGCGCTGGTGTTCGGCATGCGCGCGCGGGAAACCTGCCCGCAGATCGAGTTGGCCGTCGGGGCGGACCAGCACGCCAGCGTGATCGCCCTGGTGCTGCGCCACCTGGAGCCCTTGCATGCGGAAGACCTTGCGCGGCTGCGCAGTTTTGCCCGGTCGCACAGCGGGCCGGTGGCAGGACACCATTGGCAAGTCCAATGGTGGCTGCAGCCACAAGGCCCGGATTCGGCACACCCGCTCGACGATGACGGTACAACTTTGGCGTACCACCTGGGCGCATTCGGGCTGCGCATGCCGTTTCGGCCGACCGACTTCACCCAGGTCAACCCCCAGGTGAACGACGTGCTCGTCGGTTACGCCTTGCGGCTGCTCGGCGCGACCCCACAGGAACGGGTCATCGACTGGTTCTGTGGGCTCGGAAACTTCACCCTGCCGCTGGCCACGCAGGCCGCGGCGGTGCTGGGGGTCGAGGGTAGCAATTCACTGGTCGCTCGGGCGCAGGCCAATGCCGGTTTGCCTGGCTCCCGGGGCGAAGCGCGCCCCGAATTGCAGCGTGCCGTTTTCGTGGTGCGCAATCTGTTCGAAATGAGTGCCGCGCAGTTGCTGGCAGACGGAACCGCCCACAAGTGGCTGATGGATCCGCCGCGCGAGGGCGCTCTCGCGCTGGTGCGCGCTCTGGGCGAGCTGCGCACCGGGATCCCGACCAACAGCGTCGCAGGCACACTGGCCGACGGTGGCGCTGCCGCCCCGACCGTACGTATTGATTGCGGTAGTTGGATGGCACCCGAACGAATCGTCTATGTGAGTTGCAATCCAGCCACCCTGGCGCGAGACGCTGGCGTGCTGGTACACCAGGCGGGCTATCGCTGTTCTGCCGCAGGTGTGGTGAATATGTTCCCACACACCGCACACGTCGAGAGCATTGCAGTCTTTGACCGCCAGGACTGAACCAACTGCGCCGACACGCCCGGTGCAGTTTGCGGTTCAGTTGGTCGCGGTTTTGGCGGCGGCGGGCTTTTCGCCTGTCTTCACCGGCTTGAGAGCAATGTCGCCCTTGGCCTTCGTATCGGAGGCCTTGCCGTCTGCGGCCACGGTTTTCGGCTTCTTGTCGTCCAGCATCACCTCCTCGACTTCCACCACGCGCACTTCCTTGGGCGCGATTCCCTCAATCTTGTTCTCGCGCATGTACTGGTCCATCTCTTTCCAGCCTTCGAAGACAGAGGTCTTGAGCGCTTTCTCGTTTTGCCGGTAACACTCCTCAATGCCACGGACGGCATGTCTGCAGGCGGCTCCAATGGCCTTGCCATCCGCATCGCGCTGCGCGATGCGCGGGTCTGGCCCCAACCCAGGGATTTCGCAGGCGACCAAGAGCAACGCGAATGCGGGAGTAAGCAGGCGAAGGTGCATACAGTGGGTGTGGCCGGTTCCCGCAATTATCGGCATATTCGGGTTTCCGCTGAAACATCTACGCGCGCGCCAAGCACATGAAAAAGGCCCCTTTCGGGGCCTTGTTTTCGCTTACGGACGATTCAAACCGTTATTCGTCGCTACCACCGCCAATACCAAGCAGCAACAAGAGGCCCTGGAACACGTTGTAGATACTCAGATACAGAGCCAGGGTCGCACTGATGTAATTGGTTTCACCACCGTCCACAATGCGCTTGAGGTCATACAACATGAACGCACTGAAGATACCGATGGCCAGCACTGCAATGGCCAGCATACCGGCGGACGAACCCACGAACACATTGATCACGGCGCCAGCCATCAGCACCAAGGCGCCGACTGTGAGCCATTTCCCCATGCTCGACAGATCCCGCTTGATCACGGATGACAGGCTGGCCATCACGAAAAAGATGCCTGCGGTGCCACCAAACGCCATCATGATGATCTCGGAGCCATTCTTGAAACCCAGCACCATGGCCAGCATGCGTGACAGCATCAATCCCATGAAGAACGTGAATGCAAGCAGGATTGGCACACCGGCAGCCGTGTTCTTGGTTTTCTCGATCGCATACATGAAACCGAAAGCGCCAGCAAGAAACACAACCAGACCGAGCCCGCCACCGAGTGAGCGCGTGATGCCGGTGCTGATGCCGACCCAGGCGCCCAGCACCGTGGGCAAAAGGCTCAGCGCAAGTAGCCAGTAGGTATTGCGTAAAACCTTGTTGCGCTGTTCGGCAGAGACCGCGTAGTCGCGGCCGAAGCTGTTGTCGATGGTTTGTACACGGTCATTCATGTGGGTACTCCTTAAGTGCCAAGTCTTGGCAAGTGACCAGAATTCTATGGGATATCAGTTGGCACTGAACACACAGCAACCCGCAAATGCACACGGTGCGCGGGGCTATCGGCGGCATCCTGACAGACAATCCACGCTTACCCGCGCTTTTGCGGACCAAACCGGTGTTTTTCAATGAAATCAAAACCCCTGCTCGAGTTCGAGGACGTTCAGAGAATCGCTGCTGCCGCGCTGGCCGAGGCCGGGCGTAACGCCTGGGCGGTGTGTATTGCTGTGGTCGACGACGGTGGCCACCTGCTGCATCTTCAGCGTGTTGATGGCGCCGGAGCAATCTCGGCGTCGATCGCCCCGGCCAAAGCCCGCACGGCCGCCCTTGGGCGGCGTGAAAGCAAGGTATACGAGGACATGATCAATGGCGGGCGTCCGTCTTTTTTGAGCGCACCGCTTCTCGAAGGCATGCTCGAAGGAGGAGTGCCCATCCTCAAGGACGGCTATTGTCTGGGCGCAGTCGGCGTCAGTGGTGTCAAGTCGCATGAAGACGCGCAGGTCGCGCGTGCCGGAATTGCTGCCCTGGTCCTGTAGCGGCGCTGTGGCCCCGCGTGAGGGCGGGCCCCCTGATTCAGTAACTCAGGCGCTCGGGCCGTATGTCCTGCAGGATCGTCGTGGCAATTTCCTCGATGGACTTGGTGGTGGTGGACAACCAGCGGATCCCGCTGCGCCGCATCATGGCCTCGCCCTGCGATACTTCGTGGCGACAGTTCTCGATCGACGCATAAAGCGAATTGGGTCGGCGCTCGTGGCGGATTTCGCTGAGGCGTTCCGGGGTGATCGTCAGGCCGAACAGTTTGGCGCGGTGCGGCAATAGCGCGACGGGCAGTTGCTGGCGCTCGAAGTCTTCAGGAATCAGCGGGTAGTTTGAAGCCTTGAGGCCATATTGCATGGCCAGGTACAGCGAGGTTGGCGTCTTGCCGCTGCGGCTGACCCCGACCAGGATCACGTCTGACTGCTCCAGGTCCCGGTTCGATTGGCCATCGTCATGGGCCAGCGAGAAATTGATCGCCTCGATCCGGTCCTGGTACTCCTTGCTCTTGCTGGCGTCGCTGAAACGACCGACGCGGTGGCTGGACTTGATCTGCAGTTCCGTCTCCAGTGGCTGCACGAAAGTGCCGAACATGTCGAGCAACATGCCGCGGCACCCTTCCTGCAGGATCCTCAGGATCTCCATATTGACGAGCGTCGTGAACACAATGGGCTTGTTGCCATCAACCACGGCAGTGTGGTTGATCTGGCGCACAGTCTGGTGTGCCTTGTCCACGGTGTCGATAAATGGCAAGCGCACATGTCGCGCCTTCATATCGAACTGGGCCAGTATGGCGTTGCCAAAGGTCTCGGCGGTGATGCCGGTTCCATCTGAAATGAAAAAAACGGTTCGGTTGGGCATGTTTACTGGGTCCGCGCGTGGCGGCGGGTTGGTCGACGGCGAAGAATGCCGGGATGTTGGCAATCTACAATGCCAGCAAGCTTTCCGATTTTGCATCTTTCTCGACCATGCAGCCAACCCAGAGACCGCATACGCCCGATGGCGGTGGTGGCCTGCATCGGCCTCGCCGGGCCCGGCCCAGGCAAACGACCGCGATTTTTTCCCTCTCCGGAGTTATGCCATGTCTGCACTGTTTGGACCGACCGCCCTGGTCGTACCGTTTGAAAACCTGAGAATGACGGACGTTGAGGCGGTTGGCGGCAAAAATGCCAGCCTGGGCGAGATGATTTCGCAGCTGCCCAGTGGCGTCAAGGTTCCGACCGGGTTCGCGACGACAGCCCACGCGTTTCGGGAGTTTCTTGCTTTTGGGGGGGTGGCGCTGAAGATCCAGGATCGGCTGTCGCGGCTCGACACTGAAGACGTACGCCAGTTGGCCACCGTCGGGGCGGCGATTCGCGCAATGGTGGAGGCGCAACCCTTTCCGCCAGCGCTGGAGCAGGCAGTCCGGACGGCTTTCGCCAGCTTGGCGGCTGGTGCGCCGGCGGCTTCGTTCGCGGTGCGATCCTCCGCGACCGCCGAAGACTTGCCCGATGCGTCGTTCGCAGGGCAACAGGAAACCTTCCTCAATGTGGTTGGTATCGATGCGGTGCTGCACAAGATGCGCGAGGTGTTCGCTTCGCTGTACAACGACCGCGCCATCAG
>Ga0105048_10009699_pt1 | contig 15275 bp, 16 predicted proteins | sample MAT05_FD_78382 | JGI IMG/M metagenome (GOLD analysis project Ga0105048, IMG submission 78382) | Freshwater microbial communities from Lake Fryxell liftoff mats and glacier meltwater in Antarctica - MAT-05 | ecosystem: Environmental > Aquatic > Freshwater > Ice > Liftoff microbial mat | place... | reverse complement strand
GTAGCATGCGTATGGCTGATACCTCCAATATGAGGCCAATGTTTGTATAAAACCGCGTGGGTTAGCGTATCGCTTGATGGTCGCAAAATACCCTCCACCGTTTTGCCTTCGAAATCAACAACAACCATTTTGTCAGGCGTTAATTGATTATAGGGTACGCCGCTCGGCTTAATGGCAAAAACGCCTTCTGCCTGATTAGCCGCACTTACATTTCCAAATGTAGAAAATACCAACCCATATACCGGCAGTTGCACATTTGCTTTATAAGCTTCCTGTTTAATATCCTCGTATTTGCTCATACTATTTCCTCCCCTGATGCAGTTGCTTTCTTCAAAAAATTTTGATCCTTGCTGGATTTCGTAAATATTTTGTCACTCAAATTTCCCAATTCCAGATACTTTTCATAACGTGAATTATAAATGGATTCCCTGCTCCTATCAGGCAGATATTCCTGATCAAAACCTGGTCCCATGGCGGCCATCGCCTCTTGTACCCGAGGATAAATACCGGCTACTGTTGCAGCAAACATGGCTGCCCCAAGGGCACAGGTTTGTTCACTTTTATGAATACGGATAGGCATATTCAACACATCGGCCATCATTTGCATAATAAAAGGAGATTTACGGGCTACTCCGCCTAAACCAATCAATCCTTTAATGGGCAATCCTTGTTGTTTAAAACGCATTACAATTGCTTTGGCGCCAAAACAGGTGGCTTCAACAATTGACCGAAAAAAATGCACCGCATCGGTACCAAGATCAACCCCGGTTATGGTTGCTTTTAAAAGTTGATTGGCATCGGGTGTTCTGCGACCATTGAACCAATCTGTAGCAAGCTCTGCCTGAAGGGTTACAGGTAACGCAGCCGCCCGATCACTTAACCAGGATATAAGTGAATTATTTAGTTGCTCTTTTAATAAGGATATCTGAGAAGGGCTAAGCAGGTTTGATTTTTCCAAAAGTGCTTCCACCGGTTCCATAAGCAGCATTCTGAACCATGCATAAGCATCACCAAAAGCGGACTGTCCTGCTTCCAGCCCAACCATACGTGGCAAAACACTACCAGTAACCTGTCCACAAATACCCTTTACCAGAATATCTCCCATTTCCTCTTGAGGTATTACCAGAATATCGCAGGTAGAGGTTCCCATTACCTTGCTGAGGTAGTAGGGCTCAATTTGTCCACCCACGGCACCCATGTGCGCATCAAAAGCTCCTACCCCAATGAGGGTATCTTCTGGTAAGCCCAATTTTTCAGCCCATTCCTTACTGATAGTACCTGCAGATTCAGCAGCAGTTTGGGTTTCCCTAAACATGGCAGAAGCGATATTCTTCAGTAGTGGATCAAGCGTTTCAAAAAAGGATGCAGGTGGCAATCCACCCCATTCTTCGGACCACAAGGCTTTATGCCCTGCTGCACAAATGCTTCGCTTCATTTTAGCAACATCCTTGCCACCGGTAAGCAAAAATGGAATCCAGTCACAATGTTCTACAAAAGAACTGATTTTGTTAGCTACCTCGCTGTCTTTGCGCAACAGGTGCAATAGTTTCGCCCAAAACCATTCTGATGAGTAAATTCCCCCAACATATTGCAGGTAATTGATGTCAAATGTTTTTGCATGTTCATTTATTTCGGCCGTTTCAACAACCGCCGTATGGTCTTTCCACAATACAAACATGGCATTGGGATTAGTGGCAAATTCGGACAAAAGCGATAAGGGTGTTCCTGATTGGTCAACCGCAATAGGGGTAGAACCTGTCGTATCAACGGATAAGGCACACACATTGGCTGCTATTTCAGGACCAGCCAATTTTACACAGGTTTTTACAACATACTCCAACCCTTCTGTATAATCCAACGGATGCTGTCGAAACTGATGGGCTCTTTGGCTGCAATAAAGCTTTTGTTTCCATCTTGGGTATTGAAAAACGGCCGAACTGTACTCTGTGCCATCTGCCGCATTTACCAAAATAGCTCTTACAGAGTCTGTTCCAAAATCAACTCCTATTACGCAATCGTTTTCTTTATTCATTTTCATGGCTTGCACTTTTTTAAGAATAGCTAAGTCTCGCTTTTGCAAATAATGGTTCACAAAACCTTCGGCTGTATTTCTTTTGTTTTTCCATTCAACTACGGCTACTCATTTGCAATCAAAACAAGTTAAAGCCTAAGTTAATGATATGAAAAACGTGGGCAAAATTAATTTCTCCATTAATTTTGGTGAAATTAGTAGAAAAAACATTTTAATTGTAATATTTACATTTAAAATTTACTATTTGCCGGGTTTTTTGTAGATTTAAAAGAAATATATATAGAAAATGGGGAAATATATCAATCAAACCCGCTTTTTGATTGCCGTGGATTGTATTGTATTTGGTTTTGATAGAAGCCATCTGAAAATACTCCTTATAAAACGGGGATTAGAGCCGGAAATAGGAAAATGGAGCCTTATGGGAGGGTTTGTGCAAAAAGAGGAGAGTGCGGATGAAGCCGCCAACCGGATTTTGAAAGTACTGACCGGGTTGAACGGGGTTTATCTGGAACAACTGCACAGCTTTTCCCAACCCGACAGAGACCCGATTGAGCGTACTATTTCAGTGGCCTATTTTGCTTTAATAGATATTCTGCAATATGAGAAACAAATTACTGAACAATATCATGCAGAATGGTTTCTTTTATCCGAAATGCCGACTTTGATTTTTGACCACAACCAAATGGTGCAAATGGCTAAGGAAAAATTGAGGTATAAAGCCACCATTCATCCTATATTATTTGAATTGCTACCAGACCGGTTTACCCTTCCGCTGATTCAAAGTCTTTTTGAAAATGTGTTTGAAACTCGTTTTGATAAAGGCAATTTTTCAAGAAAACTTGTATCTACCGGCATGCTGATTCGCCAACCCGAAAAAAATATGGAAGGGTCGAAAAAGGGAGCTCACTATTACACACTTGATTTAAAATCTTATAAAAAGAACTTTCATGAAGTGCAGCGATTTGTACCCAATCAAAACTCGCTTACCTAAAATAAACTTCATAAAATGCTTATTTTGGAAAAACAAAAACAGGTTGAAAGCTAAAAGCCTCAACCTGTTAATAAATTATATTAAATACTAATATTCGTCTTCGTTAAAGAAAAAGTCATCCTGACTTGGATAGTCGGGCCAAATATCTTCAAGGCTTTCATATATTTCTCCATCATCTTCCAATTCTTGTAAATTCTCTACTACTTCAATAGGTGCGCCAGACCGAATGGAGAAATCAATCAGTTCATCTTTGGTGGCGGGCCAGGGTGCATCTTCAAGGTGTGATGCCAGTTCAAGTGTCCAAAACATAAATACGACCTCCTCTTAATTTTCCGCAAATGTAACAGTCTGAACGAAATAACCAAATTGAATTACAAAAATGGTAAGTAAAGCCTTGATTTTAAAAGCCTGTTTATAGATGAAATACTTCTTAAAGAAATGTTTTTGAAATTCCTCATATAGATGAAAGTCAGCTACAACAGGCTTTTAATAAATCTGTATAATATTAAACAGGCTGTTTAGTACATAATAATTACATTGCCTCAGATTTGAAAATATTGGTTTAAAATGATGTTAAAAGCAAGAGGTATCTATAAAAAATACGGACATGTGGAAGTATTGCGGGGCGTGGATCTTGAAATTGAACGGGCTACTATGGTCAGCATCATAGGTGCGTCGGGTGCCGGCAAGAGTACTTTATTGCATATACTTGGCACTCTTGACCCTGCCGACCGGGGTAGCATTGAAATAAATGAAAAAAGGGTTGATAGCTTACATGGAAAATCTTTAGCAGATTTCAGAAACCGCGAAATTGGTTTTATTTTTCAGTTTCATCATTTATTACCTGAATTTACGGTTTTGGAAAATATTTGTATTCCTGCATGGATAGCTGGCAAAAAAAACAGCAAAACAGAGACAGAAGCGCTGGAACTGCTACAAATACTTGGTATTAAAAAACTGGCTCAAAATAAACCTGCGCAACTTTCGGGAGGTGAACAACAAAGGGCGGCAATTGCAAGAGCTTTAATTAACAGACCCTCCATAGTATTTGCAGATGAACCAACGGGCAACCTCGACAGCCACAATGCGCAGGAGATGCATAGCCTTTTTCTTGATTTAAGGCAACGTTTTGGACAAACTTTTTTAATAGTTACCCACAACGAGGAACTTGCTGACCTTTGCGATCGCAAACTTGTAATGAAAGATGGGAAAATGATGGGATCTCAAATCTGATTCCGGGCATCAGGTGTTGGTATTGATACGGGCACGCCAGGGAATTTCTTCCACTTTTAATAGCATGGCTGCATAGCGCGACAATACAAAAAGATAATCGCTCAACCGGTTAATATATTTAATTACCAGCGCATCTACAAATTCGCCTGTTTCGTGCAATTCTACACAGGATCTTTCTGCTCTGCGGCAAACACATCGGGCAACATGGCCTTGGGATACAGCCACATGCCCTCCCGGTAAAACAAAAGAGGTCATTGGAGGTAATAATTCGTTCATCCGATCAATTTCTTTTTCCAGAAAAATGATATCAGACTCATGCAGATCGGGCAATTTTAGTTTAGGCTCTCGCTCCGGATCACAAGCAAGGGACGAACCAATGGTAAATAACCGGTCTTGCACTTCTCGTAAAATCTCCGTAATCCCAGGGTGTTGAAGTGTATCACTCAATAAACCAATATGTGAGTTGAGCTCATCTACATTACCATAACTCGAAATCCTCAGATGGCTTTTCAGCACCTTGGTGCCACCAATTAAAGATGTACTACCCTTATCCCCTGTTTTTGTATATATCTTAAAAGCCATTATAAGTCAGTAAAACATTAATAGTTAAAGGTTTAACAAAGGTTACTAACAATGGTTCACACATCATATCGCCAGTTGTTTTGGTTGAATATCCTGCTTATAATCGCTTTCTACTTCACCATCGCGAAGCCTGATAACACGTTTGGCATAATTGGCAATATCTTCTTCGTGTGTTACCAACACTACGGTATTTCCCCCCTTATGAATTTCGCCAAAAAGCTGCATAATCTCGTACGAAGTTCTTGTATCAAGATTACCTGTAGGTTCATCAGCAAGAATGATGGAGGGGTTGTTCACCATGGCCCTTGCAATAGCTACTCTTTGAATTTGCCCTCCGCTCATTTCATTGGGTTTGTGGTGCGAACGGTCTCCCAATCCTACTTTTCGTAAAACTTCCAAGGCCATTTCCATACGTATTTTGAAGGATATTCCTGCATAAATAAGCGGCAAAGCCACGTTTTCGGCAGCACTTAATCTTGGAAGCAGATTAAATTGCTGGAAAACGAATCCTATTTCCTTGTTACGAATCTGAGCAAGGTCAGCATCTACCATTTTACTTACATCAAAACCATTGAGTACATAAGTACCCGCCGTTGGGGAATCGAGGCAGCCCAGAATGTTCATTAAGGTACTTTTGCCAGAACCAGAAGGCCCCATTAAAGCGACATACTCATTTTTATAAATATCGAGGTTGAGGCCTTTGAGTACTTCCAGCGATTGGGTACCCATAACATACTTTTTGCGGATATTTTCGAGATGAATGATACTATTTTCCATATTTAAAATTGGTTCACCCGATTACTTTCGGTACTTTAAAAAATTGCTCATCATGGTTTTGTGCAGGTCTTAATGCCTCAACAGCTACTCCGGCAGTAGCAGGTATATCTTGCCGATATACATTTTCTAAATCGCTCATGTGTCTCAATGGTTCAATACCGGTCGTGTCAAGGGCATTCAACCTTTCCACAAATCCAATCATAGCCTGCATATCGGCTTGCATGGCCACCATTTCCTCTTCAGAAAATTCGAGCCTTGATAAGTTGGCAAGGTGCTGAACAAGGGATAAATCTACCTGCATAATTATTTTTGAAGCCTCAAAGGTAACCAAAAGCCATAAGGCTGTAATGAGAAAAGGATGTACGGAGTAAAAACCGTAAAAACGGCGGAATTTGAGATAAAAAAAGATATTTTCGAAAACTATAGCTTTCTTATATTTTTAAAATACTTACGCCTGCATGCTAAACTGTCCTTTTTTTGAAGGTACTATTTCCTGATCCAAATGGCAGTGTATATCCACGTTGTACTTGCAGGTACCTAAAAAGAAAAGCTTCCAACAAACAGCATTTATTTAAATATTTACCTTTTCAAGCAAATGAATCAATTCCGTTTGCGTTGCCATGGTTTTATCCCTTGCATACCAGGTATGGAGTTCTTGCTCAAAATCTTCCCATGTTTTTCCTGCCGGATCCGTTTTCCAGGCGGTTAACAATTCTTGTGCCAGCATAGGTCTTGGGCCCCACATAAACAATTCATGCTGCAAGAGCGCATCAAAGGCAATCATTTTGGGGATAGCCTTTGCTCCGTTGGTAAGGAAATTATTCATGAGTAGAGGGTAATCGTCCCTCAATACAATTTTCAAAGCTAACATATCAGGGTTAACGGCGACGGCGGCGGCCAATAAAGGCAGGTTCTGCGCACTATCACCACACCAGGGTTCGGTAATAACCAGCCACACCATTCGATCTTTAATAGCCTCAAGCCTTGCCAACAGAGCCGTTTGCAATTGTAACGTTTTTGCAATTCGCTGCGATCTTGATTGATTTAAACGAATGTATCCCTGCATTTTGAGGTCGTACTTCGCTCCTTCTCCTGGTTCGCCCCATGCAAAAAACCTGGCCATATATTCTGTATAAGAAAATGTTTCGTACACACTCAAATCCACATTTGTCATAATTCGTATTTTATATTTTTCGAACTCAGGCGGTTATTTAGAAAAGTTTACTACAAAGTTACTTCTTGGGAAATTATACAATTATAACTTAACAGTGTTTTGCAAAAGCCTCTATCGGGAAAAGAGGTGCTTTTCTATAATATCTATTGAGTCTTATTTGCCTATAAGATGCGGGCATTTAATTTATGCTTAATCAAGCTCTACTTTTAAGGGTTTGTTGTAGGCGGTATCTACCCATTTCATCATCTCTTTTTGCGACATCCAATGTTGAAATATCCTGCTTCCTAAAATAGCATTTACCCCGGAAGAAAAGAACCAACCCGGAAAACGATTGGCAAAAGCATACATTTTTTCCTCCCGACGAAGCCGCTTATGTACCTCGCGGTCAAAGTTTGCAAACATGGTTTCACTGAAATCATTTTTCTCAACCGCTCTCTGTATAAATTTGGAGGCCGTAAATCCACTTAGCATTCCCGAACCAATTCCTTCGCCGGAAGATGGACAAACCAAAGAAGCCGCATCGCCAAGCAATAAGTACCCATCGCCATGGGCTTTCCTATTGAGCCCGCTCATGGGTACACCCCACCCCTTTACTGTTTCCATGGGTACTGCGTCTTTAAACCGGGGCTTTAAATGGGGGTCATTCGCAATTAATTCCTCAAACTCCTTACGCACATTCACTTTTTTGCGCAAAATATACCTGCTTGCCATACCATAACCCACGTTGGCCTCGCCGTTGGGTAAGGGGAATATCCAGAAATAAGAAAACGGCAGATGTTTTGGAAAATACACCTCAATCAAGCCATCGCTATGGGTATTTTTAACCCCTTTCCAGTATTGCCTCACCGCCCCTGCATAGTGATTGCGGTCAATTTTTCTTTCGCCAAGGTAGCGCAATACTACGGAGTGATCGCCATCTGCCCCCACTAAAAAGTCAGCATGTATTTCTACTGGTCCCGATTTTCCGGTTCCGTTCAGGATCCATTTACCCGATGGCCGGGAAATATTCTGAATGCGGAGGCCCAACAATAAGGTGGCTACCTTAATATTTATCTGCCTCACCAGCAAATTGTCAAAATGATCCCGCTTGCTTACATAAAAAAGAGGTCTTTTTTCAATATCTGATGCCAATTTGCCTGCATCGAGCGCTATGGGGACTTTTTTACCATCATGAAGAATAAATTGCAAACCCATGGAAGGTGTAAAAGCATCTTGATTGCCTAGCTCGTTCTTTATTATGTGGGGATCCATGTGATTCAATACCCGAATAACATTTAAATCAAGCCCATCGCCACAAACTTTATCCCGTGGAAATTCAGAAGCATCCACCACTACATGAGGAATACCCATTTTACCCAAAAATATGGAAGCCGTTGCTCCGGCTGGCCCGGCGCCTACTATACAAATTTGGGTTTGGATTATTTGTGGCTCCTTCATGGATTGTTACATTTGAAGCTGCTAAAATAAGGCAATCGGTGTGGAAAAGGAGCTTTTGTCTACTGGTAAAACTGCTGCCTGTTACCCTGCTGCCAACGTTAATACCCTTTTTGCCTGTTAAAAATGAAAATGGCAGTTGTAAGACCTCAAAATAGGAGTAACTTTAATTTTCAACTATTTATTTATTTTATGAGCATAGAACAAACAAAAAAAGATCAGGATCAAAATAAAGAAAAAACCGCTAAATACGGTGAATCTGAAAGACGTGCAGTTGAACTTGAAAAGCAGGATGCTGAAAAGAAAAAGCAGGATGCTGAGGATAAAAAACACATAACGGATCCTCAGGAAGATATGGAAGGGATTGTATCATCCGTAGTACAATTAGTAAAAGAAGGCGCAGAAAGCGACGAAACGAAAGAAGAAGCAGATAAAAAGAAAGAGGAACGTTTTTGATTGGTTGATTTACAGAAAAATACATCCCGGTTAACTATCGGGATATCCTGGTGATACCATTCAGAAAATAATAGCGTATAATTATAAAAAGTTCAATTTTATTGCCTTTTTATTTTCAGTTGCTTTCCTATAGAAACAATCCTGATATAATTAAAAATTATTTTCCAGAATAATTCAGATTTTATGCTAAATCTGATTATGATAAGCTGTCAGTAGCGGCGCATTAATTGAGTTCATCTCTAAAAAATCCTGATACAGCATTATAGAAATTTCATAACATCTTCATTTAAGATAGAGACGTAAGGCCATACGCCTCTATCTTAAATGTTATAAAATTGTAAGCCTTGTCCGAGCGGTTTTTAGAGGGACCCTTTAAAGAATGAGTATAAAACTTTCTTTTGGGGAAAAAGATAAAGCTATTTATGATTTTTTAAAAGCTGAAGATATTAAAAACGCCACCCTATATTAAAACTAGCTTCTTTATATGTATTGTTGAGGTGGCTGTCATATAAAAATGATCGGGAGGATTCCATGAGCCACTCCGCTGTAATATACCAATGATCGTTGTTGATTCCAGCCACGGTTTTTATCCGGTAACCAACATTCATATTTAATCCCCGAAGGTTTTCTGATTTATTTTTTAGTTTATGATAATCTGTTCCTATGCCTGCATAGACTGCGGGTGAAAAAAAACAACGTCCTTCTTGCCAGATGAAATTATAAATATAACCCGGTTTAACCTGTAAGCTTAGCAACTGTAAGGACTGTAACGGCATATTGGTTCCGGTAAAATGATATTGCAAAATTTCACCGGGGATAATGCTGCCTTTTGATTGGATATTTACATAGGAAGGTGTAGTGAGTAACATAAAGGACCCTGCAGATTGAAGTTGCTGATTGCCTCCGGAATTGGCTGATTGATAAGAAAATTTGTCCCCATTAAAGATCGTGTAATGATGAAACCCAATCGAAAAGCGATTGATGTCTTTCCTGTCAAGATAAGGTCTCGATCCGTTTGTAGCCATTAAGAGACCGCTATTATAACTGGCAAAAAAAGTTGCCCCCCATTTCTTTTTAAAATGACCAATAAAAATGGCATACCCTTTTACGTCCGTTTGGTTGGGGCTTACCTTATGCGTATTGGGCAAAGCCGTTTCGAGGTACAAAAACAACTTTTTATATTGTGCTGTAATACCAGCAAATGCAAAGGAATTGGGGGATAAACTCACCGATTTACCCATAGTGTTTGAACGACGGGGGTTTACCTCAATGGACCGGGAAAAAGTACCGCAATAGAAGGTTAATCGGTTTTTCTTTTCAAAATCACGCATCCAAAGGCATGAATCTTGTTGGCAAAATGCAGTCATCGATAGCCCAGCCAATACAACAAACAGAATACTGAAAAGCAATCTTGTAATGAAAAAAAGGATTCCTGAATGCTTACTAATTATAAATCTGCTCACCGATGTAAATGTAAAAACGAGACAAAAAATATTGTGTCGTGTAGCTGACAATTTCTTTTAACGTAGAAGCAAGCCGTTTTTAACCTTTCCCGGCAACCCTAAGGGTTTATTTGCCGTATGCACTTAAAAAGTGTTGATATTCTTCCAAAGTATTTCTCAGTTAATACACATATTCGTATGAATAAGCATCGGCTATTCCTGCTTTCCATTTCCTTCCTTTTGGTTCTGGCATCCTGTGAAAAAAACTCACCTGACACCCCGGTTGCCATGGTTCCCGAAAAGCTGGAAATCACCCCGGTTGCAGCAAGCATAAAGGTGGGAGAGTCATCCACCTTTACCGCAAAGTATTTCAATACATCAGGAGCGGAAGCACCCGTTCCTTCCGGTATAGTTTGGAGCAGTAGTATTACCCCTGTTGCCACAGTTAATTCGGCTGGGGTGGCTTTAGCCGTTGCTTCTGGACAAACTGAAATTAAGGCCAAAATAAACAATATGGAGGCGAAAGCCCTGCTTACCGTAGTTGACAACGATTTGCAGATTGCTACCATTACCATTGAACCTGGCACAAAAGAACTCCTTGTAAACGATACTGCAACACTGATAGCTGTAGCACGAAATATCAACAATCAGATTATTTCAGGCAAAAGCTTTACCTGGACCGGGAACAACAATGTAGCCGTGGAATTGGCAGCGAACGGTTTTGTAAAAGGCAAAGCCTGGGGTACATCTAGTGTACAAGCTATGGCGGATGGCAAAGTAAGCACGCCCATAATGGTGCAAGTAATCCGGAAAGGCACTTTTTCAGGATCAGGAAGTAGAGGCAACGCAAAACTGAAATTTGATGGCAGTATTTTAAAACTGCAGACCTCCTCCGATTTTGCTGTAACAAGCACTCCCCCCGATTTAAGGATTTACCTTGGTCCCAATAGTGGCAACGTAAACGGAGCGGTAGAAATTGGCACCCTCAATATCCGAAATGGTGAACAAACCTGGAATATCCCAACGAATGTTACGATTGGTGAATTCAGGTATGCGATTGTGTGGTGTAAAAGATTGGGAGGTGCTTACGGAGTGAGTGATTTGGGCAATTAATCGGAGTGAGGAATTAATTGCATCCTCCACCTAAAGGGAATTACTATCGTTCCGGGCCATTGTTCAAGTACATTATCGTAATATAGCTCTCTCCTACCAATGCTAAAGTACCGATTGCAAAGTATTCCTTAGAAGACTTCGCCATGCGTAGAACGAATTACGACTCTGGAAAGGAAGGGCATTTTTTGCATGCATTGCAAGAAAAACCAGGTCATTCTGTTTTGACCAAATACCCGTTGAACCATGCGGCCCATCCAAAGTCTTTTGGAAAATTGCTTCTTCCAGGTTTGTGCATAGCCTTTTTCCATCTGGGTTCTGGAAATTTTTTGGCTGGCAAAAAGATCCATTGCTTCAAAAGCCATCTTGCTGCTATGCAATGCCATACTCATCCCATTTCCACAAAGCGGTGGAATCATACCGGCAGCATCTCCCAACATCAAAACGTGATTTTCCACCATATCTTTTTTGGCAAAACTAACCTGTGAAATCACCAACGGTTCGGGATATAGAAATTCCGCTGATTCAAATATTTGCCGGAGTCGCGGATTTACATGCAAAACAGCTTTTTCCATAGCAGCAATGCTGTTGTTGTTTTGTTTTAAATGGGCTGCCGTGGTAAGGTAACAAAGACAAACGCTGCCTTCCTCTACTTGTGAGATACCGCAATAACCATCTTTAAAATTATGCAAGGCAATTAAATCTGCCGGGTAATTGGTTTTGATATGATATTTTACCCCAATAAAATTTTGCAGTTTTCCCGCTTTTTTCAGGATAAAAGGTCGCTGCCATTTTACATCGAGATTACTACGTTTACCAAAACTACCCGCAGCCATTTTTGCGGTATATTGACCCTTATCGGTTTCTATCTGGAATATTTTTCCAGTAAAATGAAGGTTCATTACTTTTTCCAGCGTATGCACCTCCACACCCGCAACTAAAGCCGATTGATACAGCAATTCATCAAGTTGATACCTGCTGATACCAAAACCTCCGAGTGGTAGCGGAAAAGGATATTCATTTCCATAAACATCGGTTGCCATAAACCGTTTTATATCGGGCAATGACATATTGCTTAACGGCACCCCAAGAGATTCGAGAAAGGGTTTGCTTTCATTGCTGATATATTCGCCGCAAACCTTATGGCGTGGATAATCCTCTTTTTCAAAAAGCAAGGTCTCATAGCCTGCACGGGCACATTGGATAGCCAAGGCAAGTCCTGCAAGCCCACCCCCAACAATGGCTACATCGTATGTAACAGGTGCTATTTTCACGCCCCTAAGCTTTTTGGTGCGGTAATTAAATGGCGAAAGGCCCATTTCCATTGAATGCTTGCCTTACGGATACCGGCTTGCTGCAACAATGCTTCCCATTCAGGTTTAAGAAATCCACGCGCCACACTCAAGGGCGCATCATTTTTTACCAAATAAGATTTCGAAAAAAGAGCTGTCAATGTTTTAATGGAAAAATAAGCAAGCCAATGCCGGTGCAGATCATTTATAAAAAAACCAACCCGACTATGTTTATGCATCCATCTTAATTGAGCAACAAGATCCTCTTCCCTGAAGTGATGACAAAATAAACTGGAAAAAATAATATCAGGCGGGTCTGCAAATACCACATGCCGGTAGTCGCTGCAAATCCAGGTGGCTTTTTGATTAAGCCAGACCTTATTTTCAGCCACCCATATACAAGAATCTTTCCAGTCTATTCCGGTAACTTGCAAGGAAATTTTTTTTTGACCGCACCATCGGGCAATAGCCGCAAGGTTATCGCCACCACCACATCCAATTTCACATACATGCAAAGTGGTTTGATTGCTGTATAATTTTTTTAATCCCGAAATGGTTATTTGATGCCCGCCGAGATAGCGGTTGATGAATTCTAATTCAACCATATTTTCCCGGATAGCATCATACGGAATGCCCTCTCCATCGAGCAACTCTTTTTCCAAAGACCTTTGTTTAAAATTCATACACTTTCGGCTAAAAAGGTTTCCATCGTCAATCCGGGTCCGAAGGCCACGCCGAATACAAGCGCAGAATCCCTGGTCTCTTTTATTTGGTACATCATTTTTTTAAGGACAAATAAAATGGTAGCAGAAGACATATTGCCATGCGAACCCAATACGCTGTAAGCTTCTTTCATTTGGCCATCGTCAATATCAAGTTGTTTGCCAATAGCTTCCAGAATGCGTTTCCCGCCTGGATGTATGCACCAATGGGTAACATCTGCTAAGGAATAATTATTTTGCGCCAGTGCAGCTTCTACCACCGGCTTAATATTGGTACTCAGCAAATGGGGCACATAGCTGCTAAGTGTCATCCGGAAGCCTTGACTACTCAAAGCCCAGGTCATATCCTTCCGACCTTCCGCATTCACCCAACTATAAAAATTAGTGAGCCGGATGCTCTTTTTATCTTTCTGCTTTTTATTGCTGATGAGTGCCGCAGCGGCTCCGTCCGCAAACAGGAGACTGCTTGTAGCATTATCTACCGTAAACTCTTTTTGAAAATGAAGCGTGCAAAGTTCTACTGATACTATCAGCACCCTTGCTTCGGGTTCGGCCTTACAGATCCAGTCAGCCATTTTCATGGCATGGATAGCGGCATAGCATCCCATAAAATTTACTGAAGTACGCACAAGATTGGGAGACAGTTGTAATGCAGCAGCGATATCAAGATCCAGCCCCGGCGCACTCATGCCCGTACAACTTACTGTGATTAAATGAGTGACAGAGGCCGCCTTTTCTACCCCTTCCAAACAATCCCGAATGGCTTCCAATGCCAGCGGTAATGCTTCCTTATCATAAACTGCCTGCCGTTTTTCAATGGTGGGATAATCGGTAAAATGATCGACAGGTAAAAAGCCGCTTTCTTCCGGCGTATTGCCATAATCCGCCAAAACCGAATGCCGGGCCTCTATTCCACTATGGTTGTAGAGAAAGGCCAATTTTCTTTTTTCGATATCACCCAGTAGGTATGTTTTTTGCATAAACTCCAGAATATCCTTTTGTGTATGCCGATGCGCCGGTTCGGTGGTACCTATAGATTCGATATAACTCAAAGCTGATTTAAAATTAAAAGTGTAATAAATGCTCCATTCGTACAGGTACTTGCAATCCAGTTCATCCGCATGGTATTTGTATGATTGGCTACCGATTCATTTTTCCAGACCTGACTAAACCATCGAAAAAAATAATATAAAACCGGGAGAAAAAATAATTGCAGAATCAACAAGTTTTTCAATTGATCCATTTGCCTGAAATACATAAAAAGTACGGAAAAAGCCAGCGAATAGATCATTGCAGTAAAAATAAAGGTACCTCGTTTACCCAGCTTCATACTAATGGTGGTTACGCCATCTTTGGCATCCTGCTGATGCTGATAAACTTGTGTAATGGGATAAAACCCGCCAATAAGCAGTGTAGCAGCCAGCATACCCTGCCAGGGAACTTGCATGGTGAGGTCCCTGCTGCAACCATAATACACCATAAAAAAGGTAAGCGCTCCCTGATTTAAAATGACAACGAGATAACCAAGAAATGGATACTTTTTTAAGCGTACACCCCGATAACTGTATAATCTTGAGAAAACGATGTAAATAAAAATACAAATGGCAAAAAGGCTGGAAACCATGAAACCGAAAAGAACCGCCAATGCATCCATTCCTACCGAAACATAAAATAGCTGTCGGGTAGGTTGCATGGGTTTTTTAATGCCCCCAATACTTTCTTCATCGCGATCCATATAACTGTTATACCCATTGCTTGCAGGATACACCAGCAAATGGATGATACCAAAAACCAGCAGCGAACGAAATAAATTTAGGTTCGGTAGCAAACTCAAAGCAAACCAAAATACCGGCATCAGGAAATACGAGAAAGGAAATCGAAGCAACTGTATGGTTGACTTATAAAGCATGGGATCACGAATATATTGTCATTCCTTCAAATGCATTTGTATTATTGAGAGTATCTCTTAAAACTCGTGATGTTGAAACATACCAATTTCTCAACATCCTCATTTACAATAGAGACGTAAT
>Ga0105048_10009696_pt1 | contig 15280 bp, 16 predicted proteins | sample MAT05_FD_78382 | JGI IMG/M metagenome (GOLD analysis project Ga0105048, IMG submission 78382) | Freshwater microbial communities from Lake Fryxell liftoff mats and glacier meltwater in Antarctica - MAT-05 | ecosystem: Environmental > Aquatic > Freshwater > Ice > Liftoff microbial mat | place... | reverse complement strand
GGCAGAAAGCCGAGCGAGCTACACGGGCTGGTGGCCAAGATGCGCGACCTGCTCTCGAACGCGATTCAGAACGGCAACGCCGAGCTCGCGGTCGCGAGCGCGGCAACGCGGGACTCGGATCTCAAGACCTATCTCACGAGAAACGCCAGCGCGGCGATGGACGCGGGGTTCGCGTTGGCGGGCGCGACGACAATAAACTTCAAGCCGGAGCTGATCGGCGTCATCGAGGATCTTCGTCCACGAGTGAATTAGGCCGGACGAGATCTCGTAGACCTGGTGATCCTGGCGACGGTCATTCTCGATCGCCGGGACAAGCTTCCACTTGCGGATTGCAGGGTCGAGCTCGAAGCGGTCATCGAAAATGAGCGCCAGCGGCTACCTCGGACCGCCGCTTCAAACAGGACGGCGTCAGATCTCGGAGGCGAGGCGCTTCTTCAGGATCTCGCGCATTTCCTCGAGATCGACGCGCTCCTTCACCGGGAAGAATCGGCCGTGGTCGCCGTCGCGCGGGACACGCAGCAATCCGAGCTTGAACAGCGGCGCGCCCTCGGCGTCGTTCACCGCGCTGGCCTCGCAGGCGATCGATTCGAGCTGCACCGCCGGACGATCGTCGACCTTCTTCTTCACCAGGTGCCATCCGAGCGGGACGTCGCGGTCGATCGCCTTCAGATCGAAGACGAAGTTGTTGGTGGAGAAGTCGGGCAGGTGGGTCGGCGCGAGATCGGCCGGGATGCGGAAGCCTTCGACGATCTGGACGCGGCCGTCGAGCACCGCCGGCGATCCGCCCTTGTCCCAGTCGCCGGACGCGGTGCGCCGCTTGGCGGTGACCTCGGCGCTCATCTGCGCCGCGAGCGCGAGGTGCTGCCCGATGATGATCGGCTCCACCGTCGCACCGAGGTTGTCGACGTTCGAGAAGAGCAGCGTCGTCACGCCGCGCGCGGCGAGGCTCTTCAGGATCCCGGACGCGCGAATGGAGTGGAAGAAGTCGCCGTGGCCCGGCGCGTAGTAGCTCGGCTTGCCGTCGGCGCCGATGAACAGCTCACCGTCGGGCGTCATGCGGATCGAGATGCTCTGCGTGAAGGTCAGGAGATCAGCCGCGGGCAGGCCGTAGTTCTCGTGCTTCGCGAGGTGCTCCTTGGTCGCGGCGTCGGTGGCGAAGCTGTTCATCAGCACCAGCGGCACCGGCGCGCCGTACTTCGCTCGCGCCTTCGCCACGTGCGCGGCCTTGAGCCCGATGAACGACTTGCCGTCGAAGACCTCGACGGTGCCCTTCACGACGTTGCCGAAGCGGGTGGCCATGCCGCCGTTGAGCACCACCACCGCGATCTCGCCCTTGCGCAGCGCGGCCTCGCCGATCTTCCGCAGCCGATCGGCCTCCGGGCCCTCGAAGGGCACGTCGACCACGCCCGGCGGGGGATCGAGCGGCTTCGTGACGAGCGAGCTCTTGTCGGTCAGCGCGCCGCTCTTGAGGGCGTCGCGCGCGCTCTCGAAGCGCTGTCGATCGAAGCCGATCTCTTCGAGCAGCTTGTGGTCGAGTCGAGGGTCGTCGAGGAGGCTCACGGCGCCGGATGCTACGCCGGGATTGGCTCGCCGCTCAATCGGCGAGGGCGCGCGACGCGAAGGTGAGAACGAGGGCAGCGCAGGCTCGCGCTGACCATCGGAGAACATCGACCACGGGCCACACTATCCCGCTCGAGACCGGGGTCATCCCACGTCGGTCGGTGGTACATTGACGCGGTGGATCTCGTCAGCGAGCTCGCGCGCGTGGTCGACGCGCTCGATGTCGCTGGCATCGAGTTCGCGCTGTGCGGTGGGTTTGCGGTGGCAATCCACGGCCACGTTCGGGCCACGCGGGACATCGACTTGCTGCTCCGACGAGAGTCGCTCGAAGCGGCGGTCGCCGCCCTGCGTTCCTGTGGGCTGACATTGCGCTCCGGTCCGATTCCTTTCGCGCCGGGGACCCGCGAAGCCCGAGAGATTCATCGGGTTTCGAAGGTCTTGGGGGGCTCGCTCGTCACCGTCGATCTCTTGATCGTGACTCCGGTGTTCGAGGAGGTCTGGGCGGGACGCGCGCTCTTTGCCTGGGGCGAGCGGCGAGTGAGCGCCGTGTCCCTCGATGGTCTGGCTCGCATGAAGCGCCTCGCGGGCCGCAAGCAGGATCTGGCTGATCTCGAGAGCCTCGGGCTGGATCCGGGAGGCGAGTCGTGACCCGCGCGATCGACGATCAGCTCGCCGCGCTCCAGGACGCGCTGTCGCTCGCGAGGTCGCTCGCGCAGGCTCGCGGACCCGCGCTCGGGCGCGCGGCGTTCGTCGCGCGCAGCCTGGGAGTCATGCGGCGATCGCCGCTGCAGAACGACCTCCCGGCGAACGCGATCGCGCTGGAGATCGCCGCTGCCGGGACTTCGCACGCGAGCGGTGCCGAGTTCGGCGTCGTGGTGCCGGAGTGGGAGCCGAGCGCCGCGGTCGTCGCGCGCGCCGTGCTTTTGGGGTCGAGCGTCGCCGGCTTTTCTCGCGACGAGCTCCCGCGCGGATCGTCCGCGATCGGCGTGATCCAGTTTCCCGATGGGGTTCCGGCTCTGATCCGCGACCTCCCGCTCGCCGATGGAGCGAGCGGGCCGGTCGTGGTGTGGATCGGTCGGAGCTGGGATCTCGATCGCCTCTGAACGCTACTGTTTCAGCGCGATCGCAGAGAGGTGGCGGCCCGTGACGCCGCGATCGCGACGGTGAGAAAAATACATCTCGGGCTCGCTGACCGTGCACCCACCGACCTGATCGATCTCGGTCACTCCGGCCCGCGCGAGGTGGAGCGCGATCAGCGCGCGGAGATCCAGGTGCCACTTATGACTCGAACCGCTCGGGCCGCGCTGGATCGGCGGCGCGTCGCCGTCGAGCGAAGCGCGCGCGGCGGCCACGACCTCGTCGCCGACCTCGAACGCAGACACGCCGATCGTCGGGCCGATCGCCGCGATCACGCGCGCGCCCTTCTCGAGACCAAGCAGGCCGTGCGCTGCGACGGTGGCGATGCCGAGCGTCGCGCCGCGCCACCCGGCGTGCACCGCGGCGACCGAGGTCGCTCGCCCGCGCGCATCGATCGCCGCGAGCAGGATCGACGCGCAATCCGCAGTGCGCACCGCGACCGCGAGCCTGGGGACCGCGGTGATCAGGCCGTCGGCCTCGACGCCGAGCGATCCGCCGCGCTCTGCGTCGATCAAACGCGCGCCGTGCACCTGATCGGCTTCTGCGAACGCCTCCGCGCCGATCGCGGCGAGCAACCGGCGGCGGTTCTCCTCGACCGACTCGGGGACGTCGCCGACGTTGCGCGCGAGGTTGAGCGACGCGAACGCGCCGACCGATACACCGCCCTGGCGCGTCGAGAAGCCGTGCACGACACCGGCGAGCGACGAGAGCTTCTTGCTCCTCAGGATCACGAGAGCGCCTCCATCAGCTGCACGAGATCGGCGGGAATCGCAGCTTCGAACGTCATCTTCTCACCACTCCGCGGGTGCGGCACGACCAGCTTGCGCGCGTGCAGCGCGGGCCGGGGGAACGCGTCGGTGATCGCCCGCAGCTTCGCGTCGCGCGGGTGGCTCACGCGGCGCGTCCCGTAGGTCGCATCGCCCACCAGCGGGTGGCCGCGGTCGGCGAGGTGCACGCGGATCTGGTGCGTGCGACCGGTCTCGATCCGCACCTCGAGCCGCGCCGCGCCGGTCCCGTAGGTCGTGACGATCCGGTAGCGCGTCACCGCCTTCTTGCCGCTCGCGACCTTCGACGAGAACTTCTTCCGGTCGGTCGGGTGGCGCCCGTACAGCGTGTCGATCAAGTCCTGCGAAGGGACCGGGATCCCATGGGTGATCGCGAGATACTCCTTCTCCACGTCGCGCGACGAGAAGGCCTCGACCAGCGCGCGGTGCGCGACGTCGTTCTTCGCGACGACCATGACGCCGGTGGTGTCGCGGTCGAGCCGGTGTACGATCCCCGGGCGCAGCTCGCCGCCGATCCCGCCGAGGTCGCGCACGTGGAAGAGGAGGGCGTTCACCAGCGTGCCGCGCGGGTGGCCGAGCGCGGGGTGCACCACCAGGCCGGCGGGCTTGTCGATCACCGCGATGTCCGGATCCTGGAAGAGGATCGACAGCGGGATGTCCTCGGCGACGAGCTCGGCGATCTCTGGCTCGGGAGGCCGGTATTCGATGATCGATCCGGCGAGGAGCGTCGTGGCGGCGCCGCGCTTGGGGGCTGCGCCATCGACGGTGACGGCGCCGAGCTCGATGTGTTTCTGGACCAGGCTGCGGGAGGTCTCGGGGGCCATCACCGCCAGATACTTGTCGAGGCGCTCGCCCTCGTTCTCGGGCGCGACCTCGAAGCGGAGCTCGTCCTCGTCGGCGATCACTTGCGCGTCCTCGCGCACGATCGGAACCTCACCAGATCTTGGACTTGATATGGCCCTTACCGCGTACGAGCACGTCGACGATCGCGCGGTAGTAGAAGTTCGTGTTGGCGAACAAGTCTGGCGTCACGCGGCTCTTGTAGAGGTTGAGGCCCTCGGTGATCTCGGCGGCGATCACGTCGAACAGCGTGTCCTGCTCGATGCCCTCGATGATCTTGTCCTCGTTGTAGAGCGCGATGTCGCTGGAGATTGCGCGTGCGAGACGGGTCGCCGCCTCGGGGGTATCGATGAGCGCCACGGCGTCCAGTGTCCCCGGAACGAACCCGCGGTCAAGGCCATGGCGCTACTTGATGAAGTGGCGCTTGGGCGCCGGCGTGCGCTCGCGCCAGCGCTCCCACCTGTGGAGGTACGAGGTTGCGGCCAGCTCGGGATCGACCCCGATCCAGCGAGCCAGGCTCTGCACGAAGCCCTTCACGTAGATCTTCACGTGGGGCAGCTCGTCGAAGCGCTCCGCCTCCACCGCCATCAGGCTGGCGGCGCGCACGCGGGTGACGTCCTCGATCTCCTTCAGCGTGATGCCGCGCTGCTCGCGGAGCTGGCGCAGGAGCTCGCCGGTGATCTCGGTGCCGGGCTCGAGGCTGATCCGCGGCGGGGTCGGGCGGGCCGGGATCGAGGGGCGCGGCCCCGGCAGCGGTGTGTTCGAAGCGCGCGCGGGCTCGGCCGGCGGCGGGACGCGCGAGAGGCGGTTGCGCGGCGGCGGTGCGCGGAAGCTGGCGCGCGGCGGCTCGGCCGACGGGACGCCGGGCGACACGTCGGGCGCAGACGGCGGCGTGAACTCGGGGGCCTGCACCGGCGCGTACTCGGGCGGCGACGCGGGCGCCGGGACCTCGGGCCCCGGGGTGCGCGGCGAGGGATCGTGCGCCGGCAGCTTCGTGGGATCGGACGGGGGCTCGCGCACGGGCGAAGGCGCGGGCTCGATCTCGGGCCGGATCGGCGTCTGCTCCGGACGCTCGATCTCCGGCTTCGGCGACGGCGGCGCGCCCACGTCCGGCTTCGGCGCGGGCGGCGTCTCGATCTCCGGCGCTTGCTTCGAGGGCGGCGCGATCTCCGGAGAGGGCGCCTTGTTCGGATCGACCGGGATCTCGGGCGTCGCGGGCGGGGAGATCTCGGGCTGCGTCGACGAAGCGAGCATGTCCGCCTGAGCGTTGTCACGCTCGCCTTGCCGCCTCTTCTTCGCCATTTCTCCTAGTCCTCGTCGATCAGTTCAGTATTCCAGTACGAAGCGTTCACCAAGCTCAAGAACGGCAGCCACTCCTGGTGGGGCGATCCGCCGTTCACGTCCTTGGCGAAAGGAGACCATCGCGGGCGCGTAGGCGTCTTGGCCAGCTTCATCCCGGCCTCCGCCGGCGTCCGGCCACCCTTCTCGACGTTGCACGGGATGCACGAGCACACCACGTTCTCCCAGGTGGTCCTCCCGCCCCGTGAGCGCGGGATGACGTGGTCGAGGTTCATATCCGACCGCGCGAAGCGCCGGTTGCAGTACTGGCAGGTCATCCCATCGCGCAGATAGATGTTCTGTCGCGAAAACCGCACGCGCGCCCGCGGGAAGCGGTCGTACACCTGGAGCACGATGACGCGCGGGGCGCGGATGGCGCGCGACACGGTGTGAACCATGTCGTCCTCGCCGTCGACCTCGGCCGAGAGGGCGGCCCACGACTCGAAGTCGAAGATCTTGAACTCGCGATCGATGGCCTGCGCCGCGCCCTGGTAGAGCAGCACGAACGCGCGGCGCACGCTGGTCACGTTGACCGGCTGGTAATGCCGGTTGAGGACCAAAACGCTGGTGTCGAGCACGGACGTCACCTGTTCCTCCTTGATACCGCGGTCGGCGTCGACGCGGCGAGTCGCGCGATGAGGATGGCCGCCCGCACGAGCGCGACCTCGTCGTTGCGAACGGTCCGGCAGTCGATTCCGACCCGGTGATCCACGATTCGCGTGATCACCGGGGGATCGCAGGCGCGCAGCCGGGCCGCGAGCGCCTCGGCGCCCTCACCGCGCGGCCCGAGGCAGACCACCTTGGTGGGCAGCCGGCCGAGCGGGAGCGAGCCGCCGCCGATCACCGCCTCATCGTCCCGGATCTCGGCGTCGTCAAAGCCGGCCGCGATCGCTTCGGCCCTCCCGGCGGAGGCCTCTACCGGCTCGGCCATCGACGCGATCAGCGGGATCTCCGCCGCCCGGCCGTCGCGATACAGGCGCGCGGTCGCCTCGAGCGCCGCGAGGCTGAGCTTGTCGGCGCGGACGGCTCGCGCCAGGGGATGAGCGCGCATCTCTTTGAGCAACGCGCGCTGGCCCGCGAGGATGCCGGCCTGGGGTCCCCCGAACAGCTTGTCCCCGGAGAACGCCACCACCGCCGCGCCGGCGGCGAGCACCTCGGACGCGCGCGGCTCCTCGCGGACGAGCGCCCGGGCGTCGCCCAGCGCGTCGTCGCTCGCGATGAGCCCCGATCCCACGTCGACCAGCACCGGCCGGCCGAGGCCCGCCAGCTCGGCGATGGTGGGCTGCGCGGTGAACCCCACCAGCGCGAAGTTCGAGCGGTGCACCACCAGGATCGCCCTGGTTTTATCGGTGATCGCAGTGGCGTAGTCCTTCAGGTGGACGCGGTTGGTGGTGCCGACCTCGACCAGCGTCGCGCCCGACTCGCGCATGACGTCGGGGACGCGGAAACCGCCGCCGATCTCCACCAGCTCGCCGCGCGAGACGATCACCTCGCCGCCGCGGCAGGTCGCCGAGAGCATCAAGAGCACCGCGGCGGCGCAGTTGTTCACCGCGATCGCGTCCTCGGCGCCGACCAGCTCGGCGAGCAGCGCGGAGGCGTGATCATGGCGGCTGCCGCGCGCGCCCGTGCTCAGGTCGAGCTCGAGCGTCGAGTATCCGGCGGCGACGTCGGCCACCGCTTTGGCCGCGGCGTCGGCGAGCGGCGCGCGACCCAGGTTGGTGTGGAGCAGGACTCCGGTCGCGTTCACGACCCTTCGCAGCGACGAGACGGCGAGGCCCTGCGCGGCGCGGGCGATCGCGTCGGGCTCGACGACGGGCGAGCCGCCGGCCTTGATCTCGTGGCGCGCGGCATCGAGCACCTTGCGCGCGGCGCGGACCACCACCTGATGGCCGAGGCGCTCGACCAGAGGCACCAGCTCAGGGGACTGGAGGATGGCGCCAACAGCGGGCAGCTGCTGCAGGCGCTCGGTGATCGTATCGCCCACTCCTGCTCATAATAGCAGGTTAGGTAGTTACGGCCTAGGCTTGGGGGGGTACTTTGCCAGCAGCGCGACGCGCACCGGATCGGGGACGTAGCGGGAGAAATCGCCGCTGTTCATCGCGATCTCCTTCACCAGCGAGCTCGAGACGTAGACGAAGTCGGCCTCGGTCATCATGAAGACCGTCTCGATGTCGGGCGCGAGATCGCGGTTGCCCAGCGCGAGCTGGAACTCGTGCTCGAAGTCGGTCAGGAGCCGCAGGCCGCGCAAGAGGACGCCGGCGTTTCGCGCGCGGGCGAAGTCGATGAGCAGCCCCTCGAACGCCATCACTTCGACCCGCGGGTGGGCCAGCGAGGCCTGGATCAGCGCCTGGCGCTCGGCACGATCGAAGAGGCCGTGCTTGTTCGGGTTCACGCCGATCGCGACCGTGACCTTGTCGTAGATGCGCAGCGCGCGCTCGACGATCGCGGTGTGGCCCTTGGTGATCGGATCGAAGGATCCCGCGTAGACCGCGTGGCGGTAATCGAGCACGCCTTAGCCGCTAGCACAGGCGCGTCGTCGCGTGCTACAGCCCGCCCCGCTCATGAGCTTGGCCGAGCAAAAGGAATCCGTTCGCTCTCTTCGCGGGCGCCTCGCGGCGCTCCGGGGGCATCTTTGACTACGACGGCAAGCAGAACCGCATCGCTTTTCTCGAGGCGGAGAGCACCCGCCCGGGCTTCTGGGATGACCAGGAACGCGCCCAGAAGCTGAACAAGGAGCGCTCGCAGCTCGAGCAGATGCTGGGCGCCCTCGACAAGGAGAAGAAGCGGCTCCAGGACGCCGAGGAGCTGGTCGAGCTGGGCATCGACGCGGGCGACGACTCGGTCGAGGGCGACGTTCGCGTGCTCCTCGAGGCCAGCGACGCGATCCTCGCCAAGATGGAGCTGCGCCGCATGATGGCCGGCGCCCACGACCAGTCCAACGCGATCCTCGAGTTCCACGCCGGCGCCGGCGGCACCGACGCCCAGGACTGGGCCCAGATGCTGATGCGCATGTACACCCGCTGGTGCGATCGCAACGGCTACGAGCTCGAGGTGGTCGACATCCAGCCCGGGACCGAGGCGGGGATCATCGGCGCGACCATGATCGCCCGCGGGCCATACGCGTATGGCTGGCTGCGGGCCGAGCAGGGGGTCCACCGGCTGGTGCGCATCTCGCCCTTCGACTCGAACGCCCGCCGCCAGACCGCGTTCTCCGCGGTGTTCGTGTTCCCCGAGTTCGACGACGAGGTCGTCATCGACATCGACTGGAAGAAGGACGTCCGCGAGGAGACGATGCGATCCGGCGGCGCGGGCGGCCAGCACGTCAACAAGACCGAGTCGGCGATCCGCCTCACGCATCTCGAGACCGGGATCGTGGTGCAGTGCCAGTCCGAGCGCTCCCAGCACAAGAACCGCGACAAGGCGAGGAAGCTCCTGTCCTCGCGTCTCTACGACTACGAAGAAAAGAAGAAGCAGGCCGAGCAGGACAAGGTCGCCGGCCCGCGCCTCAAGATCGAATGGGGCTCGCAGATCCGTTCGTACGTGACGCAGCCTTACCGCATGGTGAAGGATCACCGGACCGGTCACGAGAGCTCGCAGGTGGACGGGGTCCTCGACGGCGACCTCGACGCCTTCATGGAGGCGTTCCTCCTGAAGAAGGGCGGCGACGACAAGGAAGGCGGGGCCGGAGATCTCGGGGACTTGGACTGAGGCCCCCTGGCGGGCCGGTCCCGAATCGCGCTATAGATCCCGCGGCGTGCGCATTCTCATTGCTGAAGACGACGGAGCGAGCCGGCTGATCCTCAAGCGGTCGATCCAGAAGCTCGGATACGAGTGCGAAGAGGCCGAGAACGGCGACCAGGCCTGGGACCTGTTCGTGGCGATGAAGCCCAACGTCATCATCTCCGACTGGATGATGCCCGGGCGCGATGGGGTCCAGCTCTGCCAGGCCGTCCGCGCCTATCCCAACGACTATTACCCGTACTTCATGCTGCTGACCGCGCTCGACGACAAAGCGCACACGGTCCAGGCGCTCGAGGCGGGGGCCGACGACTATCTCCTCAAGCCGCTCGATCGCGACGATCTCCAGGCGCGCCTCATCGTCGCCCGCCGCGTGACCGGCCTGCACGGTCAGCTCATGGAGCAGAAGCGCGAGCTCGAGCGGCTCAACGCGCAGCTCTACGAGGACGGCCGCCGCGATCCGCTGACCAAGATCGGCAACCGCCTGCGCATGCAAGAGGACCTCGAGGGCCTCGCGGCGCGCGCGTCGCGCTACGGGCACCAGTTCTGTCTCGCGCTCTGCGACGTCGACTATTTCAAGAAGTACAACGACAGCTGCGGCCACGCGGCCGGCGACGAGACGCTGAAGATGGTGGCCCGCACGCTCGCCCAGTTCGCGCGATCGGGCGACACCGCGTATCGCTTCGGCGGCGAGGAGTTCCTCGTGGTGCTGCCGTCGACGACCATCGAGGGCGCCTCGATCGGCATGGATCGCCGGCGCCGCGCGGTGGAGCGGCTGAGCATCCCGCACCCGAGCCGCGGCGAGCCGTCGGTGGTGACCATGAGCGTGGGCGTCGCGGTCTTCGACCCCGAGCTCCCTCAGCCCGTCGACACCGCGCTCAAGCGCGCCGACCAAGCCTTGTATTTTGCCAAGACGAGCGGGCGTAACCGCGTCGCCGTCTATAAAGAAATGGACGAGATTCACGAAGCCGGTCAGGCGCCAGAATCACTGCCGCCCGACCGTCCCAGCTCGCCTGTAGACTCCATTTAGAGGTCATCATGCGAGCCCTTTTTTATGAATATAGGTTGTCAGTATGGCTGGAGATGCCACCCGTTATTTTTTGCAGTCCCAGGGGTATCAGGTCCGGTTCCGCATCGCAGAGTGGGTCGAGTGCCTGATCGCCGGTGAGGGCGGTGCCTGGGTAGGGCGCCACCTCGATCGTGAAGGCGCGTTCGACGCCGCCATCCAGCTGATGTTCCCGAGCCCGCTCGCGCGGAGGCTCCTCGAGGACCAGGTCGCGCGTGGCCAGGAACAGTCGCGTCCCGTGCTGGTGCTGCCCGAAGAGCCGTCGCGCGTGATCTCCCTGGTGCCGCCGCCGGGGCCCGCGACGCTGAGCAACCTCCCTTCGCCGTCCCCATCGCCGCCGCCGGCGCCGCCCATGCTGGTGGTCGAGCCCGACCTCGTGCGCTCGCCCTCGCAGGAGATGCGCGCCCGTCCGCTGCCGCCGGTGAACGGCGCGCCGAGCATCGAGCCGCCGTTCATGCCCGATCCGCGGGTGGGCGGTGATCCGGAGAAGTCGGTCGAGGCGCTCGATGTCCTCACCGATCGCATCCGCGACTCGCGCGAGGAGCTGGGGCTGTGCTCGCCCGAGCGACAGCGCCTGGCGATGCTGGCCTGGATCTGCGAGGCCCGCTCGCACGCCGACGCGTACCCCGAAGATCTGCGTATCCGCGATCGGGTCGGGGCGATCTCGCGCCAGCTCACCGACGTCGGCAAGACGTTCTGGCCCGGCTCGGTGACCGCGCTCCAGCTGCACATGCAGCCGCGCGATCTGCCGCGGCACCTCCTCGGTGGCACCGCCTCGACCTGGTACCGCGCCGCGGAGCTGGCCGAGGGCGCGCTGCGCGCCAAGGAGCAGGAAGACGAGCGGCGCGGCTTCGACACCTACGGGTGGGCCGACGCCAAGCAGATCGGGGTGCGCCCCTTAGATCCCGCCGCGCTCATGGACGAGTCGATCGGCGAGGTCGAGCGGCTCTCGGGTCGCCTGAGCGCTCACGCCGCGCCGGTGGATCAGAGCGCGCGCCCCGACGCGGTGCAGTTCACGCGCTGGGTGCGGGTGCTGCGCTGGCTGCGCGGGGCCGACGTCGATCCCGAGCGCTGGGCTCGCCTCGCGGGTCGCCTGCGCTGGTGGGCGTTCCGTCGCGAGCCGGCCCTCGGTGGACCGGGCCGCGAGCTCGAGGCCAGCTTCGCGCCGGCCCAGTCGTGGGCGTCGCTGCTCGGGCTCGATCCCGAGGTGCGCCGCGTCCAGGTCCGCGCGCTCGAGGTGCTGTCGAATCCGCCGGAGATTGACGGCAAATCAAGCCTGATCGTGTGGCTGCGGGAGGCGCTGCCCTACGGCGACACCTATCACGGCAACATCGTGAAGCTGATGGAGGCGCACCGCGATCTGGTGCTCTCGCTCGCCGCGGAGGAGCTCCCCGACTCGGATCGCCGGCTCCGGCGACGCCTGATGCGATTGCAAGAAGACTTGCAGAACACGCCGGCCAGCCTGCGCGCGCTCACACTGCCGAGCGATGCACGCGACGTGGTGATCCACGCCGACCTGCTCGCCGAGGCCGGCGCGCTGAAGGTCCCGGAGCGCCTGCCGACCGCGCTTCTGGCCCGCGTGCGCACCGCCACCAACGGAAAGCGCTCCGTGCTGGTGGGCAACCGCCGCGACCCCGAGCTGCAAGCCAGCTTGCAGGACGCATTCGGCTTCGCATCGCTCGAGCTCAAGATCGCCGAACCGCGCCGCGCGCAGGCGCTGGGTGAGGCGATCGAAGAAGGCCAGTACGACATGGTGCTGGCGGCGACAGGATTCCAGCTCCAGAGCCTCGATCATCTGCTTTCGCGCGCCTGCCGCACCGCGGGCGTTCCGTACCTGCGCGTGAATCGCGGGCTGCCGCTGGCGTGCTTGCGGGCGCTGGCGCGCGGGCTCGACGGAAGAGTCTGAATGGCTGACTGACTGACCAACCATCAGCCGCCTAAGCTGCTGCGAACATCGCGCGGAGATCGCCCGCGATCTCGGCGCGCAGCGGGCACGCTGGGATATCGTCCTCGGCGTTGTGCACCAGCGCCTCGAGCCGCCGCTTCGCGCCGACCACGCCCAGATCTGCCACCACGTTCGGACGTCCGAGCGCGGCGTCGCGGCCGGTGGGCTTGCCGATCGCCTGCGGTGAGGCGAGGACGTCGCCGAGATCGTCGGCCACCTGGTAGGCCTCGCCGATGCGGAAGCCGAGCGGGATCCACGCGCTGGGATCACCGCCCCCGGCGATCGCACCGATCGCGACCGCGCCGGCGAACAGCGAGCCCGTCTTGGCGCGGTGATACTGGCGGACATCCGGCTCCGGTTCGGACTCCCACGCCTGTCCGGCGACGATGCCGCGCGGCGAGCCAACGCTGCTGGCCAGCGCGCGGGTCATCGCCAGCACGACCTCTGCGGGTCCCGGAGCGCGCGCGAGGGACTCGAAGGCCTGGACGATGAGTGCGTCGCCGACCAGGAGCGCGATCGGCGCGGAGAACGCGCGATGAACCGAGGGCCGCCCGCGCCGCATGTCCGCGTCGTCGAACAGCGGGAGGTCGTCGTGCACCAGTGACGCGGAGTGCAACAGCTCGATCGCGGCTGCGCCCGCGGCGGCCAGCTCGGGGTGCGCCATCCCGCAGGCGCGCGCGACGATCATCGCCAGCCGCGGCCGCAGCCGAGCACCACCCGGGAACACGGCGTAGCGCAGCGCCTGAGCGAGGATGGGCGGGCAGGGCGTTGCGGTCGCGGCGTCCACCGCCTGGTTGAGGGCGCGGTCGCAGCTGAAGGCGATTTCTCGATGACGAGCCGACATGGTCTTGTTTTGCCGGCGCGCGCGGGCGCTTGTCAACTACCTTAGACAAACCTTGAACAATCCTTGACGACGCTGCTACCGTGTCCTGGTGAAGGCGATCGTGATCGGCGCGGGAATAGGCGGTCTGACCACCGCCCTGGGCCTCGTCCGGCATGGCTACGACGTGGTGATCCTCGAGCGCGCCGCGAGCACCGGCGGCAAGATGCGCGAGGCATTGCTGGGTGAGGTCGCCATCGACGCGGGTCCCACTGTCCTGACCATGCGCTGGGTGTTCGACGAGCTCTTCGCGACGCTCGGCGAGCGGCTCGACGACTGGGTCAGCCTGCGCGCGGCCGAGGTGCTGGCGCGCCACGCGTTCGAGGACGGCTCCACGCTCGACCTGTTCGCCGATCTCGAGCGCAGCGCGGCTGCGGTCGCGGCCTTTGCCGGACCGCGCGAGTCGGACGCGTACCGCCGCTTCTGCGCGCATACCGAGCGAATCTACGCCGAGGTCGAGGGGCCGTTTTTGCGCGCGGAGCGGCCGACGCTGCGCACGATCGCGACGGAGCACGGCCTCGACGGGCTGACTCGGATGGCCCGCATCGACGCGCACCGAAGCATGTGGGGTGCGATCCGGAGCTTCTTTCGCGACCCCCGGCTGATCGCCTTGTTCGCGCGCTACGCGACGTACACCGGCTCGTCGCCCCTCGCTGCGCCCGCCACCTTGAACCTCATCGCGCACGTGGAGCGCTCCGGCGTCAGCCATGTGGAGGGCGGGATGGCGCGGCTCGCGGAGGCGATGACCCGGCTCTTCCTCGCGCGCGGTGGCGAGGTTCGTTGCGGGGCCGAGGTCGCGAGCATCGAGCACGCGCGGGGCGCGGTCACCGGGGTGCGGCTGGCGAGCGGCGAGCATGTGTCAGCCGCGATCGTGGTAGCGAACTGCGACGCCGCGGCGCTGGCGCGCGGTGATCTCGGGGAAGCGGCGGGGCGCGGGATGACGTCGCCCGGAGAGCGCGAGCGATCACTGTCGGCGATCACGTGGGTGATGAGCGCGACGACGCGCGGATTTCCGCTGCTCCGTCACAACGTCTTCTTCTCCGCGGACTATCGGGCCGAGGTCGTGGACCTGTTCGAGCGGGCGCGCACGCCCGAGGCCCCCACCGTCTACGTTTGCGCACAGGATCGGGCCGACGCGCCGATCGAAGGGCAGGCCCCGGAGCGGCTGCTCGTGCTGACCAACGCGCCCGCCCGAGATCGGCGCTGGACGCCCGAGGAGATCGATCGATGCGAGACACGAACGTTCGAGCGGCTGTCGCGCGCGGGCCTCACGCTGGTGGAGACCGCGCGGGTGCGGGCGACGCCGGAGGACTTCGATCGCCTCTATCCGGCGACGCGGGGTGCGCTGTACGGGCGGGCAGCGGACGGGATGCTGTCGCCGCTGCGCCGGCCGGGGGCGAGGACCGCGCTGCGGGGGCTGTACCTGGCGGGCGGGAGCGCGCATCCGGGAGCGGGCGTGCCGATGGTGGCGCTCTCGGGGCGGATCGCGGCGGCGAGCGCGATCGCGGACCACCCTTTGACAGGGTCGTCTCCGCGGGCGGCTATGCCTGGTGGTACGCCGACGTCCTGAGCGACTGCGGGACGTACGGGCTGACGTTCATCGCCTTCGTCGGGAGTGTGTTCTCGCCATGGTACGCCGCCGCTCGCGCGCGCGGGGTGGCGCAGGCGACCGACTTCACCGCGGTCAACGTGGCGCTCTATCGGCCCGGGGGTGATCGCTGGGTGATGACAGAGCGGCGATCGAACGAGCGCTCGCGCGAGGCGTGGCGCCTCGGCACATCGAGCCTCGATGCGTCGAGCCTCGATGCGTCGAGCCACAGCACATCCAGTCCGGGCACATCCAGCGCGCGCTGGGAGGATGGCGCGCTCGTGCTGGAGTTCGACGAGCGGTGCGCCCCGTTGCCATCGCGGCTGCGCGGCACGGTGCGGATCACGCCGCGCGCGCTCGATGGCGCGCCGGTAGCGCTCGATGGCGAGCGCGGGAGACACCG
>Ga0105048_10009695_pt1 | contig 15280 bp, 17 predicted proteins | sample MAT05_FD_78382 | JGI IMG/M metagenome (GOLD analysis project Ga0105048, IMG submission 78382) | Freshwater microbial communities from Lake Fryxell liftoff mats and glacier meltwater in Antarctica - MAT-05 | ecosystem: Environmental > Aquatic > Freshwater > Ice > Liftoff microbial mat | place... | reverse complement strand
CTACGGCCAATAAACGAAAATAAGCGTTACTCTGGCCGTTTTGGCGTATTTTTACAGCACAATTTCCGTTCCGCCCGTCGCCGGTCTGCTTTGTCAGCCTGTAACGGGCGGAACGTCGCCGTTTTAGCCCATTGGTTAACCTGATTTTATCTAATTTTATCACCTTTGTATGCAGTCGTTCTTTGAACCAACTCAACTCGAATTAATGGCCAAGACCCCCTTCAAAGCCCACCCCTGGCACGGCATTTCGCCCGGCGACAATGCCCCTAACGTCATTACGGCATTCATCGAAATTGTTCCGACCGATACCGTCAAATACGAAATCGATAAAGAGTCGGGCTATTTGAAAATTGACCGTCCGCAGCAGTACTCCAACATTATTCCGGCTCTGTACGGCTTCGTGCCGCGCACGTTCTGTGGCGAGCGTATTGCCCGGCTGGCGTCCGAACGGTCGGGTATGACCATCCGCGAGGGCGATGGCGACCCACTCGACATCTGCGTCCTGACCGAGCGCGAGATTACCCACGGCGACATTCTGCTTCAGGCCATTCCCATTGGCGGGTTCCGGCTCATTGACAAGGGCGAAGCTGACGACAAGATTATTGCGGTTTTGAAAGGCGATTCCATGTATGGCCAGTATAACGACCTGAGCGAACTGCCCGAAGCGGTGGTAAAGCGACTTCAGCACTACTTCCTGACCTACAAAAACCTGCCCGACGAACCCGCCCTTATGGAACTGGCCAACGTCTATGGCCGCGACGAAGCCCGCGAGGTAATCCAGACCTCGATGGACGATTACGCCGACATGGTTTAGACATGGATTGACCACAAAAAAGCCGTACTGATTGGTTTCAGTACGGCTTTTTTGTTTTGAGCGGTCTGGTATCAGCTAAACTCGCGGTGGTTCGCACCCGAGTACAGTTCTTCTTCGGGCAGGCTTTTGAAGTAATCGTAGGTAATACGCAGGCCCTCTTCGCGCGATACTTTTGGCTCCCAGCCCAGAATTTCGCGGGCTTTGGTAATGTCGGGCTGCCGCTGCTTGGGGTCATCAACGGGCAGGTCTTTATAGATAACCTTCTGACTGGTACCCGTCAGCTTGATAATCTCTTCGGCAAACTGCCCAATCGTAATCTCCGACGGGTTGCCAATGTTGACCGGGTACGGGTAATCGCTGAGCAGCAGCCGGTAAATGCCCTCAACCAGATCATCGACGTAGCAGAAGGAACGCGTCTGACTGCCGTCGCCAAAAACGGTCAGGTCTTCGCCCCGTAGTGCCTGCCCAATAAAGGCGGGCAGCACCCGACCGTCGTTCAGGCGCATTCGGGGGCCGTAGGTGTTGAAAATACGAATAATACGCGTTTCCAGCCCGTGATACGTATGATAGGCCATCGTCATGGCTTCCTGAAACCGCTTGGCTTCGTCATATACCCCGCGCGGACCAACCGGATTCACGTTGCCCCAATAATCTTCGTTTTGCGGGTGTACCGTTGGGTCACCATACACTTCAGACGTAGAGGCAATCAGCACCCGCGCCCCTTTCACCCGTGCCAGACCGAGGCAGTTGTGAATACCCAGCGAGCCGACCTTGAGCGTCTGAATCGGGATTTTGAGGTAGTCAATCGGGCTGGCAGGCGAGGCAAAGTGCAGGATATAATCGAGTTCGCCCGGCACATGGATGTAATTCGAGACATCGTGATGGTAGAAATCGAAGTTGGGCAGGTGAAACAGGTGTTCAATGTTGCGGATGTCGCCGGTAATCAGGTTATCCATCGCCATGACGTGATAGCCTTCCTTGATAAACCGATCACACAAATGCGACCCTAAGAATCCGGCCCCGCCGGTAATGAGAATACGTTTCATAATTTATACTTTCTGTTCAACTGGAGCCAAAACCGCTTCGCGCCCGACGCTGTAATACGTGTAACCCTGTTCGCGCATGGTGTCGAGTTCATAGACGTTACGGCCATCGAAAATCACTTTACCCTTCATCAGCAGGTTCATCTTGTCAAAGTCGGGCGTACGGAACAGTGGCCATTCGGTAATAATCATCAGCGCGTCGGCATCGTCTAGAGCCGCGTATTGAGTGTGCGCGTAGTTAATGCTGGTACCCATCTGATTACGCACATTTTCCATGGCTTCTGGATCATAAACCGTCACTTTCGCACCCGCGTCGAGCAAGGCCCGGATGTTATCCAAAGCCGGTGCCTCCCGAATATCGTCGGTATAGGGTTTGAACGCCAGCCCCCAGATGGCAATGGTTTTACCTTTGAGGTCACCCCCAAAGTGCTGCGTAATCTGCGGAATCATCCGGGTTTTCTGCTCCTCATTCACGGCCATGACCGACTTCAGCACCTTGAAGTCGTAATCGAAATCTTTGGCGGTTCTGGCCAATGCCTGTACGTCTTTCGGGAAACAGCTTCCGCCGTAGCCGATACCGGCAAACAGGAACCGCTTGCCAATCCGGCTATCGGTACCGATACCCCGCCGAATATCATCGACGTTGGCGCCGGCTCGTTCGCAGAGGTTGGCAATCTCGTTCATGAACGTGATTTTGGTGGCCAGAAACGCGTTGGCGGCATATTTGGTCATCTCTGCCGAGCGTTCATCCATAAAGATGACGGGGTTGCCCTGCCGCACCAACGGCGCGTAAAGTTTGCTCATCACACTTTTGGCCCGCTCCGACTGCGTACCGATCACAACGCGATCGGGTTTCATGAAGTCCTCAACGGCCACGCCTTCGCGCAGAAATTCCGGATTCGAGACCACATCGAAATCAATAGTAGCATTGTCGGCGATGTGGGCGCGTACTTTTTCGGCGGTGCCAACGGGTACGGTGCTTTTATCAACAATAACTGCGTATTGGCTCAGGATTGGCCCCAGATCGCTGGCTACTTTGAGAATGTATTTCAGGTCTGCCGAACCGTCTTCGCCGGGGGGCGTTGGCAGGGCCAAAAAAATTACTTCCGCCCCTTTGATGCCTTCCTCGAGATTGGTCGTAAACAACAGCCGACCTTCCTCTACATTGCGGTCAAAAAGCGTCTCCAACCCCGGCTCATAAATGGGTACTATCCCGTTGTTGAGTTTTTCAACTTTCCGCTCATCAATATCGACGCACGTTACCTGATTGCCGGTTTCAGCAAAACACGTACCCGTAACAAGGCCCACATACCCGGTGCCAACGACTGCCAGTTTCATATACTGATTGTTAGTTAATTTAAACTCCTAATTACTCGATCAAAGATTTTGTACCAATCGAGTGGCACAAAAATAAGCTTTTTACCAAGACTCACGACGCCCGCTCATGCAATACTATCTACTTTTTATCCCTGACCATTCGGCATCCCGAACCTGATTGAGACGCCACCTGGCCTGTTTAGGATCACTTACAATCCGTTAACTGATTATGAAGCCATATTATTTCCAGAAAAGGTCCATTCTGGTATCCATTTTGCCCTATTCGGAGTTACGTAAGAAGAAACCAACTTCAGGCGTTATCTGTACAGTATCATCAACACGACAAAAAATTTATGATTAGCGAATACACAGATAATCAATTAGATACCGACGAACGCGCATCCCTTTCGGAACTCATCGTTCAGTCAGTGCGCGACATATCGGAGCGACATATCCGACCCAACAGCCGCGAATGGGACGAAACACAGCACTTTCCGGCTGATTTATTCCGGCTGCTTGGCAAACAGGGCCTGATGGGTATGCTCGTGCCGGTTGAATACAGCGGGGCCGGTCTCGGCTACCGCGAATACGTAGCCGCTATTGTTGAACTCTCGCGCGTTGACGGGTCCATTGGCTTGTCGATGGCCGCACATAACTCGCTTTGTACCAATCATATTCTGATGTTTGGCAACTCAGCGCAGAAACAAACGTACCTGCCACGCCTGGCCACCGGCGAATGGATTGGCGCGTGGGGCCTGACCGAACCCAACACCGGGTCTGACGCGGGCAATATGCATACTGTTGCCATGCGAGATGGCAGTGACTGGGTGCTAAACGGCGCAAAAAACTTCATTACGCACGGTAGAAGCGGCAACGTAGCGGTAGTTGTGGCCCGAACTGGCGAGCCTAATACGTCACGAAATGCTACTGCCTTCGTGGTAGAGCGCGGTACAGCAGGCTTCACAGGTGGTCGCAAAGAAGACAAACTTGGTATGCGGGCGTCAGAAACTGCCGAGATGCTGTTTCAGGACTGCCGCATTCCCGACAGTCAGCGACTCGGCGAAGTTGGCGAGGGTTTTGTGCAGTCGCTCAAGATTCTGGATGGGGGGCGTATTTCCATTGCCGCGCTGAGTCTGGGCATTGCACAGGGTGCGTATGATGCGGCTTTGGCCTACGCACAGGAACGTGAGCAGTTTGGTCAGGCCATTGCCCGCTTTCAGGGTATCAGCTTCAAACTTGCCGACATGGCCACCGAGATCGAAGCCGCCAAACTCCTTACCTATCAGGCTGCCGACCTAAAAGACGCCGGCAAACCCGTCACGAAAGAATCGGCGATGGCAAAGCTGTTTGCCTCCGAAACAGCGGTGCGCGTGGCCAACGAAGGCGTTCAGATTTTCGGCGGCTACGGCTACACCAAAGATTTCCCCGCCGAACGTTTTTACCGCGACGCCAAACTCTGCACCATCGGCGAAGGCACCAGCGAAATTCAGAAAATCGTAATTTCCCGGCAGATTCTCGGATAAGATGTATAGCACCGGGCTGTGGTCCGGTGTTTTTTATCCTAACCTTTCGCCGTTCTACCGGGTTTGTAAGACCATACTAACAACGCAACGTTATGAACCCAATTAACCAAAACTACGACCCCGCCACCGACGAGAATCAGGGCGTGATGACCACCATGATTCAGGCCGACGAAGCAAACAACGGTGTGTCGCAGGTGGAGCGTATGAGTCCCGTCCAGAATCAGGGGCCAGAACCCATCAAGGAAGAAGTAACACGACCAGACGAAAACGTATCAAACGGCGTAAATAAGGCGATGCTGGCTGAGGAAGACGTAGAAGCGGGCGACGCCACCGTTGACGTTGATTACGAAGACGGCGACAATTGACAGATGCCTTCGGAACGTAGCAGGACAACAGGTTGAGCCGGGTAAATACGGACAAGTTTCCGATATTTGCCCTGGCTGCCCGGAACGCAGCCCCCCGGCAACTTGTTAAAAATACAGCGTGTCGGCTCAATGACCACGCGCCAACCTACGCTATGACTAAAGACGAAGCGATTTTAGAAAGCATTACTACTTCTGAATATAAATATGGTTTCGAGACTATCATCGAAGCTGACGAGGCCCCAATGGGCCTTGACGAAAGCACGATTCGGTTTATCTCGGCCAAGAAAAACGAACCTGACTGGCTCCTTGAAGATCGGCTACGGGCGTTCAGAATGTGGCAGGAAATGATTGAGCCGCACTGGCCCAACGTCAAATATCCCAAGATTGATTACCAGGCCATTAAGTACTATTCGGCTCCGAAGCAGAAGAAAACCGTTGGCAGCTTAGACGAAATCGACCCTGAACTGATTGCCACGTTCAATAAACTCGGCATCTCGCTCAGCGAGCAAAAACGCTTAGCGGGTGTCGTTGACGAGACCATCGGCGACGGTAATGCATCGGGCGAACGTCCGCAGGTGGCTGTCGATGTGGTGATGGACTCGATTTCGGTCGCTACGACCTTCAAAAAAGACCTCGCCGAGCGCGGCATTATCTTCTGTTCTATTTCGGAAGCCGTACAAGAGTACCCCGAACTGGTCAGAAAATACATGGGGTCAGTAATACCGGCCAAAGACAATTATTTCGCGGCCCTCAACGCGGCTGTCTTCACCGATGGTTCGTTCTGCTACATTCCGAAAGGCGTTCGCTGCCCAATGGAACTCAGCACCTATTTCCGCATCAACGCGGCTGGCACGGGCCAGTTTGAGCGGACGCTGATTATTGCCGATGAAGGCTCCTACGTGAGTTACCTCGAAGGCTGCACGGCTCCCATGCGCGACGAAAACCAGCTCCATGCCGCCGTAGTCGAACTGATTGCAAAGGGCAACGCCGAAATCAAATACTCGACGGTACAAAACTGGTATCCGGGCGACAAAGATGGTAAAGGCGGTATCTACAACTTCGTGACCAAGCGCGGCATCTGCGACGGTCCGAACGCCAAAATCTCGTGGACGCAGGTCGAAACCGGCTCGGCCATCACCTGGAAATACCCATCGGTCATTCTGAAAGGCGACAATTCCATTGGTGAGTTTTATTCGGTGGCCGTTACCAACAACATGCAGCAGGCCGACACGGGTACCAAGATGGTCCACATCGGTAAAAACACGAAGAGCCGGATTGTGTCGAAAGGTATCTCGGCGGGCAAGAGTCAGAACTCGTACCGGGGTCTGGTTCAGGTGATGAAACGTGCCGAAAACGCCCGCAACCACTCGCAGTGCGACTCGCTGCTGCTCGGCGACAAATGTGGGGCCCATACCTTCCCGTATCTGGAAGTCAACAACCCCTCGGCCACCGTAGAACACGAAGCCACAACGTCCAAGATTGGCGAAGATCAATTGTTCTACTGCAATCAGCGCGGTATCCCGTCGGAGCAGGCTGTAGCCCTTATCATCAACGGTTACGCCAAAGAAGTGCTGAATCAGTTGCCAATGGAGTTTGCCGTAGAAGCGCAGAAACTCCTGGCCATCAGCCTTGAAGGGTCGGTTGGTTAATCCTGTGTTGACATTTTGACTATATTGAAGCCCCTGCGAAAACGTGGGGGCTTTTTGTATGAATCCAAAAAGAGAAAATATGAGACAGGATTGGGATGAACTCACGGCAACATCGTATTACGATACGCTGGAAGCCATTCAGGAAGCCGTTGATCAGAATGACCTGACGGAAGCCCGCGCCGGTATTCACACCCTACTCGATACCATGTCGCAGCAGCTCAAAAGTGCATCGTTCAGTCAATTGGTCCGGCTGATGAAACATATCATCAAATGGCATCTCCAGCCGGAACGACGGTCGGTCAGTTGGGTTACGTCCATTGCCGACGCCCGCGAAGAAATTGACGCGATTCAGGCGACCAAACCCAGTCTAAACCGAGATTATTTTGAGTCCGTCTGGGAGAAAGCATTCGCCAAAGCCGTCCGTCAGGCCGAGAACGAGACAGGTTTATCAAACACCCTACCGACGTTGAGTTGGGAAACGGTTTTCAGCGATGAGTACCGGGTTCCACCCGCTCACTAAAGACATGTCCATGAAACGATTTGAATACATGACTCTGAATATTGCCGCCGGAATATGGAACGGCAAAATCGAGGAAGAAGAACTGACCAATAAACTCAACGAACTCGGTCGTGCGGGCTGGGAGTTGGTGTCAACTACCAATTGGAATTCTACAAATGAGCTGATTATGATTTTGAAGCGGGAGTTGTGATAACGTGCTCAAAGTCCGGCAACAACCTGCTTTAAGTAGATTGTAATAGTCTGTTCGTCCGAAGCAGATACGTGACCGATGGTCCGGCTAATTAGCAATTTCTCCAACGTAGCAACTTTATGCAGGCGCACCGTTGAGGCTACGTTTAAGCCTGTGCTTTTCCAGTCTGACAGCGGAATGTCATTGCCTGTTGCTACGGATTGGCTGGTTATTCGGGCCACAACTATGTCGGGATCGCCAGAATCATAGATGACAAGTGCCGGTCGTTTTTTAATGCCGATACCGTTCGTGTACGGAAACTCGATCAGGACGATATCACCGAAGTTATAACGCATCGTAAACGTCGTCTGCGTCGGCGTAGCCGTCCATAAATTGCTGAGCAGTTTGCCGGTTCCAGTCGGCATCAGTCGAGTCATTCTCTGACACGACCTTTACATAGGGCAGGGTTTTCAGAAACTCGATAAAAGTCTGCCGCTGGGGTTCGTTAACATCCAATACTATTGTCATCTGGAAGTGGTTTTAACGTAGTACCGTTGATTTAAAGTAGCGTTTTTAACGAGTCAATGAACGGACTTGTCTGCCTATACTATCAAGCACTTCAGTGGCTTTTAGTTAGCCGCCCGCTGGCTGCTTTCCCACTTCTCCTACCAATAGCGGACTTCGACACGCAACTTCTCGTTTTCTAATTTGGCCTTCTCCAATTCATGCACCACCTCCCGTCCGTCGGAATACAAATTACCGTTTCCATTAACAATGTTATGCGAACCGTCAGAGAAGTAGTTGGCAATCCGCTCTCCAAAAGATAACAGTTCCAGAAGGCTAATTTCTATTGTTTTGGCGATCTGCTCCAAACGCGAGTGGCTGACGTTGGTTTTGCCACGTTCAATATCGCCGTAGGCCGCTGGTGAAATGTCGAGCAGATGAGCCATGTCGTCCTGCAAATAGCCCTTGATGGTGCGGAGGTAACGAATTTTTTCGCCCAGGATCATAGTGTGAGTAAGTTTCAAGTCAGTCCGAGGAAGTCTCAAGCCAAACTGTTGGGAGCGGAAATTCAGGAAAGTTAAGTTTGTGATGTCAATCAGACGAAGAAAATCTTTTAACCACACCCTAAATTTCTTATCTCATGGCAGAAGCTACTCTCAAGGATGGCAAGATTACGTTCATCCCTACAGTGGATGGATGACAAGGACAACGACACAAAAGTAAGTGTTACTGTTACAACAAAATTCAACAATGCCTTCGATCTTACACTTGCCCATCTGAACGACTTCGCTGGCAGTGACACCTGGGAGGACAAGAGCGGGAAAGAATATACGTATGACCTGAACGTCGCTGGTGGAGTGAAAATAAGCCAGGTTAGTGGCGATTTGGTGACGAAAATTTGTGTCAATCCGGTAGGGAATGACACGGTCAAATTTAGTTACAGGCTCGTACTCATCTTTCAGGAAGACGGCGGTGAGCCTATTGAACTACGGCAGGAAAGGGGCGAAATAACCCTCAGTCAGGATGGGCGTTGCTGGTCAGGTACATGATTTTATTTGTAGAAACAGAACAGCCCGACGCGATTTGCGCCGGGCTGTTCTGTTATAGCCTTTTTGGGTTACAGCACGAACGGAGCCAAGTCGCGTTCGATAGCATCGCAGTAAGATGATTCTTCGCCGGTTTCGGGGCCGTTGAGCCGAAACTTATACCACCGTTTCTGCTTGTAGTCATACACGAATCCCTCGGCTACCCGGTAGGTACAAAGCAGATTTTTCAGCTTTTCACTATCTCTGGGAACACCCTGCGTATGGGTGATCTCAATAATTACCTCCGTCAGATCAGTATCGTGGTTAACCAGCATAACATCGGGAACCGGGCTGGTTTGACTCTCGTCAATCATAGCTTCTGGATAAGCGATCAGTTCCGTTTCGTTCTTGATATATAAGCCCGTCAGCCAGTAGATAAGCCGACCGATGATGGCCTGATGAATACGTGGTGCGTTGACGCCCATGTATATTATTTGATTTTCGTTCATAGCTATTTGTTGCCTAACGATTTAGTGGCAAGTTAGTCGTTTCTTGTCGAAAACTCCGTTGCCATTCTGCCGGTTTATGCGTAAATTAGCCAGATTCCAAACGGCACGAATGAACTTCCAGCTAACCTCCGAATTTCAGCCCACCGGCGATCAGCCCGCGGCCATCGACAAATTAGTTAAGGGTACCAACGAAGGCGAACCGTCGCAGGTTTTGCTTGGCGTAACGGGTTCGGGGAAGACATTCTCCATTGCCAACCTCATCGCTCAAACCAACCGACCTACGCTCGTTTTGAGCCACAACAAAACCCTGGCCGCCCAGCTTTACGGCGAGTTCAAGCAGTTTTTCCCCACCAACGCCGTCGAGTATTTTATCTCGTATTACGACTACTACCAGCCCGAAGCGTACATCGCCACTACCGGCACGTACATCGAAAAAGACCTCGCCATTAACGAAGAAATCGACAAGCTACGGCTGGCCGCTACGTCGGCCCTGATGAGCGGTCGGCGCGATGTGATCGTGGTGGCATCGGTGTCGTGCATTTATGGCATGGGCAATCCCGAAGAGTTCAAGAAGAACGTGGTGCGCATTGGCGTGGGCGAGCGCATGAGCCGCAACCAGTTTCTGCACCAGCTCGTATCTATCCTGTACAGCCGTACCGAAGGCGATTTTCAGCGGGGTAATTTCCGCGTCAAGGGCGATACGGTCGATCTGTACGTGGCCTACGCCGATTTTGCCTACCGGGTTATTTTCTTCGGCGATGAAATCGAAACCATTCAGCGCATCGACCCCGCTTCGGGCAAAAAACTATCCGATGAGAACATGGTCACGATCTTCCCGGCCAACCTGTTCGTAACGGGTCGCGACACGCTCAATAATGCCATTCACCAGATTCAGGATGACATGGTATCTCAGGTGCGATATTTCGAGTCGGAGTTTCGGGAGCAGGAAGCCACGCGCATTAAGGAACGTACCGAGTTCGACCTCGAAATGATGCGCGAACTGGGCTACTGCTCCGGCATCGAAAACTATTCGCGCTATTTTGACCAACGCCAGCCCGGTCAGCGGCCTTTCTGTCTGCTCGATTATTTTCCCGACGATTTTCTGATGGTCGTGGACGAAAGTCACGTCACTATTCCGCAGATTCGGGCCATGTGGGGTGGCGACCGGTCGCGCAAGACCGCGCTGGTAGATTATGGCTTCCGCCTGCCGAGTGCAATGGACAACCGCCCGCTGACCTTCCAGGAATTTGAAGACTTGACCGGCCAAACCATCTACGTATCAGCCACACCGTCGGACTACGAGCTGCGCCGGAGTGAAGGAGTCGTGATTGAGCAGATTATCCGCCCAACGGGTTTGCTCGATCCCGAGATTGACGTGCGGCCCAGCCTGAACCAGATTGACGATCTGCTCGAAAGCATCGACGCCCGCATCAAAGCCGGAGAGCGCGTACTGGTTACGACCCTGACCAAGCGTATGGCCGAAGAACTGACCAAGTATCTGGAGCGCGTGGGCGTGAAAACGCGGTACATCCACTCGGAAGTGAAAACGCTGGACCGGGTCGAAATCCTGCGCGACCTGCGGCTCGGTACCTTCGACGTCCTGGTGGGCGTAAACCTGCTCCGCGAGGGTCTCGATTTGCCCGAAGTGAGTCTGGTAGCCATCATGGACGCCGACAAAGAAGGTTTCCTGCGCGACATCCGGTCGCTGATTCAGACAATAGGACGCGCAGCCCGGAACGCCAACGGCAAGGTGATTATGTACGCCGACCGCATCACGGGGTCGATGCAGAAAGCCATCGACGAAACCAACCGACGCCGGGCCATTCAGATGGAGTACAATACCGACAACGGCATTACGCCCACAACGGTGATGAAATCGCGCGAGGCCATCATGGGCCAGACCAAAATAGCCGACTCGAAGGTGAAGCATTTCTACGTAGAACCCGACCAAATCCGCATTGCCGCCGACCCAATTGTGCAGTACATGGGCCGCACCGATCTGGAGAAAGTCATTATCGAAACGCAGTCAAAAATGGAGCGGGCCGCTAAAGACCTCGACTTTATTGAAGCCGCCCGCCTGCGCGACGAGTTATTTCAGTTGCGCGATAAACTGAAGACCGAAGCAATGGTGTAGCTTCTTTTGTCAGTAGCTGTCGGTAGCCCGGACCTCCCGGTCCGGTAGCCGCAAGGCTAACACAATAGCGCGTTTTACTAGCCATACGGCTACCGGACCGGGAGGTCCGGGCTACTGACTAATCCACTTCAATCGCTTCCAGTACGTCCATCAGCGTACCGAAGTCTTTGTTGCCGGGTCGTTCTTCGTTGCTCCCGCGCAGGGCCAGCCCACGCACGGGCAGTTCGGTTATGAGCTGCTGAACGTTGTCGGCGGTAACGCCCGCGCCGAGCAGCACGGAATGGCGGTCGGCGAGTTGCCGAATGGCCGCTTTCAGGTCGTCGTCAAAGTGCAGTGCATCAGGATGTTCGAGCAGGATGTAATCAGCACCTACGGCTCCGGCATGGCCGAGAGTTTCGAGCTGATCGAGGGTGAGCAGCGCGAGGTCGATGCGGAGGATGATGGGTTTGTCGAACGTGCTGAGGTACGGGATCATGGCGGCATCGTCCACCTGCAACAGATCGGGCTGGTACGTTTCCAGCATCTGCTCAATCTGCTCGGGGTCGATGCTGCCGGTTTCGCCCACGATTTGGACGCCCATAACCCAGCCGCGTATCTCGCCGAATTTCTGAGGGTCAACGTAATCGGGCGCGTTGGCGTCCATCGAAAAGCCGAGCATGTCAACGCCCATTCCGGCGCAATAGCGGGCATCGCTGAGGTTGGTAACACCGGATATTTTGACCAAGGTTTGAAGAGCCATTTTTTTTCAGTGAGCAATGAACAGTTATCAGTAACCAGTTGGCGAATGTGCCGGACACGAAGGTACGGGCAGACACGAAAAGTTGGGTAATGAAACTTGTCCGGTCTGTCCGTTTTCGGACACGAACCCATCCGAAAACGGACACCTTCAAAAAGGACACCTGCTTTTATTAGTAGGAAAGCGGCATTTTATGGTCTGGCACGGGTGTTGAGTTGTGGATAAGGTGAACTCTTCCCAACTACGCTATGCTTCGCAACTACCTTAAAATCGCCCTGCGCCAACTGTGGCGCAACCGCTTGTTTACGGCCCTTAACGTGCTTGGATTGACCGTTGGTCTGGCCGTCAGTACGTTCATCGCGCTCTACGTCTGGCATGAGTTCCACTATGACCGCTTCCAGCCGCTGGCCGACCGCACCTACCGGATTATGTCAGTGGCGAAATATGGCGGGGACGATGTTTTCTTTCCCGGCCTACATGAGTCGTTCGCCCAACTGGTTACCCGGCAAATACCGGAAGTTGACGAAGCGGTACGCTTGTCAGATGGGTTTAATACAATGTTACAGTCAGATGATAATCACCGATTCAAAGTAGAAGACATTGGATTTGCCGATGCCCGGTTTCTGGATGTTATGGACCTAAGCTTGCAGTATGGCGATACGAAGACGGCACTCAGCGAGCCAGGACGTATTGTACTGTCCCGCCAAACAGCCAACAGACTCTTCAAAGAGCAGAATCCCGTTGGCAAAACACTTATCTACGACAAACATTTTCCGCTGACTGTTTCGGGGGTACTTGACGACTTACCGACCAATTCAATCGTTCAGTTTAACGGGCTGGTTTCGCTGAACTCTATGTCTGCTCTTGGTGCGAAACAGCAGGAGATGTACAAGAGTTACGGCATTTTCACCACCTTTCTTGTCTTGCATCCGGGAGCTAACCCGGGGCTAGTCGAGCGAAAGTTGCAGGCTGTAAAAGGCGGGTTTGAATTTGGCGACATCAAAGCGAAACACATTATCGAACCGCTTCCTTCGCTACACCTCGATAGTAAAAGTGGGTCAAAAGATTCCCGGCAGTTGCTGTACGTTTTGCTCACCGTTTCGCTGGTCATTCTGGTATTGGCCGTTGTCAACTACGTGAGTTTAACCACCGCCCGCGCCACCCAACGCGCCCGCGAAGTGGGCATCCGCAAGGCTGTTGGCGGGCAGCGGCATGAACTCATCGGGCAGTTTTTTCTGGAATCCTTCCTGACCACAACCCTGGCGTTTGTCTGCTCGCTGGCAGTATTACAGGTTCTTTTTCCTTGGGCTAACCAGGCTCTCGACCTCAATATGGACAAGCGGGTGCTGATTCAGGGACCGTATTGGGTGCTGATAGGGTCGTTGTGGCTGGGGTGTTCACTGCTGTCGGGAGCGTATCCAGCTTTGCTGCTGTCAGGGTTTCGGCCAGCCACCGTACTAAAAGGTTCGGTAAGTTCGCGGCACAGCGGGGCGGGTTTACGGCGGGTGTTTACCACGATTCAATTCGCGGTATGTGTTGGGCTGCTGATTTGCAGTCTGGTCCTGTTTGCGCAGATGCGGTTCATGCAGACGAAAAACCTTGGCATCGACCGGGCGCAGATTATCAGCATCGCTCTCGACGGCGAAGCGGTACCGCAGTTTGCAGCTCTGCGCGATGCCATGCGGCAGTGGGCGGGGCCGGGCAACGTGGCCGTGACTAACGCACGACTGTTTACGAACAACATCACAACGATGTTTACAGAGACGGTAAAAGGCAAAAAGCAACTTATGCTTAAATACCTGACAGTCGACAAGTCTTTTTTCTCGATGATGGGCGTTCGTTGGCAGCATCAGCCAGTAGGTTGGGAAACTGGTCCGGTAACAAAACCCCTGACTGTTTATAACGAAGCGGTTTTGAAGGAGATTGGCATTCAGGGAAATCCGCTGCAGCAAGCCGCTCCTTTTGCATATACTCCACCTGTTTCGGGCGTAGTAGCCAACTTTCACCTCAGTAGCCTTCACGATTCTGCACCCTTCATACAAATGAACGTGGTGAGCGACACAAGCCGGGCGTTTCTGGCCGATGGCGGATATTTGCTGGTCCGGCTTCCCGCCCAAACCAACGTACCCAACGCCCTCGCTAAACTCAAAGCCATTTACGAACAAAACCAGTCTACCGTGCCGTTCGACTATTATTTTTTGAACGATGCCTACGATAAACTTTATGCGAAGGAAACCCGGCTGGCACGGTTATTTAACAGCTTCACGGCTCTCACACTGCTGGTAGCCTGTCTGGGTCTGCTCGGCCTGATGACATTTTCGGTCGAAGCACGCACCAAAGAAATCGGCGTTCGTAAGGTGCTGGGCGCGAGTGTGGGTAACATTGTAACGTTGTTATCGAAAGATTTCCTGAAACTGATTTTGCTGGCTGTTGTCATTGCGTCGCCGGTAGCGTGGTGGACCATGAACAAGTGGCTGGCCGACTTCGCCTATAAGATCGACATCGAGTGGTGGGTTTTTGCCCTGGCGGGTGGTCTGGCCGTGGGCATCGCCTTGCTGACGGTGTCGTTTCAGAGCATCCGGGCCGCGCTGCAAAATCCGGTGAGGTCGTTGCGTAACGAGTAGGGACCGGACCGGTATACCGATGAATGGTTTTACAGGAACTGGTTCAAATCCATAGCCAGCACGCCCGAGTAGGAACTGGATTCGGTTAGACCGCCATCGCCTTTTTTGTACCGGTACCATTCGTATGTGAGGTAATCATAGACGAAGCCCTCCACAATACCATACTCGTCAGCATCGACCAGTTGGATCACCTTCCGAATATCCCGGCGCAACCCGTCAGTATGGCACACTTCAATGATAGCGCGATTCGGGCCTCGTTGTCGTAAAGAATCAAATCTGGTGCGGGCGGTCCGTCGCTACGGCTGGCTTCACCATCATTGAGCATGGTTTCGGGTAGCGGTTCGAGGG
>Ga0105048_10009691_pt1 | contig 15282 bp, 8 predicted proteins | sample MAT05_FD_78382 | JGI IMG/M metagenome (GOLD analysis project Ga0105048, IMG submission 78382) | Freshwater microbial communities from Lake Fryxell liftoff mats and glacier meltwater in Antarctica - MAT-05 | ecosystem: Environmental > Aquatic > Freshwater > Ice > Liftoff microbial mat | place... | reverse complement strand
TGCTCCGGTTCTTAACGGAACTCCTGATGCAGAAATCACTGTTGAGTGTGATGCCGTTCCTGCTGCTGCTGAAGTTACTGCTCTTGATGCTTGTCAAGGTGCTATTGAAGTTGGTTACAGCGAAGAAGTAATTCTAGGTAATTGTGCCGGTAACTACACTTTGATCCGTGTTTGGTCTGCTTATGATTCTTGCGAAAATGGAGATTCGTTCACACAGACTATCAACGTACAAGACACTACTGCTCCAACTTTTGACGTTTATGATTTCTATGCTCACATTGAGTGCAATGAAATTCCTGAATTACTTACAGCTTCAGACAATTGTGGTTCTGCTACAGTTGTTCTTCTTTCTGAAGTATTAAACTCAGGCGGTTGCCTAGGTGTTTACTACAGAGTTTATGAGGCAACTGATGATTGCGGTAACAAAGCAACTGCCGAACAGTACATCGCTATTCAAGACACTACAGCTCCTGAGTTGATTGGTGTTCCTGCTGAGGCTACACTTGAGTGCAACGAAGTAAGCCTTGGAGAAAATGGTTACTACTTTGACAATGGTGGTGTTTATGGTGTTGACAATTGCGAACTTGATGTTGTTGTAACATACAGCGAAGAAGTGGTTGCAACTGATGACAACTGTCCACAATCTTATGACATCATCCGCACATGGGTTGCCGTTGACTATTGTGAAAATGAGGCTTCTGCTTCACAAACTATTCATGTAGTTGACACAACTGCTCCATCAGTTTATGCTCCTGAAAATGTTGACTATTCTTGCGAAGAAGAAGTCATTTTTGCTGACGCATCTGCTGAAGATAATTGTGGTCTTGTTACAATTTCTGAAGACAGAGTTACCATCAATTACGATTGCCCACAGAACTACGACATCGTTCGCACGTTCACAGCAGTTGATGAGTGTGGAAACATTTCTGAACCGGCTCAGCAAATCATTGCAGTTCGTGACTACACAGCTCCACAATTCGAAGAGCAACAGACTAGCTTCTCTTATGAGTGTGACGAAACTGTGCCTTCAATTCAGCCAGTAGCTAACGACAATTGTTCTGATGTTACATACAGCAGCAACGATACTCTTGAATACAGCAGCGCTTGCTACAGTTCATTCTACCGTGTGTGGACAGCAACAGATGCTTGTGGTAACAGCTCTGAGTTCTATCAATTCATCGAAATCCGTGACACTACTGCTCCAGTAATTAGTGGTACACCTCTCATTAGCCGACCTTGCGATGATTTTGCAGGAACTTATGTTACAGCCGAAGACAATTGCAATCAGTTTGAAATTACTTTCACTGACGAGCTATTTTCTGGCGCGTGTGCCGGTAAAGTGATCCGTCGTTACACAGCCACAGATAGCTGTCAAAATGCTTCTGAAGTTTTCGTACAAATCATTACTCTTATAGATGCAGTTGCTCCGGTAATTGATTCTGAAACTGCTGACTTTACAGTAGAATGTGGTGATGAATTTGGAGTTACACCTCCTCAGTTCTCTGACAATTGTGATGAAGAGCTTGACATCTTTGATGAAGTAAACACTGAATCAGATGGTTGCACAACATTTATAACTTACACTTGGACTGCAGTTGACCATTGCAATAACTCTATCACTTCTTCTACAGTTGTTACAATAGTTGATACTACGAATCCATGGTTCATTACCTTCCCTGCCGATGAAACTATAAGCTGCGAAGCTGAGGTTCCTGCTGTAGTTTATCCAACTGCTGCTGACAACTGCGATGAAAGTGTTGACATTGAAATTGCTATCGTTGAAGTACCGGGTAACTGTCCAAATTCACGCACTATCAACCGCACATTCCGTGCTTATGATAATTGTGGAAATGATGTAGTTGAAACTCAAGTGATCACTATCCTTGATGAAACAACTCCCGTATTTGCTCAGCAAAATGCAACCTTCACGTATGAGTGCAACACTGAGATTCCTTTAGTTACTCCTGTAGCTTCAGACAATTGCGGTGAGGTTACACTTATTCATGAAGATTTCCTTTACCTTGATACAGAGTGTTTGGATATCATTATTCGTTTTTGGACTGCAACTGATGAGTGCGATAACTCAAGCAATTTCACTCAGTCTATTAACATCGTTGATACTACAGCCCCGGTAATCACAGGAGAGTTTGAAATCAACCGCCCATGCGATGATTACTTAGGAACTTATGTGACCGCAACAGACAACTGTAACAACCTTGATATCACATTCTATGATGTAGAAGTATCAGGTTCATGTGCAGGTAAAGTAATTCGTTACTACACTGCTACAGATATCTGCGATAATTCATCTGAGCAGTTCTTGCAATACATCATTCTTACAGATGAAGTTGCTCCTGTAATTGATTCTGAAACCGCAGATTTCTCTGTAGAATGTGGAGATGAATTTGGTGTAGAATCACCGTCATTCTCTGACAATTGTGATGATGAACTCGAAATTACTTCTGAAGTTGTTACAGAATTTGATGGTTGCACAACAACTATTACATATTCTTGGACTGCAACAGACCATTGCGATAATTCTATAACTTCAAGCACAATTGTTACAATCGTTGACACAACAGATCCATCTTTCACTACTTTCCCTGCTGATGAAACAATTAGCTGTGAAGATGAAGTTCCTGCTGTAGTTTATCCAACAGCTTATGACAGTTGCGACGAAAATGTTGAAATCGAAATCAGTGTTGTTGAAGTACTTGGCACATGTCCTAACGAGCGCACTATCAACCGCACATTCCGCGGATTAGATAATTGCGGAAATGAGGTTGTTGCAACTCAAGTAATCAGCATTGTTGATGAAACTGCACCAGTATTTGGTGAGCAGCAGAATCAATATTCATACGAGTGTGACGCTACTATTCCAGTGATTCAGCCTGTTGCTACCGACAACTGTTCGGAGTTAATCTACATCAGCAATGATACTTTGCAGTCCAACACTGACTGTTATAGTTCATTCTATCGTGTTTGGACAGCAACAGATGCATGTGGCAACAGCAGTCAATTCTATCAATTCATTGTAATCGTTGATACAACTGCTCCAGTTGTTAATCCATACAGCATCGAAATCACTATGCCATGCGACAACATCAGCAATCAAATATTGATTTCTGCCACAGACAACTGTAACGAAGTAGAAATTACATTTGAAGATGAGCTGGTATCAGGATCTTGCGGAGGCAAAATCAACCGTACATACTATGTATCTGACATTTGTGGTAACGTAACTGAAGGTAATATCCAACAGATCATTACATTGATTGACGCTATTGCTCCTTCAGTAGAAGTTGCTCCTGTTGACGTGACTGTAGAATGTGGAGATGAGACTCCATCTTACACACCAGTATGGAATGACAATTGTGCTAATCAAGAAGACCTTACATTGAACTATGTTTCTGATGTACAGTTTGATGGTTGTACAACTATAATTACTGAAATCTGGACTTCTACAGACAACTGTAACAATACAGGTGCTGTAACACGTGTTATTACTATTTCTGACACTACAGATCCTGAGTTCACGTTTGTACCTACTAGCTTCGAAGCTGACTGCAGCGAGCAGATACTTTATGAAGAAGCAACTGCTTCTGATATCTGCGATGAAGAAGTTGTTGTTACTTCGAACGATATAATTGTTCCTGGTATTTGCCCAAGTAACTACACCATCGAGCGCACTTACACTGCAACCGACAACTGTGGTAACTCTGCAACTGCTGCTATATCTATTTATGTATCTGACAATGCAGCTCCACTATTCGGTGAGCAAAATCAAAGCTTCACTTACGAGTGTGGTGATGAGGCTGCTATTGTTGAGCCAACTGCTACAGACAACTGTAGCACATTCGAGCTTGACTACACTGACGGTGAGACATGGGTTGATGGATGCATCAGCGGATTTGTGCGTACTTGGATTGCAACTGATGCTTGCGATAACGCTAGCGAAGGTTTCGATCAATACATCTCGTTTGAAGATACAACTGACCCAACATTGGCCGGTTGCCCTACAGATCAAGTACTTGCTTGTGAAGATGAAGTTCCTGCTGCTGCAACAGTAACAGTTACCGACAATTGTGATCAAGACATCACAGTAGAGTTTGAAGAGTATGTATATGGTGATCTTCCTGCTGAGGGATCAATCGCTGATTGCAACTTGATCACTCCTGCTCGTCCTGCTAACAATCCATGTGTGTATCCTTATGATTGGGCTATGGCATTGTTCAACCTACCTACAGCGCACAAATACTACAGTGTGTCTCAAGGAAGTCTTGTACAATATCCAAATGGATCAATCCACATTACTGCTACAATGAACAACGTACTTAATATATCTAACGGTTGGTTAGTAGACGTATGGTTCCAAGGCGGACTTGATTGGGCTGCTTGGAGCAGTCAGGCTTTCCCAACAGGATTCAAAGCTGACTGTGGTGGTATTGCCGCTAATCACCCTGATTGGTTGTACTACATTCTTCAGGCTTCTGCAGGAGCTGAGTTGGTTGGTTTCGGTGGTTATGCAGGAAGTACTTTGAACCTTGTTCATGCTCCGTCAAACAACTACTTTGGTTTCCAACTTGGTGATGGTGCAAACAACTACAACGGTGTTGACAATGCATTCGGTGGATGGTTTAGCTACAGCGGCACAATGTTCGTGAATAACCAACCATTGGGTCAGAACCAAGGTAATGTATCTGGTGGTGGTGACTTCGCATTCGAACTTGATTGCTGCCCTGATTACTGGATCGTTCGTCAATGGACTGCAACAGATTGTTCAGGAAATAGCGTTAGCTGCTCACAAACAATCACCTTCGAAGGAAGTGATGTAGTTGCAGGACCTTCTATAGTTGAGCTTCCTGCTCAACCTGAGCTTGCAGAAAACGGAATTGAGCTTTCGGTTTATCCTAACCCTGCTGAGAACATGACAACGTTCAAGTTCAAATCATTGGTAAGTGCTAAAACCACACTCGAACTGTTTGATATGGCAGGTGCTAAAGTTGCAGATATCTTCAACAATAGAATCGAAGCCGGTCAAGAGTACCAAGTGAATTTGGATGTTAGAAATCTTGCAACCGGTGTCTACATGTTCCGCTTCAGTAACGGGGAGAACACTGACATGGGCAGATTGATAATCTCTAAATAGGTTGACCTAATAATCAACGTGAAATAGATAAAACCCCGTTCTCCATTTGGGAGGGCGGGGTTTTTGATTTTATGTCACAACAATCCTCTTCGCTTAAAAAATCACAATTGCATTCAGATTTTTCGGGGAAACACTAGCAATTACGAAAAATGATGTACGTTTGGCCCATAAACTTCAAATCCCGTAGGATTATGTGGCGTGAAATGGATAACAAATTAGTTCGTGAATTCCGGTTTAAAGACTTTCAAGAGGCCTTTACCTTCATGACAAGAGTTGGCTTCATTGCTGAAAAAATGGGTCACCATCCCGGTTGGTTTAATATTTACAACTATGTAAGAATAGAGTTGAGTACACATGATGCGGGAGACATAATTACAGATAAGGACCGCAAATTAGCTTTGGCTATTGACGAAATACTGCAATAAGCGGCATGATTTAAGTCTTTTTTAACTGACTAAAAAAGTTTACTTTTGACGCATTGAAAAAAAATGACATGAAACGCATGATGTTTTTTATTCGACCAGATTTAACCTGCATAAAATTAAAATGACTGATTTGAAGGATCAGGTCTCGGTCAACGCTACCGACACCTCTATCACTAGTCGCATGGCCGCATTCGACCATGAACAAGTTGTGTTTTGTCAAGACAACGTTACAGGTTTAAAGGCAATAATTGCAATTCACGACACCACATTGGGACCCGCAGTTGGTGGTACCCGCATGTGGGCGTACAGCAATGAAAACGATGCTTTGACTGATGTGCTTCGCCTTTCTAGAGGCATGACTTACAAAAGTGCTTTGGCCGGATTAAATATTGGTGGTGGGAAAGCAGTCATCATCGGAGATGCAAGAAAAGACAAATCTGAACCTTTGATGAGAAGATTCGGCAAATTTGTCGGAAGTCTCGGAGGCAAATATATTACCGCAGAAGATGTTGGTATCTCCACTAAAGACATGGAGCTAATTCATCTAGAAACCAAACACGTAGTTGGTTTACCCGATTATCTAAATGGGAGTGGTGATCCAAGTCCTGTTACCGCGTATGGCGTTTATATGGGTATGAAAGCAAGTGCGAAAGAACTTACCGGATCAGACGATCTCAGTGGCAAAAAAGTTCTTGTGCAAGGAGTTGGACACGTTGGCGAACACTTGGTAGAACGCCTTGTACAAGAAGGTGCGATCGTTACCATTGCCGATATATATGAAGATCGCGTAAAATATGTGGTGAATAAGTACAACGTTAAAGCAATCGAAGTTGATAAAGTATACGACAACGGCATGGATATATACAGTCCATGCGCGCTCGGAGCTACCGTAAATGATGACACCCTCGCCAAGCTGAAGTGCAGTATTATTTGTGGAGCAGCTAATAATCAACTTGCGAATGAAGTAATTCATGGTGACGCTGTGCTAAAACAAGGCATTTTGTATGCACCTGACTACTTGGTAAATGCCGGTGGAATCATCAATTGTTATTGGGAAATAATCGGGTATAACAGACAAGCTGCACTTGCTCAAGCTGAAGACATTTATAATACTACACTCAAAATTTACAGCAAGTCAAAAGAAGAAAATATCCCGACTTACCTAGCGGCCAATAGACTTGCAGAAGCCAGAATTGCTTCAATAGGAAATATTAAAAAGAAATTTTAATTTAGATATCAAACAAGAATTATTAAACGCTAAACTCATCTATCAAATTTACTAAACTGCTATGCTAAACAGACGACATATCCGAATTAAAACGATGCAAATTCTTTTCGCTTATTACAGCGAAGAAAAACCCGACATCGTAAAATATGAGAAAATGCTTTTCGAAAGCTTCGACCGCTTTAGGGATTTATACATTGGAATGCTCACTTTATTGCCTGAGATGCAATCAAAAGCAATTGAAAAAATTGAAGCCGGGATGAATAAAAAACTTCCGACAAAAGAGGATTTGAATCCGAATGCAAAATTTGTAACAAATACTGTATTGCGCTTACTGGCATACAGTAAGTCACTCATCAAAGCAGAAAAAGAAATTCATATTCGCTGGAAAGACAATTCCGATTTGTTGAAGCAGATGTTCAAAATGCTTACAGAAACCGAAGATTACGCTGAATACATGAATAGTAAACAGCGTGGATTTGAGCATGACCGAGAATTCATTCTTCGATTCTTTAAAAGACATCTAATCAATTTCGAATTGATGCACGAGTGGCTTGAAGAGATTGGAATATACTGGAATGATGACCTCGATTTGGTAGCGAGTATGGCTATAAAAACGTTGAAGTCACTCAAAGAAAACGAAGATGATTTTGATTTGCTCCCATTGTGGAAAGCGGACGATGATGAAGAGGAGTACACAAAATTACTTTTCCGTAAAACGCTTGCACTTGGAAGCGAAAGTGAAAAACTTATCACCGAACACTCTCCTAATTGGGATAAAGATCGTATTGCACTGATGGATTTAATTCTTCTTAAAATGGCCTTGGCAGAAGCCATTGCATGCGAAAGTATTCCATTAAAAGTGACGATGAATGAGTACATTGAATTGAGTAATTATTACAGCACTCCAAAAAGTAATATCTTCATCAATGGATTGTTGGATGTATTGATTCCAAAGCTCGAAGCAGCCGGTAAAATCAAAAAGGTCGGTCGCGGTCTTGTAGAATCGTAAGAATTTAATCCTCGGTATTTTGGACACTTCTAAAAAGCTGATTGTAATTCTAGGGCCTACAGCCTCAGGAAAAACAAGTCTTGCAATAGAAGCTGCCCATCATTTTGAAACAGAAATCCTTTCAGCAGATTCGAGACAATTTTACAGTGACCTTAATATTGGAGTTGCACGTCCATCAAATAAAGAACTTGCTTCGGCTATTCACCATTTTATTGCATTCAAATCAATTCATGAAGACTACAGCGCCGGTCAATTTGAAACACATGCATTAAGGAAAGCAGCAGACATCTTTGCGAAATCAAATTACGCAATCTGCGCTGGTGGTAGCACATTGTATCTTCAAGCATTCCTTTCAGGGCTAGATGATTTGCCGTCAGATAAATCAGTTAAATCCACGTTGCAACAAGAAATTGATCAAAATGGAATATCCGCGCTAGCTGAAAAATTAAAAGACATAGACCCTGAATATTACGATCAAGTAGACATAAAAAATCCACATCGTGTAATACGCGCGTTGGAAGTTTTCTCAATTACAGGAAAAAAATACTCTTCACTTAGAAAAGCAGAAACACAAACACGTCCATTCAAGGTAATAAAGTTTGGAATTGATCTTGATCGCACAGTTCTATATGATCGAATCAATCGCCGCGTGGATCAGATGATTGCAGATGGGCTTGTCGAGGAAGTAAAATCACTCATTAAATATTCGCATGTCAATGCATTACAAACAGTGGGCTATTCAGAGTTATTTGATCATTTCAATGGTAAGATGACACTAGAGCAAGCGATTGACAAAATCAAACAACACACGCGTAATTATGCCAAAAGACAAATGACTTGGTGGCGAAGAGATATGGAAATACATTGGTTGAAGGATTCTGACTCAGGTCAAGTTAAAAGGATGGTTGATGTCGTAACCAATTATTAGGCGATGCCTTTTATTCCATTTATATTGCCCTTTCAGGGCTTGGTTTCCACAACAATTTATTTCTATCGGATTTCACGGTTGAAATCGCGGATTTACGAAATTACACGGTTAAAACCGTGGCTTGAAAAACATTTGAGTACCCACGGTTTTAACCGTGAGCTTATGGAATTTAACGATTAAAACCGAGGTCTCTGTCATCACCCTGCGTCCATTCCTTCTGAATTCGTCCGATTATTTCGTCTCTTAAACAATGACGAATCTACCTTGCCGAATTTCCATGATACTTGAAGACGCATCAGTTGCCAGTCTCTTCTACTAAATGTATCTTGAATAAAGAGCCTTGTTTCAGAGTGAGTATAATTTATTCTAGTCTTCAATACATCTTGCATCGACAACGTCATAGTAAGATTTTTGACTTTTACAAACTCCTTTTTGATCGATAAATCCAAACCGTAGGTAGGTTTAATATAACCTTGAACAGTGTTGTTGCTGCCACCCCAGCCACCGCCGCCCATTCCACCGCCACCGCTACCACCTCCACCGCGCTCAGTGCTTCCAACATCAAGTGCCTTACGGCTGCTGTAATCAAACAACACCTGAAACGTAAATGACTTAGGAAGTTTTACAATTGCATTGGTTTTGAACCACCAACTAGACACATTATTTTTTAGATCACTGCTGATGTTTGTTCCATCTATAGCAGATTGATACAAATTGAGGTTCGTTGATAATTCGAGCCACTTATTTAGTGTATTTCTCAGCACAAGTTCAAGTCCAAATGCAGTACTGCTTCTTGCGTTGTCATAGGTATTTATTACAACATTTGCATCCAGTACTTCATTGTATTCCGATATCTGATTTCTAACGGTGATATTCGTTGTGTAACGGCCATACGCAGACGCAATAAATGTATTCTGCTTATTAAAATTATGCATGTAGGACAATTCCAATAGATGAGTAAACTCAGGGCGCAACGATGGATTGCCGGCGCTTACATTGAGCGAGTCAGAGTAATCGACAAATGGAGTCAACTGCCTAAAAGAAGGACGATTGATTTTTCTACTCATAGCAATCTGAACATCCGTCTTGTCGCTTATAACTCTAGTGAGATAGAGTGAAGGAAACAAACTCAATGGATACGAATTGCTGAAGGACACGGTGGTATCGCGAAGATTTCCATTGTATTTACTGCTTTCTACTCGCAATCCCGCCTGATATTTCCATTTGCCAAGATCTTTGGAAAGTGTGGAATACAGCGCGTACACCTGGTCTAAAAATTCGTAGTTGACCAATTGAGAATTTAGCTCTATAAATGAATTGGTTTGTTGATTGTATTGGAAGTTGTTGTATAAACTTTCGAAATAACGCACAGAGCCACGAGCTCCGGCCTCGATCTTAGTTTTGTCATTAATTTTAGATGTAAAATCGACTTGAGCTGTGTACAATTGTTGAGCACCTCCGCCGGTTTGCCTCTGACTCGATTCCACAAACTCAGAATACCTATTGACATAATCTCCATTAAACTCAGATTTGATCGCGTTAAAATTTAGGTCTGCCGTAAGTTCAGTGCCCTCTTTTGTGAATAAGTGTTTGTATAGAAAACTACTTCCCATATTCTGAAAGGTTCGGGTTGTATTAGAATTCCGATCGTAATATGATGAAGGAAATACATTGGTTCCTTCCAACAACGAATCTGTTCGAGCTCTCAATTCATCAATCGGATTAAACTGGCCCTTATTTAATGATTGAGATATGGTGAATGTATTTCTATTGTCTACAAACCAATCCATTCCAATTCTTCCAGAAAGAAAATAACCCAAGTTGGTAGATTTTTGAGTTTGATCGAGATAAGTTGATGGCGTATTCACATAACTAGTTCTTTGCGTATTTCCGAGACTCAGTGATTTTCGTTGGTTGTAGTTGAAACTTGTAAAAAAATTAAGTTTTCCCTCTCGAACACTTAAGTCGAGACCTCCATTTGCTCGTGGTCTCGAATCAACTCCTGCTCTCACACTTCCATTGTAACCAAGACCTCTGTTGTGTTTCATTACAATGTTGATGATGCCGCCACCACCTCCACTAGCATCGTATTTGGCAGATGGATTTGAGATGACCTCTACACTTTTGATAGCATCAGCCGGAATCTGATCAATGGTAAGAGTAGTAGGTCTTCCATCGACAAATATTTGAGGAGCCGCATTTCGCATCGTTACATTGCCATCCATATCAACCTGAAGCGCAGGTAGATTTCTCAGCACATCTTCGGCAGTTCCACCGCTATTCAATTGATTCTTCTCTACATCGTAAATTCGTTTATCAAATTCGATGCGGTATGAAGGATCACTTCCATCGATTATTACTTCACCCAATTCTGAGGAGAGATTTAATTTAATATTCCCCAAATCTTTCTCAGTAGTACCCATAGTTTTGGAAGGCACTAATTGAAATTGCATTTCGAATCCTGCAAAACCTACAAACGAAACTTTGATATCCAGCTTTTGACCTACTGGAATTTTGTCAACGCTAAAATCACCGTTTGCAGCCGAAATACCTCCATTAATTAGAACCGGAGCTTGTGTAGTGTCAAGTGTGGCTTTAAAAATCTGTATAACCGCGTATTCAATCGACTCATTGGTACCGGCAGCTTGTATCTTTCCATAAACTCTACCGGTCATTGTTTGCCCGCTGGGACGACCTCCACCCTGATTTTGGGCTAGAACAGGCGACAAACAGAACAACAGAAACTGGATAGATAAAATGCGCGTTAAAAACATAAGATATATTGGTTGGCAAAGATGGAGCATTCTAGGTAAAACAATCTAGACAAAGGTCAATGCGTAGGGTTTGCAACGATGAAAGACAATGAATGCTAATAGAATTTTGGAAAATAAAAAAACGCGCATCGAGTGCGCGTTTCAATAAATATATTCTTCCTCTAATTCACATTCCCTGCAACCTCACTCGCCATTCTCTTCAATGCAAGTTCTTTTGCAAAGTCAACAAATACCTTGTAGGCCTGCGTGAAGGAAAAACGATCTTCGAAATTTTTCTGAACGATGTTTCTTCTAGCCATGCCATTTATTAATGTTCTTCTGCTGTCTTGATCTTTCAACGCTTTATTGCTTTCAATCAAATCTATAAATGACGAATTGATGAAATAGTTATCAATTTCTTCGAAAGTAAATTCATTAAAATCGAGTGCTTCGAGGAAATTACGGCCATCTTTGTCGAGCTCATAACTAAGTACAGCGATAAAAATACTAACATCACGCGAGAAATTCTCTTGAGTTTCTTTGCTCAAAAGAAATGCATAATCGGCTTTGATATTTAAATCGAGATCGAAAGACAACTTAAAAAATTCGGAGTAGAATTTATCATTCTCTTTAAGAATATTAAAGTGTTCTTCGTTGCCGAGAATGAATTTACCATTCATCAATTCTTCTACGATCTGGCGGTGTTTGCTAGGATATACCATGACTGCTATGTTATTCGACTTCAATTGAAGTCCGTTTAATTTCTTGTGTTATTAATAAATTTTAAGGGCATGTTCAACCCTAAGTTTCGGGACCGAAATTTTTGATGTCGATGTTTGAATTAATACCCGTTCACTCTTTTTGGAAAATTCGATTTGTAGTCCCTCATCAAAAAGCAACCCTGTCAATGCAAAAAATTTCTCAGTGTCGATTACCTCAAAATCTTTGCGCAACATTTTGTAACACCATCCAAAAAAATCAGGCACCGGCATCTGCGCTTTCAACTGTCCCATAAAAAGTTCACGATCGAAAATCCATCGATCAAAATCAGCCACGCCGTCTTCCAAAATCACTGATTCTAGTTCTGTAAATTGCTCAAAGAATTCGCGTACTTTAAACAACATGTCTTTTGCATACGGCATGGTGCGACTACCTTTCATCAATGGAGGCGTCTCTATGCGATATGGATTGCGCAAAAACTCGATCCATCCGGTAAGGATAAGTGATTCAGTTCTTATTCTCTCCAATAATGGCAACAATTCATTCACCAAAATTTTTGACTGCTTCAACAAATCTGTATTAGTCTGAATGAGCTGTGTATAAAGCTTCTCAAATTCATTACGAATTGTTTCATCCCCAAAATCCAAACGTCTGCGATTGGCGTATTCACTTACTTCCATCAATTTGCTGGCAACTGATTCGGAGTGATTAACATCCAAAATTTTGTTTAGTGGAAGAATATAATATTCAATCCAAAACGATGCTTTGTGCACCTTTTCGCGGTAGTCAATGCGCTCTATATTCGATTTTAGATCGCGTGTTTCTGCAAGTAATCTAAATGCATTTCTTTCCACTAAATCGACAAACTCTCTGATCTGATGAGAAAGGTTTTTAATTCTTTCATGCAGAATATCACGGTCTGTAGATTCATTTTTACGAATTTCCAGAAACAGTTCATGGATAGCACCTTTGTACTTCTCAATGGTCTCCGGCAAAAGTGGTTTAAACTCAAAAAGCAAAAACTCCATGAGTTTGTAATACACATCGCGCATCTCGTAATCACCGCCAACAGGTCGTATAACACGATATTCTCGCAGACGCGCGTTCATCAATTGGCCTTGCTTGTGACAAATCATGTCATAAACCTCCTTGGTGATAATACCATCAGTGTTTTGATACTCGAATAAATCGCGAATCACATCGAAGTTCTGATGCAAAAAACTCAATATCGTTCTTGGTTCTGCCTTTATCATTTTTACCTTATTTAGGTTTGAAAACTTGACTTTTCCTAGTCACATTTTCACAAAATCTATAATTCTCAGGACTCCTCTTCAATCAAGTGATATTTAAGTCTCACTTCTTCGACTTCACTTGCATTAAAATCATTGAGCGGAAAAAATTTATCTCTTAAAAATGCCTGAGAGTAAACGTGGTTATTGTCTTCCATAGGGATGTAAAATGTTAGAGTTTTAGTAATAATAAATGTTATTCCTTTTCAATTTTCAACTCCTCTCTGCGCACAGCATGCTGTTTGTCGTTGAGATTGATTTTTCCTTTCGAACGAAAAATGAAGTAATACTTTGAGAATCCATCGTATGGTTGTGGAGCTGCAAAAATTGGAATAAAGAAATGCTCTTTGCAGAATTGTACTAGCTGTGGTCTGTTGTGTTCGTCAATAGTTCCGATCTCATCGATAAAGAGTACAATCTTATTTTGCTCATCGGTTATTGCAAGACGATTGATGATACTCATTACAATAACAAGACGAATCATTCTATCTGTTCCATCCGATTCAACCTGCTCTTTAAGATCGACACGCTTAACAGTGCCTTTTACATTGAGGTGAAGTTCAATATCAAAAAGATCAGTGAAGTCAACTGACTTACCACTGTCGAGATATTGATTTAGAATTTTAAGATCCTCAGCGCTTTCAAATTCAAAACTCAATTGAGCATTGAGATTTTCGATTGATGCAATTCTCTCCAATTCATATAAAGTCTTTTTGTTATCGACCAATTCAATTCGAAGCGATTCGATATTGGAGATTTTAGTCTTAGCAAGACTTTCGTTAAAACGGCTATATACAAACGCTTTGAATTCCTCATAACGCTTGCGCAAATTGTGAGCAGGATTTGCAAACTGAGTAGAAATACTTCCAAGAAGTCCATCAATGGATTTCTCTTTGTCATTAATACAGGCTATTTCGTCCTCAACAAATTTGATGTATTGTGTTTCGTCAGCAACAGCGCTATTGGTTTTGAAACGCAATTGATCGAATGTGCGGTCCTTTGTTGCCTTGAGTGTTTCGCGATCTGCATTCGCGAGTTTTATTTTAGAATAAATTTCGTCAAGCGATTCGTTGGTTTGATATTCTGTAGGAACAATTCCAAATTGCTCTATTTCCGCTTTGCGCTTTTTGAGTTCTATCAAACGCTCTTCACTCTTGCGTATTTCATCGCGCAATGAATCGAGAAGCATCGTTTTCTCTGCAATCTCTTTTTTCAATTTGCTTAGATCCTCTTCCAGTTTGTCTCGATCATTTTTGATGCCACGCAAAGCAGTTCCCAAGTCACCGCTCAATTTTTCCAATTCAGGTTTTTGTGCAAGTCTTGCGAGTTTTGCTTTCACTACAATTATATCATCAAGAACTTTATCGAGTTCACGTTTTGTCTTATCAATATGGAGTGCAGTGGCCCAAAGCTTTTCGAGTTCTGTTTTTTCCTTTTTTATTTCGGAAAGTTCATTTTTGAGAATTTTCACTGACGGAATATCCTTAAGTTCCATTTTTTTAGGAAGCTCAATTTCTCCATCAAAAATTTTCATTGAAGTACCGCCTTTGCCAACTTTTTTCTTCACCAGTTTGTCGCTCATGGCAGCAAACTCAGGAGAGAAAACAGTATTCAATAATTTACGCGTATCCTCATTGTCAGAAATTTTCTGAATAAGCTGACTGTCGTAGTTCTTGATCTGAGCCTCCAGGCGATCGATAACTCCATCCATCGCGGTAAGTTTACCTTCTAGTTGTTTGCTGTTGAGTTTCTGATTCTCAACCATGGTAATACGCACTTCA
>Ga0105048_10009690_pt1 | contig 15286 bp, 13 predicted proteins | sample MAT05_FD_78382 | JGI IMG/M metagenome (GOLD analysis project Ga0105048, IMG submission 78382) | Freshwater microbial communities from Lake Fryxell liftoff mats and glacier meltwater in Antarctica - MAT-05 | ecosystem: Environmental > Aquatic > Freshwater > Ice > Liftoff microbial mat | place... | reverse complement strand
GCCCGATAGGCCAGCACATCGGCGAGCGATGGCCTGGTCAACAGTCCACGGGCCGGTCGCGGCTGACGCGGTCCTATGGCCTCGTAGTAGGAATTGAACAGGTAGCCGAACCGCGGATCGAAGACGCGATAACCGGCTAGGTTCGGAACCAGCAGGAAGGTCTCGAAGAACCAGGTGGTGTGTGCCAGATGCCACTTTGTGGGGCTGGCGTCGGGCATGGATTGCGCGACCATGTCCTCCGGGGTCAACGACCGGGTCAGGGTTTCAGTGGCCCGGCGGAGCGCCTGATAGCGCGAAAGGCAGCTGGCGTATGGCGTTGCGGCCTCGACCTGGGTTGGGCTATCGGTCCGCTCGGTCACGCGCATGGCCATTCCTTTCGTCCGGCAGGCATCGATCAGCCACACCGGCCCTATTTGGGCCTGCCAGAACGAAACCGCAACGCATTTGCCAGTGCAATGGTTGCATCGTCACCCGTCACTTATTGTCGACGACTACTTTCCCTCCGCTGGATACACCACCGGCAGAACGAGGGCCGTCGGATGGCCGGCGTCCATGTAGATAGTGTTCACCGCCACCCGGGGCCGGGCCTTGCCGCCGGGACCCTCGCCCGTATTGGGGTTCACCTCGAACCGGGGGGCATTTGACGATGTGACGTGCACGGCGATGCGGTGGCCTTTTTCGAAGGTGATGGCTGTGGGCCAGAGGTCGATCGTGAGCTTTTCCGGTGCCCCGGGGGTCATCGGCTTGACCTGGTCCGGCATGCGACCATTGCGGAACCGGGCGCGGATCGGGGCGTCCAGCACCAGGGCCTCGTAGCCGTCCGGGTAGACGTCAACCAGCTTGGCGACGAAGTCGGTGTCAGGACCGTCGGTGGCGGCATAGAGCTCCAGCTTGACGGGTCCCGAGATGACAATGTCCTCGCTCAGTATCGGGCTCTGGAAGCGCAGATAGTCCTGGCGCTGGCCGACCGCGCGCTGGTCCATGGGGCCGCGCTCGAAGGTCAGGTTGGCGCCGCCGAAAGTGGTGACGGGATTGCCTGGATCGAAGCGGTAGCTGGTCCTGGCTGCGTCCACGGTCGGTAGTTTTGTGGTCAAGCCGGTGTCAGGGGTCAGGAAGTAGCGAACCTCACGGAAGGCTGGCGGCCAGTTGGCCGAGCTCAGCATCCGGTTTTTGGGCGAATAGGCGTTCGTCCGGGCACCGGCCATCATGAAGTAGGAGACCGGCGGCTCATCCATGATGCCGTTGTCGACACCCTTCAGCCAGTGTTCGAACCAGCGGATTTCCTGGTCGCCGCCCAGCGCAAGGCGGTCATTGCCGGGGTAGGCCAGGTCACCGGTGAGGGGGCCGTGGCCGAAGGGGCCCATCATCAGCTTCTGGTTGCCGCGCGCGCCAGGTGAGCCCTGGTTCTGCAGGAATTCAAAGTTGTCGACCGTGCCGCCGTTGAAGATGTCGTACCAGCCGCCGACGTGGAACGTGGGTACGCGGATGTACTTGCGATTGGTGGTCATGGCGACGCGGTTCCAGCTGACGTCGTCGACCGATCGGGCACGTGTCCGGTTCAGCTGGTCTTCGGAAATTCCCTGCCCGCGCAGCCAGCCGATGGTGTCCTTGTCCTTGAGCACCCCGCCGGGGTAGCTGTAGGTCAGCCGGTCTGCCGGCGCGACCACCACATAATTGGCGACCAGGTGCGGCGGCGCGGCCATGGCGGCGGAATTTGCGGTGATACCAAGGGCCGAGCCCCCGGTCATTCCGACCTTGCCGTTGCTCCAGGGCTGGGTTGCGGCCCATTCGACGGCGTCATAGCCATCCTCGATGTCGGTTTCGAAGGCGGTGTAGAAGCCCTGCGACCGACCTTTGCCGCGTACATCCTGCAGCACGAAGACCAGTCCTGCATCGGTATAGCGTTTGGCCTGTTTGGCCAGGGCCTCGCCTGGGTTGGGGGTCTGCTCGCTGACCCGGCCATCTTTCAGGTAGGGCGTGCGCGACAGCACCACCGGCCACGGCCCCTTGCCCGCCGGCTTGAACACATTGGCACCCAGTCGCACCCCGTCTCGCAGCGCCATGTATTCCTCGCTCGCGCCGGGCGGCAGGCCGGGCCAAATCTCCTTTTTGGCCACAACGGCCGGTTTGGCCTTCTGGGCCAGCCCCGGCTGGGCGGCACCCAGGAGCGTGAGCCCGGCGACCGAGGCCAGCGCGATTTGGCGAAATCTTTTCATCTGATCGTTTCCTTTGGCGGATCTTGGTGCCCGCATCATCCCTGATTTACCCATCTAAGCACGGCCGTTGGCCCGCGTCCTTTCCGGTTGGAAACGTGGACGATTGGCGGTCGCGGTGTCATCCGCTAAGCCTCTGCCCGACAGGCGGGCAAAAGCCTGCAAACGAGAGGAAACGCGGACCGACATGACCGACGACCCGATCCAGCTGTTGATCGATATCCCCCGCATCCACGGTACCCACCAGGGTGACAAGGTGGCCATCGCGTTCGAGGGCCGCGACCTGACCTATGCCGAGATGGATCGTAGATCCGACCAGGTGGCGGGCATGTTGCAGCAGGCGGGAGTCAAACCCGGCGACCGTCTCGCCTGGTTGGGTCGGGCGTCGGAGGCCTGGTTCGAGATTTTCTTCGGCGTTGCCAAGGCGCGCGCCTGTTTCGCACCTATCAACACCCGGCTGGCCATTCCGGAGGTCGCTTTCATCCTGAAGGACTCCGGCGCGGACCTGTTCTTTGTCAGCCCGGAGTTCTATGCGGCCGCAGAGGCTATCATCGCCGAGATCGACCGGCCCATCCGGGTGATCGGCGTAGGGGCTGAACATCCGCCGTTCGGCAATTACGCGGCCCTGCGTGACGCCGCGCCGACACCGGTCCTGACGGTGCCCGACGCGGACGACGATGTCCTGCAACTCTACACCTCCGGCACCACCGGCCTGCCCAAGGGCGTGCGGCTGACCAATGCGAACTATTCGGCGTTTCTGGGACTACGAACCCAGATCGAGGGCTTTTCCTATGAGCCGGAGGACACCGTCCTGATCCTGATGCCGATGTTCCATGTGGCCGGGACCAACATCAGCTTCGCCGGTCTGGCTTCGGGCAGCCGTATCCTGTTGCAGGCCGACTTCGTGCCGCCCACGGTGTTGCAGGCTATGGCCGACGAACAGGTGGCCCACGTCTTTCTGGCACCGGTCATGATCAACGCCCTGCTGCAGACCCCGGGCGTCGAGACCACCGATTTTTCCGCTCTGAAGAGCGTGTCCTACGGTGCCTCACCCATCTCCGAAGCGGTACTGACCCGGGCGACGCAGAGCTTTGGCTGCGGGTTCATTCAGTTCTACGGCATGACCGAGACGGTCGGTGCCGGTACCACCCTGTCGCCCGCCGACCATCGCGGCGAGTTGATGCGCTCTTGCGGGCGCTCTTGGGCAGGGGTCGAGACCCGCATTGCCGACGATGACGGCAACACCCTGGGTCCGGGCGAAATCGGCGAGATCGAGATCCGGGGGCCGATTGTCATGGCCGGCTACTGGAACCGCCCCGAGGCCACCGCCGAAACCATCCGGCCCGACGGCTGGCTCAAGACCGGCGACGCCGGTTTCATGGACGCGGACGGCTTCTTTTTCGTCCATGACCGGGTCAAGGATATGATCGTCTCGGGCGGCGAGAACGTCTATCCTGCTGAGGTAGAGAACGCGATCCTGGGCTGTCCCGGCGTCGCCGATGCCGCCGTGATCGGCGTGCCAGACGAGCGCTGGGGCGAGGCGGTCAAGGCCATTGTGGTGGCCACGCCGGGTGCTCGGCCCGATCCCGCCGACATCATCGCATACGCCCGCCAGCGGATCGCGGGGTTCAAGGCGCCGAAGTCTGTGGATTTCATCGACGCCCTGCCCCGCAATCCGTCCGGCAAAGTGCTGCGGCGCGAACTTCGCAAGCCGTATTGGGAGGGCCGCGACCGCAAGGTGGGGTAGCTAACGACTTGCCTTCCCCATTCGCGGGGAAGGCAAGGGCGTCACGCTGAGGCAGCGGCGCTGGGACGAGCCTTCACGCGGCCGAACCACTCGTTGATTTTCGTGAATTTCGGATCGAGTGGCTGGCCGACCAGGCCTCCGAAGTCGAGGAACGCGAACAGCAGGATATCGGCCAGTGTGAAGCGGTCGCCGGCGATCCAGGGGCCCTGGAAGTTGTTTTCGAACCACTGGATGCCGTCCTGGGCGATGGCTTTCAGGCCGGGCGAGGCATCCGGCAGGCAGCGCATGCGGCTTTCGAACATTGGCAGGCCTTCGCCAAAGCGGAAGCCGTTGGCCAGGGGTTCGTTGACCTTCAGGTCGACGCGGCGCGCCCACATCCGCGTCATGGCGCGGTCTTCGGCCGTGGTACCGATCAGCGCAGGGCTGGGGTGCTTTTCCTCAAGATATTCGCAGATAGCCGTGATTTCATTGAGGTTCGCGCCATTATCCAGCTCGAGCGACGGGGTTTGTCCCGACGGGTTCACCTTGAGGAACGCTTCCTGGCGATTCTCACCGGCGCGCAGATCGATAGTGACCGCGTCGAGCTTGATGCCCTTTTCGGCCATGAACATGTTCACCACCCGCGGGTTGGGGCCGACCGAGGTGTAGAATTTCATTTCGGGTGTCCTTCCTTCAGTTCTGTTGTTGCCGCAGACCTAACACGACGATTTGCGCCTGCGGTAGGCTCACGCTTCGTCAACGTTGCGATCCAGGGTTCAGGGTGAACTTCGAGGCCAGGACGCAGCGGGCCTGGTCGTGAGGGGTCGAGATCGTCGCGGGTTTCCCCATGCCTGGCGCGAAGTACCAAGTCCCCTTTGCGGTCTCGATCCGCAGGGCATTGGGACTGGTGAACTGACAGACGACATAGCTGGCCAGGCCCCATCCTTCGCCGTAGCGCAACTGTGAACAGGTCAGGTGACCGAACTCGCGCGACACCTTGACCCCGGCATACTCAACCCCTTTGCGTACCTTGAACCCTTGAGCTTCAAACTGGGAGCGGGTGAGGCTGGGGCAAGGCGGGCCCTGAATGTTCCACTCACGCGCAAGGGCCAGCGCCGCAGTGCGATCCTTCAGATAGGCACCGCCGAAGATATAGGCCGGCAGAGCCACAGCCAGGCCAGCGGCCACACCCAAAGTAATTTTCTGCCCCGGGGTGAGGCGCATCCGACGGCCATTGCCTACCTGCCAGACCACGCGGTCCTCCGTTCAGGCCGCAATCTGCTTTGGCCGAGACAGCGGACTGGAGAACCGTAGCACGCCGTCGTCCAGCCGGGCATAACGCAGGTTCATCAGATCCTTGGCGTAGTTCTGGTCCAGCCGCCAAGGCACCTTCGCCCCCTGCTTGGGCCATTTCTCCATGGCGCGCTGGACGTAGCCGGACGAGAAATCGAGCCAGGGCGCGGACGCAACGTCGCCAGTGTCATTCACCGGCATGACCTGGCGCTGCCCGGTCTTTTTCATATGATTGAGCACCCGGCAGACGAACTCGCACGTCAGGTCGCACTTCAGGGTCCAGGAGGCATTGGTGTAGCCGAAAGTCGACGCCAGGTTCGGCACGCCATCATACATCATGCCCTTGTAACCGAGCGTCTGGCCGGGTTCGACGCGGGTGGCGTCGACCGAAACTTCAATGCCATTCCACACCTCCAGAACCAGACCCGTGGCTGAAACGATGATGTCGGCCTTGAGCTCCTGGCCGGACTTCAGGCGGATACCAGTTTGGGTGAACGTCTCGATCTGGTCGGTGACCACGCTGGCGCGCCCGGCCTTGATCTGGCGGAACATGTCGGCGTCCGGCACCAGGCACAACCGCTGGTCCCACGGGTTGTAGGTGGGCGTGAAGTGGGTGGCGACGTCGTAATCGGGGCCCAGTTCGTCCTGTACCATCTTGATGATACCGGCCTTGACCTGATCGGGTTTCTTGCGCGCCAGATTGAAGAAATACATGCCGCCCAGCACATTGCGGGCGCGCACAATGTTGTAGGCCAGCATCGCGGGCAGCCATTTGCGCAGGGTGTTGGCCATCTTGTCTTCGGCCGGCCGCGAGACGACGTAGGTGGGCGAGCGCTGCAACATCGTGACGTGGGCCGCGGTTTTGGCCATCTCGGGCACCAGCGTCACGGCGGTCGCACCTGAGCCGATCACCACAACCGACTTGCCGGCATGGTCCAGATCGGCAGGCCATTGCTGCGGGTGAACCATTCGGCCTTTGAAGTCCGCCACGCCGGGGAAGTCTGGTGTGTAGCCGCCGTCGTAGGAATAGTATCCGCCGCACAGGAACAGGAAGTTGCAGGTGTAGCGCACAATTGCGCCCGCCACCTCGGCCTCGACCGTCCATCGGACGTCGTCGGTGGACCAGCCGACCCGCTTGATCTTGTGACCGAACAGGATGGATTGCTCGATATTGTTCTCGCGAGCGGTCTCGCGGACATATCTCAGGATCGAAGGCCCGTCGGCAATGGCCTTGGCCTCGGTCCACGGTTTGAAAGCATAACCCAGCGTGTACATGTCGCTGTCGGAACGAATGCCGGGATAGCGGAACAGATCCCAAGTGCCGCCGATGGCATCGCGGCTTTCAAAGATGGCGAAGGTGCGGTCGGGGCAGGTGGTTTTCAGGTGATAGGCCGCGCCAATGCCGGACAGTCCCGCACCGACGATCCCGACGTCAAAGTGTTCCATGGTCACGGCGTTTCGTCCCGATTTTGATGCCTGCGAAATAACTGAACAGCGTTCAGACGCCTAACGCAAATCCGGCTCAGCCCAACAGATCCAGCGCCTGATGATCCTGGATGTGGGTGGTTGCTCCGCCGATCATCTGCAGGAACATCTCGTCGCCTCGTGCCGTCTGCTCCACCACCATGGCCGCGAAGAACGCCGTCAGGAACAGGGTGAAGGCACCGTGACGGTAGTGATGACGCAAGTCGTCCAGTCCGTAGCCCGTCACGCCGAGGCCGGTCAGTGTTCGGTGATAGAGCCTCAGCAGCTCTGGTTCTGCGGCCCTGCGTTCGTCGGGTTTCAGCGCGCCGGCGAGGAAATAGGCCACATCCATGGAGCCTGGCCCATAGGCGAAGGATTGCCAGTCCAGAACCGTACAGGGATGACCGCCCTCAGAAGTTCCGAACATCATGTTGTCGGGCCGGAAGTCGTTATGCGTAAGACAGCGAGGCCCGGCGTAAAGTGCCCCATAGGCCGTCCAGCGTGTCGAGATCGCCTCGCCGACCCTGATCGCGTCCGGTGTTACCCGGTCGCCGTAGCGGGCGCGGAAACCTTGCCAGAGGCCACCGACCATGTCGCCGGTGACCGGACTGGCGGGCGCGGCTTTGGAGCCGGACACCCATGCGAGTTCGTCCAGCCCGTCATCCGCCCAGAACGAGGCGTGCAGGCGTGCGGCCTGCACCATGACCAGCCGGGCCTGATCCAACGTGACGCCCTTGAGCTGGTCGCCCTGCTGCGCCGGTGCCAGATCCTCCATTATCAGGACGAACTCGCCGCTGGCCTCAGCGACCTCAGTGAAAAACACCCGTGGCGTCTGGATCAGCGCGTTTCCAGCCAGGTGCTGGTAGAACTTCACCTCGCGCAGATAGTTGCCCAGCATCACGCCCGTATTGCGACTTTCGTCATTTGCCGCCGGGAACTTGCCCACCAGCGATGTCGGTGCGTCCGGGGCGGCACGGGCATAGTCCAGCTTGAACCGGACGCTGTCGCCGATCTGTCCGGTACCCACATTGGCGGCGGTGAACCCGGAGACCTGAGCGTCGACGCCGCCATTCTGCAGCACGGCGGTCAGCCAGGCCGCGTTGACGGCGCCGGGGCGACGGATGTCCGGGGTCATGCGGGCATCTGGTGGACGTAGACTTCGTTGAGCGCAATGCGGTCGCCCTTCAGGATCACCAGATCGAAGCCGCGCAAGCGACCGGCGGCGCCATCCAGGCCCATGGCCGCATACCATCGCCCACAAAATCCGCCGTCGATGGCCCAGGTTTCCTCCGGTGTGTAGATCGTAGGCGGCATGGCGGCGAACAGCCCCGTCAGGTACTCGCCCAGTGCCGCATTGCCAATCAGGCCCGCCGCAGTCTGGGCGTCCTTGTAGACACAGTCCTCCGCGTAGAAGTCCAGCAACGTCAGCACATCCTTGTCCGACCAGGCCTTCAGCCAGCGGGCGTTGAAGTCGACAATATCCATCACGTCTGACCCTCCAGAACCCGCGCCCGATGGGCTTCGGTGAAGACCTCGGGCGGCAGAGCCTCGGGCCCGACCATAGCGGCCATGGCGTGCATCTTCAGGCCGGGGTCGGCCGCCCCGCGGGCATGATAGCTGTTGCGTTGTGCGCGACCAGCCTCGCCGAATTCCATGTCGATGGCAGAGGTCAGGCTGGCGGCAAACCGTAATCGTCGCATCCGCTCGGCGCGTTCCTCGGCATAGGGGCCGAACGCCGCCACCGACCAGTCATCCTCAGACATCAGGATTTCACTGACGATGCGCACGTCACGATAGGTGATCGACAGACCCTGACCGATGATCGGGTCATTCCAGCCTGCCGCGTCGCCGATCAGCACCACACCCTCTGAAAACGGCTGATCGGTCCAGCTATCGGCATTCAGATAGCTGAACAGTGGCCCCGCCGGGCGACCGGCGACCAGATGCTTGTTCTGCGGGCTGCAGTGCATCGCAAAGGCGTCGAGGAAACGTCGCGGGCCGTCGGGGCCAGAAAAACGCCGCGCCTCGTCCAGCGCATAACCGCCATAGACACGCACTTTGCCATCGCCCTGTGGAAACGCCAGGAAGCCAAAGTCGCCCTCGGTACCGATCGCCTGCAGGTCGTCAGCCCAGTGCTCGGCACCTTCAACCAGCAGCCCGGCGAACCAGTGATGTGGCTTGTCCTGATGCAGGATTACGCTGGCGGCGTCCCGAACCATCGACGTGCGCCCATCCGCACCGACCACCAGCCGGGCGGTCGCGGTCCGCATCTGGCCCTTGTGTTCGAAAGTCACTCCCGGCGTGGCACCCACCGCGATAGCCTCCACCCGGACGCCGCGAAACGCCTCGGCACCCGCTTTCAAGGCTGCGTCAAACAGGGTTTGGCAGTGTTGAGGATGTCCCAGACATAGTGGCCCCGGCACGCCCTGCCGGAAGATGTCCAACGGAAGCGTCTCGGCCTCAGCTGCTGCAGGCGCGATGTCCTCGTCATAGGTGACGTGGCGGGTCACGTGATGACCACCGGCCGCCATCAGCAGATCATAGAGCCCCACCTGCTGCACTTCGGCCACGCCCCAGGGGGCAATCCACTCGCCACGCACCCGATCCTTGTAGACCTCCGACTGTTCCAGCAGCAGCACGGAGCGCCCCGCCCGGGCCATCACCTGCGCCAGCGCAGAGCCGCCAATGCCGCCTCCGACGATGATTAGATCATAATCTGCCATGCGGTCCGTCCTCACTGATCTCCTGACGGAGTTCGCCGGTAAGGGACCACGCCGCCGCTGCGTCACACAATACCAATCGTCACTCAGGGTGTCTGGTAGATCCGATAGATCGGGCCGGTCCGGGTCTGCTCGCCCACACCGACCGCGATCACGTCGTTCAGCCATTGATACCGCTCATGACCGCATTCGAACCGGGCGGCGATCGCCAGCGAGTACTCCGACGGGTCCAGCATCTCGCCCTTGGAAAATCGCGCCATTACCCCGGGTGTCGCTAAAAACCGGCCCTGATAGGTCAGGTAAATCAGCGCCTTGTCACCGGCGTCGATCGTCAGTCGAACATCAATGGCCATGACACCGTCGGCGCGGTTGGCAAACCAGTCAGCGCCGCCCAGCACCGCTCCGGACAACCGCTCGCCTTCGGCCCGACCGCCGGTGACAGTGGCGACGCCGCGCTGGCCCACCGGCGTCGCGCCGATCCGCTGGATGCCGCGAAAGTCCACGTTGAGCGTCAAGGTCGTAAGATGACGGAGTAGAAGGCCTTCCATCACAACAGCACCCCGCCGGCATCCAGGTCCACGATGGCGGCCATGGCGCGATCCGTCCAGGCACGGAACAGCGCCACACCGCGTTCGTTCGCATGGTCAAGTGCACCGATGGCGATCACCGGCCAGCGCCAAGTCAGCATCACACAGGCCCGGTAGTCCTCTCGAAAGACCTCAAACGCGTAGTCATCTACCCCGTGTGATTTCAGGGCGTCGTGGTAGCCGCGAAGCAGATCGGTCTCGTGGGTGCGCCTGAGTTCGCGGTCGAGGCTGCCGGTCAGCAAATAGGCCACGTCCAGCGCGCCGCCAGCCTGCATGACGATCTGCCAGTCCGCGACAGCGAAGCCATTAGACGCCCCGTCGTCGGAAAAGAAGATATTGTCAGCCCGGTAGTCGCCATGAACCACCGTGCAGGGCTGTTGCATCACCCTGTCCTGGAGCGTTCCGATCTGGGTTGCGAAGCGATCACCCAGGGCGCGCATCGGCGGCGACATGGCATCGCCCAGGAACGCGACAGTGGCCGGCCAGCACTGCTGATAGATTGGTTCCAGCGCCTTCATCTGCGGTGAGTTGAGGCTAATCAGCCAGGGCATGTCGGGAAGCACCGGATCGCGCCACCAGCGACCGTGAAGCCCTGCGAGGGACCGCAGGGCCTGTTGCGTCTGCGCCAAGGTCAGGCCGTCGAGTTGGTCAGCGACCCTCAACGGCGTGAGATCCTCGAGCAACAGAGTGTATTCGCGCAAGCCCGGGTCATAGCCGCTGAAGTAGGCCTTGGGCGCTCGGATCGGCGTGGAGGGGGCGATAGATTGATAGAACCCCACCTCCTTCTCGTAGAAGTTAAATGCCTCGTCGATCTGGCGCGATCCGGGGTCCAGCGAGGTGAGCTTGATGATCAGTTTAGTCGGCCCGCCGCATGTCGGATTGCTGTAGGTGAGCGTAAGGCGCTGCATGGAACTCTGGAAACCCGCTCCCGCACCCAGCGGCTTGCCGTCGAAGGCGATCACGACGGCGTCGCCGATCACCCCGTCGGCCTGCAACACCTCCGTCAGCCACTGTGGCGTCACCGCCTCCAGCGTCCGTGGGAAGGCCAGCGTCATCACGGCGTCCCCCTCAGGTGAGCGCGCTCGTTCAGGCTGACCACGTTGCGCTGGCCGCTACGGGCGCACATGAAGCGGTGGATCGAGGTGTAGTCTGGCTCGAAGAACAGTCTCGGCGTCATGTTCAACACATGCGCGGTCCAGACATTGATCACCCCGCCGTGACAGAATACCGCCACCCGCTTGCCGGCATTGCTTTCGACGATTTCCTCAAGCGCCGCCACCACGGTCGCATGGAAACCCGCAATATCGACGCCGTGGTTGCCCTGGGCCATCGCCAGCCAGGCCTCATAGTTGTCGCGCTTGAGCTCTTCCATCGGCACGTAGCGTCCGGAATCGCGGTCATACTCGGCGATGCCGTCATGCTGCGTGACCACATGACCGGCCTGGTTCGCGAACGGCTCTGCCGTCTGGATCGCCCGCATCATGGTCGACGAAAACACGGCGTCGATTTTGTCATCCGCCAGCCATGCCGCAACCCGGCGCGCCTGATCGAGGCCTTTGGCGGCCAACGGAGGGTTGGACGTATCGTGGCGGCGTTCGGGCAGGCCGTGGCGGATCAGGATCAGTTCCATTGACGTGGTGTTCCTAACGGGAGGGCTGGGACAACAGGGTGTTCGCTCACTCCGCGCGCCCCACGCCACCGGACGACGGCAAAGGCATGCGGCACAGCTTGTCTGCCGGATGAACGTCGACAGGATTGTCGATCCAGCCGGTCAGGCGCGGCGACACCAGATTGCGCGATGATGCCACATACAGCGGCGCGACCGGCGCATCGTCCAGCAACAGTTGCTCGGCCTGCCCCATCAAGGCACGCCGCCGCGCATCGACGGGTTCAAACTCGGCGGCGGTGACCAGCCGGTCGTATTCGGGATTATTGTAGCGGCCATAATTCTGGCCGCCGGAACTGGAGCGCTGGAGGTCGAGGAAATTCAAGGCCTCGAAGCTGACCCAGGCCGCATTGCCGATTTCAAAGTCGCCGTTCTCATAGGCCGCATAGGCAACCTGGGTTTCATTCTGCTCCAGCGACACCTTGACGCCGACTGCGGCCCAGTCCGCCTGGATGGAAGGCACAAACACCGGGGTGTCGCCCCCGTTCAGATGTTTGAAGGTCAGCTTCAGTGGCCGCTTTGAGCTGTACCCCGCCGCGGCCAGCAACCGACGCGCCTCGACCTGACGCCGGGCAAAGGTCATCGCCGCCCAATACGGTTGCGCTGTCGAGGTATAGTCCTCCAGCCCGGGGGGCAGGAAGTTGGTCACAGGCACCTGCCCGCCCGATAACAGCTTCCCGGTGATAAACGCCCGGTCGATGGACATGCTGAGCGCGCGGCGCACCCGGACATCGCGCAAGGCCGGCACCTCGGAGATGTTGAAGGTGAGGTAGGCAATCGCGGTAATGGGACTGACGCGTACATAGTCCGGCATCTGGTCCGGTCGGCGCAGGTAGCGCAGCCGGTTTGACTGAACCCCCAGATTGAGGTCGAGCTCCCCGGCCCGGACCTGGCGCTCGGCGGTCACCGGATCGGTGGTGGGATAGTAAGCGACTTCTTCAAAACAGGCCCGCGTGCCCACATAGTTCGGGTTGCGGCGCAGCACGATCCGGTCACCGAGCCGCCAGGACACCAGGGTATAGGGCCCGTTGCCGATGTATTGACCCGGCTTGACCCAGGCCTCGCCAAGCCTGGCGATCGCATGACGCGGGGCAGGACGCATCAGCCGGTCGGCGGCCCAACCGGGTAGCGTCGGCCAGGGATGCTCCAGGCGGATGATCAGCGTATCAGGCGCCGGGGCCTCGACCCCCAGCGCATCGAGCGGCACCTTTCCGCTGGCCACCTGGCGTCCGTTGCGGATCGGATACAGCATGAAGGCGCTCTGCGATGCGGTCCGGGGCGCGAGCGTGCGGCGGATCCCGTAAACGAAGTCGTCGGCTGTCACAGGTGCACCGTCCGACCACCTCGCGTCGCGGAGCTTGAAGGTCCAGATAAGGCCGTCGGGGCTGACGCTCCATGACCGGGCGATTGCGGGCACCACACGCCCATCCGCGTCCCGTCGGGTCAGGCCCTCCGAAAGCTGGCTAATGATGCGGGTTTCCCAGGTTCCAGTCGCTTTGGCGGGGTCCAGGGTCTCGGGCTCGGATTGGTTCCCGTACAGCAGGCAGCTTCGCCCCGCCGGACAGCTCGGGCGAGTGGCTTCTCCCGTACAGGCACCCAGTCCTCCAGCCAGCGCGGCCAGCAGCAAGGCACCCGCGATCCAGCGCCTCCGGCCCGACACGACAGACACCAAAGCCCAGACCGAGCGCTGCATGGTTCAGACGAACATCACGTCTCGAACCGGAAGGCGTCGCCATCCCGGCGGATACGGCCCGCTGTCGGTTCCGCATAGTGGGTGCCGATCACCAGATGATCGGCATCCGCCCACTCGGCGAACATCCGCGCCCGCGTCACCGCGGCGGCCTTCTTGTCGCTGTCAAACGAAGGTGACCAGTCCGGGTGGGCCATCTGACAGGGGTGGTGGCTCATGTCGCCGGTGATCACTGCTGTATCGCTTTCGGAGGTGATCATTACACTGACGTGGCCGGGCGTGTGGCCGGTGGTTGGCACCAGCCGCACTTCAGGCGACACCACATAATCAAGGCCCACAAACTCGGCCAGCCCGGCGTCTAGGATCGGCTGGACCGAATCCGCAAGGATCGCCTGCTGCTCCTCGTCGCCTTCAGCGGTCCAGTGCTCGAATTCTGTGCGGCCCAGCAGATAGCGCGCATTTGGGAAGGTCGGCACAAACTTGCCGTCCACCAACATGGTGTTCCAGCCCACGTGATCCACGTGCATATGGGTGCAGATCACCGCGTCCACGCTCTCCCGGGTCCAGCCGGCCTCTGCAAAGGCCTGCAGAAACTTCGTCGCCAACGGTTCGCCACGGGTCAATCCGCGCGGCTTGTCGTTGCCGACACAGGTATCCACCACCAGCCGCAGACCAGGAGCCTCAACCAGCAACGCATGGATCGAGAGCAGCATCTGATCCTGTTCGTTGACAAAGTTTGGATAGAGCCAGGGAATGGCCCGGAGGGCCGCGGGGGTGGCCTCGTCGATAAAGCCGCCGTCAGCGCCGGCGGGGATCGGGACCTGCATTTCCTGTACGCGCGTGATCTTGACCGCGCCGACCTGCCAACTGAGCATTGTGCCCTCCCCCCAATCTCTATTTTACCGAGCCTAAAAGCCTTCCCGAAGGGAAGGAAACTCAGTCACCGGCAGCCTCCCGCTGTGCCCCCGCCACCGCGAGCTGGCGAAGATTTTCCTCATGCTCCTCCCGTGTCAGCTTGTAGGTGGACATTACAGCCATCATCGCCATCCACAGAGCCAGGATGGTCGGCACATAGTAAGCTCCCAGTCGCCACAACGCCTCCGGCGAGACTTCGGAGGGGTCGGCTCCCTTCGGAAACTGAGCCATCGTCAGAACGAAGCTGGCGGTAATCACGCCGAGGCCCTGCACGGTTTTGCGAATAAAGGTCGAGGCCGCGAAGAAGATGCCTTCCGAGCGTCTGCCGGTCCGCAGTTGCGCCTGCTCCACCAGGTCGGCCAGCATGGAGGCCGACAGGATCTGGAAGCAGATAATCAGGCCGACATCGATCAGGTTTGCGAAGACCACAATCCAGAAGATCAGCGGATCGCCGTTGGGCGGCAGCACCCCGGCCAGGCGCAGGACGATCGGCAGGGGTGCGCCCAGAAACGCCACCATGCCGATGATCATCGCGCCGCGCTTCTTGCCCAGGGTCCGCGTGATGATCGGCGCGAGCACGGCGCCAATCACGGCCGAGCCAAACACCGCTGCCGTCGTCCAGCCGATCTGTACCGCCGTGAATCCCCAGAAATAAGTACTGAAGTAGAACGCCAGGGCCGCCGACAGTCCGGTGGCGACCGCGCCCAGCAGCGCGGCCAGGAACAGGGCGGCAAACGAACGGTTAGCCAGCGTTTCGAAGATTTCCTGGAAGACCTGCCCCAGCTTGATACGCCGCGAAGGCGGTTGCTTTGGCAGGTGCGCGATCTGGCTGTGCGTGCCGAGCGACGACACCATGATCGCCAGGAAAATGAGGCCCGAGGCGATGAAGCCGTAAATCCTGTAGGCCTCGGGGTTGAATTGCCCGTTGGGAATGGCGCTGGTCGCAAACATCGGGAACAGCACCATGAAGCTGACCACGGTCATTGTGTTGCCGCCGGTCCAGCCGAAGTAG
>Ga0105048_10009689_pt1 | contig 15286 bp, 13 predicted proteins | sample MAT05_FD_78382 | JGI IMG/M metagenome (GOLD analysis project Ga0105048, IMG submission 78382) | Freshwater microbial communities from Lake Fryxell liftoff mats and glacier meltwater in Antarctica - MAT-05 | ecosystem: Environmental > Aquatic > Freshwater > Ice > Liftoff microbial mat | place... | reverse complement strand
CGTCGAGTCAGTTTGTGTGCGGCCCGGGACGGTTGCCGGAGCATGACAACGATTATTTTCCGGCGACGGTCTATGGCCAGAGCAAGGTGATTTGCGAGCAGCGGATCCGGGCGGTTGATCCGTCGTGTTGCTGGACGATGATTCGTCCGACGAACATCTGGGGTCCGTGGCATCCGCGGTATCCGCGCGAGTTTTGGGCCGTGGTAAAAAAGGGGCTGTACATGCATCCGGGCGGGGATCCGGTGGTGCGGTGCTACGGTTATGTGGGCAACATCGTGTGGCAAATCCTGCGCATCCTCACGATGCCGGAGAGGGAGGTGAACCGGAAGGTGTTCTACGTGGGTGATGAAGCAGCGGATATCTACGAGTGGACCAACGCGTTTTCCAAGGCGTTGCGGGGGACTCCGGCGCGCAAAGTGCCTCGCATTGTTTTGCGGTCGATGGGATTGGTCGGGGATGTGATTTCAAAAATCACTGGTCGTGTTTTTTTCATCAACTCCTCGCGGGTTAACAGCATGGTCACGAATTATGTGACGCCCATCGCCAAGACTTTTTCGGCGCTGGGGCGTCCGCCATTTTGGCTGGAGGAAGGGGTGCGGATCACAGCGGACTGGCTGGAGACAAGCTACGGGCCGAAGTTGAGGAAGGAGAAATTCCTTATTTTCGCGCACACGCCGCCGCCGCATCACGGGCAAAGTTACATGGTGAAACTGACGCTTGACGCGTTTGGCGGTAGTAATCGCGGGCGCCCGAGTGCCGACAGTTTGCAGCCGATCTCGCTGGAAATGGCGACCAAGTTGGAGCCGTATCACGTGAATTGCAGCATCTCAGACCGGATCGACGACATCGGCGCGGTGCATTTACTCAAGCTCCTCAAGTTGCTGCGATTTTGTCTGGAAGCGCTTTGGTGCAGGTTTCGGCACGATGTGCGGACATTTTACTACGTGCCTGCACCGGGGAAACGTTCGGCGCTTTATCGGGACTGGATTGTCATGGCGATCTGTCGACCGTTCTTCGACAAAATCGTTTTCCACTGGCACGCCACAGGTCTGGGCGAGTGGGTGGACAATCAGGCTTCCGGTCTGGAGCGATCGATCAGCCATCTGCTTCTTGATGGCGCGGATGTGAGCATTGTGCTGACCGATTTCAACCGTGACGACGCCGCGCATTTTCGTCCGAAACATCTCTTGGTGCAGCCCAATGGCATTCCTGACCCTTGTCCGGAGTTTGAGCGAACGGTGATGGCGCAAAGAATCGGGCGAACGAATCTGCGTGATGGAGAGGGGCAGAAAGACATCGTTTTTCGTGCCTTATTTCTTTCGCATTGCACGCGATCGAAGGGGTTGTTCGATACGCTGGAGGCTGCAGCGCGAATCAATGTACAACTGGCGTCTGCGCATAATGCCACGCGTGTTCATCTGGATGTGGCGGGAAGTTTTCAGGAGAGCGACGAGGAGCGGGAATTTTTCCATCGGATCGCCAAGCCGGATCTGGCCGGGGCGGTTACGTATCACGGCTTTGTTTCGGGCGAGAGCAAGCATGCGCTGTTTGCGGAGGCAGATATTTTCCTTTTTCCGTCGCACTGGGACAACTGTCCGGTGGCTCTGATTGAGGCCTTTGCCTTTGATCTTCCCATCATTGCGACGCGGACGAACGGGGTGCCCTTACTGTTTCCTGCGGGATACAGGCATTTGATTGAAGTTAAAAATGTGGATCAGCTTGTGTCTGAGTGGTTGGCGATGATGCCGGTGCCGCCGGAGTTGCATTTGCGGGAACATTTTCTGGAATGCTACTCGGTGGATCGTTATGTGCAGTCCATAGAGCAGAAGATACTTTCTTCGAAAAACTAACCCACGATGAGATCGCCGCTTTCCCGATTGGTCCTTGCGCTGGCGCGCGCGATGGGGAGCACCCTGCGGGACGCCGAGACGGGTGAAGCGCTTGGGCGCGCCATGGTGCTGACGTGGCGCGGGCGGGTCTGGGTGTTGGGTTTGGAGCGTCCGGTGCGTGCGGTATTTCTGCCGAAGAACCGGTTGAATTACTGGCGGCATGAGTTGGGTTTTGTTGCGGCAAAAGAGCCGGATTATCCGAGGGAATGATGGGTGTTGTTGCGAACATCCTGCTCACGCATCAGCCCGCAGTGGCCGTGGACAGAATGGTGAAATGGTGGGCGCGTTGCGTCGACCCGACGCTATTGCTCATCATTCATGGCGGGCGCGTTGAGGATTTTCAGGCCGTGCAACACGGAATGAAGCGGCACGTTATCGACGCAAGACTAAGAACGCGGGATCATCAACGTGAGAAGCAGGGTTACGGTGCGGTGTGGCGTGCGGTTGCGGATTGGTTGCAAGGGAGTGAGGCGACGCACGTGCATTTTGCGGAGTATGATCAACTGCCGCTCGTAAACGATCTGAACGAGCGACAGTTGGGTCGTTTAGCCTCCGAAGATGCCGATGTGCTGGGATACCATCTTCGCCGCGTGGACCGCACAAGCCACGGGCACTGGGAGTATCATGTCGCGGATCCTGCTTTTGCGGAACAATGGCGGAGCATTTCCAAGCGGGAAGATGCGTCGGTGGTTCTCAGCATGTTTGGCAGCGGGTCTTTTTGGACTCGGGAAGCATTTTGCGCCGTGGCCGCGGTGGAGGAAATCACGCCGGTTTATCTGGAGCTTTTTCTACCTACGGCAGCTCATCATTTGGGTTTTCGGGTGCGAAATTATCCAGCGGAACAAAATCCGTGGGTTCAAAATCTCGGAGATTTCACCGGCGAAGTCGAAACCGCCCGGCGGGCAGGTGCGTGGGCCATTCATCCCGTCAAGGGTGCCTGGGACGAAACCCCGAGCTGACGGTTTTTAGCTCTGTGGCGCTTCGGGCAGCAGATCCTGGCTCGGCGTTTCAATGGCGAGGAGTTCCACCAATTCGGTGCCGGTTTCGGTTGGGATCTCGATGGTTTCGCCAGCTTTATGTCCCACAATGGCCACCGCCATGGCTGAAAGGTAGCTGATGATTCCGCGATCCGGTTCAGTGTCCCATGCACCGAGGATGGTGTAGGTGGTTGACACGCCGGTCGTGGCGCTATGGAGGCGGACGGTGGTGCCAATGCCGGCCTGGGTGAGATCAGGATTGGCGAAATCGGTGCCGCGTGCGCGGGAAAGGTCGCGTTCGGTTTCTGATTTGCGGCGCATGAGCACCCGCTGTTGTTCCTTGGCGCTCTTGAACTCGAAGTTCTCGCGGAGATCGCCGTAGCTGCGGGCGATGGCGATGTCCTGCGTATTTTGGGGGATCTTCTTGTTTACGAGATCCTCGTAATCTTCCTTGCGCTTGTGGAGGCTACCCCACGAAACGATGAGGTTTTCAACCTTCTCGCTCTCGCCACCAGTGATCAAGGATTCCACTTCGGGATAAATGCGCACGATGCGCCCGATGAGGGAGCGTTTGCTGAGTTCCTCGAAAACCGGCGTCATGAGCAGCTTGCGCATGGCGTCACGCACGGCGGCAAAATCCGCGCCGTCGAGAATGTCGGTAACCAGATCGCGATCTTCGAAAAGCAGATCCTGAAGACGCGAAGTGCGTTTTTCGGAGAGGAGATCGCGTTCGAGGCTGCTAATGACTGCGCTAAAAAACTCAGGATTCACCAGACCGCTGAAGGTGCCCTCGCGCTCCTTGCACAGCCAGATCAGCATGTCCGTGGTGACACTGTGATCGCGGATCATCTTGTGCAGCGCGTGATGCAATTCGTCGCTTTTTTTGTTGTCCGCAAAAAGACGGGCGACTTCGGAGATGAGTTTTGCCGGGCCTTTGGGAAGAAGCTGAATGGCTTTGTGCTGCCAATCGTCTCCGAAAGCTTTAGGAAAACTTGCAAAGATCGTTTTGATGCGTCCGGCGTTGACCCGCTCAAAAATCTCGGGGAGCGAGCGGTACTCCTCGCGAGCCATCGTTGCTAGGTCGGGAGCTCCGGCGGCCAAGCCGGTTTTGGCGCAAAGATCGTCTCGCAGGGAAAGCAGGGTGAAGGCCTCGGGTGCGTGAAGTTTTTGCCCCTGCTGTGCGGCGGATTCCGCCTTGGCGATGATCGGTGCGAGCACCTGTTTATCGCTGAAAGCGTCGGTATTTTTCAGAATGCCTTCAAATGCTGCGATCTGATCCTTGAGCTGCCGCGCGCTTTGGAAAGCCTCGAGTAATTCGGCACTGCGTTCCACGGGTGCGTCGCGAAGAATAACCGGCTCATTTTTCTTGGAGGGAACGTTGAAGTGCCCTTGCGATTTGACGATTTTCTTCGTGCTTTCCCACCACTTTTTGAAAGCGGTTTCGTTAAAAACCTCGGGGGCGAGGCAGGTGGCGATTTGATCCACGGTCGCCTTGCCGTCGTAGCTCTGGAGAATGATGCGGAGCAGCGCTTCCGGATCACCGGATGCGAGTTTTTTCACCGCGTCCAGCGCGGTGGATTTCCGTACCAGAATGTGATCTTCGGCAAGAGGCGTGAGGGATTCGGCTGCGTAAGCGAGTTGCATGGTGTGCCCGCGCTTGGCTTTGAAATGGATGGTGACTTGATTCAGTAGAAAGTTGAGGGCATCGATCTGACCAAACCCCCAGCTTTTGTGCTGGCAGTACGTGCCCGGCATGAGTTTGGCGAGTTGATCGCCCGCGTTGGTGCTGAGTTTTCCTGCTTCGACCGCTTTGCGGATTTCATCTTCCATAGGGACCAGCGATGATGTGCGAGAGAAGAGCGTGGGCCAAGATAAATTGTCAGTTCAATGAAATTGGGGTATGTGACGGCGTCGTGGACTCGGATAACCCTACGTTGGAAAAGCCCTTGAATGTGCGTGATATCGACTCGGCTTATCCGCCGCGGCTTTCCGAGGATTTGCGGAGGCTGCTCGTCATGGCGCAGGGGCACGATTTATCGCTGGCGGAAATCGAGGCTATCCTCCAGGGCCGCGGCATTGCCGTGGTGATCCTGATTATCGCCATCCCGTTTGCGATGCCGATACCGAACCCAACCTCGATGCTGTTCGGTGCCGCGATCATGTTCATGTCGCTGCGGCTGATATTCAGTCAGCGCTCCTGGCTTCCCACTTTCATTCTCAACAAAAAAATTCCCCACGCGGTGATTGAAAAAGTGGTGGTGGCGGGAATCAGGATTTTTGAAAAACTGGAGCGGTTTGTGCGTCCGCGTCTGCATTTCGTTCACGGTTGGCCCGCGATGAAAGCGTTGATCGGGGTGGGGATCATGGTGAGCGCGTTCATCATGTCGCTTCCGTTTTTTGTTCCAAACGCGATTCCTGCATTGGCGATTATTTTCCTCACGATCGGATTGATGGAGGAAGATGGTGTGCTGGTTCTGGTGGGATATTTCCTCGGGCTAGTTTCCGCGGCCTTCCTTGCGATGGTCTATTTTCTGGGTTTCAACGGCGTATCGCTTTTGATGCACAAATTCTTTCACTAGGTGGCTGGAGAAAAAACGTTTGCACTCAGGGGGGTGATTGTTCTATTAGGAGCCTATGAAGGTTTCCCTCGCTCTCCTAGTCACCGCCCTTTTCGCAGCGAGCGTCATGGCGGACATTCAAGATCCGCCAGCAAATGATTATGGCCCGACGCGCAAACTGGGCCGTGCGTTGCAAAACATTACCTTTGGAATCACCGAATTGCCTGACACGGTGTGCAAGATCAACGAACGCGAAGGCAACTCCTCGGCTGCCGGCTACGGCGTCGTCAAAGGCACCGGCCGCACTTTTTTCCGTCTCGGAGCCGGAGTGTTTGAATTGGTCACCTTCCCGTTCCCGACAACCAAGGGAACGTATCGTCCTTTCTACCGTTCGCACATTCCCTGGGTGAACGGGGGTTATACGGAATTTGCCCCTGAGCTTGGTTTTGAAACCAAGTTCAAACACACCCGGACGAGCACGAGCTACTAATTTTCAGATTTCCTGGGGGGAGGCTGCTGTTGAAAAACGGCAGCCTCCTTTTTTGTCCCTATGCCTGATTCCAACCCGCCTGAGTTCAGGGATTAATGAACACGCGGTCGCAGGACGGGTCTACAACTTCCGAGCCTGTGGGGATGCCGCGCACGTCGATCAGGTGATACGGTTTATAGGGGCTGCGCACGTAGCCGGGGCGGTCGTACTTTGCCATGGGATAGCTGGCGTCGCGGGGTTGATCGCGATTTTCATTGTAATAGCGATCCTCTGGATATTCCTGCTCGTAGCGCGCGCGGCGGCGTTCCTGTCTGATTTTGCCCGTGAGCGCTCCGGTCGCAGCACCGATTGCCGCTCCGACAGCCGCGCCTTCGATGGTTCCCTCATGAAGTCCGCCAGCGGCTGCGCCGATAATCGCTCCGTATTTTGCGCCCTCGCCCGGAGTGTCGCATGCTGAAAAACCGAACATGGTGGCGATGAAAACGGACGTCGAACGCAGGAGATGGTTGTTCATGAAAGGAGAACAGAACGTAGGCGCAAACCACGTGGCGTCAAATGGCTCCGGCACGAACTGCCCAGGATGGTTGTGCACCCTTAACAAACTTTTTTGAGGTCAGAGTTGAAACGCGGGTCATTTTCACGCCTGATTGCCGCTGTGCAAACCGAACCCCGAGTGCCCGCTGTCGTCTCTAAGGAGGGCTGGCACGTTATCCATTTATTTTACAAAATTGAACATGCGGCCTGGGACATTCTGAGCCCCGAGGAACAGCGCGAGTGGAAAACCGGTCTCACCGAACTGGTCCAGGAGATCCGGGCGGCGGAATCCACCCAGCTTTTGATGTTCAGCATGGTGACGCCCAAAGCCGACCTGGGCTTCATGCTCCTCACGCCCGATCTTCAGGTGGCGAATGCCTTTGAAAAAAAGCTCAATCTTTCGCTCGGGCCCGACGTTCTTGCTCCGGTGTTCAGCTACCTCTCTATGACGGAGCGCAGCGAGTACACGACGAGCGAGACAGAATATTCCGCTTCGCTCGTTACGGAGGATCATCTGCAATCCGGCACATCCGAGCATGAACAGAAACTCGTGGAATTTCGGACGCGCATGGAAAAATACGGTAACGATCGCCTTTACCCCAACATGCCGGACTGGCCGGTGTTCTGCTTTTACCCGATGTCGAAACGCCGGGAGTCGGGCAAAAACTGGTATGCCCTCGAATTTGAAGAGCGCAAAAAATTGATGGCCGGGCACGCCCGCGTGGGGCGGACCTATGCGGGACGCGTGCGGCAGTTGATCACGGGTTCCACCGGGCTCGACGAAGCGGAGTGGGGTGTCACGCTCTTTGCGCACGACACGTTTGAGATCAAGGCCATCGTGTATGAAATGCGTTTTGATGCCGTGAGCGCGGACTACGCTGAGTTCGGTGATTTTTACATCGGCCTGCAACTCCCGCTGGACGAATTGTTCCGCAGGTTGCAATTGTAAGAGCCTGCGCGGTGGACCTCAGCCGCAAACCCATGAAATCTTTTGCGCGAGAAACTCGATCATCTTCAAAACATCCTTCGGGATCATGAGCCACTTCTTATTGCCTACAGCGGGGGAGTGGACAGCACCCTGCTGCTTGCCGAGGCACATCGGGCGCTTGGTGATCGTGCGCTGGGCGTCATAGCCGACAGCCCGAGTCTCCCTCGCAAAGCGCTGGCCGAAGCGCTGGCTGTAGCAGAAAAAATCGGCGCCCGTGTCGAGGTGATACCCACGCGGGAACTTGAGGATCCGCGCTACGCGTCGAATCCGGTGAACCGCTGTTATTTTTGCAAGGCGGAACTTTTTCTCCGGCTCGATTCGCTGGCCAAAGAACGCGGATACACGGCGATTGCCTATGGGGAAAATGCCGATGACATGCACCACGACAGGCCCGGACGCGGAGCCGCCAGCGAATTTTCCGTGCTCGCCCCGTTGCGCGATGCCGGGTTCACCAAGGCGGAGATTCGCACGCGTTCAGCGGAACTCGGGCTGCCCACCGCCGACGCTCCTGCGCAGCCGTGTCTCAGCTCACGTATTCCGCATGGAACTCCGGTTACGCGAGAGGCGCTCGACATGGTGGAAAATGCGGAGGACTGGGTGCGCTCGCTTGGGTTTTCAATTTTTCGTGTGCGTCATCTGGTCGCGCCAGATGGTCCGCCGCGCGCACGGGTGATGGTTGCGCCCGGAGAATTTTTCAAACTTCCACCGCTGACCTCCCGCCTTACCGACGGGTTGCTCGCCATCGGCTACGGCGCCGTGGAAATCGACCCCGATGGCTATCGATCCCTCGCATGAAAATCCATCGTATCCCCCCGGCTCTCCTTTTGTTTTTCACTTTCACAGGTTGCGAATTGGAGCGCAACGACACCCCGAAAACCACGGAAGAAACCATGACCACCCAGCCCTCTGCCTTGTCCACGGCAACCCCGATGTCGTCCCGGCCTGAATCCACGCCGATCAACGAACATCTGGTCACGGTGCATTACCACCGGTTCGACGATGCCTACGACGGTGTAACGCTCTGGACCTGGGATCCGCAGCAAAAAAACACGCCCAAGGCCAACGAATTTGAACCAGCGGGCCGCGACGAGTTCGGTGTCTTTTTTCAATTCGACCCGAGGGAGTACGGCATAGAAAAAGACGGTCGCATCGGTATGTTGACGCGCTTTGGCAAGGATTGGAATCGCAAGGACGGCAGCGACAAATTCTGGAGTCCGGAAATGGGGCGCAGCGTGTGGATCGTCGGCACTCAGAACACCGTGAATACGACGCAACCGGACATCAGCCCGCGCATCCTTCACGCGTTCATCGATTCGCTCAATCACATCACGCTTTTCCTCAACCGGCTTGTGACCGCGAAGGATCTTCCATCAGAAGCCCTCAGCATCGTGGGGTTGACGCGCGAAATGATCGTTATTAAATCCGCTGCGCCGGGGGCGAAGTTTCATGGCGGTGACAGTTCGTTTCAGGTGGAAATCGAGACGCTCACTGCGCTGAACCTGCGTCAGGGCGGGTTGCGCGTCGGACTGCGGGGCTTCGGCGAACCAGTCGAAGTGACGCCGCGCGGCATCCTCGACGACCCGAACCTCTTTTTCGATGGCGACGCGCAACTCGGGGCCACGTGGACTCCTGCAGGAACGACGTTCCGGCTTTTTGCCCCGACAGCGAGCAAGGTCAACGTGCTGCTTTTCGACACGGCGAGCGGACCGGCGGGACGCACGGAACACCCGATGCAACAGGGGGAGAAAGGCATCTGGCAACTCGCGCTGCCCGCGCAACTCGAGGGCAAATTTTACGCGTATCAACTCGAAGGTCCGGAATTGGATCCGCGTCGCGAAGTGCTCGATCCCATGGCGACGAATGCCGTGCAAAGTAGCACGCGCGCCCGCATTACCCGGCTGGAAAACACCAATCCTGCAGGCTGGGAACGGCTGCGCAACGGCCCACGCATCGCTTCGCCTGTCGATGCGGTGATTTACGAAATGCACGTTCGCGATTTCACCATGTCGCCAAGCAGCGGTGCTGTGCAAAAAGGGAAATACCTCGGGTTTGCGGAGGGCGGACTGCGTCTTCCGACCGATCCCCGAGTAAAGACGGGGATCGATCACCTCGTGGAACTGGGCGTCACCCACGTGCAACTGCTGCCCGTGCAAGACTTTGACAACAACGAAGCCGCGAACCAATACAACTGGGGCTACATCACCTCGGCGTTCAATTCGCCCGAAGGCCTCTTTGCAAGCCGCATTGACGACGCTTCGCGCATCGCGGAACTCAAAACGCTTGTCGCCGCACTGCACGAACGCGGCATCGGCGTGATCCTCGACGTGGTGTACAATCACACCGCCGAAAGTGCGCCATTCAATGCGGTGGTTCCCGGATATTATTTCCGCAGACTCCCCGACGGCTCCTATTCCAATGGCTCCGGGTGCGGCAACGAGTTTCGCACGGAAGCGCCCATGGTCCGGAAATTCGTCATCGATTCACTCGTTTATTGGGTGCGCGAATTCGGTGTCGATGGCTACCGTTTCGACCTCATGGCGTTACTCGACATTGAGACGATGAAGGAAGCGGAGAAAGCGCTGCGCGCAATCAAACCCGACATTTTGCTATATGGCGAACCCTGGATGGCGGCATCCACCACGCTCAAAAATCCGATGGACAAACAGGGCATTCGCGGGACCCGCATCGGTGCGTTTAATGACGGATTCCGCAACGCGCTCAAGGGATCGCCCGACGGCGGCGAACCCGGCTGGATCCAAAACCATTCGCAGGTCGGAAACGTTCGCCAAGGCCTTCAGGGCACCTGGTATGACTGGGCGGAGTCGCCCGAGCACTCGATCAATTACATGACCTGCCACGACAACCTTGTGCTCATCGACAAGCTCAGGATCTCGATGCCAGGGGCGCCAGAGGAAACCCTGTTGCGCACGATGAAACTTGGCTACCTCGCGCTTTTCACGGCGCAGGGCGTGCCATTCATTCACGGTGGCGAAGAGTTTGCCCGGACCAAAAAAGGCAACCACAACAGCTACGAAGCGCCCGACGACATCAATCAGGTCGATTGGTCGCTCAAAGTGCAGCACGCCGCCGTCAACGAGTTCGTCCGCGACCTCATTGCCATGCGCAAACAGCACCCCGTTTTCCGACTGCGCACCAAGGAGGAAGTGGCTAAGCGCTTCGCATTGGTGCCGTCGCCCGGGGACTCCACGATTCTTTTCACGCTCGATGGTAACGGCTTGCGGGGTGAAAACTGGGACTTCGTCTGCGTGGCGATGAATGCCTCGGACAGCGCTGTGGAAATCGAACTGCCGCATGGTTCGTGGAATGTCGCGGTGGATGAAACCGGGACTGTTCCGTCGCGGCCTGCGCGCGGCAAAGAGACGCTGCCGCCGAAGTCGGGGATGGTTTTTTTCCGCAGATAAGCACAACAGCTTCAACCACGAAGCCACGGACCACGGAGGATAACGAAACAGAACCGCTCCGTGCTCTCCGCGCCTTCGTGGGGAAAAGAGGTCTGTTGATCAGCAAGCTATTTGGTGTAGTTTGGGTTAGCCGTTCTCCCCATGAAAACTATCGCCTCGCTCCTCGTCGTTGCATTCGCTGTGACCACCGCGTATGCGAACCCCCAGCAACTTTCCAGCGAAGCCCAGCGCGCTTACCTGGCTGGTGATCTCGCGACGGCCAAAGCCAAGTTCCAGACCGTGCTGGAAGCCGATCCGAAGAACATCACGGCCATCAATTACCTGCGCATGATCAAAACGCAGGAAGCTCAGAATGGCGGAAGTCAGCTTGCCAAGCAGCTCGAAAGCCTGATTCTGCCGAAGGTTGAACTCAAGGACGCGTCATTCAGCACCGCGCTCGAATATCTCAAACAACGCGCTGCCGACCAGAAAGTGGCCGTAAGTTTTGTCTCCCAGATTCCGAAGGAGACGATGGACGCCACAAGCGTCTCGCTGAACCTCCGTGATGCTCCGTTCACCGAATCGCTGCGGTACATTTGCCAGATGGCCGGCGCGATTTTCGTCGTGGAAAAATACGCGGTCGTCATCAAGTCCGCGCCGGCCGACGCTCCCGCGAACTAACGCCGGTTGAAAAGCGTCACGATCCATACGGATGGCGGTTGCCACGGCAATCCGGGCCCCGGCGGATGGGCTGCGGTATTATCCTGCGGCGAGCTTTGCAAGGAGTTGAGCGGCGGAGTGCCTGCGACGACGAACAACCGGATGGAACTCCAGGGGGCCATTGAATCACTCCGCGCGCTTCGGCAGCCCTGTGCGGTGACGTTTTACACCGACTCCCAATACGTGAGACAGGGCGTGCTGTCTTGGATGGCGGTTTGGAAAATGAACGGTTGGAAAACGAAAAAACGGGAGCCGGTAAAAAACGAGGACCTCTGGCGACAGCTCGACGCCGAAGTGCAACGTCACCGCGTCGAATGGCACTGGCTCAAGGGACATGCGGGCCACGCGGGCAACGAACGCTGCGACGTGCTTGCCGGTGAAGCCATCGCGAAGATTCGTGAAACCCATACCCCGGCTCAACTTGCTGCAGCGCTGGCCGAGCTTGAGGCCGTGACGAAACCCGCGCCTGTCGTGGACGATCTGTTTTCCGGCTGAGCCGCCGGTCTTGAAAACGCCCCGGGTCCTGGCGTTGGGAGTTCGGCGCGCCCTTTGACGAAACGCACGCTTTCACGCCCGTTTCGGTATGACTTCGCTTCCTGTCACCCAAGCCCGCTCGAGGCTTTACCAACTTCTTGATGAGGCTGCTGCTTCTCACGAACCCATTCAGATCACGGGCAAGCGTTGCAATGCAGTTCTTGTGTCGGAGGAAGATTGGCGAAGCATTCAGGAGACGCTCCGCCTTGTCTCGATTCCAGGGATGCGCGACTCCATCCGCAAAGGTTTGGCCGAATCGCTCAACAAAAACTCCAAGTATGTGGACTCACTACGAATAATGGGCCGGCCCCGCATGGCATTTCTGCGGGAACTTTTTGCGGATGAAGAACCCCGCCCCGCCGATTACTTGGATTCTGACCAGATACCTTTTTTGGCGGATTTGGCGCGGTTTTCGAGGTTGCGCAGGTTTCGCATGAAGCGTTCTTCATCGACGTTTTTGTCGGGCGGGAAAGCGACGGACATGCCAAAGGCGCGGGCGAGTCCTTCGAGCACAAGCAACTCCGCGAGGTCTTGGTTTTTTACGAGGATCACGGCGTAGTAACGGTTTTTGCGGCTGGCACCGCGGGCGTCGTGTTTCTGGGTGTGGGCGGTATAGCCGCGGGAGAGGGTTTTCGCCGTGAAATCGGCGGCTTCGCGGCCCCACTTGAGCACGGTTTTTGTATCGACCCCGAAGTGTTTGGCCTGTTCTTCGAGGCGCTCGGATTGACGTTCATCGGCCTCGGGACAATCCACACCGTAGAGCCGCCAGACGTAGGTGTAACCTGTTTGCGCTTTGCCAGAAAAAGAATCGCCGTCGTGATATTTGTCTATGGCGAGCTGACATTCGTAACTTTGCCAGCCTGCCAGGGCGGGGAAGGTGCATACGATGAAAAACAACAGGGCTAGCGCGAACTTCATGCGGAAACTTAGCTCGAAGCTGGAAAAGTGAAAACTGAAAGCTGAAGGGTGGCGTGATGTCATTTCGCCTTTTTCCCTTTGCGCATGAGGCTGTGCTGGTGAAACATCCGGCGCTCCACTTTTTTAGCCCAAGCAAATTATGGCCAAACGACGCCCCACCGAATCTGTCTCTGAAAAAAATCAGGTGAAGGAACCTGCAAAAATTGCGGTCGAGACCCCCGAACAAAAAGCCCTGCGTTTGGGGCCGAACGAGGTGATTCTCCGAGCGCTGCTGCTCTTTTTTATCGCGGCATTCGTCTATACGCCGGCGATCAAGCCGAACGATTATGCGCGTGGCATGGGGTTCTCAGGGTTTATCTATGATGACGACCAATTGCTGACGCAGAACCCGGCGATCCATCGTGGCGGACGCAATTTCAGCGCGGAGGCGTTCAAGGGGCTCGCGATGTTTTGGTGGCCGACGGAGACGCGTGTCTCGGCGGATTATTTTCCGCTTACCTCGACGACGCTGTGGCTGGAGTGGCGGTTCTGGGGAAATAATGAGCCGGGTGCGCCGCCGGATCATCAGGGCATTGGCAGCATCGGCTACCATACGACGAACATTCTTTTGCACGCGCTTTGTGCGGTGTTGCTGTGGCGCGTTTTGCTGCTGCTGGGCGTTCCAGGGGCGTGGGTGATCGCGCTCTTGTGGGGAATTCACCCCGTCTGCGTTGAGTCGGTGGCCTGGGTTTCGGAGCGAAAAAACACGCTGTCGATGTTTCTTTTCCTCCTGACCTTTGGGGCATGGACGAAGTGGCTGAATGGCGGGTGTACAAGCAAGGCGACTTATCTTCGTGCGATCCTGTGGTTCATTCTCGCGCTGCTTGCGAAAACTTCAGTCGTGCCGCTGCCCGTGGTGCTGATGCTGATTCTCTGGTGGAAACGCAAGAACATCACTCTCACGGATCTGAAGCAGACGGCGGCGTGGTTTGTCTCCACGCTGGCGGTGGCGGGAACCTTCTTTATGGGCGTGCTGAAATGGGGTTGGCATCCGGGCGCGACGGGCGCGGCGTTGGTGGGGGTCTCCGCGCCGGTGTTTGTGATCTGGGCGCGACGTTTTTGGAACAAGCAGGTATGGGCGGCCATCGCCCCGTTTTTTACCCTCGCGATTTTGTTCGGTTGCGTGACCGTGTATTTCCAGCTCGGACGAGCTGTGGGCGACGAGTACATCCCGATCGGCGGCATCCTACGCGAGCAATCGGAGGCCATGATCACTGCGGCGAAAGCCTCGGGAAGCAGCACGCTTCCGGGGTCGCTGGTCAATTACGCCGGGCGTTTCCTCGCGGCGAGTTATGCCTTCGGTTTCTACATTTATAAATGCCTGATCCCGATCAATCTCATTCTTATTTATCCGCAACTGCACGAGGAGGTGGCGTGGTATTTCCAGATGATTCCCGGTCTGCTTGCGCTCGCGACGTTTTGGTTCTGCTGGAAGTATCGTGAAACGTGGGGGCGTCACGTGGCGATGGGGCTCGGTTTTTTCGTGCTCACGATTTTGCCGGTGCTGGGTCTCGTCAAAATGAGCTATATGCGGCTCACGCTGGTCGCCGACCATTTTCAGTACTTTTCGATGCCGGGGATCATCGCGCTGGTGGTTGTCGGAGTGATTATGATTCAACGGCGGTACGGCGAGCATTTGAAACCGCTCCTGCTTGTGGCCGGATTTGCGGCCGGATGCGCCCTTGCCTACGGCTCGTACGATTTGTCCGCTATCTACAAAGACAAGTTCGCTGTCTGGACGGATACGCTGAAGAAAAATGACCGGACCTGGCAGGCGCACAATCACATGGGCGCGATTCTTTTTTCCCAAGGCAAAATCGACAAAGCCGAATACCACTTCAGGCGCGGAGTGGAATTGAAGCCATACAACTGCGAAGTGCATAACAACCTCGGCCTCGCGCTTTCGATGAAGGGCGACATGGACCGCGCCATCGCGCATTTCAAAAGGGCTGTGGAAATCAAAGGGGATGATCCGTCGATCCGGGCCAATCTGGCGAATGCCCTGCAACAGGCGGGGCGGACTCAGGAGGCCATCCCTCATTACGAAACTTCCGTAAAGTTGAACCCCGGGAACCCGAACATCCGGGTGAATCTGGGTTGCGTGCTCTACGCTGAAGGCCGGATCGAGGAAGCCCTGGTGCAGTTTGAAGAGGCGCGCCGCCTTGCGCCCAACCTGCGGGAAGCCATCAAGAATATCGAAGTGGCAAGGAAAGCAATGGAAGCCCGGGCCAAAAAAGG
>Ga0105048_10009688_pt1 | contig 15286 bp, 10 predicted proteins | sample MAT05_FD_78382 | JGI IMG/M metagenome (GOLD analysis project Ga0105048, IMG submission 78382) | Freshwater microbial communities from Lake Fryxell liftoff mats and glacier meltwater in Antarctica - MAT-05 | ecosystem: Environmental > Aquatic > Freshwater > Ice > Liftoff microbial mat | place... | reverse complement strand
ATAATGACTGACCAACCCCGCAAACGCAACGTCCTTGCCATCGCACAAACCTTTACAAAGAGACGTTGCTGGGAAAAGGGCTTTTTTGGGTTCTGAGCAACGTCTCTTCACGGGCAATGAGCAGGGGAAAGGACGTTGTGTCAACCAGGTAAAAGATTTTTGAATAATGACTGACCAACTCCGCAAATGCAACGTCCTTGCCATCGCACAAACCTTTACAAAGAGACGTTGCTGGGAAAAGAAAATAACATGCTTTGCGGGGAGTGCTGCTGATAAAAGGCGAACAGGTTTTTTTGTACTGCCCGGCCTTCGACAGGCCCTGGTTGACATTCGGGAAACCAACTATTAGAAACCCCGGTCTGACCGGCGGTGCCGACCGGTAAGATCAGAAGCATAAAAATTCGGCTAACACAAAATAGATGCCCTCGTATTTAATCTTTCCCTTTCAATGAATCAGGCCATAATTTTACCTGGTTGATAACCGCTTTTTATACATAGCAAAACAGCTTCTTTCCATATCAAATTCGCTATCAATGGCAGTTTCTCTTATTTTTGCAGCCTTATGGCAAACGAAACAAACAATTTTGCAGCACTGATCGCACACTGCAAGGAATACGGTTACATTTTTCAATCGAGTGAAATTTATGATGGGCTGGCGGCTGTGTACGACTATGGACAAAATGGTGCCCAGTTGAAAAAGAACATCCGGGATTACTGGTGGAAAAGCATGACGCAACTGCACGACAATATCGTGGGTATTGATGCGGCTATTTTTATGCACCCCACCACATGGAAGGCAAGCGGGCACGTAGATAATTTCAGCGACCCAATGATCGACAACAAGGACAGCAACAAGCGCTACCGGGTAGATCATTTGATAGAAGCCCATGCCGAAATACTGGCGATGGCGGGAAAAAAAGAAGAAGAATTTGCTTTACTAAAAAGCATGGATGAATTATTGGCGAAGGATGATTATGCCGGGTTGAAGCAATTAATTGAAGACAATAAAATACAATGTGCAGTAAGCAAAACAAGCAACTGGACAGATGTACGCCAGTTTAACCTGATGTTTAAAACGGAGTTTGGTGCAGTAGCTGCCGATAACCCGGATGAGAACATTGTGTACCTGCGGCCGGAAACAGCCCAGGGTATTTTTGTTAACTTTCTAAATGTGCAAAAAACCGGCAGGATGAAGATCCCTTTTGGTATTGCACAAACAGGCAAGGCTTTCCGGAATGAGATTGTTGCCCGTCAATTTATTTTCCGCATGCGGGAGTTTGAACAGATGGAGATGCAGTTTTTTATTCGCCCCGGCACCCAGATGGAGTGGTACAATTTCTGGAAAGATGAAAGAAAGAACTGGCATCAAAGCCTCGGCATCCCGGCAGAAAAACTGCGGTTTCATGACCATGTAAAACTGGCGCATTATGCGGATGCTGCACTGGACATTGAATTTGAATTTCCGTTTGGCTGGAAAGAACTAGAAGGCATCCATTCAAGAACTGATTTTGATTTGACACAACATCAAACCTTCAGCAAAAAGAAATTACAATACTTCGATAATGACATTGACCCGGCTACTGGAAAAGCCTATGGCAACTATGTGCCGTATGTGCTGGAAACCTCGGTTGGTTTAGACCGTTTATTTTTAACCATTATGAGCCTTGCGTATGCAGAAGAAAAATGGACGAAGGAAGATGGCACAGAAGACTGCCGGGTAGTATTGCGGATACCTGCTAAAATTGCTCCCACCAAACTGGCCATTCTTCCGTTGATCAAAAAAGATGGCTTACCTGAAATTGCCCGGGAACTGATGAATGACTGCAAGGGCAGCTTCATGTGTTTTTATGAAGAGAAAGATGCTATTGGTAAACGTTACCGCCGCATGGATGCCATTGGTACACCATTTTGCGTAACAATCGATCACCAAACCAAAGAAGACAACATGGTAACGATCCGGTACCGGGATACGATGGTGCAGGAGCGGATACCTTTAAGTGAAGTGAAAAAACTGATCCTGGAAAAAATAAGTTAATACTGTAAAACGAAGCCATTGAGTAATCAATGGCTTTTATCATTATGAGAAAATTAATTGTCACACTCACTGCGATGCTTACTGGTTTCGTCATGTTTGGGCAGGACGGTTTACCAGGTTATCCTGAAGTGGTAAGGTCATTTTTCGATACCTATACCGTTGCCAGTGACCCGGAAAGCTGGCTGAATTTTGCAAAGAAAAAAGATGGCTGGTACATTCAGCATATCAATCAAATTAAAAATGACCAGGTGCAGCAGGAAGCACCGTTTTGGCTGATCCGCAACCGCCAGTACGAACATGTGCAGGAAGAATTAAGGGTTGAAAAAAAGAAGGACGAAATTGAAATTGCCATTAAAGAATACCTCAGTTCCACTGCCTCCAGTTCCTGGAACGGATATGAACGCTGCAGGTATTATGGTTATACCGGCTGGCAATACGATTTGATAAAAGATTTTGGCATGGAGCAGCAGCTTCCAGATACTTTAACAGAAGGCCTGGCAAGGGCTTACTCGTCTGTTTCCAATGCGTATTTATGGAACCAGCAGGGAGGTGGCTGGATGGACAAGGACACACTTTTCAGGCCGCTGGGGAGAACAGAGTTGCCCTCTCCCGAACGAATAGAAAAAGCAACGCTTTATATCAACAGGGCAATAGAAACCTATGGAAGGCTGGCAAAGCAAAACCCTGCCTATATTACCCTGGTAGGCAACATATCATTAAGACAATTTAATGAATGTATGTTTGGCTATATGCAAATGGGCATGGCCCTGCAGCAACAAAAAGCAACAGCTTACCTTCAAAAGATTGCGTTAGATGAACAGTATATCCTGCAGGCAAAAAACTATTTAAACTCCTGCGATCAAAACGGTATTCTTTTTACCTATGGCGACAATGATACTTACCAGCTTTGGTATGTGCAGCAAACACAGCATTTCAGGGAAGATGTAGCGGTGATCAATACTTCGCTTTTAGGTTTGCCTATTTATATTGAGATGCTTAAAAAAAATAAATCAGTTTCATTTACTGCATCCTCTTCTTTTTACAGTAAAAAAATTTCCGACATATCTTATTACAAAGAAAAAAAAGGCAGTAAGCAAAGCAAGTTTGTTTACCTCAACAACTTTGTTCAGGATATCCTGGAGCAAAAAGATAGTATTGAGTATACAAATACGGAAGGGGAGTCTTTGCTGCTGGGAGCATACAGCACAAAAAGAATAAAGCTGCCTGTTAAGGTACCTTCCTTTAATAAATTATCTTCTTTTAAAACTACTGTTCCCTTTATCAATTTTTCATTAAAGCAATACCTCTACATCAACGATTTGCTGATGCTGGATATTATCAATACCAACATCAATACAAGGCCGATCTATTTTACCAGCAACAGCACCGGATTCTTTGACAGCAACCTGATGCAAAAAGGAATTGTATTCCAACTCTTTCCACTTAGTAATACAAACAGGGCAGAGGTGACGAAGCAGGAAACCAGGGCGCTGGAAAAATATGCAGACAGCATTTACAAACCTGTCATTTCGTTTAAATCAAAGGAAGCAGAAAATATTTCTATCGATGGGAACAACGTTTTCTTCCAGTTATATGCTGCCATTGCAGATTACCATAAAATGTTGAATCACCCCGCTAAAGCAGCAAACTGGCTTGAAAAGGCAAGCTCCAGCTACCCAATGATCTCAGAAAAGAATATGCCGGGAGCTTACGCCTTCATAAACGTTTTCGTGAAGATAAATAATGATAAAGTGAAGGAGTACTGCGAAACCTATGCTGGTTATTTAAAAAGAAAATATACTTACCCTACCGCAAAGGAAGGGTATCTTTCAAGGGAGGAATATCTTCATAATTTACAGGGTCTCCGGGATCTTTTTCAGCAGGAAGCTATTGACCCGGCTAAAATAGATTTGCTTATCAACAATATGAAAGATTAACCCGTTGGCGGAGTTAATTTGAAATGGATTGAAAAAGACCCAGCGGGTCGATATGTATAAGAAAACAGGGATAATAAGGTAGATAAGTGCCGTAGGTGCGATATGTTTTTTACATGCGGCTCCTATGGAGCTTATAAAATGCAAAAGTTCTACTGACATTACGTTCGGATGGAACTATAAAAAGTAACTCCGCCAACGGGTGAAAAATTAATACCTGGCTTCAGAGCCTATTTCAAAACAACTTACGTTCGCAATCATTAACCCCCTCCTTTTGTTTCCGGTAAGCCGTGGTAACTATTATTCCTTCATGGCATATCTATTAGATGTCTCCTGCCGCTGGTACCTTCCTATCAACTGATAAGAATCACTTTCTTAATTGAATTCCATCAGCCTTCTCCTTAAATCAAATTTCTACTTTGCTGCTCTTTAATACCGAATGTAAACTGTATGTAGTCCAATACAGCTTTAGGTCGGCATCATACCATCTAAGATTTACAAATAGTCCTTCGGACTACTTAATTAATCAAGATGGTATAATCAGCCATTTTCATGGGTAAATTATTTGCTTACCCGATAAAAAAATAATTATGTCCGCAACTGACATTACCAAAGCCGTTGACCTCTTCACCCATGCGGAAGGCACTGGCCCCAAAAGATTCCGCCAGCCTGTTTACGTAGATTTTATGCCGCCCTGCAACAGCGCCTGCCCTGCCGGGGAAAATATACAGGGATGGATGGCGCAGGCACAGGCTGGTGACTACTATGAAGCATTTCAAACACTAATGGAAGATAATCCCTTCCCTGCAATCATGGGCCGAGTATGTGTGAAGCCCTGCGAAACCGGCTGTAACCGCACCCATATTGATACCACTGTAAATATCCATGCAGTAGAAAGATACATCGGCGATGAAGCCATCAAACAGCAATGGGAAATACGTAACCAGGTACCACCCACGGGGAAAAAAGTACTGGTGGTTGGTGCAGGCCCCGGTGGCCTGGCTGCTGCTTATCATTTGGCAAAGTTGGGACATATGGTGGAGATATTCGAAGCAGGCAGTCATCCCGGTGGATTGCTGTGGACGGGGGTTCCCGATTACCGTTTACCAAAAGAAATACTGGCTGCCGAGATCAACCGCATTGTAAAAATAGGCGTGAAGATCAGGCTGAATTATAAAGTAAATGATGTGCACGCTGAAAAACAAGATGGCAATTTTGATGCTGTCTACCTGTCTACCGGGGCACAATTGATTCGCAAAGAAACATTTGAAAAAGATGCCTCCGTATACATCACCGATGCTTTTGGCTTCTTTAATGAAGTGAGGTCAAATACCGCTCCTTACATGCACAAAAAAGTGGTGGTATATGGTGGTGGTAAACTGGCGATGTACCTCTCCCGTATGGTTAAACGCTTTGGCTCCGAAGTGGCGGTGTATTTTCCGGGAGATAAAAAAATGATGCCGGCATACGACTATGAAACGGAAGATGCACTGGCAGAAGGTGTGGACGTACAATTATACCGAAGTGTCAGCAGGGTAGAAAACAACAAGATCACCCTGGAAGTGATGCAGGTGGAAAAGGGCAAAGCTGTGGGTACCGGCCAATTTGAGACGATCGATGCCGATGTACTGATCATTGCCAACCGCCAGGAGTCTGACAGCGGTTTTTTACGAACTGCTCCCGGTATTGTTTTGAATGAAGACGGAACGGTGGTAATAGATGCACAAAGGATGACAGGCTGCGAAGGAATCTTTGCCGGAGGTGATATGCTGCCGGGTGAAAACAGGAGTTCTACCATTGCCATCGGGCATGGTAAAAAAGCGGCTAAATACATTTCCAGTTACCTGCAGGGCCGCCCATTCATCAAGACAGAAAAACACCCCACTGCCGGCCACCGTAAGCTGCACATGTGGTACAAAACAGATGCGCCGCAAAAAGAACAGGATAAACTGGCACCTGCCATCGCGATAAAAAATTTTGATGAAGTGATTGCCGGCTTATCCGAACCGGAAGCCAGATTTGAAGCACAACGCTGCCTGAGTTGCGGCAACTGTTTTGAATGTGACGGGTGCTTTGGAGCATGTCCGGAAGATGCTATTATAAAATTGGGTAAGGGTAACCGTTATCAATTCAATTTTGATGCCTGCACCGGTTGTGGCGTGTGCTACGAGCAATGCCCCTGCCATGCAATAGAAATGATTCCTGAACCTGTTAATATTACTACTGATGTCAAGTAAGAAAAATACTATCGCTACGATAGATGGAAACGAGGCGGCAGCGTATGTAGCCTACCGTGTGAATGAAGTGTGCGCCATCTATCCTATTACGCCCAGTTCCACCATGGCCGAACTGGCAGACGAATGGGCTTCAAAAGGGATAAAAAATATCTGGGGTGCTGTACCCGACATCATGGAAATGCAAAGTGAAGGCGGGGCTGCAGGTACTGTACACGGGGCGTTACAAACCGGCTCCCTCACTACCACCTTTACTGCCTCGCAGGGCCTGATGCTGATGTTGCCCAACATGTATAAAATTGCAGGCGAATTAACTGCCACCGTATTTCATGTGGCAGCCCGTTCGCTGGCCGCACAGGGACTTTCTATTTTTGGCGATCACCAGGATGTAATGGCTGCAAGAACTACCGGCTTTGCCCTGTTAAGTTCTGCCAGTGTGCAGGAAGCGCACGACTTTGCACTGATCGCCCAGGTGGCTACCCTGCAATCCAGGATACCATTCGTGCATTTCTTTGACGGGTTCCGCACCTCACATGAAGTGAATAAACTGGAACTGCTGACGGATGATCAAATAAAATCAATAATACCGGATGAGCTCGTGATTGCCCATCGTAACAGGGGATTAAATCCGGAGCATCCATTTATAAGAGGTACCGCACAAAACCCGGATGTATATTTCCAGGGAAGAGAAACGGTGAATACGTTTTACAACAATACCTCCGGCATAGTAGAACAGGTGATGAATGATTTTGCTGCTATGACGGGAAGAAAATATGAACTCTTTCAATACAGCGGCACTGCAGATGCAGAACGTATCATTATCATCATGGGCTCGGGTGCTGAAACCGTGGCCGAAACAGTGGCCGCATTAAATGCCACCGGTGAAAAAACTGGTGTGATACAGGTTCGGTTATACAGGCCTTTTTCTTTAGACCATTTATTAAAGGTGTTACCTGCTTCGGCAAAATCAATTGCCATACTGGACCGCACCAAAGAATCCGGCGCAGCTGGTGAACCCATGTACCAGGATGTACTGGCTACCTTAGTGGAAGCATTGCAGCAGGGCAAATTGAAACAATTACCGAATTTGGTTGGAGGCCGTTACGGACTTTCTTCCAAAGAATTTACACCGGCAATGGTAAAGGCGGTGTTCGATGAATTGAAAAAAGACAGGCCAAAGAACGGATTTACAGTGGGTATCAATGATGATGTTACCCACCTGAGTTTGTCCTATGACCCCTTGTACAAATTAGATGAATCGGAATGGCGGCAGGGTTTATTTTTTGGGCTGGGTGCTGATGGAACTGTGGGTGCCAATAAAAATACGATCAAGATCATTGGAGAAAATACACCGTTGTATGCACAGGGTTATTTTGTGTATGATTCAAAAAAGTCAGGTGCCAGAACCGTATCTCATTTAAGATTCGGACCAAAACCGATCCGGGCGCCTTATCTTATTTCAAAAGCGGATTTCATTGCCTGTCACCAGTTCAACTTTACAGAAAAAGTGGAGATGCTGGAATTTGCCAGCGATGGCGCCACCTTCCTGCTGAACAGCCCCTACAGTAAAGACGAAGTATGGGATAAATTAACGGGGCAGGTACAGAAAACGATCATTGAAAAGAAATTGAAATTCTATGTAATTGATGCCACCACCGTAGCAAGAGATACGGGCATGAGCGGCCGCATCAACACCATAATGCAGACCTGCTATTTTGCCTTGTCAGGTGTATTGCCAAGAGAAGATGCTATCAAACAAATTAAAAAAGCGATTGAAAAAACGTATTTCAAGAAAGGACAAAAAGTAATTGACCAAAACTTTATAGCCGTGGATGCCACGCTGGCCAATATGTATGAAGTGGATTATCCTGCAACCGCATCGGCAGCCGATCATAACTTATTAACCGTATCGGATAAAGCGCCAGATTTTGTAAAAAATGTTACCGCAGTAATGATGGCAGATCATGGTGACCAGTTGCCCGTAAGTATGATGCCGATTGATGGCACTTACCCCAGCGGCACCACGCAATGGGAGAAAAGAAATGTATCGGACATTGTGGCTTTGTGGGAACCTGACCTGTGCATACAATGCGGCAACTGTGCGTATGTTTGTCCACACAGTGTGATAAGGGCAAAATTTTACCACAAAGACAATTTGCAAAAAGCACCCGAAGGGTTTAAGAATGCCCCTATCAATGCAAGAGGATTTCCTGAAACACAATACTCCCTGCAGGTGTACCTGGAAGATTGTACCGGCTGTAATTTATGTGTGGAAGTTTGTCCTGCCATAGATCCGGCTAACCGTAACCGTAAGGCCATCAATTTAGGGGATAAAGAACCGGTATTACAAACGGAACAGAAAAATATTAAATTCTTTGAAACCATTACCTGGAACGACCGTTCAAAAATTGATTTCTCTACCGTGCATGGCGCACAATTTTTAGAACCCCTGTTTGAGTTCTCCGGCGCTTGTGCCGGATGTGGTGAAACCCCTTACTTAAAATTACTATCACAATTATTCGGCGACCGGTTGCTGGTTGCCAATGCAACGGGCTGCTCCTCTATTTATGGCGGTAACCTGCCCACCACACCGTGGACGGTTAACAAGGATGGCCGTGGCCCTGCCTGGAGCAACTCGCTGTTTGAAGACAATGCAGAGTTTGGATTGGGTATGCGCATTACAGCAGACAATCAACTGAATATTGCCAAACAATATTTACTGGAATTGAAATCCGAACTGGGAGAAACGGCGGTGAATGAAATATTAAATGCCCCGCAGGTGCATGAATCCGAACTCGTAATGCAACAATTAAGAGTGCAGTTGCTGAAAGAACAATTAAGATCAATGACCTCCTCTGCAGCGGTTCATTTATTATCGGTGGCCGATCAGTTGGTTCGCCGGAGTGTGTGGTTAGTGGGTGGCGATGGATGGGCTTATGATATTGGCTATGGCGGACTGGATCATGCACTGGCAAGCGGAAGGAATATCAAAGTATTGGTACTGGATACAGAAGTATATTCCAATACCGGCGGTCAATCTTCCAAAGCAACACCAACAGCAGCCACTGCAAAATTTGCGGCTGGCGGTAAATCCGGTGGCAAAAAAGACCTGGCCATGCAGGCGATCTCTTACGGCAACGTATATGTTGCCAGGGTAGCTTTTGGTGCCAATCCGCAGCAAACCTTACTGGCCATGAGAGAAGCGGAAGCCTATGATGGCCCTGCACTGATCTTAGCATACAGCCATTGTATTGCGCATGGATATGATCTGAAAAACGGGCTGGATCAGCAGAACAAAGCGGTAGCAAGCGGCCACTGGCCTTTGCTGAGGTACAATCCAACTTTAAGAAAGAAAAATCAAAATCCATTTATACTGGATTCACCAAGGCCAACGATCAATTTAAAAGATTATGCTTACAACGAATTGCGTTATAAGGTACTCACGATGACCAACCCGGAATCGGCTGAAAGACTGATGAAGCATGCACAGGACCTGGTGAACCTGAAATGGAAAACCTATGAAGAACTGGCAACAAAAAAAGCAAGTGATTTTGTTCCGGTCGGATAATTAAAAAGGATAATTATGAAAATGCAATCAACTTACATGGGGTTAACATTAAATTCCCCGATTGTAGTATCTGCCTGCACATTGTCTGAGCAAACAGATAACATTATACAAATGGAGGATAGCGGCGCCGGGGCGGTAGTACTGTTTTCGTTGTTTGAAGAACAGATACGAAAAGAAGAAGCCCACTTTAAAGCTGTGATGGCCGGAACGTCTAATACATTTGCCGAAGCACTGGACTATTTCCCTAACCTGGATGAGTATAATGTAGGCACTGATGAATACCTGGAGTGCATCCGTAAGGCAAAAGAGCGGGTAAAAATTCCCATCATTGCAAGTTTAAATGGCATCACCAACGATGGCTGGATCGATTATTCAAAACAGATGGAACAGGCCGGTGCAGATGGCATTGAAGTAAATATATTTTTTATTCCGGGCGATATTACCATGTCTTCATCAGCGGTAGAACACCGTTACCTGAATATCATTCAGTCTATCAAACACTCGGTAAAAATTCCTGTAGCAGTGAAACTGAATCCTTATTTCAGTTCCATGGGCAATATGTCGGTGCGGATGAAAGAAGCCGGTGCAGATGCGCTGGTATTGTTCAACCGATTTTATCAACCCGATTTTGACATCAATGAACTCGTGATCAAAACAGATCTGCAGTACAGCGAACCGGGTGAAATAAGGTTACCGCTGTTGTGGATTGCCTTGTTATACGGAAAAGTAAATGTATCACTCGCTGCCACCACCGGTGTGCAAAACGCTGTTGAAGTAATCAAATATATTCTTGCAGGCGCGGATGTGGTGATGACCGCCTCTTCGCTGTACAAAAATGGTATCCCTCATTTAAAGAAAATGAATAAAGAGGTATGGGACTGGATGTATAAAATGGGGTTCGATAATATTGCTGCTTTTAAAGGCAGCATGAGCCAGCAGCATATCCAGGATCCTGCTGCTTATGAAAGGGGCAATTACATTAAAATACTCGAAGGAGTAAAATGACATGAATGACCACATCATCCAGTTTATAAAAAAACAAACCTGCGCCAGTGTATGCTGCGTTAATGAACAGGGCAACCCTTACTGTTTCAGTTGCTTTTATGTATTCAACAGTGAAGCAGGTTTATTGTATTTTAAATCTTCCGCTTCGGCTTATCGTTCAACAATCGTTTCAAATAATTCTTCAATCGCAGGTACCATTTTACCCGATAAGCTACCGGTACTGATGGTAAAAGGAATTCAATTTACCGGCAGCATATTGCCCGATCAACATCCTTTCACTCAACAGGCGGTCCTGCATTATTATAAAAAAAATCCGGCTCCATTGGCCATGCCGGGTGAGCTATGGACAATACAGATAGACCAAATTAAAATGACGGACAGCACGCTTGGCTTTGGCAGAAAAATTACCTGGAACAGGGAAGCTGCAGTGCTTCACCACTAAAAGAATTCATCCATCCATTGAAACAAACTGCCCGTAAAATATTTTACGGGCAGTTGTGTATGCCAGGTCTTGTTATTTGATATTTTAACAGGATTAACCCGTTGGCAGAGTTATTTTTTACAGCTCCATCGGAGCGTAATGCCAGTAGAACTAACAAAGATTTTTTGCATTTTATAAGCTCCGTAGGAGCGGCATGTAAAAACATATCGCTCCAACGGAACTCGTCCACCTTATTATTCTTTTTTTCTTCTAACATATCGACCCGCTGGGTCTTTTTCAGTCCATTTCAAATCAACTCCGCCAACGGGTTGAATGAGGTATTTTAAATTACTGCAAGTGGCTGAATGCTGGTGGTGAATGACTATAGATATTCGTAATAAGGAATTTCATCATGGCTCACTGTTTCCTTCTGTTGCCAGTAAGCCTGCGTTACCACATGCCCATCGGGGGTTTTAAGCGTTCTGCCAAAAAGTGCATTGATGGTGTTGAAAGTATAATCTGTAACACCAACAGTAAAAGTGTCGGGAGCTGGTGGGGCAGGTGCTGGCGGAATTGGTTCGACTCCTTCTACAGGCTTGGGAACAGGTGCAGCTTTAGGTGCAGGCGATGGCACCACCACAACCGTATATTTATTGTATTCCAGTAGTCTTTTGATGAACTGTACCCTTTCTGGTGAAACATTCTTCTCAACAATACCGCATTTCACTCCGTCGAGTTCTTCAAATTCATGATTTTTATTGATTGCCATAAACAATGTCTGATTTAAAAAGCCTGATGTAAGATTTCCTGCGCTCTAATTATTTAACCTAACAACTGAATGTAATCATAGATCCACCCGATCAGTCCGGTCAATATGATACCTGCTGAACAAATGATGAATCCCAATTTTGTTGAAAAGGATAATTCAATTGCAGCAACGGGCTGCTCATTTTGCTCCATAAATATGGCCCTGATAATTTTAAGATAATAATACAATGACACCACTAAGTTTAATGCTGCAATGATGATGACAAAATAATTTGCCTGTGATGCACCTGCCTTTATCAAAAATAATTTTCCGAAGAAACCAGCTGTTGGAGGAACGCCTGCCAAAGAAAACAATGCCAGCGCAATCATCCAGCTTAAAAATTTATTGGTTTGATACAAGCCTTTGTAATCACTGATGGATTCTTTATTGGTTTGTGATGCGATCACACCCGCCACACCAAATGCCGCCAAGTTGGAAAAGAGATAGATCAAAATAAAATATACCACGGATGTGGTGCCCTCGGGTGAATTGCTGCTGATACCCAATAAAATAAAACCCACCTGCGCTATGGAAGAAAAAGCAAGGAAGCGTTTGATATTTTGCTGGCGCAATGCAAACAAATTACCCACTATCATGGTGACAACAGACAAAAGCATAATGAGATTGTACCAAACAGAATGGAGTGGCTGAAATACTTTGTACAATACGGTGATCAATACAAATGCAAATGCACCCTTTGAAATGACGGATAAAAAAGCGGTAGTGGCTGTAGGTGAGCCCTGGTAAACATCTGCCGTCCATAAATGAAATGGCACGATCGATAACTTAAAGGCAAAAGCTGCAAATAAAAATACAAAAGCCATTACCTGTAAAGGAGCTGTAGTCAGTAAGGCCGGCATAGCATCAAAACTGATGGTGCCGGTTGCCCCATACACCAACGAAATACCAAACAGTAAAATGCCGGAAGAAAATGCAGATGTCAGGATCATTTTCATCGCAGCTTCTGAGGAGGTTCTTTTTTGCAAGTCGAAATTGGCCATGGCAGCAACGGGTATGGAGGCTAACTCCAGCGATAAATAAAACATCAGCAGGTTGCCGCTGGATAACAAAAAGAACATACCCAGCAATGAAGACAGCATCAAAATAAAAAACTCAGCCAGGTGGTTACTTTTAATAAACCAATCAGCAAACAATAACGAAACCAGGAATACCCCAAGGTTCAACATATTTTTTTGTAAAACGATCCGTATGCTGCTGTGATACAATCCGCCAAATAAACTGCCTTCATCAACCGGAACAAAACCAACAATGAAATTAACAAGCAGGAATACTTGTATCCATATCAACAACCGCTCATTGCTCATCCCCTTGCCTATCTTGATAAACAGCAACAGGAAGATGATGATGGTGATCACCAGTTCAGGTTTCATTAATGTAAAAAATTCTGTCATAGGCCTCACCCTCGTTCCCTCTCCAAAAGAGAGGGAGGCCGGGTTTTAGTTTTTAATCAACATTAGTAATTCAGCATTTCAACATTACAATTTTAATCTTCAATAGTGTCACTTTACCCCATTCAACAAACACTTATAAGCATCAGGCTCCAAAGTTCCCCCGTTGGGAGATTTAGGGGGCCTTTATTTTTTGCATGATGATTTCTGCCCCGGGTCTTATCAAATCATTTAACCAAAACGGCGCCAGCCCGATTGCTAAAATTCCGCCAATTAAAATGATGGCCGCCAGCCGTTCGTTCCAGGTGGCATCCGTGATACTTCCATACCCTGCTTTCAATGGCCCCATCGCCACTTTACCGATGGCCCGTAAAATATATACTGCTGTTACCACAATGGACATACAAGCCAGGATGGTAGCGATCCGGCGAAAGGCATCTGTATTTTGCCAGGAGCCAACAAACACGGTCATCTCCGCCACAAACCCACTGAGCCCCGGCAAGCCTAAAGAACACAACCCAACAATAAATAATGCCGTGGAGATGAACGGGGTTACTTTCAGCAACCCTCCCATTTCATTGATCTGCCGGGTGTGGGTGCGCTCGTAAATCATGCCAATGATGGCGAAGAACAGGGCTGTCATTACGCCATGACTTACCATTTGCATCACCGCACCCGAAATGGCGGTCTTCGTCAACATACCCAAACCGAGCAATACAAAACCGCAATGACTTACAGAAGAGTAGGCATTGATGTATTTAAAATCCTGCTGCATCATGGTGGCAAAGGCTCCGTATAAAATAGCAATCGTTGCCAGCACAATGATGATGTTGGCATATTCCTTTGCCCCATCGGGCATTAAATACATGGCTACCCGTAAACAGCCATAACCACCCAATTTCATAGAGATACCTGCCAAAAACATTGACCCGGCAGTGGGTGCAGCCGAATGCCCATCGGGCACCCAGGTGTGAAAAGGAAACAAGGCTGTGAAAATACCAAAGCCGGCAAACAACAACGGAAAGCAAATTTTCTGCATCTCAACAGGTATATTCAGTTTGGCTAATGCAGGCAGGTCAAATGTATGAGCACCACTGCCAAAATAAGTTCCCATCATACCTACTAACACCAACGCCGAGCCGAACATCAATAGCAACGCCAGTTTATTAGCTGCATATTGCTTGTTGCCGCTGCCCCAGATACCAATTAACAAATACTTTGGTATCACGGCTATTTCCAAAAAGAAGAAGAGGATGAACAGGTCTAAAGACATAAAAAATCCATAGGCACCCAAACTGAGCAGGACGAGCAGGAAGAAAAACTCTTTCGTCATCTTTTCTACCTTCCAGGAAACGAGCACGCCTGCTATCACTACAAAAGCAGTTAACAGTATCATTGCAATAGAAATACCATCCACTCCCAAATGAAATGATATGTTCAGCGACGGGAACCAGTTGTATTGCGTTTCAAACAGAAACTGCGCTGTATTGCCTGCTGTCCTTTCTGCATAATATGTTCCCAGCAAACCAAAAGCGGTTATCAACTGCACGGTGGCACCTGCAAAGGCAATCCATTTAGCCTGCTGCTTTGCTGCCAGCAATATTGCTATTGCTGTAATCAGGGGAATTAATATTAATACTAATAGATTCATCTAAAATTTAAAATAAATATTTTTTTGAGCCGGGCTGAAAAGCATTACTGGGCTTCATTGGCGTCGCACTCTTGTACATTGGTTTTTCAAAGCGGCTGCTAACATGTCGCTCCTACGGAGCTGGTGATCAAAATTTATTATCTCCTTTTTTTCTACTAACATGTCGCTCCTACGGAGCTGGTGATCAAAATTTATTATCTCCTTTTTTTCTACTAACATGT
>Ga0105048_10009687_pt1 | contig 15287 bp, 14 predicted proteins | sample MAT05_FD_78382 | JGI IMG/M metagenome (GOLD analysis project Ga0105048, IMG submission 78382) | Freshwater microbial communities from Lake Fryxell liftoff mats and glacier meltwater in Antarctica - MAT-05 | ecosystem: Environmental > Aquatic > Freshwater > Ice > Liftoff microbial mat | place... | reverse complement strand
CTAGAGAATGAAGGAGTAATCCCAGCGATCGCCCTTGTGGGTACTAGAGACCCTACACCCTACGGCAAGAAGTGGACACAGCGGCTGGCTACAAGGTTAGCTAATAAAGGATTTCTGATTGTTTCGGGCATGGCAGCGGGGATCGATACGGAAGCCCATAGAGCTTGTCTAGAAGCAGGAAAGCGGACGATCGCCGTTTTAGGTACTGGCATAGATATTGCTTATCCACCCCGTAATCAAGGCTTGTACCGCAATATTGTCCAGCATGGTTTGGTAGTAAGTGAATACCCCCAAGGGACACCTCCCGATCGATCGCACTTCCCCCAGCGCAACCGGATTATTGCGGGATTGTGTCGGGCGGTCTTGGTAATGGAAGCTCCTAGTAAATCTGGGGCGTTGATCACTGCCTATATCGCCAATGAATATAACCGTGATGTCTACGTTTTACCCGGTTCTTTGGATAGTGAAAAATCTTTGGGTTGTCTGAGTTTGGTGAGCAAGGGAGCGCAGTTGATTTTAGGGGAAGATCATCTCCTAGAAATGTTAGGGGAATTACCCAATTTAGACTTGCTTTCATCATCGCAACAGGAATTATTGCCGGCAGTAAACTCGGCTCTTGCCCAACTGCCCCCGAATTTGTCAAAGGTGTTGCAGGTAATCCCTGTGGAGGCGATCGGGTTTGATGCGATCGTCCAGACCCTCCAAACTAGTGCTGCTGAAGTTGCGGGAGCCTTATTACAACTGGAACTAATGGGTTTAATCTCCCAGTTGCCGGGAATGCGCTACCAAAGAAATTAACTTTTTAGGAAAGAGAGGAAAGAGGGCGCAAATTAGGAAAGAGGGCGCAAAGCCTTGCGCCCCTACGGGATGGAATTAACCCCATTTGAAGATTGCGGCTCCCCAAGTTAAACCAGCCCCAAAACCTGCGGCGGCGATTACGTCACCGGGTTTGATTTTTCCGGATCTGACTGCTTCATCAAGAGCTAGGGGAATAGAGGCTGCCGAAGTGTTGCCGTAGTTGGCAAGGTTACTAATTACTTTTTCTCTGGGGATATTGAGGCGATCGCTCACCGCATCTAAAATTCTCTGGTTTGCTTGATGGAGGAGAAGCCAATCTACTTGATCCACCGTAATCTCCGCCCTAAATAAAGCCTTTTCGATAATTTCGGGAACTCGCTGCACTGCAAACCGATAGACCTCCTTCCCATTCATATAAATCTTTTGGTAGTTCCCTTGCTGAGTCGCCATTTCCGAGGTAAGTTCCTGCATTGGTGATTGGTTGCCTAGGGTCAGCTCATGCCCTTGAGTTCCATCGCTGCGGAGTTCAAAGCCTAGCAGTTGATCCTCTGCTCTCGATTGGAGAACTACCGCTCCTGCCCCATCGCCAAAAAGAATACAAGTGCCACGATCGCGCCAATCTACCCACCGCGACAACACATCGGCTCCGATTAACAAGACATTGCGATAAGTTCCTGTCCGCATAAACTGGGCGGCAGTGACCAGACCAAAAACAAATCCTGAACAGGCGGCTGTGAGGTCAAAAGCCACCGCTCGATGTGCGCCTAATTTTGCTTGGACTTGGCAGGCACTACCGAATAAATCATCAGGAGTTGAGGTAGTTAAAATAATCAAGTCTATATCTGTAGGCGCAAGGTTTGCCATCTCTAGGGCGGCGATCGCGGCTTGGTGGGCTAGTTGCCCCAAGGATTCTCCCTCTTGGATCACATGGCGCGATCGAATCCCTGTCCTAGCACTAATCCATTCATCGGAGGTATCTACCAAACCTGTCAAATGGTCATTAGTTACCACTTTTTGAGGAGTTGCCGAACCGCAACCCGTAACCGCTAAACCTAACCACGCCTGATTCAAAACCTTTCTCCCTTAGCTACATCAATTTAGATACCTTTTAGGGTAGTCCTAAAAAAGTAATGATTTTTTGGTAAGGATTCCCCCGCAGCGCGGAGAAAATCCTTGTCTGTTTAGCACTACCCCTTTTAGATACCTTATGTATCGGAAGTATGGGCAGTCAGAACTCCTTGAATCCTTTCTGATACCTGATTATCTACAGCTTCTTTGGCAAGACGAATGGCATTATAGATTGAAGGAGCCTGAGAACTACCATGGCTAATAATGCACACTCCAGCTACACCCAAGAGCAAGCCACCACCGTGTTCTGCATGGTCTACCCGTTGCTTAATCCGCCGTAAATTCGGTTTCAGCAGGGCAGTCCCCACCAATCCGTGCAAGCCTTGGGGTAGCTCTTCTTTGAGGATCTGCAATACGGCATTACCCACGGCTTCAGCAAATTTGAGCAATACATTGCCGACAAAACCATCGCAAACTAGGACATCAAAATTCCCTGTCAATACATCCCGACCTTCCGCGTTGCCAATGAAGCTGATCCGAGAATTTTTTTGCAAGAGTTCGTAGGAGCGGAGAGCTAAGTCATCGCCCTTGGATTCTTCCTCTCCAATATTAATCAGCCCTACTTTGGGTTGTGGAGTTCCTAATACATATTGGCTGTAGACTGAACCCATGACAGCAAACTGGTCTAGGTATTTGGGTTTGCAATCTACATTTGCCCCCACATCAAGGATCAGGACTGGTTTGTTAGAAATCTGAGTGGGGAAGACAGCACCGATCGCGGGGCGATCGATACCCTTGAGTCTGCCCAACTTTAGGAGAGCTGCTGCCATGGCTGCCCCAGAATGCCCTGCGGATACCACTGCATCAGCGCGCTTATTTTTCACTAAATCCATCGCCACATTGATGGAGGCTTGGGGTTTGCGGCGGACAGCAAGGGGTTCCTCATCCATGGCAACCACATCTTCAGCCGCGATAATTTCTAAGGGGAAGGACTGCCCTTGGTGGGCAACAGAAGCACGAATTTGCTGGGGATCGCCCACCAGTAGCACCTCTATATCCAGTTCGGCGGCGGCGCGAATAGCCCCCGCAACTATTTCGGCGGGAGCATGATCTCCCCCCATTGCATCAATTGCGATCCTGGCACGAGTTGATCCCATGAGTCAGTATTACTTATTAAAAGCTTATAGAAACCTTAAAAATTTGGTAATCCTAAAGAAGTAATGATTTTTTGTCAGGATATCCCCCGCAACGCGAGTTACATCCTTAGCGATTTAGCATTACCAAAAATTTTATCAGAATAGGGGGCAGGGATTGCTTAGTGAGTAGCCATTTACCGTTGGTCATCTTTCCGGGAATACATTCCCCAGAGTTCACAAGGGAATTTCTGGCAGCGTTGCAACCATTCCTGACATCGCCAGAAATATCTAAAGAAGTTCATATCTTCCCCACTGAAGAATATCCTGCCTACTCTCCGGTTTCTATTCTAGGGTTTTTGGGTGACAGAATCACGACCTTTACAACTCCGGTGCTGGCGATCGCTTTTAGTGCGGGGGTGGTGGGGGCAGTTCCGGCTCTAAATCTCTGGCAATTGGGGGGCGGGCGGGTGCAAGGTTTGGTGGCGATCGATGGCTGGGGAGTCCCGGCGGTGGGCAATTTCCCGATCTATCGCTTGAGTCATGACTATTTCACGCACTGGAGTTCGGCGCTGTTGGGAGCGGGGGTGGGAAGTTTCTATGCCGATCCGCCTGTGGAGCATCTGGAGTTGTGGCGATCGCCCCCTACCTGCCCCGGCTGGGAAGTCTTTACCTCTGATTCCCAACGCATTCCTACCAATGCCTTGGAATTTATAATCAAAATTATTCTTTTGGCTGACAGTCAATAATTAAACAGCGATTATCTTGGCGTCAACTTGAATTCGTCCTAGTTCTCTGACTAAACGGATCGCCTGATGGTGGTAGAGGGGCGATCGCAACACTCCCGGTAAATTGCTCATCAAATCTCGGGCTGTACTGAGGGGACAACCAGCGATCCGGGATATCAAATTTGCACCTTCAAAAGCAGCATCAGGATTGCGGGCTTGATCTACCTGAATTTGCCACTGCTGGGGAGTAATACCTAGCTCGCCCGCCTCAATTTTCCGTAGCCCTTCAATAGTAGCCAAGACCACTAAGCGATCGCCCTCCGCTAGTCGTAGATCCTCCGAGGGCATTAAATTTCGAGATTCCGATCGCTCCACCGCATTTGCCAAGATGGGAACAACCCCGTAACCGTAAGCAACCTCACTCAACAGCAGCCCACAAAGGGTATCCATGGCTTCGATGTTATATTCTGTAACCAAAATAGTTTGATTTTGCAGGCGGAATAAGCTCAAAATATTTTCTCCGAAGGCTGCCCCAGCAAAAGCTTCGGCGGTCAGAGAATAGGCACTAAGAATATGAGATTGGGGCAAAAGTTGGGCAAGATTTTGGCTCAAGCGTTGGGCAAAAGTCCGAAGTACCAAACGGCTTTGAGGGTTGGCTCGCTGGGCCATCAAACCCACTTCTAGGTTGACCATTTCATCTCTGGTGATGGCAATAATACTTTTGGCAGTTGCTAGGTTAGCTTGGTCTAGACTGGGGATTAATTTTCCCGTAATCAAGGGCATTTGCGGCAGGATATGCGGCTCCAGTTCCGTTTCTAGAGAAATTCCTACCAACGGTTGCTGGAACTCTTGCAATAATTCTGCCACCTTCTGACCTACAGAACCCAAGCCAATTAAGATTACGTGATCCTGTAAAGGAACTGGGGGACGGGGTTGGAGAAATTGCAACCGCAAACTCAGGAGAGCTTCGGTAAGCAGAGCATAGATAACCCCCACAAAGGCAGTTCCGGCTAGGGTCAAAATCAAACCTAAGGTACGAAACCACCAAGGTACTGCCGGATCGCTAAAATTGCCGTAGAGATCAGAATACCCCCCCAGCAGGAGAATTGCGGACATCAAAAAAGAGTTATAAAGATCAGCTCCGGGGTAATAGATCAAAAACAGACCAGTGCCGACAATTAGCAAAATAACCACGGTTAAGCCGCAGATCATGGCTACTCGGTAAATTTGGTTTTTGTAGTTCGATCGCCACCAATCCAATATTTTTTGCTGCCATTGTTGCCATTTCTTCCGAGAACTTTCTAATTGTCTAGGCTGCTTGGCACGAGGATTATTCTTTTTAGTATTGCTATGACTGGTGATGAAAGATTCTTGGAGATTTTCAGTAATTTCTAGATAAATCACGCGATCGCCTGCCCGGATCTGAACATTGGGATCCCACTGATAAAAATCTAGAGTAGGGGTATCGCTGGGCAAATGAAACAAAACCCGCCGGGTTCTGGTATCTAGTTCGTACACCAAGCGGCTATTACACCAACGATGATCGGCAGTAATGAGGCAGTTCACCACTCGCAGGGGCTGCCCTTCTAGATGAAAGAATCCGGCAATTTCACCGCCGATCGCCGCTAAAGCGAAAGCTGTAGCCGGTAATTGGGTAGGTTCAAAGGCAATGAAATTTCCTAGAGCTTCTCCTAAGAGTTGATTGAGATTTTCTTGCTCTGAGCAGACTACCAGCCTAGTGTCGGGATTGAGGAGTCGGATCGCAAAGGCAGCTTCGGCGTTGATGCGATCGGAATCTGTCACCAATACTACTGCCCGGTAGTGCTGAATTTGCGCCTGTTCTAAAATTTTTTGCTCTCGACAATCCCCAATAATTAGTTGATCTAAAAGATCGGGAATCTGAGAAATTTCCCAAGCAGTAGGAGCAGTCAGGGCGATCGCTGTAACTTTGATCCCAAACTCCTTCAGAGCTACTACACAATGCTGTCCTAAACTTCCTAATCCACACACAAGAAACTGGTCTAAGGCGATCGCAGATTGATGATTAGTCATGGATTTACTACTCTACTGGAGGGCATTAACAACTCATACTGTACTTCTCCTTGGCGCAAAATTTGCCAACCAGCACCTGTCCATTTCGCAACCGTAGAAGGAATCCCCGCACCCTGAGGACTACTAACTAATTCCGAGGAGTTGGGGACGAGAACTTCCGGGAATTTGGTATTAATCTCCTCTAGATTAGTTAAAGCTGGTTCTCCAGAACGGTTGGCACTAGTTGTAGCTAGAGGTGTAGTGGCAGCAAGAATTTTTCTGGCTAGGGGATGGTTAGGAACTCGAATGCCGATGCTGGTGGGGTTGAGAGGATTCATGGAGTGGGGGAGGCGATCGCTCGCGGGCAGCACCAAAGTTAAAGCACCGGGGAAGTATTGCTCTGCTACAGACTGCCACACTGCGATCTCAGCTTCTGTGCCTGCGACAAAAGGTAATAAATCCTCTAGAGTTGCGCCCATCAAAATCAGGGGTTTATCTAAGCTTCTTCCCTTGGCAGTAAAAATCAAATCTGCGCGATCGGGCAAACTCGCCAAAGCAGGAACTGTATCGGTAGGAAAACTCACTAGCTGCCCTGATTTTGCGCCAATAATTAATTCTGGGATGGAAACTTGCATACTATTCACTCCTCGATCGGCAACCCAAAGCGAACTTTCCCTTTGCCAAAATAGCGCCCAAATTGCAACTCATAAACCTCATCCTCATCTTGAGTTTCCACCTTGAGGTCAGACCGGGGATAACTAACGCACAACAGAGCATAGCCTTGGGCCTGGAGAGCGAGAGATAAACCCATGGCTTCTGGTTGATGGAGATCGCCGGAAATTACTCGCACAGCGCAGGTTGTACAAGCTCCATTACGACAGGCAAAAGGCAGAGTATAGCCTTGATGCTCGGCACTGTGGAGGATGTAGCGATCGCTCTTGACCCTTATCTTATGGGTGATGTTGGTGGTACGATCGAGAATTTCAACTTGGTAGTCATCGCTCATAAAGAAATTGGCAAGTAAAAGAATTAATATTCCTTAAAGTTACCTTGTTTGTTGTATTTTTTGGAGCAGGTGAGGTTGGGTTAAGAAAATCGGAGTAGACTTACTGGTAATTCATTGCCAAAAATATAACTAAAAAATTAACTACCCCGACTAAATAAATGATTATGAAATCAAGAAAGCTAGGTCACAAGCTGGGTAAGCAGAAGATAGGACGACCCAACGTTAAAGCGATCGCACTCCTAATTGGCAGTTTGTTTTTCTGGGCGATCGCAAATTCTTCTTTAGTAGGAAGAGATCAGACCTTAGCTTTGGCTAGTACTTGTGTTGCTGGGGTAGATTGCCCTCCGCCGCCAGTTCAATTTGTGCCGGGGCAAGCGATCCGTATTGAGATAGTTAACCTCACCCAGACCCTTGTTTACTTAGAAAAAGTTCAAGGAGAGCCACCGATCGATGTAATTCCGGGGCAACTTTTGACCCTAGCAACCTTAGGAAATTCGATCAATAATCTCTCGCTCCTCTTTTGGGATAATCAAGGCTCTATCTTGACCCTGCGACCAGTGAAGGTGAATAATACAACTCTGCGAATTGAGGTGCGGGCAGGGGCAGTTTTTCCGGGCGATCGCTCAGTCTATCTTCGGGATGACGGCAGGGTATTAGTCCTGTAGATTAGATATCTTGAGGCACTTTAGAAAATAAGGTGCGTTACGCTTCGCTTTTCTTGAATGCCCTAGGCTATACACACCCTACTGGACTGTCTCGGCTAAAACTGTGCAATAGATTTTGTCTTGCTGCTCAATAAAATCTACTAAAATACATTTTCTTAATGCACAATCTTAGCTGAAATAAAACAGTAGGGTGTGTTAGGCGATAGCCGTAACGCACCAATCAATCAATATATTAAGACTAAATCTAACCTGAAATAAAACAGTAGGGTGTGTTAGGCGATAGCCGTAACGCACCGATCAATCAATATATTAAGACTAAATCTAACCTTTGATAATTACATTATGGGCAATAGACTACCAGAGCAACGTTGGCATTTTTTTCCTCCCCAGCCAGAAATTGCAGCCCAGTTTGCTCAGACCCATAACCTATCGCCTTTGATCGCCCAAGTGCTGATCAATCGAGGGATACAGAATCCCGAAGAAGCAGGAATTTATCTCCAGCCAGATACCGCCTATCTCCCCACTCCCCTAGAAGAATTTGCCGACCTGCCCAAAGCTCTAGAAATCCTCACCCAGGCGATCGCCCACTCTACTCCTATTGCTATTTGTGGTGACTACGATGCGGATGGCATGACCAGTACAGCTTTGTTGCTGAGGGCTTTGTGGTGGTTGGGGGCAAAAGTAGATTATGCGATCCCTAGTCGGATGCAGGATGGCTATGGGATTAATCGCCGTTTGGTAGAAGAATTTGCAGATCAAGGAGTGGGCATAGTTTTAACGGTGGATAACGGGATTGCCGCCTACGATGCGATCGCCCGTGCCAAGGAACTAGGCTTAACGGTAATTATCACAGATCACCACGATGTACCCGATCGCTTGCCTCCCGCCGATGCGATTCTCAACCCCAAGTTAATCTCCGTAACTTCTCCTTACCGAGGGATTGCTGGGGTAGGGGTAGCCTACATTTTGGCTATTACTCTGGCGCAGAAGCTGGGCAAAAACAAGGGTTTGACGAAGCCCTTGCTAGAATTGCTCACCTTGGGAACTATTGCGGATCTAGCACCCCTGACGGGGGTGAATCGCCGATGGCTTCGGCGGGGACTAACTCTTTTACCAAATTCTGAACTATTGGGGATTCAAGCTCTGGTGCAAGTATCGGGGGTGAAAACTAATCAATCTCTGAAGCCGGAAGATATTGGGTTTCGTTTGGGACCAAGGATCAATGCGATCGGCCGGATTGGCGATCCTCAGATCGTAATTGACCTGTTGACCACGGATGATCCGGGAGTTGCTCTCGAAAAAGCTATGCAGTGCGAAGAAGCAAACCAAAACCGCCAACAGTTCTGCGCCCAGATTGAAACCGAGGCGGTGGAGTGGTGTCAAGAACATAAGGCCAGTATCAAGGGCGATCGCGTGCTAGTTATCATCCGCCCGGGTTGGCATCATGGCGTGATTGGGATTGTAGCTTCCCGGTTGGTGGAGCGGTTTGGAGTGCCAGTATTTATTGGCACTTACGAAGATGATAGTCCAGAGCATTTGCGGGGTTCGGCCCGAGGGATTCCTGAATTTGATGTTTATCAGGCTCTAAAGCATTGCCATAATCTCTTAGGCAAGTACGGCGGACATCCTGCTGCTGGGGGATTCTCGCTCCTAGCGGCTAATCTTGATCTATTCCGAGAAGGACTGATAGAATTTGCCCACCAGTACCTAAAGCCAGAACATCTCCAACCCCTAATTACCGTAGATGTGCAGACGGATTTTGTAGATATCAAGGAACAGCTATTTCAGCAGATAAATCACCTCCATCCCTGTGGTATGGCAAATAACGAGCCGGTATTCTGGACTCCCAATGTGCGAATTTTGGAACAGCAGAAGTTGGGTAAAGATCATCTCAAACTCACCCTTGCTCAAGACGGCAATGAGAAAATATTCAAGGCGATCGCATGGCGCTGGAAAGAATACCTCCCCCTGCCCTACCGGATTGATGTTGCTTATAAGCTACGAGAAAATACTTGGAATGGCAAAACTGCGATCGAGCTAGAGTTAGTCGGAGCAAGATTACCGGGTTTATCTTCTGGGAATCCCCCTGCACCCATAACTTTTCTGCATCAGACCGAAACCTACTCTTGCACCCTCTGGGATAGCTTGAGTGAGCTACAAATTAAAGATGCTCAAGGGAAGGTTTTAATTGTCCAAAAAGGTCAGCGGCAAGGGCTGTGGGGATTGCAACGCAATAACTCCGTCACCGTAGATGTGACTAAAGCTCCTTACTATCATCTAGTCAAAGCAGCCGTCCAAGCACTGGAAACTTAGAGCTACTTACCTAATTGTCTTAATATTTCTTAAAGAATCCGTAGAAACTCAACTTATAATAGTAGTAGAAGAGTCTAATTGACTACTCTTAATTATTCCGTGGGTTAAGCAAGAAATCGCAGGGAACGATCACAGCAAACTTCATGAGCATCACCTCGAATTCTTTGGGCAAATCTAAGAAACCGAAAACCTTAATTGTGGGGGCGATCGCAGTAGGAATCATTCTAGCTACGGGAATCGGCATTACCGTTGTACGGGGTCGTTCTCCCCAGTTTAACCTAGAGAAATACACAGTTACTGCGACTTCCCAAGACCTAGAATCAAATATCACTGCCAGTGGCACGGTGGTACCAATTCAGAGTGTGAATATCACCCCCAAGTCCGCAGGTAGAATCTCCAAACTATTTGTCGAACAAGGGGATAAAGTCACGGCAGGACAAAGGTTAGCCCAAATGGAAACCTCCGATCTCCAAGCAGATTACTTACGCACCCAAGCTAATTTAGTTCAAGTCCAAGCAAAACTAGCGGAAGTGGTGGCAGGAAGTAGATCAGAAGAAATTGCTCAAGCCCAAGCTAGGCTAGATCAAGCACGGGCCAGGCTCGCTGCTGCTGGTAGTGGTCGCCCCGAAGAAATTTCCCAAGCTGGTGCTCAAGTCTTTGCTGCTACTTCTCGCCTTGACTTAAGTACAACTCGGTTACGCCAAAACCAAACTCTGAAGGATCAAGGAGCTATCTCTCAAGATACCCTGAACCAATCCCTTGCGGATAACAGAGATGCCCAAGCAAATTTATTGCAAGCAGAACAAAAGCTCCAACAGGCAAGGAGTGGATTGCGGGTTGAAGACACTGCCCAACTAGCCGCCGCCGTCAGAGAATCGGGGGCAGCAGTGCAGATGATGGAAAATGGGAGTCGCCCGGAACAGATCGCTCAAGCTCAGGCTGCTGTTGGTGTTGCTCAAGCTCAGGTAGCTGCGATCGAAATCCAACTCAAAGATGCCACTATTACTGCTCCCTTTGATGGAATTATCAGCCAGAAATATACCAATGAAGGAGCTTTTGTGACTCCTACAGTTTCGGCAGGAACTACGGCTAGTGCCACCTCTGCTTCTATTTTTGCCCTCACTAGGGGCTTAGAAATTGTTGCCTCAGTTCCAGAAGTAGATATTGGTCGCATCACAAAAGGACAACGGGTAGAAATTATTGCTGATGCTTTTCCGACAGAAGTATTTGTTGGCAAAGTAAATTTGGTGGCTCCAGAAGCAGTGGTGGAGCAAAATGTGACTTCTTTTCGGGTGAGGGTCAGCCTCGAGACAGGTAAAGATAAGCTGCGATCGAACATGAACATTGATAGTCGCTTTTTGGGGGAAAAGGTGAGCAACGCTCTAGTTGTGCCAACAGTAGCGATCGTTACTGAGAAAGGTAAAACAGGAGTTTTAATTCCCGGAGAGAACAATAAACCAATCTTCAAGCCCGTCACGATTGGTCAAACCAGTAAAGATAAAACCCAAGTTCTGGAAGGACTAAGTGCCAACGAACGGGTATTTATCAATCTGCCCCCAGGGGTGAAGCGAGAGGAGCAAAAACCATGATCATTCAAGAACCAGATCAAAAAGAACCAGATCAAAAAGAAGCCACTTCCCAGAAAGTCCCTCATCCTGCCAAAGCCAAGCCCTCTTTAGGTCATCGCCAGACCCTAGACTTGGGGGAGAGCTTGCGTATGGCAACTAAAACCCTGATCGCCAACAAGCTCCGCAGTACCCTGACTATGTTAGGAATTGTGATTGGAAATGCTTCGGTGATTGCGATGGTAGGAATTGGGCAGGGAGCGCAACGGTTGGCAGCCGAGCAGTTTGAATCCTTGGGGCCAAATGTGTTGTTTGTTGCTCCGGGGACTGGAAACCGCAACCGGACTTTTGAAGTACCAAAAACCCTCGTTCTAGCTGATGCGGAAGCGATCGCTACTCAAGTTCCCACGGTGGACAAGGTGGCTGCTCAAATTAATACCAATAAACTCATCACCTATCGCAACCGGAATAAAACCTCGGTGATCGTTGGCACAACTCCTAACTTTCTGCCTGTTCGTAGTTTTGATGTGGAAAGGGGTAGGTTTATTGATGAATTAGATTTGCAGCGGAGTAATCAAGTAGTAGTGCTTGGGCCAGACGTAGCAGATAATCTATTTCAGGGGGGCGATCCGATCGGGCAGCAAATTCGGATTCAAAATCTTTCCTTTCAAGTAATTGGAGTGATGAAAGCTAAGGGTTCTTTTTTGGGCAGTAATCAAGATGATGCGGTGTATATTCCCCTGACTACTGCCGCCAACCGCCTCGTAGGACGAACTTCTCCCTACGGTTTGCAAGTAACCTTTATTTCTATTTCCGCCAAAAATCAGCAGATGATGGAGGCGGCTAAGTTCCAGATCGAGAACCTGCTTCGCCTGCGCCACAAAATTACTGGCGATGATGATTTTGTGGTAAACAGCCAAGAGGATATCCTGACCATTGCTAATACGATTACGGGAGCCTTGACCTTGATGTTGGCGGCGATCGCGGGTATTTCTCTGTTTGTAGGCGGGATTGGGGTGATGAATATTATGTTGGTTTCGGTGACTGAACGCACTCAAGAAATTGGACTACGCAAGGCGATCGGCGCGAGGGAGAAAGATATTTTGCTGCAATTCCTGATCGAAGCAGTGATCCTCTCAGCCGCAGGGGGCGTAGTGGGAACTCTAGTTGGAGTGGGTGGGATTCTTTTAATCAGCACCCTAACTTCATTCCAAGCGGCAGTTTCTCCGGTAGCAATTATTATGGCGGTCAGTGTTTCTGGTGGTATCGGGCTATTTTTCGGGGTAGTTCCGGCTAGAAGGGCGGCAAAGCTCGATCCGATCGATGCTCTCAGAAGTGCTTAATAATTAATCTAGGCTAGGAGCAAAATAATTTTCGCTGGGAAGCAACACAATCTTGCAAATAAAGATTAATTAATTCCTGATTTGAAGTACATCAATAGCTTAATGCTTCGTTCCGCTGCAAAACCTAGTTAGGTAATACAAGACAATTGATGAGAACTCACTTATTTTGCTGCACGAAGCTCTTGAAGTTCCTCTTGAACAACTCGGCGTACTGTTTCTTCATCTAGGGGCTGCTTCGCTTTTTCTAGATACTGCCGCAAAGCTTCATTCATCATAGTTTGATAACCTTTGCCAGCAGATTCACTCCGCTCTCGGAAGGTTTCTAGCACATCGTCATCAATATAGATTGTGATGCGCGTTTTACCCGTTTGGGGAATGACAGCCCCACGTTTGGCTTGACTAAAATCATATTCCGCTTTCATATTGTCTTCTCCCAGAACATGTTACAAAACGGGCTGAAATTAGGTGGGCACGATTCCCGCGATCGGTATAGACCACAATGAGCAAGCGCCAGAGATGATCCATTCCAATCACGACAAATCGTTGTTCTCCTTGAGCCGTTTTATCTTCAGACGAGCAGCGATCACATCCTGCGCATCATCCGGTAGAGTTTTTAGTTGGGCGATCACTCGCTCAAGTAACTCGGTCATTGCTGCTGAACTCCATTAAAGTAGCTTAAATTGCCATAGCTTACTCGACTGCCAAGCGATTTTGTCCAAACTAACGAATTGATCTAATCCTCTTAAAATCCTTGAGCTAACATAATCCGACCACCTGCTCTAGGGATAACCACATACAGGCTCTTGTAATGCTCCTGCAGATCTTCAATAGAAATACCCATTTCTATAGCCACACTTTTTTCTGTTGGAATATGCTCTTCTGTTTGAAGTATACGAATAGCACCAGTAAGTACTAAACATTTGAACTGGTCAACTTTTAGGTCAAAAAGCCTGACACTTTTCTTTTGTTCTCTATGCTGGTTCCAACAATCATGAACCTCCCAAGGACTACCTAGACTGTCAAATAGAACAGAATCGCCATATCCGTTTGTGTGATAGTACACTTCTGCACCGCACCACCTGCATGGAGTCTTACAGGTTAGCGCTTCATCAGTTTGGGGAGTGGAAGATACTCTTGGAGTTGGGATAGAAGCTGAAAAGCTACCACCTCCTCCCCCAGTACACCAACCGCAAATACATGACGAATAATGATTGTGACCAGGCATAGATTGCGCTCTCAAAATATTAAGACAGCAAGACAAGATGCAAAGCGTACATCCAGATTTAGTATTCCCAAACCACCTAACTAGTTATTAGACTGAAACTTTACGTCTAACACGATTATAAGGCAGACGGAAAGTTTCTTCCTAATCAGCTAACTAGCGTGTTAGCCCGACAACTCGATCGCACCCATCCCCCTCTATTCTTTCATACCTTCATACCTAAGCGATCGCACCCCCCTCTAGAAATTGTCCTAGCAGAAAATCTAGTGTTCAAAATCCCACTAAAAAATCCAATTATCCTAGCCCCTAGCAGTAAAGCCTCATCAAAGGCTAAACTAGATTGGGCAGATTTTCTGCACAGGTGTAAGTTGTGGAGGAGCTGAGACTACATGGAACTATACGACGAGTTGTTTTATAAGGCGCTGAAGATTCGGCTTGTAGAACAAAAAATTATTGAACTCTACCCTAGCGATAAAATCCAAAGTCCGGTTCATCTATCGATCGGGCAAGAAGCAGTAGCAGTAGGAATCTGCCAATCTTTAGAAACAAAAGACCTGCTCTTTGGAACTTATCGGAGTCATGCTTTCTATCTTGCTAAGGGCGGAGATATGGGGCAGATGTTTGCCGAACTTTATGGGCGTGTAACAGGCGGCTGTCGCGGAAAGGCGGGTTCCATGCATTTAGCCGCTCCTGAAGTTGGTTTCATGGGATCTTCCGCCGTAGTAGCGAGTACTATTCCCCATGCGATCGGCGCAGCCCTAGCCGCTAGAAAACTTGGCAAGGATCAAGTAATCGTGGCTGTATTTGGTGATGGGGCCACTGAGGAAGGGGTGTATCACGAATCTCTCAACTTTGCTCAACTGCACCAACTCCCCATAATTTTTGTCTGTGAAAATAACGGCTTTGCTGTCCATTCTCGTCTCCATGCTCGCCAGTCTTATAAAATTATCGATCAGGCAAAACTCTACGGTTTACCTGTTACGGAGTGTCAGGAAGGCTTTGATTTGCTGAAGGTTTACCAAACTTTTGCTGATATCCTAGCTAAGTTTCAACACCAACGAACTCCCCAATTTTTGGAAGTGCAAACCTACCGCTACCATGAGCATGTGGGGCCTGGAGAAGATTTTGATGCGGGGTATCGATCGCGCGAAGAACTAGAAAAATGGCGATCGCAAGACCCTTTGATCCTCAATACTTCCTTGGTAGAAAAATTCCAACCAGAAATTATGGCTGAGATTGAAATCGCAGTTGATTTTGCCGAAAACAGCCCCAATCCGGGAGTAGAAGAGCTGTTGGCTCATGTGATTTAATCAGTAAACAGTGAACAGTAAACAGTAAACAGTGAAGAACTCAACTCGATACTGGTAACTGATAACTGATAACTGGTAACTGATAACTGATAACTGGTAACTGAT
>Ga0105048_10009684_pt1 | contig 15291 bp, 10 predicted proteins | sample MAT05_FD_78382 | JGI IMG/M metagenome (GOLD analysis project Ga0105048, IMG submission 78382) | Freshwater microbial communities from Lake Fryxell liftoff mats and glacier meltwater in Antarctica - MAT-05 | ecosystem: Environmental > Aquatic > Freshwater > Ice > Liftoff microbial mat | place... | reverse complement strand
GTACGCCAGCAGTCGCCACGGCAGCGGACCCTTGCTGTAGAGGCGGGCGGGCGGCGACGATTTCAGCTTCTCGAAGTCCGCTTCGTTCCAGTATCGCTTGTTGTTATTCCGCGTCGGCTTCTTGCGGAGCATCTCTTTTCGCTTCTTCATCATCGCCGGATCTTTGGTCGTCTCCGGGATCATGTCGAACTGTTTCTTCCACTTCAGAATCCGCACATCGTCTTCGTGCGGGGCGACGTAGACGTGCCCTTCAGTGTCGAACTGCGGACGCCCTGCCCTGCCGAAAATCTGGTGTGCGCTACTCGGGTCGATGATCTTCTCTTTACCGAATGGCCCCTTCACGAGCGAAGTCAGCACCACCGAACGTGCGGGCAGATTGATCCCCGCGGCGAGCGTTTCGGTACAGAGTGCCACGCTGAGCAACTTCTTTTCGAACAGACTTTCGACGACGCGGCGATACTTCGGTAACAGGCCCGCATGGTGAACGCCGACGCCGCGCCGCAACATTTGTTTCAGCTTCGGCCCGACGCCCTGATGCCATTCGAGCAGATCGACTTCCTTGTTGAGTGCGGTTTTCTGCGTCGAAGTGAGTAAATCGAGGCCCTTGAGTTGCTCGGCAATCGACCAGCATTCATCGCGGTTGAACGCGAACACGAGCGCAGGCGTCTTGCGGGTCGCTTCATCGCCCTTCGCCATATCGACGAGCATGTCGTTCAGATACTGATCGCCCACCCAGTGATACGTGAGCGGGATTTTCCGTTCGCGTCCCTCGGCGAGTTCGAGCTTGCGACCGTGACAGCGATCGAGCCAGTTAAGGAATTCGACCGCGTTGCCGACGGTGGCCGACAGGAGCAACAACCGCACGTGTTTCGGCAACAGCGAGAGCGACAATTCCCAGACTATGCCGCGTTCGGGGTCGGCGAAACTGTGGAATTCATCCATGACGACGGCAGAGACGTTCTCGAACGCGAAGCCTTCGGGGTGCAACAACCGGTTGAGCAAAATTTCGGCCACGACGACGAGAATGCGTGCGCCGGGGTTGACCTTGCGGTTCCCCGTGACGAGGCCGATCTCGTCTTTGTCGAAGCCCCAGTGCTGTGCGGCGGCCTGCATTTCCTGAAACTTCTGTTCGCAAAGTGCAATCAGCGGCGTCGTGTAATAGGCGACGGACTTCGTGTGAAGTGCCTCGTAAAGCGCCGCCATTGCGATCAGCGTCTTGCCCGTTCCGGTGGGGGCACAGACGAGCACGCCCTGGTCGGTAGTGAACCACGCGAGCAGCGCTTCTTCCTGCACCGGGTACGGCGGGTACGGCAACTGGTCCAGATATTGCGTGGCGAGGTCTTCGCGGGTCGGTATGCTCATGTCGGAATCTTATCGAGAGGCGCATCGAATCGCGGACTTTCCGGGTCGTCGGGGTCGAGGGAGACACTCGAAACCGAACTGCGGCCCATGACGAGCGCGAAGACGGAAGGGACGACAAACAGCGTAGCGATGGTCGACGCGATCAGCCCGCCGACGACGGCCCGACCGAGTGGGGCTGCCTGCCCGCCGTTCTCGCTGAGGCCGAGCGCCATCGGGATCATCCCGGCAATCATCGCGCAACTCGTCATGACAATCGGGCGTAACCGCGACGCCCCGCCTTCGACCGCGGCGGCTTTTCCCTCCTTCAAACTCAGGCGAAGTCGTTCGGCAAACGTCACCAGCAAGATCGCATTCGCGACCGACACGCCGAGCGCCATGATCGCCCCCATGAACGATTGCAGGTTGAGCGTCGTGTTCGTGAGTACCAGAATCGCAATCGAACCGAGTAGCGTGGCCGGGAGTGCGGAGAGTGTAATCAGCGTGAGACGGATCGACTGATAGTAGGCTGTCAGCAGTAGCAGAATCGCGAGCACGGCCGCACCGAGCCCCTTGAGTAAATTTGTCTGAATCTGTTCGAGTGCAATCAGCTGTCCGCGCAAGTCGACTCGCACACCTGTCGGTGGATCGCCGACCGACGCAAGCGCTTCATTGACAGCGCGTGAGACTTTGCCGATGTCGTGCGTGCCGACGTTCGCGGTGATGCCGATGAGCCGCCGCATGTTGTAGCGGTCGATGCGGCCGGGCGTCGTGGTTTCGCGAATCTCGCGCACGACATCGCGCAACAACACCGAACCCGCCACCGCGCCGCCGTTCATCGCGACACCTTGCGAGTAGCCGTTACCGCCCGATTCCGAATGCCACGAGCTTCGCACGGGGACGTTGCCGAGTTCGGCAATCGAGTTCATCTGCGGTGGCGGAATCTGCACTTGCACGATGTACGCCTGCCCGTTGGCTGGGTCGCGCCAATAAATCGGCGACATATACCGGCTCGACGCGGTCGCCGGTATCAACGCCCCGCCAATCACCTTCGCGGTAATGCCCATCGTCGCGGCTTTCTCGCGGTCGATCTGTATGTCGATCGTCGGGTAATCTTGCGTCTGGTTGTACTGCAAGTCGCGCAGTTCCGGAATCGATTTGAGCTTCTCGTAAACCAGTTTCGCGTGCGCCAACGTGTCGACCATTTTGTTCCCGCTGACTTGCACTTCGACGACGGTGGGCGAACCGAAACTCATCACCTCGCTGACGAGGTCGCCCGGCTCGAACGACAATCGCAACGTGCCCGCTCGCTTCGCGATTTGTTCGGAGGGCACGCCTTCATCTTGCCACGTTTTGGTGAGCCACGCCTTCAACCGGTCGGGTAATCGTTCGCGGAGCTTCGTCTGAAATTCCTCAATGCGGATGCCCGAACCCTCGCGAAGCGACACCTTCAGGAGCATTTCCTCCGGCCCGCTCGTCCATTGATGGACAGCCTGGATCGGGTAGTTCGTCGGGAACATGCCGACGTAGCCAACGGTCATTTTCACGTTGCCCGCACCGGCTTCGTCTTCGATGGCGGCAATCGCTTCCCGGGCGAGTTCTTCGGTGCGTTCGATCCGCGTGCCGGTCGGTGCCATCATCCGCAACTGGAACTGCCCCGCATCCGACGGTGGGAAAATCGCGGTGCCGAGTTGCGTGTAAAGCAGCGTCGCCGCGAACGACACGCCGACCAAGTAAGCGAGCACCAGTGGCCATCGCAGCGCGACTAATCTCGACAGTGTTCCCGCATACATTCGCGCGAATGCTGTCGGCGCGCGTGCGACTTCGTGGTGTTCGCCTTTCAGTAACCAGACGCTGAGAACGGGAACGAATGTGCTGGAAAGAAAGTACGATGCGACCATCGCGAGGCCGACCGACATCGAGAGCGGTACAAACAGTTCGCGGGCCGCGCCTTCCATGAAGAACGACGGTACGAACACCGCGAGGATGCACAACATCGCCAGCAGTCGCGGCACCGCGGTTTCCTGGTTACCGCGCCGGACCGCACGTGCGATGCTCGGCGTGTGCAACATTTGCGAATGGATATTCTCGACTTCCACCGTCGCTTCATCGACGAGAATCCCCACGGCGAGCGCCAGCCCGCCGAGAGTCATCAGGTTGATCGTCTGCCCGCCGAGCCAGAGGCCGAGAACGGCAGCGAGCAATGCGAATGGAATGTTTAGCACAACGACGATGACCGAACGCCAGTCGCGCAAAAAGATGAGCACCGTCAACCCGGTGAGTACCGCGCCGATCAACCCTTCGATGCCAACGCCGCGCATGGCATTGACGACGATTGGCGATTGATCGAATGCGAAATCGATGTCGATACCCGGCGCGTTCTTTCGCATGTTGGGTAACGCCGCCTTCAGCAAATTGACGACGTCAATCGTCGAGGCATTGGATCGCTTGGTGACGAGCATGTACACGGATCGCCGCCCGTTGACGAGCACGTAGCCGGTGGTAATGTCCGAACCATCGGTGATGTCGGCCACATCTTTCAGGAACACCGGATTCGGGCCGAGCTTCACGGGAATTTTGCCGAGTTCAACCTGTGGATTTGCACCGACCATGACGTTCGAGTTAACGAGAAAGTTGCGGTCGTCGATCCGAATGTTCCCAGTCGGCGACACGGCATTCCCCGCCCCGACGGCCTCGGTAATCAGTTCGAGCGTGACGCCTTGTTTGAGGACATCTTCGGCTCGCACGCTGACGACGATCGCACGTTGATTGCCGCCGAACGCGGGCGGCGTCGAGATGCCGTCGATGCTCGCGAACATCGGCCGCACTTTCAGCGTGGCGATATCCTGTATGTCCTTGATCGCGAGTTTATCGCTCGAAAGCACGAGGTAGCCGATCGAGGCGCTGCCGACATCGTGCCGCGTGACGAACGGCGGAACCGTACCCGGCGGCATCATGAATCGCGAGCGATTGACCGAGGCAACGACCTCAGCCATCGCCTGCGCCATGTCGGTGCCGGGGTGGAACACGACTTTGATCAGCGTCATGCTCTGGATGTTTTTCGATTCGACGTGCTCGATACCCGACACGTATAGCAGGTGAAATTCGTAATAATTCGTCAGCAATCCTTCCATCTGCTGCGGACTCATCCCGCCGTATGGCTGACAGATGTAAATCACCGGTTGATTCAGATTCGGAAAGATGTCCACCTTCGCGCGCGACATCGCGAGGAAGCTGCCGACGACGACAGCGAGGACGCCAACCATGACGGTGTACGGGTGACGCAAAGCGAAGATGATGGGGTTCATACGAATAATATAAGCGACGCACGGCGAACGAACCAGAATCGACCTTGCCCGATACGCTCTTGATACTTGTCCGCGAACGCCCACAATGCACTTATGATCTCGCTCACGACGGATGCCATCGACTATACGGCAATTACGGAATCGGTGCGCGACCCGCATTGCGGGGCGGTGACACTGTTCCTCGGCACCGTTCGCGATCTCACTGGCGATGTCGTCACGACGCACCTCGATTACGAAGCGTATGCGCCGATGGCGGAGAAACAGCTCGCCGGGGTCGAGGCCGAAGTGCGGCAACGATGGCCCGTAGGCGGCGTGGCAATCGTTCACCGTTTGGGTCGCCTGCACGTGAACGATATCAGCGTGGCCATCGCGGTCAGTTGTCCGCACCGCGATCAGTCGTTCGCCGCATGCCGCTATGCCATCGACCGAGTCAAGGCGATCGTGCCGATATGGAAAAAGGATAACGCGCCGGACGGAATCAGCGACTGGATTCACCCTACCGTAACCCCCGCGAGATAACTGCAATGTCTGCGACGCCATCGAATTTGCCGAAGGTCTACCTCGCCCGCCACGGCGAAACCGAGTGGACGAAAACCGGCCAGCACACGGGCCGAACGGACATCCCGCTGACAGCCGATGGCGAAGACGATGCGAAGCTGATCGGGCGTCGATTGTCGCACCTGAGTTTCACGAATGTCATCACCAGTCCGCTCCAACGCGCGAAGCGAACGAGCGAACTGGCGGGCTTCACGGCGACGATCGACGATGACCTCATGGAATGGGATTACGGCGACTACGAAGGAAAAAAGACCGTCGACATTCGCAAACTCCACCCGGGCTGGCAGTTGCTCGCCGACGGCGCACCGAACGGCGAAACGAGCGCACAAGTCGCCGCGCGTGCGGATCGCGTGGTCGCACGCCTAAAAGCGATGACCGGCAATGTGCTGGTGTTCGCGCACGGGCATTACCTGCGGGTGCTCGCGTCGCGCTGGGTCGGCGCGGACGTCGCGTTTGCCGCGCACTTGTTGCTCGGCACCTCGTCGATCAGCGTGCTGTCGTTCGACCACGGGAAACTCGAAGAACCGGCTATCATGCTCTGGAACGACGATCGCCACCTGAGCGGGGAAGGCTGCCTGTTGCCCTTGCCCGCCAGCGTAAAGTAACTGCTCATGACCGATAACCTCGTCGACCGGTTCGGCCGGATCCACAATAACCTTCGCATCAGCGTGACGGACCGCTGCAATCTGCGCTGCACCTACTGTATGCCTGAAGATGTGACGTTCGTCGATCGCGGCGAACTGCTGACCTTCGAGGAAATTGCCCAATTCGTGCGCGTGGCGGCACCGCTCGGCGTGAACAAAATCCGCCTCACCGGCGGCGAACCGCTGATGCGGAAGGGTCTCGATAACCTCGTGCGAATGTTGACGCCGATACCTGGCATCACCGACATTGGGCTGACAACTAACGGCTTGCTGCTCGCCGATCAGGCGGAATTGCTTTTCGCGGCGGGTTTGCGGCGATTGAACGTTTCGCTCGATACTCTCGACCCGCTTCGCTTCCGCGAACTGACCCGTCGCGATGGCGTCGAGAAGGTGATTGCCGGGCTACTCGCCGCAAAGGCGGTGGGTTTCGGCCCGATCAAAGTGAACGCGGTCGCGATCCGTGGGTTCATCGAGCACGATGCCGTCCCGCTCGCCCGGTTCTGCCGCGAACATGGCTTCGAGTTGCGATTCATCGAATATATGCCGATCGGTGCCGAGTCGTGGGAACGCGAAAAGGTCGTTTACGCACACGAGTTACTGGAATGGCTGGAGCGCGATGTCGCCCCGCTGGCACCGTCACCCGATTACGACCCGCGTGCCCCGGCAATGGACTTCGACTACGCCGACGGCAAGGGCCGCGTCGGTATCATTGCGTCGCTGTCGCGGCCGTTCTGCCGAAGCTGCAACCGCATCCGCATTACCGCCGACGGCAAACTGCGAAACTGCTTGTTTGCGCTGAACGAAACCGATGTGAAACCCATGCTGCGCCGTCCGATCCCCGACACCGATGCACTGCGGACCGCTCTCATCGACAGCGTCGCCGAGAAGTGGGAAGGCCACGAAATTAACACGGCGAAGTTCGTGAAACCACTACGAACAATGCACACCATCGGTGGGTGATCCGTTCCGATTCCTGGAGATCGTATGTTCCGCATCGCATCGCTGATACTCGTCGCGTTGGCTCTGCCACTGTCGGCGGCGGACTATCCTGCGGTTCTGCTGAAGGTCGACGGCGCGGAACTCACGGTTTACCCACCCGATGCGAAAACGGGCTATTATCGTGGCTCGCGATTCGATTGGGCGGGTGTGATTGCGAACCTGAAGATCGGCGAAAACACGCTGTTCGGCCCGTGGAAAAATGGTCATAACCCCGAGAATAACGACGACATTACGGGGCCATGCGAAGAGTTCGGCATGGAGGCCCCGCTCGGCTACGTCGAGGCCGCAGTTGGCGAGACGTTCCTCAAAATTGGCATCGGAGAATTGGAGAAACCGAAAGAAGAGAAGTATCGGTTCTTCCACAATTACAAGATCGCAAACACCGGAACGTGGCGAGTCTCGAAGGTGACGGGGCTGCCCGGCGAATCGGCGAGTATCGAGTTTCGGCACACGATCCGTACGAAGTCCGGCTACGCCTACCACTACAAGAAAACCTTGAGCATCGCGAGTGCATCCGAGGGCAAACACCTATTCCTCGACCTGCGCCACGAGTTGATCAATACCGGCGAAAAGACGATCGAGACCGACTATTACAATCACAATTTTTTCAACGTGAACGCCGAGCCGATCGGCCCGCGTTACCGCATTGAGTTCCCGAAAGTGATCGCGGCTACGGCAGAATCGAAGTTCGTTGCGCCGGCGGTTTTGAAAGAGGCAACGTTCACTTTTGCTGCGGCACTTCCTGCAAAAGAATCGGCGTTCGGTTGGCTGACCGCACCCGACGGCAAGCCGATGGGCTACGACTTCGAGATGATCTTCGCAGGCAAGGAAAAGGGCCAAGGCGTGCGAATGCGGGTCAACGGACAAGGGCAAACGGTGAGCAAGTTCCAACTGTGGTCGATTCCATCGTGCCTTTGCCCCGAGCCATTTGTGAACCTCAAAGTCGAACCGGGCGATTCGACATCGTGGATGACGACGTACCATTTCCGCGCGAGCGAATGAGACTATGCCTTCAAGCGATTCGCGAAACTCTTGCGAGTTTTGACGATCTTCGGCGCGATCACGGCCATGCAATACGGTTGCCGTGGGTTCGAGCGAAAGTATCCCTGATGGTAATCGTCGGCGACGAAAAACTGCGTCAGCGGCGCGATCTCAGTCACGATCGGATCGGCCCAGGCTTTCTCGGCCGTTAACTCGGCAATCGCCGTCTCCGCAATCGCTTTCTGTTCTGCATTGTGGTAAAAAATGGCAGAGCGATACTGCGTCCCGGCATCAGCCCCTTGGCGATTCAATGTAGTGGGGTCGTGGATCGCGAAGAACACTTCGAGTAGCTCGCGGAAGGAAATCTTTGCGGGGTCGAACGTCACTTGCACGACTTCGGCATGGCCAGTCCGGCCCGAACAAACCGATTCGTACGTCGGCTTTTTGTCGCCACCCCCCGTGAATCCGGACGCAACATTCTCGACTCCCTCCAGTTGCTCGAAGCACGCCTCCAAGCACCAGTAACACCCGCCGCCCACTGTGGCCATTTCCGTCGTAGCGGACATGTTTGAACCCTCTTTAGGAAAGTATGTACGCTTATATTATAGCCACGCCATTCTGCTTGGTGATTTGAAGTCTTCCACTTTGGGCCGCACGACGTTCCAGATCGCCGCGATGTGGCGTTCCAGCGGTTCGGTTTCAGGAAGGCCATCACCGTAAATGCGCAGCGTCGCACTGAAGACGCAAAAACGAGTTGTAAGTGTCAGCCGTGTTAAATAGCCTGTTTGAACTGCTAACGCTCGTTCGCCTCGATCAGGAATACTTCGCCGCGAGGCTTTCATTCACGGTCAGGCCGAAGCCGGGTTCTTCGCTTACGACTAACTGGCCGTCCACGAATTGGGGGCCGCCGTGAAAAAGCTCAGCAAACCAATCGACGTATTCAGCGACGCGACCGAATACCGAACCCGCTGCAAGGTGCGTGCCGTACTCGGGCAGTCGCACAGGGCAGATGGAGATGTGTTTGAGTTCCGCAACCGCTGCGACTTTCCGCGCCGGGGTCAGCCCGCCGAGTCGCAGGGGATCGATTCGCACTGCTGACACGCCACCGGCGGCCAATAACCGCAGGTAATCGTCGGGGCGGTCGTACAACCCGCCGACGGAGACGCCGACTTCGAGGCGATTGATGAGCCGGGCCAAACCATCGGCATCGTCGGGTCGCACGGGGTCCGAAAAGCCATCGACGGCGAACTCTTCCTCGCACATGCGGCCCATCCAGAGTGCCGTCGAAAAGTCGTAGCGGCCGCAGCCGGAAATCTCAAACCACGCGCCTTCGGGAACCGCTTGCCGGAGTTGCCGGATGCGGTCGGCATCAATGTCCGGGTCTTGCGTGCCGATCTCGACGATGATCCCGGCCACGCCGCGATCGAGCAGTTTCTTCGTTTCCTTCGTCGCCTGTTTCGCACCGAGTGCGGGCGTGGCGGTATCCGATGCAATTGCCTTCAATTTGGTACGGTAACCGCCGAGCAACTGGTACACCGGCATACCCGCCGCTTTGCCTTTCCAGTCCCATAGTGCAAAGTCGATCGCGGCATACGAACGCGCCGCCAGCCCCGCGAAACCGACGTCTTCGAGTTCGGCGGTGGCCCGCAGAAACAGGCGTTCGTTGAGTGCAGGGTTCTCGCCGATGAACATCGGGGCCAACACGCGGTCGATGAGCGAGCGCATCGCCGCGCCACCGCCACCGAGCGTGTACGTGAAACCGAGGCCGATGTGCTTGTCCGAGGTGTGAACGCGAACGAGGACGACCTCCGCCACCGTGGCCGCCCGCGGATCTTGCGAGGCGGGCAACGCCACCGCCCGTGGCAACGGCACCCGCAATAGCTCGGTTTCCAACTTCGTTATTGTCATGAAAGCAATTTACAGAATTTCTACCGCAGAGTGCCGTGGAGAAATGCAAACACGCGAGCGAGGAAGAGATTCCTCGCTCGCACTCGATGAACAGATCATCCTTCGGGGTACAGCGCGGTGCTCAGGTAGCGTTCGCCGAGGTCGGGGAGTACGACGACGATGGTCTTGCCGGCGTTCTCGGGGCGGTGTGCGAGTTTGATGGCAGCGGAGGCGGCGGCCCCGCAACTGATCCCGCAGAGCATCCCCTCTTCTTTGGCTAACCGGCGGGCCATCTCGAACGATTCATCGTCGGTGACCAGCATGATTTCGTCGATGAACGTGCGGTTCTTTTCCTTTGACCGCAGCAGTGCATCCTTGATAATGCCGGGAATGAACCCCGCGCCGATACCCTGAATCTTGTGCCGGGCGGGCACGACCTGATCGGCGGGTACGCCGTTGAGGATGTGCTGCGTCAGTACGTTGCTCGCGGTCGGCTCGACGGCGACCAGCTTGACGGCGGGATTGCGATCCTTGAAGACTTCGCCGCAACCCGTGATCGTGCCGCCCGTACCGACGCCGGAGACGAAAATATCGAAGACGCCGCCGGTGCAACGCCAGATTTCCTCGGCAGTCGTCGACCGGTGAATGTCGGGGTTCGACGGGTTTTTGAACTGCTGCGGCATGTACGCTTTCGGTTCGCCACCGAGTTCCTCGACGAGTTGCTCGGCACGCGACACCGCCCCGTTCATGCCCTTTTCGGCAGGCGTTAAGTGCAACTCCGCGCCGAACGCTTTCAGGAGCCGACGCCGTTCGAGCGACATGCTTTCGGGCATCGTAATCACGAGCCGGTAGCCTTTCGCGGCACACGCGAACGCCAGCCCGATACCAGTGTTGCCGCTCGTCGATTCGACGATCACGGTGTTCTTCTGAATCTTTCCCGATGCCTCGGCATCTTCGATCATCGCGACGCCGATGCGGTCTTTTACGGACCATAGTGGGTTGAAGTTTTCGAGTTTGGCAACCACATGCGCCTTCGCGCCATCGGTCACGCGCCGCAGTCGGATGAGCGGGGTGCCGCCGATGGTATCGGTAATCGTGTCGTAGATTTTCGGTCGAATATCAGCAGTCGAGTGCATCGGGGAAAGTCCATTCGCGGCAGGGGGGTCTCAAAGTGTCTATTGTATTATATAGTCCAGCGTAAAACGCATCAAGCGACGGCCAAGAGCAACTGCGGTACTACTCGCTCAACGAGTTGCCCTTGACTTGCGCTGCGGGCTGGCACAAAAGTTCTATTCTCGACCACGAGCAGGCAGCTTAGTGTACACTCGGGGGCACCAGACGCCGCCACAGTCACTTCAACGGGCGGTAAGAGGTAACCGCGAACGCTCTCCTTTTTACGAGGATCACTTTGATGTTTCGTTTTCTCTATGTTAGCGCGATGCTATCGCTGATGGCAACCATCGCGGCGGCGGCACCGAAGAACATTGTTTTCCTCGTGGCGGACGACCTCGGCAGGCAAGTCGGTTGCTACGGCGATGCCGTAGCGAAGACGCCGAACATCGATGCGCTGGCGGCCAGTGGCACGCGATTCGTCAATGCGTTTGCGAGTGTGTCTTCGTGTAGCCCGAGCCGCGCAACAATGCTGACGGGTGTGCCGACTCACACGAACGGACAGTATGGCCTCGCACATGGCACGCACAACTCGCACAGTTTCCGGAACGTGAAGGGGCTGCCCGCGTTACTGGCATCGGCGGGGTATCGTTCCGGTGTGGTGGCCAAGTTGCACGTGCAACCGAAGGAGGTGTACCCCTTCGATGCCGAAATCGCCGACGCGGGGAGGAACCCCGTCAGTGTGGCGGAAAAGGCGCGAAAGTTCATTCAAGATGCTGTAGACAAGCCATTCTTTTTGCACATCGGCTACACCGATCCGCACCGCACCGCCAAAGGTTTCGGTAACGATAACAAGTACCCCGCAACCGTGCCGAACGCGAAATTTGACCCGGCAAAACTACCCGTGCCGTACCACTTACCCGACGTGCCGGAGGTTCGCGAAGAGTTGGCCGAATACTATCAGTCGGTCGCACGAATGGACCACGGCATCGGCTTGATGATGAAAGTGCTCGAAGAAACGAAGACGCTCGAAGATACGCTGATCGTGTTCCTGAGCGATAACGGCATCCCATTTCCCGGTGCGAAAACGACGCTTTACGATGCGGGCATTCACCTGCCGCTAATCATCAAAAAGCCCGGCCAAAAAGCGGGTGTGGTGTCCGACGCGATGGTGAGCTTCACCGACCTCGTACCGACGGCACTCGATTGGGCGGGCATCGCGAAATCAACCATATTACCCGGACGGTCGTTGTTGCCGATCCTCGAACAACCTAAGCCGGAAGGCTGGGATGAGGTGTATGCATCGCATCAGTTTCACGAAATCACGATGTATTACCCGATGCGAGCCGTGCGTACGCGCACGCACAAGTTGATTCTCAATCTTGCGCACGAACTCGAATATCCGTCGGCATCGGACTTGTGGGAATCGCCGACGTGGCAAGGCGTACTCAAGCGAAACGACGCGATGATGGGCCAACGCCCGACGAAGGATTTCCTGCACCGTCCCAAGGTGGAACTCTACGACATCGTCGCCGACAGGAACGAGTTAAAGAACCGTGCCGACGAGCCAGGAATGAAGGCCGTTCGCGACGAGTTGCTGAAGAAGCTGACAGCATGGCGTTCGAAAACGAACGACCCCTGGCTACCAGAAAAGAAATTCCCGCATTCGTGGAAAGTGTCAACTTCAGCCGGCACAAGAATTTGCAATCGCACTTAATTATCGTCGCACGTTGAGCTTCGGCAGCGCCGCTTCGAGGGCACTGATGCCCTTGTCGGTGGCACCAGTGCGCGTGAGTTTCAACACCTTTAGCGTGGTGACCTCTTTCAGGGAAATCACGCCCGCATCGGTGATCTTCGTCCCGGCGAGGTTGAGTTCCTCAAGCTTGGCCAACGCTTTCAATAGCGATAGGCCGCGATCGGTGATCTTCGTTTCGTAGAGGTCGAGCGATTTCAAATCGTCCAACTCTTTGAGAGCTGCGAGGCCGACGTCGGTGATCTTCGATTCGCCGAGATACAAGGTTTCGAGCGAACGCATGTGGCCGATCTCCGCCACGGCTTTGTCATTCGTATTGGACTTGCCGAGCAGCAGTTTTTGCAGTTGCGGCAGTTCGCGTAGGTCGTGAAAACCTTTCTCGGTACACTTCGTCGAATCGGCGATATCGATCGCGCCGATCTGCGGATATTTGCACAACTTCGCCAGTCCGGCATCGTTCAGCGTCTCGAATTTCGCGGCCACCCGCGCATCGGCATGAAGCGACTTGTCGAGCGTTGCCGTGCCTTTGAGGTTCTCGATAGCGGCGATGGCAAGGCGTTCGTGGGCAGCATCGGCACTGGACATGGCATTCTCGCGATAGTGTGTGTCAATCAATAAACCCCGGCGATGTCGCCGGGGTTCGGGGGGTTCTTTTGTAGCTGGCCCTGTGAGGCCGGTCTTCCCGAACCGGGGTCACAGACCCCAGCTACAAAACCGGGGTTTTCTTGGGCGATTACTTCTTCGTCTGATCCTTCGGAATGTCCGCGAGTTCGACCGACACCGCCGCATAATGGCTGAACTCCATGCTGAAGCTCGCTTGGCCCTTCGTGGCACTGCGCAAGTCGCTCGTGTAACCGAACAGGTTCGCGAGCGGGATCTTCGCCATCACCTGCGCGACGCCGTTGTCTTCGCTAGTTTCTTCGATCACGCCACGCTTGCTGCTGATGTTACCGGCAATCTGGCCCTGGTAGTCCTTCGGCGACACGACCACGACCTTCATGATCGGCTCCAGCAACTGTATGCCCGCCTTAGTCTCGGCTTCGCGGAACGCTTCGAGAGCACACAAGTAGAACGCATCTTGCGACGAGTCGACGTCGTGCATCTTGCCGAAGTGGAGTTCGAACTCCAGATCGACGAACGGGAACGGATACTTGTACCCCTTCTTCGCCGCTTCGCGGAGGCCTTCCTCGACGCTCGGGATGTACTGCTTGTCGATCGCCCCTTGCGTGATGCTGTTCACGAAGTAGACGTTGTTCGGGTCGGGCTTGATCTTCGGGTCGTTGAGTTCCTCGATCTCCTTGATCTTTTCTTCGACTTCTTCGGGCTTCAACGGCGCGAACTTCACCGCGATCACGGCGAACTTGCCGCGGCCACCCGTCTGTTTCTGGAACTTGTATTCGAAGTCCACAGTCCGCGCGAAGCACTGGCGGTACGCCACCCGCGGCTTACCGAGCTTGACCGAATCGATGTCGTCTTGGCGGATGCCGACGGCACGTTTCAGCTTCTCGATCGAAATTTCCAAGTGAAGCTCTCCCATCCCGCTGAGGATGGTTTCCTTGGTTTCGTCGTCGGTGTGCGTCTTCAACGTCGGGTCGTCGCGAACGAGGCGGTTGAGTGCCTCGCCGACCTTGCCCGCGTCGAGCAACTTGGAGAACGTCAGTGCCTGCGCGATCACCGGCTTCGGGAACTGGATCGCTTCGAGCGCGACGGGACTATCCGGGTCGCTGAGCGTGTTCCCGGTGAACGTATCCGCCAAGCCCATCGCCGCGACGATGTCGCCGGGGCCTGCTTTTTCGAGCGAAATTCGCTTGTCGCCCATCATGCGGTAGAAGCGTGCAATCCGTTCCTTCTTGCCTGTGGTGGTGTTCAGGTAGTTTTCGCCCGGTCGCAGTTCGCCGGAGTACACGCGAATGTACACGAGGTCGCCGTTCGTTTCGGCAACGGTCTTGAACGCCAGTGCCGACATCGGCTGACTCGGATCCGGCGTACGAATGACGACTTCCTTCGTCTTCGGGTGCGTCGCCACGATCGGCGGGCGTTGCGTCGGGTTTGGCAGGCAGTCGACCACGAGGTCCAACAGGTGCTGCACCCCGTGGAACATCTTCGAACTGCCGCAATGCACCGGCGTGAACAAGTTATCGAGCGTCCCCTTTCGGAGCGCCTTGCGGATCTGCGTTTCGCTGATCTCTTTGCCTTCGAGCACCGCTTCGGTAATTTCGTCCGATGCCACCGAGATCGCGTCGAGCATCTGTTCGCGTCGCAGCGTCGCTTCGTCGATGTACTTCTCCGGAACCGGCACCGTGTAGAACTTGCGGTTGGTCTTATCGGTGAGGTCGCGCGTGATCAGTTCCATCTTGATGAGGTCGATGATGCCTTCGAGCGCTTCATCTTGACCCGCCGGGATGGTGACGACGACGGGGTTTGCACGAAGTTTCGTTTTCATCTGCTCGACGCAGGCCCAGAAGTTCGCGCCCATTCGGTCGAGCTTGTTGACGTACGCCAGCCGTGGCACCTTATACTTAGTGGCCTGTCGCCAAACGGTCTCGGACTGCACTTCGACGCCACCCTTGGCGCAGAACACGCCGATTGCGCCGTCGAGCACGCGCAGCGATCGTTCGACTTCGGCGGTGAAGTCGACGTGGCCGGGGGTATCGATGATGTTGATGTAGATGGGGTTGCCATCGCGGTCGGCCCAGTCGATCGACACGGCGGC
>Ga0105048_10009683_pt1 | contig 15291 bp, 7 predicted proteins | sample MAT05_FD_78382 | JGI IMG/M metagenome (GOLD analysis project Ga0105048, IMG submission 78382) | Freshwater microbial communities from Lake Fryxell liftoff mats and glacier meltwater in Antarctica - MAT-05 | ecosystem: Environmental > Aquatic > Freshwater > Ice > Liftoff microbial mat | place... | reverse complement strand
TACCCCTACCCATGTGCAGCCCGTCCGATGGGCGACCCCATTGATGAAAAGCAGCGAGATCCGTGAAAGCCGCAAAGCCGCCATCCTCGGCACGCTCGCCGGCTGGATGATGAAACTCTGGTCCTTCACCCTCCGCGTGGAAATCGAAGACCGCTGCGGCATCACCCGCCCGGATGCCAATCTCAAGCCCGTCGTTTACGCGCTTTGGCACAGCCGCATTTTCACCATCCCACCCATCTGGGCCCTCGCTTCCGGCAAGCACCGCAAAGCCGTGGTCCTCACCAGCGCCAGCCACGATGGAGCCATGCTTGCCCGCGCCATGGGGGTCTTCGGCATCGGTGCCGTCCGCGGTTCTTCATCCCGCCGCGCCGTCGCCGCCTTGATCGGGATGAAGCGCGCATTGATCGAAGGCCTCGACGTTTGCATCACCCCGGATGGTCCGCGAGGCCCGCGCTATGCCTTCCACCCCGGCGTGATTAAGCTCGCAGAAACCGCCCAGGCGCCCATCCTGCCCATCCACGTCCGCTACTCTTCGGCCTGGCGTCTGAAAACGTGGGACCGCCTCGCCATTCCCAAGCCATTCAGCCGCGTAACCGTGATTTTTGATACCCTCCACCACGTCCCCGCCAAGCTGGACGAACCCGCCTTCCAAGCCAATCTCCTCGCCATCCAAACCATCCTCATCAAAGGCACCGATGATGCCTGAAAATTTACCATGAATGCTCCAATAATCCTCGATGGAAAATCCGTTGCCGCCGCCGTGCTCGAAGAATGCCGTGCCGAAACCGCCGCGCTGTTAGCCAAAGGCATTCGCCCCGGTCTCGCCGTCGTCCTCGTCGGCAGCGATCCCGCTTCGCAAGTCTATGTCGGCTCCAAGACCCGCACCTGCGAAGACCTCGGATTCCACTCTTTAAAAATCGAATTGCCCGAGGAAACCACCCAGGCGGAACTTCTCAAGGTCGTCCAGGATCTCAATGCGGATCCCGCCGTCCATGGCATCCTCGTGCAATCGCCGCCGCCCAGGCACATTGATGAGGAAGCCATCATCCGCGCGCTCGATCCGCGCAAAGACGTCGATGGCTTTCACCCGGAAAACGTCGCCAAGCTTGTGCTCGAAGACCCATCCGGCTTCATCCCATGCACCCCCGCAGGCTGCATGAAGCTGCTCGAGGTTTCCGGCATCCAGACCGCAGGTGCCGAAGCCGTCGTCATCGGCCGCAGCATGATCGTCGGCAAGCCGATGGCGCTTCTCTTGGTTTCTAAAAAGTCCAACGCCACCGTCACCCTCGCCCACTCGCGTTCCAAGGATCTCCCCGCCATTTGCCGCCGGGCAGACATCCTCATCGCCGCCGTCGGCCGCCCGGAAATGGTCAAAGCGGATTGGGTGAAACCCGGCGCCGTCGTCATCGATGTGGGCATCAACCGCATCCCGGATGCCACCAAAAAATCCGGTCACCGCCTCACCGGCGATGTCGCCTATCAGGAAGTTGCCCCACTCTGCTACGCCATCACCCCCGTCCCTGGCGGCGTCGGCCCCATGACCATCGCCATGCTCATGAAAAACACCCTGCAAGCGGCAAGGCAGATCGGTTGTTAAGAAACAAAAACTCATGACCATCACCACGCCAGAACAGTTTAAAAAATACCTATCGGCTCCCGAGGGAACCCGGCTGGAGTTCAAGGCTGCGCGGCATAGTTATGAATTCGACAAACTGGTAAACTCTGATCCAAGATCAATCTCCGCAACTACCGCCAGAGCTACCAGCAGGACTTCTTCCGTTACGACCTTCCCACCTTTGACGAAGCTTCCGTCAGCGAGGCCGTGCTTAATGCCATCTGTCATGATCGAGCAGGCCGTTGCTCCTGGTCCCGGAGTGCCAGGTATCATCACGGCGGAGATACTCGCTGCGCCAACTGGGGCGTAATTTCTCGCATCCGCCGTCACGAGGGTTTGGAATTTAATTTCGTTCCAATGGCGCGGTTGCCCGACTAGGCTCCGGCCATGCCCTTCAGTAAGTTTGGACTGGAAGCCGGGATTCTCCGCGCGATTCAAAAAGCAGGATATGAGCGCCCCACCCCGGTGCAGGTGGCGGCGATTCCCAAGGTGATGCAAGGGCATGATTTGATTGCGATCGCACAAACGGGCACCGGCAAGACGGCCGCTTTTGTGTTACCCATCCTCCACCGTCTTTCCGCCGCCAATGCCCACGGCCAGCCGCGTGGTGCGCGGACGCTCATCCTCGCCCCTACCCGCGAGCTGGCCGTCCAGATCATGGAAAACATCCGCAGCTACGGCCAGTATCTATCGATCCGCGTGGCTGCCATCTACGGCGGAGTGGAAGAGGAGGCGCAGATCAAATCCATTCGCAAGGGCGTGCATTGCATCGTCGCCACCCCAGGGAGGTTGTTGGATTTACTGGGCAGGCAGAAGGTGGATTTCTCACAGCTCGAAGTGCTCGTGCTTGATGAGGCGGACCGGATGCTGCACATGGGTTTTCTGCCGGATATTGAAACCATCGTCGGCAGCCTGCCCAAGCGGCGGCAGACCTTGATGTTTTCCGCCACCCTCTCCAAAGCGGTGGAATCTCTGGCACGGCGCTTCCAATACCAGCCGAAAATGGTGCAGATCGGAAAGCGCTCGAACCCTGCGGACACCGTGGCACAATCGGTTTACGAAGTGGCCGCGCATCTGAAAACGCCGATGTTGTTAGATTTATTGCGCTCGGCCAAACTCCAGCGTGTGCTCGTGTTTGTGCGGATGAAGGATGGAGCGAATCATCTCACGAATGCTCTCAAGTTGGCCGGCATCCAGGTGGCCAAGCTCCATTCCAGCCGCTCGCAGGAGCAGCGCAATCAAGCACTGCAGGATTTCAAAGACGGAAGAGTCCAGGTCCTGGTCGCCACGGATATCGTCGCCCGGGGGATTGATATCGAAGGGGTCACCCACGTCATCAACTATGATTTTCCAGTCAGTCCGGAGGATTACGTGCACCGCATCGGCCGCACCGGGCGGGCGGAGGCGGCGGGCGAAGCAATCAGCTTCGTACCCAAACAGGATTTGAATTTGTTGCAGATTCTTGAACTCTTCATTGCCCAGCGCCTCGAGCGGAAACGATTGCGCGGATTTGACTACTACGCCCCGGTGCCGGCGCCCATCCCCGGGGCGAAGTTGCCCCGCCAGGACTGGCGCAAGCGAACGAGGGAGATGGAGCAGAAGAAATCAAACACTCACAAAGCAACGCCTTCCAAGAAGACGGTCAAAAAGCGGGGGAAGTCTTCTTAGGCAAAATGATCCCAGCCACCATCAAGAATATGGCCTGTCCCTTGAGCTACGAGTTGCCCGACCAGTGATAGCGGTAGCTCTGGAAACGCAAGCGCCCAATCGGTCATAAGCTCCGCCACGCGCCCGGGTGCGATTGCAAACAAGAGTTCAAAGTCCTCACCATCCGCGATGGCATCCGTCGCCGTGCACCCGGGTGTGAGCGGAAGCGCCGCCTGCTCTAACAAAAATCCACACCCGGACGCAGCAGCAAGGCGGGCGAGGTCTATGCCAAGGCCGTCTGACAGATCCATCATGGCGGTGGGTTTGTGATGGCAAACCAACCAAGCCGCTTCTGCAAGACGGGGGGTGAAATTCAAGTGCTTGCCGCGAATAGAGCCACCGAGGGAACCGGTGACGAGCAGCGCATGCCCTGGCTGGCCCGTTGATCGCAGGACCAGATTTTCCCGTGCGACGCTGCCCGTGGCCGCGATGGAAATGACCGCAGCGGAACCTGCGGGGACGCGTGAAGTTTCTCCCCCAGCAAGGACGGCTCCGAATTTTATCAAAGCATCCCCCATGCCGCGGTAAAGCTCCTCCACCCAGCCGATCTCAGTGGTGGCAGGCAGCGCAAGGGTGACGAGAAAATGCTCCGGCCGCCCACCCATGGCGGCGAAATCCGAGATCACCCGTGCCACCGCTTTCCAGCCTACCGCCCGTGGCGGCGCGTCTGGCAGATAGTGGATGCTGGCGACGAGCACATCCGTTTTTAGCAGGAGCAGGTTGGGGGATTGGTGGCCGGGATTGATCACGGCGCAGTCATCGCCCGGCCCGGCAGCAGGGTCCGCAGAGCGCGGGACAAGAGCGATGAGCCGCTCGATCAAACGATCCTCCCCGATGTCCGACAAAGTTTTCACAACGAGGAATCGAGCGGAAGATGAAACACACGGGCGGTGAGCTGGATGGCCACCGTCGCGCCGTTGAAGCAGAGATGAATGGCGATGGGAACCCACAGCGAGCCCGTTTTTTCATAAGCAAAAACCAGCACCAGTCCGAAGATGAAGAGCGGGAGTAAGGCGACGAGGCTGGCATGGGCCGAAGCGAAGACCAGCGCGGTGAAGAACGCCGCCACCCACGGCCCGGCGAATTTTTTTGCCGCCGGATAAAGGTAGCCCCGGAAGACGATTTCCTCACAAAGTGGCGCGGCGATGACGGCGGCAAAGGCCATCAGCCCGAGCAACAGAGGGTCGTTCGAAGTTTGTAAAAGTTTCACGGTATCCTGCACGGATTCCACGCCGAACGATTCAACCCACCGCATGTAGCCACCGAATTGCAGCGCACCGAAAACCAGCCACATGCCAAAGACCGTGCAAGGTGCGATGATAAACACCCATGGCCATCGCGGCCACCTCAGTCCGAGCCAATCGACCGGATGAATACGCCGGTAAACCATCACGGTGGCAATCCCCGCGAGCATGAATTGAAAGCCGATGGAAGTGATGATGGCGCCGGGATCGATCACCAGCTCGGTTTTTTCAGAGGCGTGCACCGAGGCCATGATGAGACCGAAGAAAATGAAGTAGATCAGGGAGATTCCCAGCAGATCGATTCGACCATAGAAATCACCCGGAATCTTCCCCGGTGGGAGAGAGACCTGGATCGCTTCGGAAACGGGGCTGACGTAAGGCGAATCTGCTGGATCCGCGGCTGCCGGTTCGGCAACGTCTGTTACCTGGCCGCCCATGAGAATGAGACGGGCGACCATCCCCAGGGCAAAGACTCCCAGCGCGGCGACGAAACTGACAGTGAGAACAAACGCGGTGGGATCTGACATGATGGCCCGCAAAAGTGCGATGGGAGACCGAACTCGCCAATTGAAATCTCACAGGCCACGAGCTTTGTTGGTAAATTTTTATTAAATATCAGGAGAGACTTGCTTTTTTCGCAAATTTAGTAAAAATCCGGCACTTATCAGAAAACGAGGGACAACAATGACTTACGAAGGGAATCCCTACCGCGCCACCTTGCGTAGGGATTATCCCGAGCCGTTGATCGCACTGCTGATTTTTATCCTGGGAGTCTGGCTTTGGGATCATTATTTCGGGAAGCCCGCTGGTTATGAACCCGGGACGGAAGCAGTCGCGCTGCTCAAGATTGATCGGGATTTACGCCTGGCAGATGCGATGGAGCAGGATCCGGGCTGGCTTCGCAGTCTCGCGGCGGTGGAAACCCCGGTGAAAGCAAGGGGCAGGGCTTTGGAGGTTTTTCAAGAGTTGGCCAAGGAGAAGGCAATCACACTCCGTGGTTTGGAAGCCTTTGCGGTGGTCCGGGCGGTGCAGGAAAAACTGCCCGTTTCTGCGACACTCGGCGAGATGCTCAAGGGGCAGATGATTTCAAATTTTGAAGAGGTTTCCCTCCAATTGGAGAACCATGGGGGAACGTGGTGGCAGGCGAAGATCGTTGATGATTGGGAAAAACATGCGCAACCCCATGCATTTTGGCGGCAATCTTACGACCACGATAATTTGAAGCTTCGACTGCGCACCGTGATGGCCCGATCCTCGATCTGGCTGCTTGGTTTGGTGGGTTTGGTCTTTTTACCGAGAGTGTTGTGCCATTTGCGCAATGCACAAAAGGTGGAATGGAAGGGCTACGGTGGAGCGTGGCCGTTTTCGTTGGGCTTCATCGTTTTTCTAGTGGCCACTTTGGCCTCCATCGGCTTCAGCCTGATTTTGGAAATCTTCATCCGGGCACTGTCCGGGCTGCCCAACTGGCTTTGGATTCTAGCAGATGCGGTGGTGAGGTTGCTGCCGGTCTTCATCGCACTCGGATTGATTTTCCGACGTGCGAAGCACGCGGTGCGGGTGACAGGTATGACGCGTCCGCCTGATTTCCGCGCGGTTTTAGGCGCGTTCTCGCTCTTGATGGTTCTTGATCAGGGCTTGCGGGCGTTTTTCAACACCGCGAGTGCGAATGACCCCGGCGGCGGCCTCAGCCTGGGCGATGCCGGCCTGTGGGGCCTCGCATATGCCGTCATTTCCGCATGTATCCTCGCCCCTGTGGCGGAAGAGACACTCTATCGTGGGGTGCTTTTCCGCTCATTCTGGAATCGAATCGGACTGCTACCGGCAGCTTTGGGATCCTCGATGATCTTCTCGATTCTTCACTTTTACGATGGCTACGGCTTGGTGAGCGTCTGGGTGTTTGGATTCACTTGCGCGATGCTTTACGCCTCCACCCGCTCGCTGCCCACGGTCATCGCCCTTCACATGCTTTACAACTCGTCGATCAAGATTCCCGAATGGGTGGTCTATCACTGGCCCTTGGGCTGAGTGTGGCTGCCGGGCTGGTTTCTCATGATTTTACGGCAAATCTCTTGATATCTTAAAACAGTGTAGTAAAACCTCAACGCGCCCTTTTAGCCCCAAAATGCATGAGTGACTCACACCAAGATACGCCGTTCATTGCACCAGATGCGGCGGAACTGAATGAACTTTTCCCAGGCTATGAGATCGAGGGTCTCATCGCCACTGGCGGGATGGGGGCGGTCTATTGTGCCTTGCAAAAATCGCTGGATCGCAGGGTAGCCCTGAAGATTTTACCCAAGGAGTTAAGCAAAGACGCTGCTTTCTGCGAGGGCTTCCAATCAGAAGCCAAGGCGATGGCCCGCCTCAATCACCCGAATCTCATCGGCGTCTATGATTTCGGGGAAGTGGATGATATGCTTTTCATCATCATGGAGTTCGTCCCGGGGCAATCGATCTACCATTCGGCCCACGGCCAGGCCATCGATCCCGCAGAAGTCGTGCGCCTTGTTTCCTCCGTTTGCAGCGGCCTCGCCCATGCCCATGAAAACGGCATCATCCATCGGGATATCAAACCATCCAACATACTGTTAGATCTCGGTGCCCAACCGAAAATCGGAGACTTCGGCCTCGCCCGGCCCATCGAGCGGAAAATCCGGGAAGGTGAGGAAATTTTTGGGACCCCCCACTACACCGCACCAGAAGTGGTCAACGCCCCACACACGGTGGACTACCGCGCGGATATCTTTTCCGTGGGAGTGCTTTTGCACGAGCTGCTCACGGGTAAATTGCCGGCAGATGACCCTCGCCCGCCCTCGGTGATCTCCCGCTGTGATCCTCGGTTCGATGCAATTGTCAAAAAGGCAACCAGCCCCTATCCCGCCACCCGTTACGCCAGCGCCGCAGAGATGGCGAAGGATCTGTTGGCCATCACAGCTTCCAGGCCGAGGCATGCGCCTTTACCAACTCATGGCGCACCCGGACAAGGTATCCCCAAAGTCGCCGCGCCGCTCAAGCCGAAGCGCCTCGTCCATGCCAAAAGCTCCTCCGGGCCTTCCTTCACTTTTCTCCTCATCCTCGCGGCGATCGCAGGCGGCCTCTATTATTATCATAAAAACTACGGGCTATCGTTCCTCATTCCTTCCAAGCCTGTGGATCCCATCGTGGTCAATCCGAAGCCCGCGCCCGCCCCTGCGCCGATCCCCGAAGCTGCGCCTGATCTTACCCCCACACCCTCCCTTGACGATCTCGCCGCTGCGAATACTCCCGAACCTGCAGAACCTGACGATATCGCACCTGTAGGGGATGAACTGCCTCCCCCGAAGATGGATATTGAGGCATTTTATCAAAAGGCCCGCAAGATCATGCAAGACCGGGCAAAATCGCAGATCAACCAGTATCAAACCGCGCTCACCAACAACCTCGGCGGATTCGAATCAGACATGAGGCGCTCGGTCCGTAAGCTCGGTGCGGGTTCTTCTGACCGCAAAAAAGAACTTGAGGATAGCCTTCTGGAGCTCAAGGAAAGCGGCAACCGCCTTCCTGCGGATCTAGCAGAAACCTTCGGTGAGTTTCCCGATATCGAAGAACTGGCACCATCCTATCTGGGTAAACAAGCCACCCTTGATGCCACCTTTAGAAGAACCATGGCCACTCACGCCGCCACCTACATCGTCGGAATGCAAAAGCAAATCGAGCGTTCTCAAGCAGAAAACGATGCTGCCGCCATCAAAATCATCGAAGGTGAAATCAACCTCACCCGCGAAGATACCGAGTATTTCCCGAACCTCATGCTCGGAATAAAACCTCAACCACCATCCGATTCTCCCAGCGATGAAGCCGACTCGGGCGGAGGATTCATCACTCCGCCTGATAGCGACACCGGCGGATTTGTGCTGCCCCCGGAGGAATAGTGAACAAGGGCGGATTTTCCCCTCCCCACCTCATACTTCCTCTGGCGTGCCATCCTTTTCCAAGTAAGCTCAGGTGTGTCCAGCGTCCGCAAGAAGTCCACCCCACCCTCCCTCCCGCCCGCCATCGTCCTTCGTGGATGCAGGCAACACAACCTCCAAGGATTTGATCTTGAAATCCCTCTGGGAAAACTCACCGTTGTCACCGGCCCATCCGGCTCAGGCAAGTCCTCCCTTGCCTTTCACACGCTCTATGCCGAGGGCCAGCGCCGCTACGTCGAGACCTTCTCGCCCTACGTCCGGCAGTTTTTTGATCGGATGGACAAGCCCGCCGTCGATCACATCGAAGGCATCCCGCCCGCCATCGCCATCGAGCAGAAAAACCACGTCCGTACCACCCGTTCCACCGTCGGCACCCTCACGGAAATCAACGATTACCTCAAACTCCTCTTCGCCCGCCTCGCCATTGGTTACGATCCCAAGACCGGCGAGTCCATCCAGCCGGATTCCCCGGAATCCGCCACCCGCTGGGCACGCGAAAACCTCGCAGGACAAGCCATCCTCGTCACATTCCCAATCGCCATCCCCCCCGACGCAAAAGCCGCGGAACTCCTGCCATTCCTCAACTCCCAAGGATACCTCCGCATTTTCCTCAACGGGGAAATCATCCGCACCGATGAAAATTGGAGCGCGGAATTCATTCCGCGTGTCATCCACATCGTCCAGGACCGCCTCACGCTGACGAAAGAAAACGTTTCTCGCCTCCTTGAGGCCCTTGAGGCCGCCTTCACCCTCGGCAAAGGCCACGCCACCGTCCAAGGGGTGAAATCGGGCGGCTCCTCCCGCACCTTCTCCACCACTTGGACCAATCCCAAAACCGGCTTCACCCTCCGCCCGCCCACCCCCGCGCTCTTTTCCTTTAACTCCCCCTTGGGCGCCTGTCCGAAATGCCGTGGCTTCGGCCGCGTCATCGGCATCGATCTCGAAAAAGCCATCCCAGATCACACACTCTCCATCGCCGAAGGTGCCATCAAGCCCTTCCAAGGCGAGCGCGGCGATGAGTGCCAGCGCGACCTCGTTCGCAACTGCAAAGAGCGCGACATCGATCTCAAGACCCCATGGGAAGACCTAACAAAAGACGAGCAGGACTGGATCTACTACGGAGACCGTAATTCAGAAAACCTCTCCCCGGACGAGCTCGAAGAACTCTGGCAATCCGGCGATTGGTATGGCGTCAAAGGCTTTTTCGATTGGATGGAAACCAAGGCATACAAGATGCACGTCCGCGTTTTCCTCAGCCGCTACCGCTCCTACACCACTTGCGGAGCCTGCCGTGGCAAGCGCCTCCAACCCGAGTCCCTCTGCTTTAAAATCGATGGCAAAACCCTCCCGGAAATCTGGTCACTCCCCATCTCCGATCTCGTCCCCTGGTTTTCAAATCTCAAATCTCAAATCTCAAACCGCCCCGCCGATCCCACCCTCGATCTCGTTCTAACTGAAATCTCCTCGCGCCTCTATTACCTCGATCAGGTCGGACTCGGCTATCTCACGCTGGATCGCGCCACCCGCACCCTCTCCGGCGGAGAAGTCGAGCGGGTGAATCTCACCACCTGCCTCGGGGCCGCGCTCACCGGCACACTTTTCGTGCTAGATGAGCCTACCGTAGGTCTCCACCCGCGGGACATTGATCGCCTCGTCGGTGTCATGCACGGCCTGCGGGACAAGGGAAATACCCTCGTCGTCGTCGAGCATGAGCAAACGGTCATGCTCGCTGCCGATCACCTCGTGGACATCGGCCCCGGCGCAGGCACCTTCGGCGGCACCCTCATCTACCAAGGATCCCCGCAGGGCGAAAACGCTAGTTTTCAGAGTCCAGTTTTCAGTGAGAAAAGTAATAAGCGCGGAGCTTCTTCCCTGAAAACTGAAAACTCCCAACTGGTAACTTCCCCCGGCACCCTACCCTGGCTCACCGGTCAAAAATCCATCGCCGTCCCGACCAAGCGCCGCAAGCCTGACAACAAACAAATCCTCTCCATCAAAGGGGCCACACGCCACAACCTCAAGAAACTCGATATCGAGGTTCCTCTCGGCCTCTTCGTTTGTCTGACAGGTGTTTCCGGCTCGGGCAAATCCACCCTCTCCCACGATGTGCTCTACCTCAATCTCGCCCGCAAGCTCGGCCAAGCGGCTGAGGGCGATGCCGCGCCCATCAAGGAGCTAAAAGGCTCCCAACATCTCAGCGGAGTGGAACTTGTCGATCAAACCGCCGTCGCCCGCACCCCGCGCTCCACCCCTGCGGTTTTCCTCGGTGCCTTTGATCCCATTCGCCAGCTCTTTTGTGAAACGGACGAGGCAAAAGCCGCCGCTCTCAAACCGGGATTCTTCTCCTTCAATTCCGGTGATGGCCGTTGTGACCGCTGCGCCGGCAATGGCTTCGAGAAAGTGGAAATGCAGTTTCTATCAGACCTCTACGTCACCTGCCCTGATTGCAACGGAAAACGCTACAAAACCTCGACTCTCGACTACACTTGGAACGCCCACTCCATCACGCAGATCCTCGAACTCACAATCGCCGAAGCCGTGGCGGCGGCTTTTAACCGCCAAGCCCATCACACCAAAAAAGAAGCGCGCCTCATCGACCAAACCCTCACCGCCCTTGCGCCACTTCTCGAAGTCGGCCTCGGCTACCTCAAGCTCGGCCAGCCACTCAACACCCTCTCCGGCGGCGAGGCGCAACGCCTGAAACTTTGCCAACTCCTCAGTAACACTGGAATCTCGCCTGTATCGGAAAACAGCCGTCTTGGCTGTTCCAAACTCCTCATCCTCGACGAACCCACCACCGGCCTCCATTTTTCCGACATCGAAAATCTGTTAGCCGTTTTCCAAAAACTCGTCGATGCCGGTCACTCGCTCCTCGTTATCGAACACAATCTCGACGTGATCAAATCCGCCGATTGGATCCTCGATCTCGGCCCCGAGGCTGGCCAATACGGCGGCCAACTTGTCGCCCAAGGCCCACCCGAGCACGTCGCCACCCTCGCCACCCCCACCGCCCATTTCCTCAAGCAAGCGCTCTCCACCACCCCCAAGCCCCAGCCCGTCCGTCCCAATCCATCTCAAATCTCAAATCTACAATCTACAATCTCCCTAAAAGGCGCCCGCCACCACAATCTGAAAAACATCTCCGTCGATATCCCGCGCGATCAGCTCGTCGTCATCTCCGGTCTATCAGGTTCCGGTAAATCCACCCTCGCCTTCGATATCCTCTTCGCCGAGGGCCAGCGGCGTTTCCTCGATTCCATGTCTGCCTACGCCCGCCAATTCGCCGAGCAGTTGGAGAAACCCGAGATCGATCAACTCCAAGGTCTCCCGCCCACCGTCGCCATCGAGCAGCGCGTCTCCCAAGGCGGCGGGAAATCCACCGTCGCCACCGTCACCGAGCTTTGGAACTTTATCCGCCTGCTCTATTCGAAACTCGGCACCCTCTATTGCCCGGAATGCCAGGTGCCCGTGGAGAAACAATCCCTCTCCGCCATCGAAAACACCATCCGCAGCCACCTCAAAAAAGGGCCTGTCACTTTGCTCGCCCCCATCATCCGCGGCAAAAAAGGCTATCACACCGAGATCGCCGAATGGGCGCTCAAACAAGGGTTCACCCGTCTGTTGGTTGATAAACAATTCAAAGACGCCGCCGGCTTCACCCGCCTCGAACGCTTCAAAGAACATGATATAGATGTGGAAGTTGCTAGTTTTCAGGGTTCGGTTTTCAGTGAAGGAAAAAAGAAAGCGCACAATGCCTCTTCCCTGAAAACTGAAAACTTGCACCTAGCAACTTCCATCGCCCAGGCGCTGGAAATCGGCAAAGGTCTCATCAAACTCTTCACCGCAGAGAAAAAATTCATTCTCCTTTCCACCAAATCCAGTTGCCCCGGTTGCAACCAATCTTTCGAAGAACTCGATCCCCGGCTCTTCTCCTTCAACTCCCCGCACGGTTGGTGTGGCGAATGCCGTGGCCACGGCCGCGTCCCCAAGCGCCGCCAACACCTCGATACCGCCCGCTTCGAGAGTGTCTTGGAGGCAGAAATGGATGCCGACCGCGCCATTGATCGCATGGATGCCATCGAACTCACCGAATGCCCCACCTGCCACGGCTCCCGCCTCAACCCCACCGCCTCCGCCGTCCGCCTTGCAGCATCTCAAATTTCAAATTTCAAATCTCAAATTGCCACCCACTCCACCGCGAAGCGAGGTGGCTTGGGCATCTCGCCCCAGGCCGTTGCCGGGGCGCGTGGCTTGGGCGTCTCGCCCCAGGCCGTTGCGGGGGAGTCTCGCCCCCAGCCATCCACCGCCATCGCCGAACTCGGCAAACTCTCCATCAACCACGCCGCCAAGCATTTCGAGAAAATCACCTTCACCAGCTCCCGGGCAAACCTCATCGCCCGCGACATCCTCCCCGAGATCCGCCAGCGCCTCGCCTTCCTCCAGGAAGTCGGCCTCGGCTACCTCCAGTTGGACCGATCCGGCAACACCCTCTCAGGTGGCGAATCCCAGCGCATCCGCCTCGCCGCCCAGCTTGGCTCGAATCTTCGCGGCGTGCTATACGTCCTTGATGAACCCACCATCGGCCTCCACCCCCGCGACAACGCCGCCCTCCTCAAAACCCTCATCGCCCTCCGCGATCAAGGGAACTCCCTCATCATCGTCGAGCATGATGAAGACACCATCGCCGCCGCCGATCACCTCATCGACCTCGGCCCCGGTGCCGGCCGCCTCGGCGGCGAAATCGTCTATCAAGGCAAGCCGCCGGAAGTTGCCAGTGTTAAGTGTTCAGTTTTCAGTGAAGAGAAAAAGAATAAGAATAAGCGCAAAGCATCTTCCCTGAAAACTGGAAACTTCGATCTAGCAAACTCTCCCACCTACCGCGCCCTCTCCGCCGTCATCCATCACCCTATCCGTGGCTCGCGCCGCGAGGTGAAAAAGGACCACCCCTGCATCACCCTGGCAGATTGCGTGGCGAACAACCTTAAAAACATCACCGCCTCATTTCCCTTAGGCCGCCTCACCGTTCTCACCGGCATCTCCGGCTCGGGCAAATCCTCGCTCATGCACTCCTGCGTGGCTGCCTTGTTTAAAAACGAGGCCAAGACCACGCGGGTGAAAAAATCCAATCTCCCCTTTGGAAAAACCACCGGTGAGAAAGCCATCAAAGCCTGCTTCGAGGTCGATCAGAGCCCCATCGGCAAGACCTCGCGCTCCTGCCCGGCCACTTATGTAAAAGTCTTCGATCACATCCGCGCCCTCTTTGCCCAGCTTCCCGAGGCCCGCATGCGTGGCTTCGATGCTTCCCGATTTTCCTTCAATACCGAAGGCGGGCGCTGCCCCGAATGCAAAGGCAACGGACGAGTGAAAATCGAAATGGATTTCCTCCCCAGCACCTGGGTCCACTGCGAGTCGTGCAACGGCCAACGCTACAACCCCGCCACCTTGGAAGTGACATTCCGCCAGAAAAACATCGGCCAAGTGCTTGCCATGACCATCGATGAAGCCTCCGCCTTCTTCGAGTCCCAACCGCGCATCTCCCACCCGCTCAAGCTCATGGCAGACACCGGCCTCGGCTACCTCCAGCTCGGCCAAGCCAGCCCCACATTATCCGGTGGTGAGGCCCAGCGCATCAAGCTCGTCTCAGAGCTCACCAAAGGCCGCGGCACCAGGGCAACCTTGAACAACGCCCATTTCCAAACCCGGAACCTCTATCTCATTGAAGAACCCACCGTCGGCCTCCACCTCGAAGACGTCCAGCGCCTCATTGATGTCCTCCACCGCCTCGTCGATGAAGGCCACACCGTCATCGTCATCGAGCACCACATGGCCGTCGCCGCCGAAGCCGATTGGATCATCGACATCGGCCCCGAAGCCGGCGAGGCCGGCGGCCGAATCATCACCGAAGGCCCACCCGAGAAGGTCGTGAAATCACAAATCTCCCGCACCGCCCCCTTCCTCAAAACCGCCCTCCGCCTCTAAAAATTAGATGCTAATGAGTGGCCGTCACGTTGTGGCTGCCGCGATAATGCTGACGCGTCTCGCGGCTATGCCAATGAAACGCGAAAGTGCTGCAGGCCACGCCGCATCTCCTTCACCACTCATTGACCATGCGTGCAAGATTCCCGCCTGCTTCTTCTCTTCCCCATCCTACCTCAAAATCAATCCCAGCCCGCGTCACCTGCACCACTCACACGAGTTCGCCCCTCGGCCGCGGCCATCCTAGTCCTTGGCCGGTCCATGGTTGGCAATTACAAACGCGCGGGCGATCCGATTTACCGGCATCCCCATCCGCAGCGAGGCGACGCCGGATCAACTCGCTGAGCGATATGCCGAGAGCCTTGGCCTTAAGATCCGCGCGCTGGCGCAGGTCCTTGGAAGCAGAATCGTGGTGCGATGCATTTTCTGGCCGCTCCCATTGAGGTTTAAAACCCTCCACCCGCCTGCATTTCAGGTTTGAGTTCAAGGAGCGTGGGCGTCTTGCCCACGAGTCTAAGTGCGGGTAAACAGAGTGGCGAGGAGCCATTCTTCACAAGTGCGGGGTCACTTCATTTATGGGAAAATAACATTCTCTAACCTCAGGCTTTACCCCGTCCGGGTTTTGGAGATGGGAAATAAGCGCTTGGTGATACTGCATCATCCACCGTCCTTCCAAGCAAACTTCACGAAATCCTTCCAGACCTCCGCCACCTCCCGCTGAATCCGCCATGAGCCTCCACTCGCAAAGCATCGAAAAAGACGGACGCAAAGAGTTCGTCGTCCTGCCCGATGAGGAGTT
>Ga0105048_10009681_pt1 | contig 15292 bp, 21 predicted proteins | sample MAT05_FD_78382 | JGI IMG/M metagenome (GOLD analysis project Ga0105048, IMG submission 78382) | Freshwater microbial communities from Lake Fryxell liftoff mats and glacier meltwater in Antarctica - MAT-05 | ecosystem: Environmental > Aquatic > Freshwater > Ice > Liftoff microbial mat | place... | reverse complement strand
TACGACCACGAAGTCCTCGACCGCACCGCGGCCGAGATCATCGACACCGCCCAGCGGACGGGGGCCGACGTTCACGGCCCGATCCCGCTGCCCACGCGGATCGAACGGTATACGGTGCTGCGGTCCCCGCACATCGACCGCAAGAGCCGCGAGCAGTTCGAGATCCGGACGCACAAGCGGCTCATCGACATCCTCCAGCCGACCGGCAAGACCATCGAGGCGCTGAACAAGGGCCTCAGCCTGCCGCCCGGCGTAGACATCAAGATTCGCGTAATCAGCGGCGGGAAAGGTTGACAGCCGGCCGCGACGAGATACAAAGATAAACCACTCGCCGTGGCACCCGCTGCCACGGCGAGTCGATTTTGAGAGTCGGATACACTAGACCTCACCCGCATTCCTGGGCCTCGGGTTCGTCGGCACGACTGCCACCTTCGGGTGAAAAGTCAGCGAGTTCGCCGCTTCCACCAAGCCGAACTCGCCGCCGACAACAGCGACCCGCTCGCCACCCCGGCGACCGGCCCAGAAAGGGAACCGCGATGGCCGAAACCAACGGCATTCCGCCGCTCCTCCGGGAGTTGACGGACAAGATCACCGTGCCCGTGTTCGACGCGAAAGGTGCCCAAACCGGTACCGTCGAAGTCGATCCGGCCGAGTTCGGCGGCAAAATCAACCGCCAACTCTTGCACGACGTGGTGCTCATGTACCTCGCCAACCAGCGGGCCGGCACGCACCACACCCTGCGTCGTGGGCAGGTGGCCGGCAGCACCAAGAAGATTTTCCGCCAGAAAGGGACGGGCAACGCCCGCGCCGGCGGCAAGCGGACCAACAAACGGCGCGGCGGCGGTACGTCGAAAGGCCCGAAGCCCCGCGACTACGAATACCACCTGCCCAAGAAAGCCGTTCGTGCCGCGACCCGCATGGCACTGCTCAGCAAGTTGGCCGACGGCGAGGCCATCATCGTCGAATCGCTGCCGCTGACTGGCCCGAAGACGAAAGACATGGTCGCCCTGCTGAAAGCCTTCAAGGTCGGCCGCAAGGTCGTCACCAAGAAGTCGCCGGAAGGGACCGAGACCAGCCAGGAAGTGGACGTGACGCTGCACGACACCACGGTTTTGATCGGCACCGCCGGGTTGGACCTCGTGGCGTACAAGTCGGGGCGGAACATCGAAGGCGTGAAAGTGATGCCCTGTGCCGAGTTCAACGCCTACATGCTGCTGAAACACAAGCGGTTGCTGCTCACGCGGGCCGCGTTCGACGCCCTGCGAGTCGCGAAGCCGGTCGTGCGGACGAAGCCGACGACGGTCGAGGCCCGCAAGGCCAAGAAGAAGGCCGCGAAAGCCGCCGCCGCCACGAAGACCGCCGCGTAAGCGGCGCGACATTCGGTTCGGGTTGAAGGCCGTCGCTCTCGGGCGAGAGCGACCCACCCTGGAAGATAGCACCGGCCCCGATACGGGAAGACGATCATGGCACGAACCCGACCGCACCCGAAACGCTACCGGCGGAGGCTGGCCGCCCGTCAACCGTGCGTCCACGGCGAGCCGGGCATCGACCTCCGCCCGCACCAGGTGCTGATCCGCCCGCTGGTGACCGAGAAGGGCACGCACCAGAGCAGCCGGTACAACGCCTACGCCTTCATGGTCCACCCGATCGCCACGAAGACGCAGATCGCGGCCGCCGTGCAGGAGTTGTTCAGTGTCCGCGTCGAGCGGGTGCGAACCCAGACGCGCAAGGGCAAACTCGCCCGCTACAAGCAGACGCTCGGCAAACAGCCGAACTGGAAGCGGGCCATCGTGACCCTGCACACGGAAGACCGGATCGAGTTCATTTAATGTTGTCCGAGCCGGAAGCGTGAGCGACGGGGATTGTTCGGAACCGTCGCTCACGCCTCCGGCTCGGATGGAAGGCGGCAGAACCCTGAAACGGCCGTGGCTCACGCTCACGGCCCACCGCGCAAGGCGAGAAGATCATGGGCATCCGCGTTTACAACCCGACCTCCGCCGGCCGCCGCGACGGGTCCGTGTCCGACTTCGCGGACTGCACCTCGCCGCAGGTGAACGCGCCGTACAAGCCGCTGCTGAAGCGGCGGAAGAAGTCGGGCGGGCGGAACAACCAGGGGATCGTAACCACCCGGTTCCGCGGCGGCGGTCACAAGCAGATGATGCGGGTGGTCGATTTCAAGCGGAAGGCGGACGGGGTCGAGGCGACGGTGCTGAGCATCGAATACGCCCCCTGCCGCACCGCCCGCGTCGCGCTGATCCAGTACGCCGACGCCACCCAGACCAAGGCGTACATCCTCGCCCCCCTCGGCCTGAAGGCCGGGGACAAGGTGATGAGCGGGGAGACGGCCGAGCCGAAGCCGGGCAACTGCTTGCCGCTGTCGAAGATCCCGCTCGGCCTGACGATTCACAACATCGAGCTGAAGCCGGGGCGCGGCGGGCAAATCTGCCGTAGCGCCGGGTGTAGCGCGGTGTTGGGTGCCCGCGACAAGGGGCAAGCCCTCATCACCCTGCCGAGCGGGGAAGTGCGGCGGGTGTCGGACAAGTGCCGGGCGACCATCGGCAGCGTGTCCAACCCGGACCACATGAACATCAGCCTGGGCAAGGCCGGCCGCAAACGGTGGATGGGCCGCAAGCCGCACAACCGCGGCATGGCGATGAACCCGACCGACCACCCTATGGGCGGGGGCGAAGGGCGGAGCAAGGGTGGCGGCCACCCGAAGAGTCCGTCCGGCGTGCTGGCCAAGGGCGGCAAGACGCGGAAGAAGAAGAAGCCGTCGAACGCGGCCATCGTCCGCCGCCGGCCGCCGGGCCGGTTCCAGCAGCACAACGGGTAAACCGACTCACCGCACGGGGACTAGGGCATGGGCCGCTCGCTCAAGAAAGGACCGTACGTCGATCTCCGCCTGCTCTCGAAAGTCGAGAAGCAGGGGAAGGTCAAAGACGCGATCAAGACGTGGTCGCGGGACTGTACGGTCGTCCCCGAATTCATCGGCAGCACCTTCCTGGTTCACAACGGGAAGTTGTTCGCCAAGGTGTACATCACCGAGGAAATGGTCGGGTTCAAGCTGGGCGAATTCGCCCCGACCCGCACGTTCCGCGGGCACACCGCCGGTAAGGCCAAAGGGCCGGCCGGTAAGTAACACGAGACTCCCTCGCACGCGGACTGAACCATGCCTGCCTTCGTTGCCAAACACCGCTTCGCCGACGTGGCCCCGCGCAAGATGCGGCCGATCGCGTCGATGATCCGCGGCATGAGCGCGGACGAAGCCGTCGAGTCGCTGAAGTTCCTGCACAACCGCGGGGCGCGGCTGATCGAGGCGGTCGTCAAAAGCGCCCTGGGGAACGCCGAGGACCAGGGCTGTCGCAGCCTGGACAGCCTGGTCGTCAGCGAGTGCCGCATCGACGGCGCGCCGATGTTCAAGCGAATCCGTCCCCGTGCCCGCGGCACCGCCTTCGGCATCAAGCGGCGGCTGGCACACATCATCGTCACCCTGGCCGAAGTGGCCGACGATTTTGAAATGCCGGCCGTGGGCGGGTTCGACTCGGCCGGGCCGGGAATGGTCACGCCGCCCGCCCCCGCCGCCGGGATGCCCGACGCGCCGCAACTGGCCTCCGCCCCGACCGACGCGCCGCCGGCCACCGCCTAACCGCACCGAACCACTGGACTGCAAGGGTATTCGACCATGGGCCAGAAAGTCCGCCCGACCGGCTTCCGCACCGGCATCATGACCGACTGGGCGTCGGCCTGGTTCGCCAGCAAGCAGGACTTCTCCGAACTGCTGGTCGAGGACTTCCGTATCCGGCAGTTCATCGCCACGTTCCTCACCCGGTCGAAGGACCGCAAGGAGCAGCGGCCGGCCATCGCCAAGATCCGGATCGAGCGGACCCGCGAGCGGGTGACGGTCATGATTTACAGCAGCCGGGTCGGGGCCATCATTGGCAAGAAGGGCGAAAAGATCGACAAGCTGACCAAGGCGCTCGAGAAGTTGACCCGCCGGCACATTGAGTTGAAGACCGTCGAAGTGACCCGCCCGGAGATCGACGCGCAGATCATCGCCGAGGACATCGCCGAGCAGTTGGAAAAGCGGAGCAGCTTCCGCCGCACCATGAAGATGGCCATGCAGCGGGCGATGGAGAACGGGGCGAAAGGCGTCAAACTGCAACTGTCCGGCCGCTTGGGCGGGGCCGAAATGGCCCGCTGCGAGAAGGGCATGGAAGGCAGTATTCCGTTGTCCACCCTGCGGGCGAAGGTGGACTACGGGTTCACTGAGGCCAGTACCCCGCAAGGGAACATCGGCATCAAGGTGTGGGTGAACAACGGCGACTACGTCACCGGCGAGATCAACGACACCACCGACGCCAGCGCCGCCGGTCAGCGGAAGCAGGGTCGCCGCCGCCGCGGGTAACGTTCCGAGCCGGAAGCGGGAGCGACGGCCACTACCGAATACGCCGAAGTCCGGTTCGGCGATCCGGACCTACTCGGAGCCTGGGAGATTTTGCGATGCCGATGATGCCCAAGCGGGTGAAGTACCGGAAGGCCCAGCGGAATCTGACCCGCGGGTTGGAAGCCCGCGCCAAATACCACGGCCGCATCAAGGGCAACGCCCAGCGCGGTAACTACGTCGCCTACGGCGACTACGGGCTCCAGTCGCTCGAGGGCGGCTGGCTGTCGGCCGAAGTGATCGAGGCGGCCCGCGTCACCATGACCCGGTTCGTGTCCGGCGAGGGGCGGTACTACATCCGCGTCTTCCCGCACAAGAGCATCACCTCCATCCCGGCCGAAACGCGGATGGGTAAAGGCAAGGGTGAGCCGGAATACTGGGCCGCCGTGGTGAAAGCCGGTCTGATTCTGTTCGAAATCGGCGGCATCCCGGAAGCCCAGGCCAAGGACGCCCTCGCCCGAGTGGCGTACAAGATGCCGTTCAAGTGCCGGTTCGTCACCCGTCGCCCGAGCGTGTAACCAGAGTTCCCCTCTCCCCTGAGGGAGAGGGACAAACGGAAGCGATCATGAAGACCCACGAACTCACCGGCATGAGCGACGACGAGCTGCTGCTCGCCCTTCGCGACACCGAAAAGCACCTGTTCCAGCTCCGCTTCCAGTCGGCCACCGACCGGCTGGAGACGCCGAGTGAGATCGCCAAGGCGAAGCGACAGATCGCCCGCGTCAAGACGATCCAACGGAGCCGCGAGCTGAAGAAGTTGGCCGCCCTGCCGGACGACGCTCTGGCCACACAACTGGCCGCCGTTCAAGAGCGGACCGAAGGGCCTGGCAAGCGGCGCGCCAAGCGGGCCGTCCTCCGCCTGCAAACGATCCAAGCCGGCCGGCCGACCGCCGCCGCGACGCCGACCACCGGGAGCGGGAAGTAATGTCCGAGACCAGCACCACACCGGCCGCCGACACCGCCGCCTCCGACGGCCGCATCGTCACCGGCATCGTCACCCGCGACAAGATGGACAAGACCCGGCGGGTCGAAATCCAGCGGGTCGTCCAACACGCCAAGTACGGCAAGTTCGTCAAGCGGCGGACGGTGTGCTACACGCACGACGAAGCCAACGAGTCCCGACTCGGCGACACGGTGGAAATCCAAGAGTCCCGCCCGCTGTCGAAGCTGAAACGGTGGACCCTGCTGCGAATCCTCACCAAGGCCCCCGGCCGCACCGTCGCCAACCTGGAAGGGGCCGTCGCCGGCAGCGAAACGCCCGCCGGTAAGTAACACCCGCCCGCCGGCCCCGCGCCGCGAGCCGAGCGAGACCGACCATGATCCAGATGTATTCGTACCTCGAAGTGGCCGACAACACCGGCGCGAAGCAGTGCATGTGCATTCAGGTGTTGGGCGGCACGAAGCGGCGGGTCGCGTACCTGGGCGACGTGATCCGCGCGAGCGTTCGCAAGGCACTCCCCGGTGGGGACGTGAAGTCGGGCGACGTGGTGAAGGGCGTCATCGTCCGCACCAAAGTGGCCACCCGCCGCGAGGACGGCAGTTACGTCCGCTTCGACAGCAACGCCTTGGTGCTGCTGGACAACGACAACAACCCGCGCGGCACCCGCATCTTCGGCGCGGTCCCCCGCGAACTGCGGGCGCAGTTCAACAAGATCATCAGCCTCGCCGCCGAAGTGGTGTGAGGCGTGGGTGTGGGGTGTGGGGTTTCGGGTGTCAGGATGACCCGGCCCAGCCCGCGAGTGGTTCGATCATACCCCAACCCCGATACCCCGTACCTGAAACCGACTATGTTCATCCGCACCGACGACGTGGTTGTCATCCTCTCCGGGGACGACAAGGGCAAGCGCGGCAAAGTGGTCCGCGTCGTCCGCGACACCAACAAGGTGGTCGTCGAGGGCGTCAACCTCGTCTACCGCCACATGAAGCCGAGCAAGCGGAACCAGCAGGGCGGGCGACTGTCCAAGGAGATGCCGGTCGCCGTCTCGAATGTGGCGCTGGTGGACCCGAAGACCGGCGGCCCGACCCGCGTCGGCGTCCGGTATACCGCCGACGGCACCAAAGAGCTGTTCGCCAAGAAGTCCGGCACCACCATCCGCGTGCTGTCCAAGGCGAACCCGAAGTACGCCACCAAGGCGTAATCCCGAGACCGTTTCAAACACCACCCGCCGGCCGTTCCGGTCCCGTTGGTCATGGGACCGCCAGAAGCCGCAGAGGATCGCCGACATGTCCGCGCCCGCGATTACCCGCCTGTTTCAGAAGTACGTCGAGGAAATCACCCCCGCCTTGGCCAAGAAGTTCGGGCGGACGAACGTCCTCAGCCTGCCCCGCCTGTCGAAGGTGTGCCTGAACATGGGCGTCGGCAAGGCGCTGCAAGACAAGAACCGGATGACCGAAGCGGCCGAGCAACTCAGCCTCATCGCCGGCCAGAAGGCGCAAGTCACCCAGGCCCGTATCGCCGTGAGCGCCTTCCGCCTCCGCCAGGGGTACGACATCGGCTGCCGCGTCACCCTTCGCGGCAAGCGGATGTACGAGTTCCTCGACCGCCTCATCAACATCGCCCTGCCGCGGATCCGCGACTTCCGCGGCATCAACCCGAAGAGCTTCGACGGCAACGGCAACTACAGCATGGGCCTGTCCGAGCAGATGGTCTTCCCCGAAGTGAACCCGGACAAGGTCCACTTCACCCAGGGCATGGACATCACCGTCTGCACCACCGCGATGAACGACGACGAGGCCCGCGAACTGCTGAAGTTGCTGGGGATGCCGTTCCGCGAGTAACGCGGTATCATCGGGATTTTCCGCCGGTCGCTCTATCCAGTCGCTCGCCGCGCCTGTAGATTACTCCACTTGCAATCGTCGGCGGAACGGCCGGCTCACGGTGGCATCCCCACCGCCCGAGTCGGAACGCCGCTATAAGAGGGTCGGGAATGTCCAAGGTCTCCAAGATGGCGAAGTTCCGCCGCGACATGGCCGCGCTCGACCAGCACAAAGCTGAGTTGAAGAAGCCGGAAGGTCAGCAGGACGCCAGCAAGCTGCTCCGCCCCCGCGACCTCATCCGCATCCGCCGCCGCTGCAAGATCACCGGCCGCCCCCGCGGCAACTTGAGCAAGTTCGGCGTCTGCCGGATCATCTTCCGCGACATGGCCAGCAGTGGGCTGATCCCCGGCGTCCGCAAAGCGTCTTGGTAAGACCCCCCGCTCGTTTCAAGTTTCAAGTTTCAGAGTTTCAAGACCTCCGACCCCGCGTCGATGCTGGTCGCTCCGAAGCTTGTGCCCCACACGGGGTTTCTTGAAACTTGAAACCCTGAAACTTGAAACTCGGAAGCCTCCGCCATGATGACCGACCCGATCGCGGACATGCTCACCCGCATCCGCAACGCGAACAACATCGAGCGGCCGTTCGCGGACATGCCCGCCACCAAAGTGAAGGTGGCCATCGCGAAAGTGCTGGTGGACGAAGGGTTCATCGCCGGCTACCGCATCGGCAAGTACGTCGAGACCGAGGCCGGTAAGGACTTCCAGGAGTCGATCGACATGGGCCAGGCCCACGTCGTCCTCCAGGTGTTCCTCAAGTACGGGCCGGACGGCGAACGGGTGATCCGCCACATCGAGCGGTACTCGAAGCCGGGCAAGCGGGTGTACAAGGGGTACACCGAAGTCCGGCGCGTCCTCGACGGCCTCGGCATCGCCATCCTCAGCACCAGTCGCGGTGTCATGAGCGACCGCCAAGCCCGCAAGGCCAAGGTCGGCGGCGAGATCCTCGCCACCGTGTGGTAACGCCTCCACGGCGAACGGCGCGGCGTCAGCCCGCCGGTGGTGGGAAGAAACCGGTGGACTCACGTCGCGCCGTTCGCCCAACGTAGCGTAAAAAAAACAACAGGCCGCGATTCGGGTGTCTTCACCCGGCGAAGCCTCGGAGAAGTCCAAGATGTCTCGTATCGGCAAGCAACCGGTGGTCATCCCCGCCGGCGTGAAGGTGAACGTCGCCAACGGCGTCGTCAAGGTGGAAGGGCCGAAAGGCAAGCTGGAAACCGTCTGCCACCCGAACATGACCGTGAAGGTGGACGGGGCGCAGTTGCTCGTCACCCGGCCGAACGACGAGCGGCAGAATCGCGCCCTCCACGGCCTCACCCGCGCCCTCGTCCAGAATATGGTGACGGGCGTCACCACCGGGTACGAGAAGAAGCTGAAGATCGAAGGCGTCGGCTACCAAGCGACGGCCAAGGAAGGCGGGGTGGAACTGACCGTCGGGTTCGCCAACCGCATCCTGCACAAGCCTCCGGCGGGCATCACCGTGACGGTGCCGGACCCGACCACCATCATCGTCAGCGGGGCGAACAAGCAGATGGTCGGCCAATTCGCCGCCAACATCCGGGCCAGTAAGAAGCCCGAGCCGTACAAGGGCAAGGGCATACGGTACGACGGCGAAGTGGTCCGCCGCAAGGAAGGCAAGGCGTTCACGAAGTAACCCCGGCCGTCGCGGCCTGACCCCGATTCCCCCGCACAACGAACACCGACCGTCGCAAGGTGCCTCCGATGGATATTCAGAAACTCAAGGCGAAGCGGGCCACCCGCCGGAAGCACCGGGTGCGGAAAACCATCCGCGGCACCGCTGCCAGGCCGCGGTTGAGCGTGTTCCGCAGCCATCACCACACTTACGCCCAACTGATCGACGACGATCAGGCCGTCACCCTCGCCGCCGCCAGCACCTCCGACAAGGGGGCCAAGGTGGAGAAAGGCGGGAACATCCCGGCGGCCGTCGTGGTCGGCCAGCGGTTGGCCGAGAAGGCCAAGGCGGCCGGCATCACCGAAGCGGCGTTCGACCGTGGCCCGTACCGGTTTCACGGCCGGGTGAAGGCCATCGCCCGCGCGGCGACCGAAGCCGGTCTGAAATGTACCGGCCTGGAAGACACCCCGAAGAAGGCCAAGGCCGCCGGCGACGCCAAGCCGGCCAAGAAGGAAGGCGGCGAGAAGAAGGCCAAGAAGGAAAAGGCTCCCGCGTGACGGCAGGCGCTGCCCCTGTGTAAGGGGCGGGTAGGACCAGAAACCGCCCCTTACACAGGGGCGGCTCGCCGAGATCGGCGAGAACAGGCACCGCCGCCGTCCGTACCACCACACCCACCCGACCGAGACCGAGGACGACCATCATGGCGAAAGAACACGGGGACCGCGGCGGCGGGCGGGGCGGTCGCGGGCGCGACGGCGACGATCGCGACTCGTCCATGACCGACTACCTGGTGAAGATCCGCCGCAGCGCGTGCGTCGTGAAGGGCGGTCGCCGGTTCAGCTTCAACGCCCTGGTCGTTGTCGGCGACAAGATGGGCAAGGTGTCGTTCGGCTACGCCAAGGCGAACGAGGTCCCCCCGGCCGTCGAGAAAGCCATTAAGGAAGGCGAGGCCATGGCCAAGCGGGCCAAGAAGATGCAACTGAAAGGGAAGACCATCCCGCACCGCGTCATCGGCAAGTTCGGCGCGAGCCGGGTGATCCTGGTTCCGGCCGGTCCCGGCACCGGCGTGAAGGCCGGCCCCGGCGTGCGGGAAGTCCTGCAAGCGGCCGGCATCGAGAACATCCTGACCAAGACGCACGGCAGCACCAACCCCATCAACCTCGTTAAGGCCACCATCAACGGGCTTCAACAACTTCGCACCCGCGAGGAAGTCGCCCGCCTGCGGGGGGTGGAACTGTAACTATGGACCTGACCCATTTATCCACCGGCGTCGCCAAGCGGCGGGGCAAGAAGCGCGTCGGCCGGGGCATCGGCTCCGGCACCGGCAAGACCTCCACCCGCGGGCAGAAAGGGCAGTACGCCAGCGCCGGCGCGAATATGCCCGGCCAACTGTTCATCGGCGGTCAGACGCCGATGCACCGTCGGTTCCCCAAGCGGGGGTTCTCGAACGCCACTTGGGCGAACGAGTACGCCATCATCAACGTCGGCGACCTGGACGGCTTCGACGCCGACACGGTCGTGGACATGGCCGCGCTCAAGGCCCGGCGACTCGTCACCGGCACCTACGACGGCCTCCGCGTGCTGGGTAACGGCACCCTGACCAAGAAACTGACCGTCAAGGCCGATCACTTCAGCAAGTCCGCCCGCGCCCAGATCGAGGGGCACGGCGGCACCTGCGAACTGATCCCGCCGCCGAAGCCGCCGCTGCGGTCCAAGATGGGCCAGGGCAAGCGGGCGGTGAAGAAGCCCGACCCGGCCAAGGCCAAGTGACCTTGGTAGCCGACCGCCGGAGCGCGTAAGAAGGGACGAACGGGGACACCGGCCGCTCGGCCCGATCTCCCGTTCGTCCCTTGTCCGTCCGTCGCCGTGACATCTCCCGCAGGGGTTCGCATGTTCTCGATGCTCGTCACCATCTTCCGCATCCCCGAACTGCGGCGGAAGATCTTCATCACGCTGGCGTTCCTGGCCGTCTATCGCATCGGCTACTATGTGCCGCTGCCGATGGTGGACCAGGCCGCGCTCGCCGAGAAGATGCAAAACGTGCAGGGCACCCTCGGCCGGGTGCTCGGCTTCGTGTCGCTCTTCTCCGGCGGCAACCTGAGCCAGTCGTGCATCTTCGCCCTCGGCATCATGCCGTACATCTCGGCGTCGATCATCATGCAACTGCTGTCGTCGGGCGTCGTCCCGTCGCTGGAGCGGCTCCGCAAGGAGGGCGAGTCCGGGCGGAAGAAGATCAACGAGTACACCCGCTACCTGACCGTCCCGATTTGCCTCATCCAGGCGACCATGTTCGTCCAGCAGATCCTCCGCCCCGGCGGGGACGACGGGGGCGGCGGCATGGGGGTGGCCGTGCCCGGCATCAACACCGGCTCCGCCCTGTTCTACTTCGGCGTCGGCGCGGTCGTCATCATGACCACCGGCTGCCTCTTCCTCATGTGGCTGGGCGAGCAGATCGACGAGTACGGCATCGGCAACGGCATCTCGCTCATCATCATGGCCGGCATCGTCGCCCGCCTGCCGGAAGCCATCGGCATCCTGCTGTTCGAGCCGGGCACCACGAATATCAAGGCCAGCCTGTTCACCCTCGGGTCGGACACCGGCGACATCAGCCTGGAGAAGCTGCTCATCCTGATCCTGCTGTTCCTGACGGTGGTCGTCGGGGTGATCCTCATCACCAAGGCGCAGCGGCGGATCCCGACGCAGTCGCAGAAGTTCGTCCGCGGCCGTCGGCAGTTCGGCGGCACCCGCAACTTCCTGCCCATGAAGCTGAACGCGGCCGGGGTCATGCCGGTGATCTTCGCCAGCACCTTGCTCATCCTGCCGGGGTTCATCTTCAACATCATCGCCAACACTACGGGCGCGCAGTGGGCGAACGACTTGGGGAATACGTTCCAACGGAACGGCGGCTGGATTTACAACACCTCGTACATCCTGCTCATCTACGTGTTCTGCTACTTCTGGGTGGCCATCACGTTCAACCCGAAGGAAGTGGCCGACAACCTGAAGGACCACGGCAGCTTCATCCCCGGCTACCGGCCGGGCAAGAGCACCGCCGACTACCTGGAACGGGTGCTGATGCGGATCACCTACGTCGGGGCCGCGTTCCTCGCCGTCATCGCCATCATCCCGTCGGTGATGGGCAGCGAGATGGGCGTGGACGGCCGCGTCACCGCGTTCTTCGGCGGCACCGGTCTGCTCATCGTCGTGAGCGTGGCCCTGGACCTGGTGCAGAAGATCAACAGCCACCTGGTCATGCGGAACTATCAAGGGCTGACTGACGACTGACGGCGTCCTGGGAGGGCGAGGCTCCCGCCGAGCCGTGTGTTTTTCCCGGCTCGGCGGGAGCCTCGCCCTTCCCGACACATCTCGCCGGCCGAGGCGGTCGGGCGACCCGGCTGGCCGCCCGCGAGCCACTTTTCCCCGCGTCCCCCTTGAACCCGCCCCGGCGGGTCGAACAATAGAATGTTCGTGAAGGGTCCGAGCGCCGTCGCGGTCGGAACAGCGAACGTTTAGGATCGGATCATGCGACTCGTATTGGTCGGCGCTCCGGGGAGCGGGAAGGGCACGCAGGCCGAACGGTTGGTCGCGCGGCAGGGTCTGGTGTGCGTCGGCACCGGGGACATTCTCCGCGACGCCATCAAGCGGCAGACGGACGTCGGCAAGTTGGCGAAACCGCTCATCGACGAAGGGCGGCTGGTGCCCGACGAGGTGGTGAACGACTTGGTGGCCGAACTGTTCCGCACCAACCGGCCGGAGCGGTTCGTGATGGACGGCTATCCCCGCACTTACTCCCAGGCCATCGCGTTCGACGCCCTGCTCAAGCAGCAGTACCTGAGCCTGGACGCGGTGGTCAACCTGACCATCTCGGACGACGAGGTGGTGCGTCGGATCGGCAGCCGTCGGTGCTGCGACAACAAGGCGTGCCTCACCTGCTTCAACCTGGCCTTCCGCCCGCCCAAGACGGACGGGGTGTGCGACAAGTGCGGCGGCAAGTTGGTGCTGCGGGACGACGACAAGCCGGAGACCATCCGCCGCCGGCTGGTCGAGTTCCACGCGAACACCGAGGGGCTGCTCGCCCACTACCGGCGGGCCGGCCTGCTTCGCGACGTGCCCGCCACCGACGGGATGGAAGCCATTTACGACAACATCCTCCGTCAACTGCCGCCGGCGTGACCGCCCGGCCCTTCCCTTCGGTCGCCCCCGACCCGGTGCCATGTTTCAACGCCACAACAACCGCCCGCCGGAACTGAAATCCGCCCGCGAGATCGGCCTCATGCGGGAGGCCGGGAAGCTGGTCGCCCGCGCGCTGAAGATCTGCCGGGACATGGCCGGCGTCGGCGTCAAGACCGCCGACATCGACCGCGAGGTCGAGGCCTTCTACCTGAAGCACGACGCCACCCCGCTGTTCAAGGGGTATCCCGGCACGGTGCCGTTCCCGACCGTCACCTGCATGAGCCTGAACGAGCAAGTCGTCCACGGCATCCCGTCGGATAAGCCGCTCCGGGACGGCGACCTGCTGAAAGTGGACACCGCTTGTCGGCTGAACGGCTGGTGCGCCGACCGGGCCATCACCATCCCCATCGGCACCGTCCGCCCGGAGCGGCTTCGGCTGCTGAAGACGGCGCGGGACGTGTTGCAAATCGCCATCGACGAGTTGCCCCGCCGCAAGTGGTGGAGCGAAGTCGCCAGCCGGATGCAGGCGTACACGGAGAAGGCCGGGTTCAGCATGGTGACGAACTACGTCGGCCACGGCATCGGCCGCGTCATGCACGAGAACCCGCAGGTGCCGAACTACGTCAGCCGGGACACCCGCAAGCACGACTTCCGCCTGGAGCCGGGGCTGGTGCTGGCCATCGAGCCGATGGTCAACATGTGTTCTCCGCACGTCTACACGCTGCGGGACCAGTGGACGGTGGTGACGAAGGACGGGCTGCCCAGCGTCCACGTCGAACACACCGTCGCGCTGGTGGCCGGCGGCCTCGTCATCATCACCTCCGACGACGGGGCGTTCGATGACGCGCCGCCGGCCGTCGAACCGGCGACCGTCGTCACCGCCGCCGGGGTATGAGCGTAGCCGAGGCCGTGTGGGTCGGCCGCGGCCGTCGGCTCGCGGGTCAATCCGACTCGTCGTCCGCGACCCGGTACGTCGGGTCTTCGTGGATGTTCACCTCCACCAAATCCTGGGCCTCGTGCAGCAATTTCCGGCAGTCCGCGCTCAGGTGCCGCAGGTGCAGCGTCTTGCCGGCCTTGCGGTACGCCGCCGCCACCGCCTGAATGGCGTCGATGCCGGAGTGGTCGAACACCCGGCTGTCGGCGAAGTCGATGACCACCTCCGGCGGGTCGGACTCCGGGGCGAAGAGCTGACGGAACCGGTTGGTGCTGCCGAAGAAGAGCGACCCGTGCAGGTCGTACTCCCGCGTGCCGTCGGGCAAGTCCTTCACTTCCACCTGGATTTTCTTGGCCGACTCCCACGCGAACACCAGCGCCGACACGATCACCCCGCTCAGCACCGCGACGGCCAGGTCGGTCGCCAGCGTGACGACGGTGACGATGACGATCACCAGCGCGTCCGACCGGGGCATCCGCCGCATCATGCGGAAGGTGGCCCACTCGAACGTGCCCAGCACCACCATGAACATGACGCCGACCAGCGCGGCCAGCGGGATGCGCTCGATGACGGCCGACCCGACCAGCACGAAGGCGAGCAGGAACAGCGCGGCCGAAATGCCGGACAGCCGGTGCCGGGCACCGGAGTTGATGCAGATCATGCTCTGGCCGATCATCGCGCACCCGCCCATCGCGCCGAAGCAGCCGGACAGCACGTTCGCCAACCCCTGCGCCACGCACTCCTTGTTCGGCCGGCCCCGCGTCTCGGTCATCTCGTCGATCAAGTTCAGTGTCATCAACGTCTCGATCAGCCCGATGGCGGCCAGGATGGCCGCGTAGGGGAAGACGATTCGCAAGGTGGCGAGCGTGAGCGGCACGTCCGGCAGGGCGAACGCGGGCAGCCCGCCGCCGATACTGGCGATGTCGCCGACGGTGCGGGTTTTCAGGCCGAACGCCAGCGCCAGCCCGGTCGCGGCGGCGATGCCGACCAGCCCGGCGGGGACGCTCTTCACCCACCGCGGCAGCAGGAACATGATCGCCATGACGACGCCGACCAGGGCGAACATGACGGACAGGTCTCGCCGCGGCAGCCACTCGCCGGCCTCTTTGAACTGCTCCAGTTGGGCGTACCCGATGACCAGCGCCAGCCCGTTCACGAACCCGATGGTGACGGGAAGCGGGATCAGGTGAACGAACTTGCCCCACAGCAGCAGGCCGAACACGCCTTGCAAAAGGCCGGTCAGGACCACTGCCGCGAACAGGTATTGGGTGCCGTGCGTGAGGACCAAACTCGTCATC
>Ga0105048_10009680_pt1 | contig 15293 bp, 12 predicted proteins | sample MAT05_FD_78382 | JGI IMG/M metagenome (GOLD analysis project Ga0105048, IMG submission 78382) | Freshwater microbial communities from Lake Fryxell liftoff mats and glacier meltwater in Antarctica - MAT-05 | ecosystem: Environmental > Aquatic > Freshwater > Ice > Liftoff microbial mat | place... | reverse complement strand
GGCGAGTTGGTGTACGACGGCCCGCCGAGTGCGACCGACGTACATCAGCTGGTGCGCGCGGGCTAAGACTGCGATACTCTGCGACCTATGCAGGAATTCTCCACCGCCAGCGCATCCGCAAAAGACCCGGCCGCCCTCGCCACCACTCTCACTGAGAAGTCGGCCGATGGGTGGCACATCGTCGGCATCGTGACGACGACTACTGAGGTCACCGCCTTTCTCAGCCGCGAGGCCAAGTCGGTTCCCGCAGCAGCGACGGCATCGACTTCGACATCTGCGTTCACGCCGCTCACCGCATCGACTCCGGCTGCCGAGCCTGCCGGTTGGGCAGTAGCGCCCGAGCCGGCCCCGACGGCAGCGAATACACCAACGACAATGGCGCCGATTTCAACTCCCGCCTATCAGCCAGCGGCGGCAGCCACGCCGGCAGTTCCCGCCGGTTGGTACGCCGACCCCGCTGGCCGTTTCGACCTGCGCTACTGGGATGGCGGTGCCTGGACCGAGCACGTTTCGCGCGCGGGCCAGCAGTACACCGACTCGCCGACCGCGTAGGTCACTTCTCGCGGCTTACCGCGCCTCGGTAGCCTGCTGACATGCGTGCTACCTCAATCGGTCACGCGGGCATCCTCGTCGACACGCTCGACGGTTCGGTCGTTTGCGATCCCTGGTTCCTGCCGCAGTTCTTCGGCTCCTGGTTCGTCTTCCCGCGCAACGATCAGCTGTCTGCCGAGTTGATTCAGCGCATCTGCAATCCGACGTTCCTGTACATTTCGCACATCCACGCCGATCATCTCGACGAAGAGTGGTTGGCGGCCAACATGAACAAGGAAGCTACGGTCCTGATTCCTGGCTATCCGACGCGCGAACTCGAGCGCATCATGTTGCGCCTCGGTTTCCGAAACATCGTGCGCACATTCGATGGTGAAGAAGTCGCGATTGGTCCAAACCTGACGGTCGCCATCCACTGCGAAACGAGCATGACCGACGGCCCTGGTGGCGATTCGGCGCTAATGATCAGCGATGGCACCGGTCGCTTGGTCAACCAAAACGATTGCCGCACCAACGATCTCGACGCGCTGCGTCGCCATGGCCCGGTCGATTTGCACTGGCTGCAGTACAGCGGTGCGATTTGGTACCCGATGGTGTACGAGGAAACGGCCGACAACATGCGCAAGTTGGTCGACGCGAAAGTAGCCAGCCAATTTCAGCGTGCCATGCGGTATGTCGAGACGATCGATGCGCGCGTCGTTGTGCCCAGTGCCGGACCGCCCGCATTTCTCGACCCCGACCTATTCCAGTTCAACGTGATCACCGGCGACGAGCTGAGCATCTTCCCCGATCAACTCACGTTCCTGTCACGCCTCAAAGCAGCTGGGCGCCAGGGGATTCTCGCGATTCCCGGAACCGAGATCGAGATCTCCACCGAGATCACCGTCTCACACCCGCAGCCGCAGGCAGCGGTCGATGCAATCTTCGAGAACAAGGCCGCGTATCTCCGCGACTATCAAGCCGATTGGTTACCGTGGCTGGAACAGATGAAGGCTGGCTGGCACGCGCCGACTGCCGACCTACTCGGGACTCTGAAGGCCTGGTGGGAACCGCTGATGGAGATGGCACCGACGTTGTGCGACGCCGTTGGCGCCGTGTGTCTATTGCATGCAGGCGAGTTGTCGATTGCGATCGACTTTCCGAATCGCAAGGTTCGACCAGCGGTGCCAGGCGAGGCGCATTCGTTCCGTTTCACGATTCAGCGCGAATTGGTCGAGACCGTTGCCGCGCAGCGCTCGAACGACTGGAGCAATGCTCTGTTCCTGTCGTGTCGCTTCGCGGCGTGGCGCGACGGGCCGTTCAACGAGTACCTCTACAACTTCTTCAAGTCGCTCTCCATCGAGCGAATGCGCCGCGCCGAAGCGGAAGCATTGCGCAAGCTCGACCCAGATCGTGGTGGCCTTGCCGAGCAAGAGTTCGAGATCGACGGGTGGATTGTCGAGCGCACTTGCCCGCATCGCCAAGCGGACCTCAAAGTGTTCGGCGAGGTCGACGGCGACGAGTTTGTCTGCACGATGCACGGTTGGCGTTTCGATCTCGCCACGGGCACCTGTCGCAACGCAGCCGATCATCGGCTGCGCGTTCGCCGCGCCGACTAGTCGCGGCGAAGTCTTATTCGTGCACCCACACCGGCGTACCCAGCGGCACATGATCGCCATCCCAGATGAGGTCCATTGCCATTGTGCTGAGGCGCACACATCCGTGCGAGACAGGGGTGTTGGGCACGCGTGTCATGCCGTGAATCGCGACGCCGCCCTTGAAGTACTTCGGCCGATAGATGTCGCCGAGGTCGCCTGACCACCAACCGTTCGGCCGTTCGCGGTTCGTCTTCCACAACCCGTTGGGTGTGACGGCGTCGCCGCTCTCGGTTTCGCCGGTGTTCCGGTTGTTCGCCGTGTAGGCGATCTCGCTACCGGTCGACGTGTTGAACGTCCAGATCGTCTTGCCGTCTTTGATGAGGAAGAGCAGCTGCTTGGTCTTGTCGACTTCTACCAGCGTGCCGTCGTCGGCTGTGCCGCGAGCGCGCTCAGGGAAGACGGTTAGCCAGTTGGCGGTGTCTTGATCGATCTTGCCGCTCGGATCGAGGCCCATGTACTTCTGAAACGCCATGACTGCTTGCGTAGTGGCGAATCCGTATTCGCCATCGGTGTCGCCAGCCCAGAAGCCAAGCTGCGTCAACCGCAACTGTGCCGCAGCGGTGTCGGGGCCGTCTTCCTTGCCCACCGCAACGATGGCTACTGGCCAAGGACCGACGATCTCCACGATCGAAGGAATCGTCGTCGTTGCCGGTTCGGTCGTTTCAGGACCAGCCGTTTCAGGACCAGCCGTTTCAGGTTTGGTCGTTTCAGGACCAGCCGCTTTAGGCACGGTTGTTTTAGGGGCGGCGGTGTCGGGAACGGCGGTTTCGGTAGCTGGTCGAGTCGTTTCTTGAACGGTCTCGTCGGTCGCCGCTGGGCGCGTCGTCGAATCGTTGGCTTGCGCGGATGTCGTGGTCGAGCATGCTGAAAAGGTCATGAGCGCGCCAACGCAGCACAGCGATACAACTCGTGTCTGTAGGTCGTTCATCGAACAGTTCATGCCTCTCGGATCGTCCGCTATTGGGTGCAAGGTTAGCCAAGATCTGGCAAATCAGGGGTGCAGGCCCACGGCTCTCGCGGCACTTCTGCGACATGAAACTCCGTGTTTGCCGATGTTCTCAGGCTCTCCATCAGCATTTTCGAGACCTGCTGTGCCGAAACACCAATGGCAGCAAGATCGGCGAGGGTGACTGCGCCGTGTCGCTTCGACAAACGCGTGCCGTCGGCACCCACTACCAGCGGCACGTGTGCGTAGTACGGCGCTGGAATCTGCAACAGCTGTTGCACAAGTCGTTGACGAGGCGCACTGGTCAGCAGATCTCCGCCGCGCGTGACATGCGTGATGCCTTGCGCCCCATCGTCGACCACAACCGCCAGGTTGTATGCGGGGACGCCATCGTTGCGCTGGATGACGACGTCGTCGGCTGCACCCTCATAACGCCCGGCGATCAGATCGTCGATCACGAATCGTTCACCGTCGCTGCGCAAACGCAAGGCCGGCTGGCGGCCGACCGCACGCAATTCGGCGAGCCGAGCAGCGGTCAGTTCGCGACACGTCCCCGGATAAGCGTCGCCTTCATGGTCATGGGGCGCTTGCGCCGCCTCGCGGATCTCGCGGCGACTGCAGTAGCACTCGTAGACCCGCCCTAGGCGCCGCAATGTGGCGATCGCGTCGTAGTACAGCTCGAAGCGTTCGGATTGGCGAACAACTGGCACCTCGCTGTGCATGCCCAGCGCGGCTAGATCCGCCAGTTGCTTGGCCTCGTGAGCCGCCGACGAGGTGACGCGGTCGAGATCCTCCATGCGCACCAGCCAGTCACCGCCAGCGGTGCGCGTCTGTAACCACGACACCAGCGCGGTGCGCAGGTTGCCCAGGTGCAGCGAACCCGTGGGCGAAGGGGCAAAGCGACCACGCATCGCCCCATTATCCCGCCAATCCCTTTCGTTGAAGGGTCAAGCGGAGTGGCCGACTTGCCGAAGAAAAGAGGCTGAAGCAGCGGGCAACAGCGTGCGAGGGGAAAGTAGTGGCACCGGAAGAAGCGGCCGAGGCGGACGAGGCAACAGCCGCGTTCGTGCGCGAGCGTGCGCTAGCCGCAGTCGTGACGAACCTCGTCCCGACGCCTTTCGTCACGCTGCCGTTCGTATTGCTGATCGGGGCCCTGATGCGCGCCGACCTGTCCACGTCGCGTCTCAGTTGGTGGCTGATGGTGGCCGTCGTCAGCACCGTGCTGATGCTGGTTGGGCTGCACCGATACCACACGCGTTCCGCGTCCGCTTCCGTCACTCTGCCGACGAAGCTGCTCATCATCGCCGGCTTGATCACCGGCGGGATCGTGTTTGGCATGTGCCCGTGGGTCGCCGCCAGTGGCGGTGTCGACATGGTGTTGGCGTTCACCCTTTTTCCGAGCATCGCAGGCACGATGGGTTGCATTGTCGCAGCCGGTCGACGCGACTTGTTTTTCTCGTTCATTGTGCCGATCACCGGACTTACCTCGACGACTCTCCTATTGGAGGACGATCATGTGCTGCGCGGTCTTGGCGTCATTTCGCTCTTCTTCGGCCTGACCCTGTTGATGCTGCACCATGCCGTCAGTCGCAACGCGCTCGACGCGATCCGGCTGCAGTGGCGCAGCCAGCGATTGCTGCGCGACCTTGCCCACGAACGCAGTGAGCTGACCGGCGTCAACGATCAGCTGGCATCGATCAACAAGCGGCTCGCACATCAGGCAACTCACGATCCACTGACCGGTCTCTACAACCGACGCGGCACCTTGGAAGTTTTGGATCAACTGCTTGCTGGCGCTGATGCGTCGCGACCCGTTGGCCTGCTGTTCTGCGACCTCGACCGCTTCAAGGCCGTCAACGATGCGCTGGGGCACCGCGGTGGTGATCGCTTCATCAGCATCATTGCCGACCGTCTGTTGCGCAGTCTCGACGCGGGCTCGATCGCTGGGCGAATGGGTGGCGACGAATTCGTTGTCGTCATGCCTGGTCACGACGTGGCCGGTGCCGCTGCGGTTGCGAACCGCCTCGTCGGCGTCTTGGCACAGCCGGTGCATGCCGAGGGTCGCGACATGCCGTCGTCGGTCAGCATCGGTGTCGCCTGCGCACCCGAACACGGCACGGCGGCGAGCGAGTTGTTGCGTCACGCCAACGCTGCGCTCTATCGCGCGAAGTCGGGTGGACGTAACCGTGTCGAGTTGTTCGACGGCTCGATGCAACAGGCGTTGGTTGATCGACTGGAAGGCGAGCAGGCCCTGCGCCGCGCGATCGACGACGACGAGATGATCGCCTTCTTCCAACCCGAGATCGACGCGTCGACTGGCGAGGTTGTCGGTGCCGAGTTGCTGGCCCGTTGGGTGCCTCGCACCGGGCGCGTGATCCCAGCACACGAGTTCATGTCAGCGGCCACCTCGGCTGGCTTACTCAACCGCATCACCGAAAAGGTGATCGGTAGCGCTCGCCCACACATCCGGCGTTTGGCGATGCTCGGTCTTCCACCCGGTTTTCGTTTCCGCGTCAACATCGCGCCCGAAGCCACCGAGCGCACGTGGCGCGACGACCCGTTGCACGAGATCGTTAAAGGAATCGAGCCCTCCCTCGTGACCGTCGACGTCAGTGAGGCCGCTGTTGAGAGCGACACCGGCAACGCGGCCGCGACACTCGCGGCCTTCCGTGCAAGTGGCGGTCGCGTCTGCCTCGACGACTTCGCTCGCGGCGTTTCGTCGCTCAGCCTCCTGCGTCGTTTGCCGCTCGACGAAGTGCGCATCGATCGCCTCTCGATCGACACCATCACCGCGCATCCGCACGACCGCGCCATTGTGCGCTCGATCATCGCCCTTGTGCGCGAGATCGGTTTGGCAGTCACGGCCGATGGCGTTGAGACCGGCGCGCAGGCTGACGCGCTCATCGCGCTTGGTTGCGTGCGCCAACAAGGTCACCTGTACTCACATGCGTTGCCCGCTGGCGAATTCGAAGACTTCCTGCTTGCTCGCCTGGCCGAACGGTATGCATTGGCTGATCAGCAACCCACGTGGGAGACCAACGATTTGACCTAGTGTCGGGTCATGTTTTGTCCATCATGTGGTGCGGCTGTTCAGTCGGGCCAAAAGTTCTGTACGTCGTGTGGCTCTGCGCTGACGGGTGCCACGACGCCCGCCCCGGCTGCTCCTCAGGTCGAGGGCCATCCCACGCCACCGCTCGGCCAGCCCTTGCCACCACCGGCGACTGCGCCCGCAACGACTGCGCCCGCAACGACTGTTCTTGCTGCGATGCCGATTGCAACTCCGGCTGCAGCAGTCATCACCGGTCAGTATCCGGCGACCTCTGCGTTGTCGGTCGTCGAACAATCCGTTGCCGCCAGTTATGAAGGTCCGGCTTGGGATGCGACAGGGGGTAACTGGGAACCGACTGGTACGACGCCGGTCGTCGACGGCGTGCAGCCGTTCCGCATCACCCCACTGGTCGCTGCGGCCTCGCTGGCGGCGGTGCTCGCCGTCGCCTCCGCGTTCGTCAATGTTGCCGGTGTTGAGGTCAGCGATCTGTCGGGTCTGCCAGCGACGAAGCAACTGTTCAAGCTCAACGACTTCTCGTCCAATCTGACTGTCGGCGCAATTCTCGCCGCGCTATTGCTGGTAATCGGCGCTTCGCTGGGTGCTACCGGCCGCCGCGTCGGTACCGGCTTGGCCGGCGGTGCTGGGCTCGCGCTCGCAGGGATGATGGGCATGGTGCTCGGTCAGGTCACGCAACTCTTCGACAGCAACGAGTTCGCGTTGCTCAGCACGGGTGAGTCCTTCACGCTGACGACCACGCGCGACATCGGCTTTTGGCTAGCCGTAGTCGCGGCGCTCCTTGGCGGTGCCGCGTTTGTGCTGTCTTTCGAAGCCTCCGGGCACGACGGGCATCCGCCGGTCAATCCCGGGATTGCGGCGCTCGGTTTATTGGGCACGGCGATGGCCGTGATTGGCCCGCTGATTCCGTTGAACGATGTGCCGTTCGGAGATCAGTTCAGCAACGATTTCACGCCACCGGCAACGTTGCTGTTGCGTCAGTTGGTGCTGGTCCTCATTGCCGTCGGTGGCGTGGTTGGTTTCACTCGCCATCGCCGTTGGGGCCTCGGCTTGGCGCTCGGCGCGATCAGCGTCGGCGCCTGGCAATTGTCCACGGCCGCGACCGAGTCGGGTGACATTCCGCTGAGCTATGCCGGTGGCAACCCCGGTGCGCTCGATTTTGCGCCGCACGTTGTCACGATTGTCGGTGTCATCGCGATGGTGCTTGCCGGTGCCGCCGGACTGATCCTCGCCGCGCAACGCCCAGTCCCCACTTGAACGACGTAATGCGGCCGCTCCGTCCCGCGAAACGGATGCACACAGGTTCGTTGGTGTTCGCGTTTCTTGCGCTCGTCTTCGTCGCCGGTGTGGTTTCTTACGCACTGGCGCGCTGAATGGCAGCAGCTGCCACCTGATGCCCGCGTTGCGCAGCGCCGATCGGATCGTGGTTGACGGCCAGCGCGAGCAGGAAGCCAGCCGCAAACGCATCGCCAGCGCCCGTTGTATCGGTGACGTTGGCGAGGGCGGTGGCCGCGACTTCGCGTGGTGGCAGCCCAGCTTGCAACACGATTGCGGGTAGCGCCCCCTGCTTCACGACTACTAGCGCGCCGTTGAGGTTGTCGGGGTGCAGCGCGGCGCCAAGCGTTGCCGCCTCCAATTCGTTGGCAAGCACGACCGTCGGTCGCAACGAACGGATGAGATTGATCGCGCCGGCTGGACCAACGTGTTCTAGAACAGCTGATGAGGAGGTGTCGATGCTGATCGCGATGTTGCGCTCGACTGCCCAACGGGCGAGTGTCGTCGCCGAAGTGGCCAACGGCTCGCCGACGAACGAATAGAACGGGATGTGCAGCGTGTCGAGACCGTCCAGCCACGCCGGGTCTGGGTCGGTGAGCTCGCTACATGCGCCGCGATCGGTCAGCATCGATCGCTCGCCAGCGACATCGAGCAAGGCGATCACGGTTCCCGAGCGACCAGCGCGTCGCACCTTGACGTCGGCACCCGTTGCGGCGAGCGCGTCGGTCAAAGCGCGACCGGTGGCATCGTCGCCGACCTGGCCGATGAAGCGCGCCGCGCCGCCAGCCAAGCACGCGGCTGCGATCACGTTGGCCGCACTACCGCCGCGACGATGCACGATCAGCGCGGCAGTGTCGCTGGCAACGTTCACCGACTCGCGCAGATGAACCACAACGTCTTCCACCAGGTCACCAATCGAGCCCAACATCGCCCTACTCTTGCACGCATGGATGAGAATTCTTTGAAGAGCCAGCTACAGGCTGCGTTGACCGCCGGGATGAAGGCACGCGACGAGGTTGCATTGTCTGCGTTGCGTCAGGCGTTGTCGGCTATTGCCGTTGCCGAAACTGCTGGCGATGAGGTCGCAGTGCTCTCCGACGAGCAAGTCATTGCTGTGCTGGTCGTTGAAGTCCGCAAGCACCACGAGACCGCCGACGCGTTCGTCACAGCTGGTCGCGCCGACCGCGTCGAGCGCGCCCGGGCCGAAGCCGCAGTGTTGGAGATCTACCTGCCCGCGTCGTTGAGCGACGACGAGTTGGCCGCGATTGTTGGCGAAGAGATTGCGACTGCTGCGGCCGCGGGTATGGACGGCATGAAAGCGATGGGCAAGGTGATCGCCGCCGTGCGCACGCGTGCGGGTGCGACGGCCGATGGCACGAAGATCGCGAACATGGTGAAGGCCGCGCTCGCCGGTTAGGTCGGCGAAGTTACGTCGGCGCGCACGGTCGGCCGTCTGCTACCAGCAGGCGACCGACGCGTAATGCCGAGTCGTCCACCTCAGCCGCTGTCAGCCGACCATCGGTAACGGCCAACTCGATCGCGTCGATTACGGCAGCCGTGTCGCTGATGCCCGTGAAGATCACGACATCGGCTCCCGCCTGAATCGATAGCACGGCCGCGTCAGGCACAGGAATGCCGACCGCCTCCATCCCGAGTGCATCGCTCAACACCAGCGCGTCGCCGTAGCCTAGGTCGCGCAGCAGCGTGATCGCAGCCGGGCTCATGCTCGCCGGTTGCCCGTCGGTGAGTCCTGGCACGTTGAGGTGGCCGACCATCACCGCCGCGCCGCTTGCTGCGAGTTGTTGAAAGGGCACAAGGTCGTACGTGCGCATCGCGTCGAGCGGTGCAGTCGTTGCTCGTTCATCGTGTGTATCGCCCGACGCGCCGCCGTGGCCGGGGAAGTGTTTCAGTGCTGGCACCATGCCGACGCGCTGCCAAGCGGCGACATACTCCGCGCCCAGAGCGGCGACCTGCTGCGGGTCGCCCATGAACAACCGGCCATCACCAAGCGGATCGTCGCCGACGACACCATCAACGATCGGCCGGACATCAACGACCGGGCCAAGCACGACATCGATGCCAGCCGCAGCAATTAGTTGCGCATGTCGATCCAGGATGTTTGCCCGTTCCTCTGGCGACTGTTGCGACATCTGCTCTTGCGATGGCATCGCATCGAGCGCGCGCAGTCGTTGCACATCGCCGCCCTCCTCATCGGTTGCGACCAGCAGGCCATGCGCGCTCAGTTGTTCCAGCGCCGTGAGATGCACGGCGAGTCCGGACGCGAACACGTCGTCGACCTTCATCAGTAACACGCCACCGATGTGTAGGTCGCGCACGGCCGTTTCGACGTCCGCCCAGTCATCGGAGTACGCCCCCGGCCAGACAAGCAGGGCGATGCGATCGCGCAGCGGCCAGGTGGCAAGGCATTCGGCGAGTGATTCGGGAGCAGTCGCAGTTGTATTGGCGGTCGTAGTGGTGAGCAGGTTGAGGCTGCTCGCCGAGCCCGGCAGTTGCGTCGCTGAGGAACTGCTCGAGCAGGCGTACATCAGCAGCGCGGCCGCAGCAACAGATATTCCGCGCACCTGGTGCCGGCGCGGCGGGCGCAGCATCAGGGGTTCGGTGGCTTGAACTGGCGGGCCAGGCAGACGTTTGAAGTCAGGCCGCGATCGCTGCACCACTGGAGTGCCAGATCCTTCGAGGGGTTTGCCTGCGGCACGATCGAGAGGAACCAGCCCGTCATCGGCGAACCGCCCGACGTGAACTGAAACGCGCCAGCGTCAACGATGATCGCGCTGTACGTCGTGCGCAACGTGGTGTGGTCGGCGAGGATTTCGACCGGGGCGTAGGTGATGCCGTCGGCTTTCAGTCCAACGCGCTTAGCGCTCAGTTGCACAACCCAACTGCCGACCAACGTGTCGGCGGTCGGGCGATCCTGCGCGACGAGTGCGCTCAGTTGTTCGGCTGCGGCGATGTTGGGATCGATCGGGATCGTGCTCGCAATCGTCTCGCCGGGGGTCGTGGTGCCAACACTGGTGCTCGCGCCCGCGATTGTGGAACCCGTCGAGTCCTTTGATGAGGCCTTCGACGAGTTCTTCGAGTTGTTGACCAGGTAAATGCCCAGGCCGACCGCGCAGATGCCAAGCAGCGCGAGCGCAATCATCAAACCGCCGCGGCCGGGCTGGGGACCTTGCTGGCCGCCGCTGTGTGGTTGCGGTTCGTGCTGCGCGGCAGGTGCGTTGTACGCGGCCGAAGTTGGCGTTGCTGGCAGCGTGCCGACGACAGTCGTAACCGGAGGCATGCCCACCGGCTGCCGTGTGGGTGTGGGTGTTGGTGTTGGTGTTGGTACTGGCTCGGGTGTTGCCGGAACAATCTTGGGCAACACGGTTGTCTGCGCATCGGGCGAAGCGGCGCGCACGTTCGTTGCGGCGAACAGCTCGTTGGTGGCGCGGCCGCACTCACCACAGAAAGTCGCACCGTTGGCCAGCGAACTGCCGCAATTACCGCAAAAACTCATCAAGTCATCCTGCCACGCCTGTTCGCGCAGACGTGGACTACTAACCCGCGATGCCGACGACGACCAGTGCGAGGCCGACGACAACGTGCAACACGTCGTCCACTGGCTTCCACTTGAACTGCGCCTTGGGGAACCAGTTCTGGCGGCTGGCAACGGCCTGGTACAGATCGATCACGCCGAACCCGATGAGAAAGGCGCGCATTGAGCCGTCGTTGCCCCATAGTGCGATCGCGCCGCCTAGCGCACCGAAGAACAGGTGGAAGATGTTGTACGCCGGTGCTCCACTGGTCAGCGCCTTGGCCGGCGGGATCAGGAAGCCAAGGATGCCGACGAGTATCAGCACCCCAGCAAACACACCTGTAACAGTCTCAATCATGGTTGCCTCATCCCGCGGTCGATTGCTCTAGAGAGTTCGTACTGCGAACGTGTTTGTATCACGGCCGACTGCTCGTTGCGTTCGTGCCCTTGACCCGGCACAATGAATTGGTCGAAGGGGAGTAGCCTCACGGGATAGGTCGTCAGTACGGCAGCTCGCTGCCCGGCCCCCCGGCCGCCCAGAAGGGCGGTAGCGAGACCTTCGACTGTCCGTTTGTCAGAGACAGTCGAAAGGTTCCCTTTAATGCTCGCCGCCGCAGATCGCTCAAAGTTCGTAGATCTTGATGTCCCGGTCTGGGCTTGGGTCACGCTCGCCGCCATCATCTTCTCGATGTTGGCCATCGACTTGTACCGGCATCGCGACGATCACGAACCGACGCCGAAGGAAGCGCTGATCGAGTCGCTTGTCTGGGTCGCCTGCGGGCTGTCCTTCTCGGCTGCGATCGCGATCGGTTTCGGAAGCGACGCGTTCGGCGAGTACATCAGCGGTTACCTGATCGAGAAGTCACTGAGCGTCGACAACGTCTTCGTTTGGGCGATGCTCTTCGCGACGCTTTCGATCCCGATCAAATATCAACACCGTGTTCTGTTCTGGGGCATCTTCGGCGCTCTGGTGTTTCGTGCGATCTTCATCCTTCTCGGCAGCGCGCTGATTAGTCGGTTCTGGTGGCTGTTGCTCGTCTTCGGGGTGTTCCTCATCTACACCGGCGCCAAGGTCATTCGGCACCGTGCCGATGAAGGCACAGAGGGAGCCACCCGCGGTCTTGGACTGCTGCGCAAGATAATGCCCGTTAGCGATGAACTTGATGGGCACAAATTCTTCACCCGCATCAACGGCAAACGCGCCGCCACGCCGCTTCTGGCTGCGTTAGTCGTGATTGAGATCACCGACATCATCTTTGCAGTGGATTCGGTGCCAGCGATCTTGGCCGTGTCGAACGAGTCGTACCTGGTCTTCGCGTCGAACGCGTTCGCGATCTTGGGCTTACGAGCGATGTACTTCTTGCTCGCCACCGCGAAGGATCGTTTCCACTATCTCTCGCACGGCCTCGGTGGCATCTTGATCTTCGTCGGCATGAAGATGTCGGTCTCGCACTGGTACCACATGAACACTTACCTGTCGCTGGCGATCATCGTCTCGATGCTCGTTGCAGCAATTGTGTTCAGCGTGCAAAAGGACAAGCGCCTACAGAAAGCGGCCGCACAGCAGTAGGTCAACTGTGTGCCCACGTCGTACTCGGCGATCAGCTCGTCCGACGGCGGGGTAGGCCGGGCACTTCAGTTTCGTTTCGGGTGAATGGGGTACTGGTCGGGGGAGAGTCTGTTTGCTCTTGGTCGCGTTGCTCCCCCTGGCCGCGCGATGACCCGCCAGGAGGCTCAACGTGTTCTGTGTTCGTGCGAGTTCGTCAGGATCGAAGGACTCTTCGCGTCGGCCTCATGAGGGGCGTGGGGTCGCGACCCGAGGAACTAGTCGCGGAATAAGCGGACGCTTCCAGGGTCGCTCTGTTGGCACGATCTCTCGGCTTGCTTTGGCCGTCGGACTCGTCGCGGCGCTGGTGACAGTTGTGGTTGCGCCGGATCAGGACGCGCGGTTGGCGTTCGCTGCTCCCCCAGGTGAGCTGTCCGTTGCACAACTCGGTGCCGACATCGACGGCGAGACCAGCGGCGACTTCTCCGGGGCGTCGGTGGCGTTGAGCGCGGATGGCAACACGGTCATCGTCGGCGCTCCTTACAACGCTGGCAACGGCACCGACTCGGGTCAGGCTCGTGTCTTCACCTGGGATGGCAGCGTCTGGAACCAGAGTGGCGCCGACATCGACGGCGAAGCCGCCAACGACTATTCCGGATGGTCGGTGGCGTTGAGCGCGGATGGCAACACGGCCATCGTCGGCGCCCCCAACAACGACGGCAACGGGACCGACTCGGGTCAGGCTCGTGTCTTCACCTGGGATGGCAGCACTTGGAACCAAAGAGGGGCCGACATCGACGGCGAAGCCGCCAACGACTTTTTCGGATGGTCGGTGGCGTTGAGCGCGGATGGCAACACTGCCATCGTCGGTGCCCCTGAGAACGCTAGTAACGGCAACGCGTCGGGTCAGGTACGTATCTTCACCTGGGATGGCATCGCCTGGACGCAACTCGGTGCCGACATTGATGGCGAAGCCGCCAACGACTATTCCGGATGGTCGGTGGCGTTGAGCGAGGACGGCAATACAGCCATCGTCGGCGCCCCCAACAACAACGGCAACGGCGACGACTCGGGTCAGGCACGTATCTTCACCTGGGATGGCATCGCCTGGACGCAACTCGGTGCCGACATTGACGGCGAAGCTATCGACGACTTGTCCGGGTCGTCGGTGGCGTTGAGCGCGGATGGCAGCACGGCCATCGTCGGTGCCCCCAACAACGCAGGCGACTCGGGTCAGGCACGTCTCTTTGCCTGGGATGGCATCGCCTGGACGCAACTCGGTGCCGACATTGACGGCGAAGCAGCTGGCGACTTTTTCGGATGGTCGGTGGCGTTGAGCGCGGATGGCAGCACGGCCATCGTCGGTGCCCCCAACAACGCAGGCGGATCTGGTCAGGCACGTCTCTTTGCCTGGGATGGCAGTGCGTGGACCCAGCGAGGGGCCGACATTGACGGCGAAGTCGCTGGCGACAACTCCGGACGGTCGGTGGCGTTGAGCGCGGATGGCAACACTGCCATCATCGGCGCCCCCAGTCCCGCCAGCACTGCAGGACATGCTCGGGTCGTCGTGTCGTTGGTGATGCCCCAAAAAGGCGCTGACATTGACGGTGAAGCCGCTGGCGACTTTTCCGGGTGGTCGGTGGCACTGAGCGCGGATGGCAACACAGCCATTGTCGGCGCCCCCTTCAACGTCAGCGCCAACGCTTCGGGGCAGGCGCGTGTCTTCACCTGGGATGGCAATGCCTGGACCCAACGCGGGACCGACATTGACGGCGAGGCCGCTGGCGACCAGTCCGGGTGGTCGGTGGCGTTGAGTGCGGATGGCAACACCGCCATTGTCGGCGCGCCTCACAACGCTGGCAACGGGATCAACTCGGGTCACGCTCGTATCTTCGCCTGGGATGGCAGCACGTGGACCCAACGCGGGGCCGACATCAATGGTGAAGCCGCGGGCGACCAATCCGGGTACAGGGTGGGGTTGAGTGCGGATGGCAGCACCGCCATCATCGGCGCCCCCTTCAACAACGGCGCTGCCAACGACACGGGTCATGCTCGCGTCCACACCTGGAATGGCAGTGCCTGGACGCAACTTGGGGCCGACATCAACGGCGAAGCCGCCAACGACTACTCCGGGTCGGTGGGGTTGAGTGCGGATGGCAACACCGCCATCATCGGTGCCGCCTACAACGACGGCAACGGCACTGCCTCGGGTCATGCTCGCGTCTACACCTGGAATGGCAGCGCTTGGACGCAACTCGGTGCCGACATCGACGGCGAAGCCGCCATCGACCTCTTTGGGACGTCGGTGGCGTTGAGCGCGGATGGCAACACTGCCATCATCGGCGCCCCCAACAACGACAGCAACGGCGCCGATGCGGGTCATGCGCGTATCTTCACCTGGGATGGGGGCGCCTGGGCACAGAGAGGGGCCGACATCAATGGCGACGTCGCGAACGACCAGGCCGGGTACGCGGTGGCGTTGAGCGCGGATGGCAACACTGCCATCATCGGCGAGCCCTACAGCGCCGGCGCCAACCGCATCGAGTCGGGGCAGGCACGTATTTTCACCTGGAACGGCAGCGCCTGGACCCAGCGGGGGGCCGACATCGACGGTGAAGCCACTTTCGACTATTCCGGGTGGTCGGTGGGGTTGAGCGCGGATGGCAACACTGCCATCGTCAGTGCTGCCAACAACGACGGCAACGGCGACGACTCGGGTCATGCGCGGATCTATACGTGGTCGT
>Ga0105048_10009677_pt1 | contig 15299 bp, 12 predicted proteins | sample MAT05_FD_78382 | JGI IMG/M metagenome (GOLD analysis project Ga0105048, IMG submission 78382) | Freshwater microbial communities from Lake Fryxell liftoff mats and glacier meltwater in Antarctica - MAT-05 | ecosystem: Environmental > Aquatic > Freshwater > Ice > Liftoff microbial mat | place... | reverse complement strand
GAAGGCGAACCAGAACGGGCCGGTGACTCCCCAACGGTGGGCAATCCCGCCACCGACCGCGGCACCTACCACCAGGCCACCCTGCACGCCGATCATGTAGACGCTGCCGACGCGACCTTGGAACTCGTTGGGTACCGCCCGTTGGCGCACGGCGGTCGAGCTGGTGACCCACACCGAGGTGTGGATGCCGAAGATGAAGAACACGAGCATCGCCACTGCGGGCGTGCGCGTGACTGCGAGGCTGAGGTGGGTCAGCGTCTCGACGATGAGCCCACCGCGCATGATGTTGGCCAGGCTGATGCGCCGTTCCACCGAGGTGTACGACCACGAGCCCAGGATGCCGCCGACGGCGCTGGCGGTGGTGAGCAGGCCGAAGCCGATCTCGCCCATCTTCAGGGTTTCGGTGGCGTAAAGCACCAGCACCGACCAAGCGGCGCCGAACGTGACGTTGAAGGTCACGATCGTCAGCGTCAGCGTGCGCATCGCAGGGTGCCTCCACAGCCAGCGCACGCCGTCGGGATCTGTCGGCGCGCCGCTGTGCGAATGGTCGGTGCGTCGGGCTTCGACGTCGCAATGCGCGAGACCAATAGCGCGCCGAACCCCACGAGAATGCCGTGCGTCACGAACGGCCAACCCATGCCGACGGCGAACAGCGCGGCGCCGATCGGGGGGCCGGCCAGTTGGTTGGCGGTGATGAAACCGAGAATCAGCCGTGAGTTGCCGAGGCCGAGGTCCGCAGGCTTGACGACCATCGGCAGCAAGGTCTGCGTGGTGGTGTCGGCGAACGTCTCGGCGATGCCGATGATGAACATCGCGGCGAGGACCACGCCGACGTTGATGGTGTCGGTGGCGATCATCACCGACACCGCGACCAGCACGCAGGCACGCATTGTGTCGACCACGACCACGATCATCCGCCGGTCCAACCGATCGGCGACGACGCCTGCGTGCAGCCCGAACAGCAGCCACGGCAGCCGCTGCAGGAGGGTGGCCAACGCAACCAGCAGTGGGTCGTGAGTCTGCGATGCGACCAGCAGCGGCCCCGCTGCCAGCCCGATGCCATCGCCAATATTGCTCACCCACGATGAAGCCAGCAGCCACCGAAAACTTCGCCCCAGCCGAGCGGGGGCGATGGACTCGACGACCCGACTCATGATCGGTGCGGCACAGCGAGCGCGTCCGCGACCGCCAACATGTCGCGGCCAAAGGGCTGCAGCTCGAGGCTCGTCGCCAGCAGGCCGGTAGACACGCGCTCGACCACGCCCCACTCCCATGTGGCGACTGCGTCGAGGTCGCAGCGGTCGGCCAGCCACTGTGCCCGCCGCCAGCTGGCGTCGACAACAGATGGTGCAGCCAGCAGTTCATCAGCGTCCTCGCGCATGATGATTCCCAGGTCGTACTCCGCCTCCGCGATCAGCCCATCGGGGTCGATCAACTTGAAACCGTCACCGGCTTGCAGCACGTTCCACTCGTGCACATCGCCGTGGACCAGTACCGACCGTCGGTCGTCGTGGGCCGCCATGCGACGGTGAGCGCAATCGACCGCGTGAATGACCGCCTCCCGCGAACATGGCTCACCCAGTTGTGGCCACAGGTTCGTGATGCTGTTGATCAACCATTGGCCCTTCACCGCGCCACTCCGCAATCCGCTCCCCTCGGCGGGTCGCCAGAATGCCGTTGCGGTGTCGCAGAGGATTTCGTGGCGCTGGGCCAGCGGCAAGCGCAGGTCGTGCAGCGATGGCCCGAGCCGCTCGAGCAGCAGCGCCCGGCGCTCACGGTCGGCACGCAGCAGCGCCACACATCCATCACCGTTGGCAAGCTGCAGCACCGTGATCTCGTGATTCTCAAACGCATCCGGGCGAGGAACCAGCAGCTTGAGCACGGCCTCGCCGCCATCGTCCATCGTTACCGCGGCCACGAACGCTTCGGTGCCGTCGGCGAACGCATCGCCGACGCTGAAGCCCCACTCGCTCGCCAGTGTGTCCACCAAGTCTGGAAGGCCGCCCGACCACTCCCTCGCGCCGGCAGCAATCGCCTTGTTGCGCAGGACGTTGGACGGCTGGATCCGCACGAGAGTCAGACTGCGCGGTGGCGGGCGACTTCGAAGGTGGCCAACGCGGCGGCGGCGCTGACGTTCAGCGAGCTCAACCGGCCCAGCATCGGGATGCTGACGATCATGTCGCAGCGCTCGCGCACGAGGCGTGACAGCCCGGCGCCCTCGGCACCCAACACGAGGCAGATGCCTTCGACCGCCAGGTCGCCGATCTCGAACAGTGTCTTGTCGGCAGCGTCATCCAGGCCAACGACCCAGATGCCAGCTTCCTTGATGCGAGCCAGCGCGGCGGGCAAGCCACCCACCACCGACATCGGCACGTGCTCAACCGCGCCGGCCGCAGCCTTCGCAACCGTGGGTGTCACATGCACCGCACGATGGCGGGGCAGCACGACGCCTTGCACGCCGGCGCCGTCGCAGCAGCGCAGCAACGCGCCCAGGTTGCCCGGATCTGTGACGCCATCGACTGCCACGAGGAACGGTTGCCTGTTGCCCTTACGGACCAGCAGCGCCGTCAGCTCGGTCTCCTGTAGCGGCGCAGCGAACGCCAACACACCCTGCGGAGCCTCGCTGCGAGCCTGATCATCCAGCCGCTTGCGGGCCACCTTGGTCACGGTGACGCGCATCGTGGTCGCGATGTCGACGATGTCGCCGATCACTTCGTTCTGGTTGCCCTCAGCATCGAGCTCGACCGACACCCACACTTCGTGCACCCGTCGCTTGCCGGCCAGCAGCAGCTCGCGCACGGCCTGACGGCCCTCGATCTGCTCGCCGCCCAACGGCTTGTCCACGGGGCGATTGCGCTCGTCGCCGGGCACCGCAATCTTGCCGGTGCGGCCGGCGCCACGAGATGCGTACTGCCGAGCGCCAGTGACGCCACGGTTGCTCTCCGAACGCGGCCCGCCCGAACGCTCGGCACGAGCCGGGCGCGCTCCAGTGCCACCCTCGGACTTGCCACCGGCCGACTTGCCACCGGCCGAACCACCACCGGCCGACCTACCGCCGACGGGCTTGCTGCCAGCCGACTTGGGACCAGCGGCCTTGCCGCCGCCGGCCTTCCCGGCACCCGACGTACGCGCGCCGCGCGGCCCGCCCCTATTGCCTACTGGTTTGCCTGGCTTCATCGATCTTGTCCTTGCGCTCGGATGACGGCCACCGCCCACACGGCGATGCCTTCCTGGCGGCCGAGAGCACCAAGGCCCTCTGCCCGGCGGCCCTTGACGGTGACGGGTGCACCTGCCGCTTCGCTGAGCCGCTGCTGCATCGTCGCCCTGTGTGGCGCCAGTTTCGGCGTCTCACAGACAACCGAACAGTCGACGTTACCGACCACGAACCCCGCTTCCTGCACGAGCGCGACCGCGTGGCGCAGCAGCACCAGCGAATCGGCACCCTTCCACTGCGGGTCCGTGTCCGGAAAATGCTCGCCAATGTCGCCCAAACCAGCGGCACCGAGTAGCGCATCGGTCACCGCGTGGGCCACCGCGTCGGCGTCGCTGTGCCCGTGCAGACCACGCACGCCCTCGAACGTCACCCCGCCCAACACCAGCGGTCGCGACGGGTCGTCACTGAAGCGATGAATGTCGAACCCCTGCCCCACTCGAATCATGGATGTCTCCTCCCGCAGCTGTCGCCGCGCCCAGGCCAGGTCGGCGGGGTCGGTGATCTTGCGATTGTTCGGGTCGCCGGCCACCACGACCACGCGACCGCCGGCTGCCTCCACCAACGCTGCGTCGTCCGTGGCCCAGTCGCCGGCCAGGTAGGCGGCGCGCAACACGTTCGCCCGGAATGCCTGCGGTGTCTGGACGGCCACCAACTCGGAACGCGGGGGCGTGTGGATCACCAGCCCATCGGCAGCGATCTGCTTGATCGTGTCGGACACGGAAACCCCCGGAATCGCGCCGTCTGCGCCAGTGACAACCGACGAAATGACACGGGCGAACACCTCGGCGGAAGCAAAGGGCCGCGCCCCGTCGTGCACGCACACGATCGTTGCGTCCGAGGGCACCTGTGCCAGTCCGGCGCGTACCGACTCGCTGCGAGTGCCACCACCAGCGACGCCGCCTTCACGTGCGACGTCCGCAGCGGGAACCACCACCACCACCCCATCGCTGGCGGCGTTGGCTGCGGCCACCGACCAGTCCAACACTCGCTGCGAACCGAGTGACTCGTACTGCTTGAGGCCTCCGAAACGTGCCCCTGAACCGCCGGCGACGACGATCGTCCACACTGATTCCAGCCGATTCTCGGGCTCGGTCTCCGGTTGCTGCATGGACACCCCGGCGAGGGTAGTACCGTTCGCCTGACCATGGCTCATGAAGAACTGCTTGCCCGTACCGATTTCTTCGCCGACGCGCCCCCCGCGATCGTGCGCGACATGGCTGCCGCTGGCAGCGAACTCCACCTCATCCGCGGCGATGTGCTCTTTCGCGAGGGCGATCTTGCCGACTCGCTGTACCTCGTCGTCAGTGGCCGCGTCGCCATTGCGATCGCCAATCCCATCGACCACCGTGAGACCGTCGTCGCGCTGATGGACGCCGGCGACCTGTTCGGTGAGATGAGCATGCTCGACGACGGCCCCCGCTCGGCGATGGCCCGCTCGCTCGAGCCGTCCACTGTGTTCGCCATACCGTTCGACCCGGTGGTGAAGGCCTTCCGCAGCGATCCGCAGCTGCTGTGGGGCGTCACCCGCCTGCTGGCGCACCGCCTGCGCGTGATGGACGAAGCCCTTGCCGACAGCGTGTTCTTGGATGTCACCGGTCGTACGGCAAAGCGCCTGCTCGAGTTGTCCGAAGGAGCCGACGAGTTCGTGCTGCCCATCACGCAGGAGGAACTGGCCGGCATGGTCGGCGCCTCACGCGAGCGGGTGAACAAGGCCATCGCCAGTTTCATCCGCCTCGGCTACATCGACCAGCACGAGCGCCACTACACCATCCTCAAGCGCGATGCGATGGAGCTGCGCGCCCGCTAAGCGTCGCGGCGGTTGACGGCCCAGCTACCCAGCGCCACGAGCGCCAGCGCAACGGCAGCGAAGTAGCCGCCGGCGACGACGCGCGACGGGCCGCCGTCCCCGACCGATTCGACGAGCACCAACCGGATGCCTGCTTGGAACGGCATCCACGCGCCGATGTTGCTGTTGCCGGTGACGACCCCGAGCAACGCCCCGACCAAGCCTTCGGCGATCAGCGGCCACACGATCAGAATGGACACCGCTACTGGCGTGCTGCGGGTGATGAGGCCGAACCCGTAACCGGCCAGTGACATCAGCGCTGTCAGCACGACGACGCCGACCATGGCGGGCACCGCGGTCGGCACGTCTGCCAGGTCGATCGTGGCACCGCGACTGCTGGCGATGTTGCTGCCCGCGAGCCATCCGATCAGCACCACGATGGTCGCCAGCACGCTCGTCGCCACGACCACGACCACACCCTTGGCGACGATCACTCTGACGCGCTTCGGTGTCGCTGCGAAGGTCGGGCGAATGGTGCCGAAGCCGAACTCGCCGGTGATGGACGCTGCCGCAATGACCCCGCACAGGAGTGCCGCAACGACGGCGGTACCTGTGAGCACGCTGACCAGATCGCGCGTGTCGAACCCGGCGTCGTCGCCACTGAAGAAGGCGGTGAGCAACGCCACCACCAGCGGGAAGGCGACGGCAATGATGGCCAGCACCCAGTTCATGGTGACGGTGCGCAGCTTGATCCATTCCGAGCGCAGCAGTTTGATCATGTCGCGGCCAGACCCGTCGACGAGTATTCCTGCGCACCGGCGGTCGCCTTGAGGAACGCGTCCTCCAACGAACCGGTCTGCGACGACAGCTCGTGCAGCACCAGCTGGTGTCGTGCAGCCATTTCGCCGACGGCTACGCAATCCAGGCCTCGAATGTCGAGAGTGTTTTCGTCGGCGGAGGTGACCTCGCCGCCGGCAGCGGTCAGCGCAGCGACCAAAACCCCAGCGGTCGGGCTCTGCACGCGCACCCAATGGTCTGCATAGCGGTCGACGAACGAAGCGACCGTGGACTGTTCGATCAAGCGACCCTGACCGATGACGACCAGGTCCTCGGCCATCAGCGCCATCTCCGACAGCTGGTGGCTACTGACGAGGACCGTGCGACCCTGGCGGGCGAGATGCGTCAGCACGTCGCGGATCCAGCGGATGCCTTCCGGGTCGAGGCCATTGGCGGGCTCGTCGAGGATGATCGTGTGCGGGTCGCCCAACAGCACGCCGGCCAGACCGAGCCGCTGGCGCATACCCAATGAGTAGCTGCGCAGACGCGAGCCGGCGACCGAGGTGAGCCCGACCATTTCCAGCACCTCGTCGATGCGTGAGCGGGCGATGCCGTTGCTGGCTGCCAGCCAGCGCAGATGGTTGCGAGCGCTGCGGCCAGGGTGCACGTAGCCGGCGTCGAGCAGCGCGCCGACTTCGTGGAGCGGCCGCTGGAGGTCGTGATACGGCGTGCCATCGAAGAGCGTGACGCCGGCCTCGGGCCGGTCGAGACCCAACATGCACCGCATCGTGGTGCTCTTGCCCGAGCCGTTGGGCCCGAGAAAGCCGGTGACCACGCCCGGCCGCACCTCGAAGCCGAGGTGGTCGACCGCGACCTTCGAGCCGAAGCGCTTGGTGAGGTCGCCGACGCTGATCACGCGATCACCAATGCCATGCGTTTACAGCGTGTCCACGAAGGCGTTGGCGACGACGATCGGGTCGCCACCGTTGTTGATGATCTCGTTGAGCATCTGATTGAGGCGCTGGGTGGTGAGTGCGGTAGCGATTGCGTCGATCGTGCCGATTGCTTCTGGCGTCGCGGCGGTGGATGACATCAGCGCGAGTACGGCATTGGTGGGCACCATCAGCTGATCGTCGGTGAGGATGGTCATGCGCTGAGTGGTGATCAGCGGGTTGAGCGAGTTCATCACGAAGCAGTCCGCATCGCCGGCAGTGATGGCTGCGGCCAGGTCGGCGTCTTCGACGGTGGTGGTGTCCTTGAACTCGCCGCCGTAGTACAGCTCGAAGGCGGGAAGGCCATGCACCTCGTCGTCCATGAAAGCGGAGGAGCCGCCCAGCACTATGCCCGGGGCGTTGGAGGCAAGGTCGGTCAGCGAGATCAGCTGCGTGCCGGTGTTGGCTTCCATTGCCGCCGCCGAGCAGGCGATGATCTGCTTGTTCTCGGCGAGCGACCCGTTGTTGACGATCAGCGTCGGTGGCAGGCCGGCGTTGAGGGCGAGTACCTGCTCGACGATCGAGTGGCCATTGCCTGCCTTGGGAGCCTCGGTGGTGGTGGTGTCGCCCACCGGTGTTGTCGCGACCCCAGTCGTGGCAACGGTGGTCGAAGGGGTCGCCGCGGCCTTGCGCAACCCGGCGGCGGCGGCTGTCGTGGTGGTCCCGCCGGCGGCTGTCGTTACTGGCGCTGTCGTTACTGGCGCTGTCGTTGCTGGTGCGGTGGAGGCGGGCGGCGTGGTCGTGGGCAGGGTGGTCGTGATCACCACGACCGGCGCCAGCGTGGAGGCAGGGCCGGCGGGCAGCGAGGTGCTCGGCAACGGCGAAGCATCAGGAAGGCTGTACGCGAATTGCAGGAGGTTGTCGGAGTAGTCGGGGATCAGCTGGAAGGTGCCGTCCTGGATGGCCTGGTAATACTGCGCTCGGTCCATCTCGACCGGATCCTTACGAGCGACACGGAAACCGCCGTCTTCCAACACGCGGGCATAGATGGCAGCCATCAGTTGGCTCTCCGGATCGCCCTTCACCGAGGTGATCGCGATGCGCGGTGGCAACTGGAAGATGGTCGTCGCAGTAGTGGAATCGTCGCCGCCGCAGGCAGTGAATGCCAGCGCAGCAAGGGCAGCGGGGCCGAGGCATCGCATGAACATTTGGGCAGTAGGGGTCGTCCGCTTCATCGGGGTGCGAGCTTAGTGGCGATGCGGCCTGGCGCGGCCGTCGCCCCCATGCCCGTGCCTTCGAGCGTGCCTAGATCAGGTCGGCAAAGTCGGTGACATCGGCCGGCTCGGGGACCTCGATGACGATCGGCTCGGCCTGCGGCTTGATCACGATGTCGACGGAGATCTTCTGCCCGGCCACAGATGTGTCGGTGGTGGTCCTGCGAATCTGGTTCTGCTCATCGACGTACACGTCGTAGGTCAGTTCCTGGGGAACGTCGCCACCGAGTTCGTCGAACTGCTTTTGCAGCTGCGGCGAGACCTTCATCGCGTCCGCGGTGTCGACCACGACTTCGAAGTGCTTGACCTCGACGCCGTCGACCTCGTCGAAACCGATCTCGGTGACCGACTTCGCAGTCTTGAAGACGGCTCCCGCGTCGAGCGGGTTGCCCAGGTCGGCCGCGTCGAAGAGGTCTTGGTTGGTGCCGCCGGCCGGACCCTGCAGAAACTCGCTGTCCATCTTCACCCAGTCGGTGTCGACGGGTATGCCGCTCTCGGCGAGAAACGCGCTGTTGAAGTAGATGGCCTGTTCCTTGGTGTCGAGGATCATCTCGATCGAGCCGCCGACAGTGCCGAGATCCATGGTGATGTGGCTGAGACCGCTGGCGCTGTCGGTCTCGGCGTCAGCGGTGACCTCCTCGCCCAGCAACTCCATCGTCATGGTGAAGGCGGCGGCGTTGGTCTCGGCGGCGGCGGCACTGGCCTTGGCGAGCGAGTACTTGGCCTCTGCCGTGTCCTTCTTCAGTAATACGAAACCGGCGCTGGCGATGGCTGCCAACGCCAGTACACCGACGCCGACGAACAGACCGGTGCGCCGTTTCTTCGGTTCCTCGTGGAGGACGACCGAGACGGTGGGCTCGGTCAAGGTAGGAGGTGGGAACAGACCGGTGGTGTCGGCCGCTGGAAGTTCAGGAGATTCGCCCATGGGCCAAACGGTACCTGTCGCCGGCGTCGTCAATTGGTCGGGGCGCGAGATTGCATGCAATCGCGATCTGCGTCAGCGACACCGCGCCGTTCGACACCGACCATGCCAGACCGGGGCGTGACGGGGCCGGCGTACGCCGCGGCAGCACGACGCCGAGCAGATCGCCGTCGAGGTCGCTACCACCGGTCAACACCAGGCCGCCGCGGCTGCGCCGAACGACGGTGGTCCAGTGCCCGTAGAGCTGGCGCAGCGCATCGGGTCGTCCGGCAGCAACGATGCATGTGTTCGGCCGCCGACCAGCTGCCAATGCCGCGAGTCGGCCGCAGGCATCGTCCACCAGTTCGGCATCATCGACCAGCAGCAGCAATGGACCAGTCGGTGGCAGGTCGTCGAGTACTGATGTGTCACTCGTGCTCGCCGCAACGGTCACGACGTCGTTGATACCCGCGACGGTGCGACGAGGCGTGATCGCGGCGACACAGCCGGTTGGATGCGCCTGTCGCCATGCCTCGGCAATGCGAACCAGTGTGCTGCTGCGACCGGACCGAGCGCCGCCGACGATGAGGAGATGCTCTCCGTCGAGCAATTCGAACGAGTATGTGTCGCCGCTGGCGAAGTCGATGCCCAGCGGCAGCGACGTACTCCCGCCGAAAGCCGAACCGGACGGCAAGTCACTGGCGGCGACGAGTGACGCGACGACCCTGATGCCGTGCGCGACCCTGCGGACATTGCCGTGCTGCAGCCATGTCGATGTCGTCTCGTGCACCAGTTGGGCGACGAGACCGGTTTCAGCCACCACCAACCTGCCAGGCGTGCCGGCGGCGGGCACCTGCGCAGCCTTGACGCCGACGATCGCGCCGTCGTGCGCATCGTGGAGGTGCATCACCCAGCGGTGCGCGCATCGGGCCAGCAGACTCGCCGGTACGACGGCCACATGCTCGACGGTGGCAACGATGGTGATGCCAGCAGCCTCGCCGTCGGCCAGAACTGTTTCCAGTGCGTCGAACTCGGCCGCAGTATCGAGGTCGTCGAGTGTGCGCCGTAATGCGTCGAGTCCGTCGATGAACAGAACGGTCGTTGCGTGCTGCCCACCAGCCAGCCTCGTGTGCACCATGGTGCGCAATCGGTGGAGTAGCCGCATCATTCGCTCACGTTCGTGCAGCCGCACGACTGCGACACAGAGCGGATGCTCGGTCAGAACGCCGAGTCGGTCACTCCCGCGTGCGTCGATCACGTACATCTCCTCCGTCGCGATCGCGGCCAATGTGAACAGGGCCGAGGTCGCCCCCGCTCCCGGGCTGCCGACGATGAGAAGGTGGCCGTCGGCCGGCGTCCACCGCAGCGGCGTGATTCGCTGCTGGTCAGGGTCGTCGGTCAGGCCGATGGCATCAGCGGGAACGTCATCGCGAGCAAGGTCTGTCGCCAGCGCCGGTTGCCAGGGGGCTGGTGGACGCGGTGAGCCGGCCAGCCGAGCGGCCTCGCAGATCGCTCTCACCAACACGTGCAGCTCGGTTTCGGCGCCGCCGGGCAGTAAGGTGGTGCATCTGGCGGTCTGGAAGGTGAGATGGTCGTCGGCACCCAGCCGCATCACCGCTCTGCCCGGCAGACCGCGCGGCAGCATTGCCGGCGCGGGAATGCCGACCACGTCGTTGGCGTCGGCCGTGTCGTGCAGACGAAGCGCCACGCGCAGGTTGGTGTTGGCTCGAATGTCATCGTTGATCACCCCGTTGGGTCGCTGCGTTGCCAGCAGTAGGTGCACGCCCAGGCTGCGACCGCGCTGGGCGACGCCGACGAGGGCATGCAGGAAGTCCGGCTGCTCGGCCACCAGTGCGGCGAACTCGTCGATGACGACGACGAGGCGCGGCAGCAACACCTCGGGTGCGGCCGCACGCAGCGTCGAGAGGTCGGGCGCGCTGTGCTCGCGCAGGATGCCTTCGCGACGGCGCAACTCTGCGTGCAGGCTGCGCAGCGCACGGTCGGCGAGATGGTCGTCGAGGTCGGTGATGACGCCGACCACATGGGGCAGCGCCGCACACGCATCGAAGGTGGCGCCGCCCTTGTAGTCGACCAACACGAAGCTGAGGTGTGCGGGGCTGGCGCCGGCAGCCATGCCGGCGACCAGGCTGCGCAGCAGTTCGCTCTTGCCGGCGCCGGTGGTGCCCGCGATGAGGCCGTGTGGCCCATCTCGTACGAGGTCGATGTCGACTGCGCCGTCGGCCGCCACTCCGATCAACGTGCGCGGGCTGGGGTCGGCGCCGGCGGCAACCCAGGTGGCGACGATGCCGGCGGGCGTCAGCGAGGTGCCGCCTTCGCTGCCGAGCAACGCACCGAGCGACAGGTCGCGCGGCACGCCACTCGCGACGCTCAGCGGGTCCTCGGGGTCGATCAGCGTTCGCAGTCCGGCGGCGCACGTGAACGTGCTGCGTTCGCTGAGGCCGGCAAGTTTCACGGGCACCGGCAACAGTGTCGCCTGGGTATCTGCGACCCACCGTCCGGTCGCTCCGTTGGCGGTGGTGAACACGCTGGTGCACAGGTGCGGCACCCCGACGTCGGCAGGCAGGAGAACCATGAGCGCATGCAAGTCCGGGTCGGCGAGAGCGCGGCGCAGCGGGCTGGTGCGGGTGGCCAACAGAGTCGGCTGATCGGTGACGAACAGTAGATGCGCGCGATGCTCGCCCAGGTCCGCCAGCAGCGCGGTCAGCTCGGCCTCGGTGACGACCGCGACCGAGCCGTCGGGCAGGCTGAGCTGCGGCAGGGCTCGCACACAATCCCAGTGCGCCGGCCGGTCGGTGACGATGATCAACCGAAGGTCCGCAGGGCCGCACGTGGCCGCGAGTTGCACGACCAACGAGCGGGCTACGGCCATCGCCTGCGGGCCACGCACAGCGAGCCGCGCGCCGCGGTCGAGGTCCACTGCGATCGGGAGATCGCGTGCCTCGCGTTCGCCCACGACACCGGTCTCGTTGGCAGCGTCGGGCCAGGCGATGTCGCCGAGCCCCAGTGCTGCGACGAAAGCATCGACGTGGTCCCCGCGCCGCGACCACAGCGCAGTGGTGGATGATGCGATGGTGGTGTGTGCGGTCGCGATGGTCGGGACTGTCGCCAGGTGGAACTGGCGGAACAGTTCGCGGTCGCGCAGGACTTGGGCTCGGTAGGCCGCGCCTGCCTCGGCGAATGCTCTTGAGTTTCGTTTCTGCGAGCGAAATGAGGCGATTCGTTGCGCGCCCCAACTTCCGAGCGCGACCACGCCACCGAGCGCACCGAACAACAGGAACATCGGTTGCTGCATCACCAGCGCGATCGCGCCGGCACCTGCCAGGCCGAGCAGCGCCGGAACGAGGCCGGCAGCAGACTCGTGGGCGACAGCCGCTGCCGAGGGAGGCGTGGGGTTGGAGGTTTGCCACTCCGGCAGCACCCGCGGGCTGCGAAGGAGAGCCCCATCGACGATGTGTGCGCGCTCCGAACCAACTCTGTCCGGTACTGGTCTGGCCTGATGGAACTCGATGGCGCTTGTCCCCAGCTCGACCACCGACCCGTCTCGAACCGTCGCTCCCGCCGGCATCACCAGCCCGTCGAGCAGGAGCGGAGCCCGTCCTGTCAACTGCGTCAGCACCAGGCCACCGTCGTACCGGACCTCGGCGAGCGCATGGTGCGGTTGCAGGGCAGGATCGTCGCAGCGCACGGTGGCCGTGTGCGCGCGGCCCACCATGTGGCGCCCCACGTGCAGCTCGTGGGTCGCGCCCGCATCCGGTCCGGTCCGCCACGTGCACTGCCAGATCGTGCCGTTGATCGTGCCGTGTGTCGTGCCGTGTGTCGTCGTTTCGTCGCAGGTGTCCATCACCTGTACTGGGCACGGTGAGTTGCTCGATTCGGCAGGTTCACGAGAACATTTCGAAAGAAATCGCCTGGTCAGCGGATTGTGAGCCTCCTGTGAGTGGACCTGTGAGGGGTGCTGTGAGACCTCCTGTGAGGGTGCGCGCGGACGATCACACCCATGAATCAGCGACTCCCCCTTGTCATCAACCGTTCACTCCTGTCCCGCCTCGAGCGCGAGTGGCAGGCGATCAACCGGCGGCCGGCTGTGTTGCGACGGGCGGCAGGTTGGGGTCTCGGCATCGAGTTCGCCAGCCTCGACGAGGTGGTCGCGGCCAGCGGCTTCCGGTCGCACAGTGATGAGGATGGCTGTGTCACCGGTACCTCGTCAGCCGCTGCCAACGAGGTGCTGCGGCGGCTGTTGGCCGCCGCTCGCACCGACGATGTTGCGGTCAGGGTCGTGCTCCAGCGGCTGCTGCCCGGAGTCGTTGCCACCGCCCGCCGTTGGGGCGCGCACCGCCACGGCGGCTCGATGGATGCGTTCGACGAAATGCTGTCGGCGACGTGGATGGTGATTCGCGAGTTCCCCACCGAGCGGCGGTCGCGTCACTTGGCCGCGAGCGTGCTGCGCGCCAGCGAGTACCGTGCCTTCCAGAGGGTCAACCGGCGGATGATGGTGCACGAGCTCACCGCACCGAACCTGCTGGATCTGCCCGTGGAGACGGTGGTGACGCTCGACGTGGCCGACGAGTTGGCGGAGGTGGTGGCAGGTGCCAGCTCGCTGACCGAGCACGAGCTGCAACTCATCGAACTGCTTGTGCTCGGCTGCACCCCAGCGGAGATGGCACAGCGGTTGCACATCAGCGTGCGCACGGTACGCAACCATCGCGACGCGGTGGTGCACCGCCTACGCGAGGCAGCGTTCGCGGCGTGATGCACGGTGTGTGCGGTCATTGGCTGTGTCGGTCGTCAGTCAGTTGTTCGCTCGCTGAGGAGCCAGTCGAGGTGTTCGAGCAGCGGTGGCATCGTGCGCTCGATGACCTCGAACATGGTGCCGTAGGCATGACGCGGGCGCCCCCACGGGTCCGGCAGGTCTTCGTCGCCGGGCATTGCGTACGGGTCCCAGCGGCGCAACAGTTGCACTTGCATGGGCTCGACGGTCGCGACGTGGCCGGTGCGATGCTCGACCCCTCCACGCATGCGTTCCAGGTCGTCGACGTTCATGCGATCCATTGCGACGATCAGGTCGAAGCGAGCGAAGTCGTCAGGGTGAATCTGGCGACCGAAGTGATCGACCGAGTAGCCGCGCAACGTACCCTCTGCAGTCGCCAGCGGATGCGGTAGATCGCCGACGTGCACACGAGAGGTCCCGGCCGAGTCGAACTGGATTCCACGGCTGCGGCGAGACATCGCGGTGGCGACTGCATGAGCCGACGGCGACCGGCAGTGGTTGGCGAGACATACGAAGAGCACCGAGATCAACGGTGGTGTGGCAGCCATGGGATGACGGACTACCACAGACGCCGGACGGACACCAGGGTCGTCTCAGGCAGCGGCCTTGCAGCTCAGGAGGTTGTCGGCGAGAACCTGCGCAGCCGCAGGCTGTTGCTGACCACGAACACGCTGCTGAACGCCATGGCCGCGCTGGCGACCACTGGTGAGAGCAGCCACGACATCGCCAACGGGATGGCCGCCACGTTGTACGCGAACGCCCAGAACAGGTTGCCCTTGATGACCGAAAGAGTGCGCCGGCTCAGCTCGATCGCGTCGGCGGTCGCGTGGAGATCCGCGCGTACCAAGGTGAGGTCGCTGGCCTCGATCGCGACGTCGGTGCCGGTGCCCATTGCGATACCGAGGTCGGCTTGGGCGAGCGCTGCAGCGTCGTTGACGCCGTCGCCCACCATCGCCACCACTCGGCCCTCCGCCTGCAGCCGCTGTACCTCGGCAACCTTCTGCGCGGGCAGTACACCTGCGATCACATCGGTGGCATCGATACCCACTTGCTCCGCGACCGCACTCGCGGTTGCAGCGTTGTCCCCGGTGAGCAGGATGGGGCGCAGGCCCAGCGAGCGCAGTCGCACGATCGCGGTCGCGCTGGTTGGCTTCACCGTGTCGGCGACGGCGATGGTGCCCAGTAGCTGCCCGTCGGCACGAACGGCGACGACGGTGTACGCCGTCGCGTCGGCGGGCACTTCCTCGGCCGCGGCGCGACCGACTTCGACGACTCGACCGCTGACGGTGGCTCGGGCGCCGACACCCGCGAGAGAGACGAACTCGGTTGCAGCTTCGATGGTGCCGCCGTCACGTCGAGCAGCGCGCACGATCGCTGCTGCGATCGGATGTTCGCTGCCCAGCTCGACAGCCGCTGCGAGCTGCAGCACGTCGTCAACCCGTCCGGCTTCGTCGATCGCTGGATGAAGTGCGTCGACCCGAATCACATCCATCACGCCGGTGGTGACGGTGCCGGTCTTGTCGAGCACGATCGTGTCGACTCGGCGCGTGCTCTCCAAGATCTCGGGACCCTTGATGAGAATGCCCAGCTGCGCACCGCGGCCGGTGCCGACCAGCAGTGCGGTCG
>Ga0105048_10009672_pt1 | contig 15302 bp, 8 predicted proteins | sample MAT05_FD_78382 | JGI IMG/M metagenome (GOLD analysis project Ga0105048, IMG submission 78382) | Freshwater microbial communities from Lake Fryxell liftoff mats and glacier meltwater in Antarctica - MAT-05 | ecosystem: Environmental > Aquatic > Freshwater > Ice > Liftoff microbial mat | place... | reverse complement strand
TTCGCGATAGCGTGCCGGGGACTGACCAGAAAAAGTTCTCAGTGCAGGTTTACGGTTGGTCAGTCCCCGGCACGCTGACAATTGTTTCACCAAACTCCGGTTTTCATTCTGATTTGAGTATAGTATTGAATTCCTAGCTGAAGCGCCATAAGGAGGCAAACTCACTGGCACACTTGTGGCGCTATGGAACACAATGAATGCGCTGCCACAAGCAAGGATCTCCAATTGACCTACAGGCAGAAAGATTGCGAGGTGGCCTGGAAAGCCTTACATCTACAATTGCTCTTTTGTCGAAGATAAAAGTATGAGGATGTATACAGCACAACTTGTCAGTCCGCCGAGCAAGTTGCCAGAATGCTTATTAATATTCTCTCCTATTGAACAAAAGTTGCTTATTCCTCAGTCAAATTTCAGCGTCCATGCGTAGTATAGAGACATATACCTCAGATAACCTTACGTATTTTTCTCAAATAGTCCACTGTATTCTTTAAAAAGTGTAAGCTAATTGGAAAAAATGAAAGGTTACAAATAGAGATTTTGGCATAAAATAGAAAGCAGTTGCCATTCTCAAAAGCGCCCTTGTGGATAGGCTGGCAATCATCTGTTATGGTAATAGGATACGCTCTTTACGGAAGCCTTCCTTATTGATTCAGATGTATCGTATAAAATCAGGAATAGGATAGACGATTATGGCTTTCCCCGAAAACTATTTACCCAACCTTGTTCGCTACCTACGCCGCCTGCGCAATCGCCACTTTCTTTTGCTCGACATTATCGCTTTTATAGTAGCACCAACCATGGGACTCTATTTGCGGACAGATGAGTTACTGAATTGGCAAATTTACGGAAGATCGCTGCTACTTTATACGGTACTGGCGCTGGTAACGCGTATCTTTATCTTCTACTATTACGGACTCTATCACCGCTACTGGCGCTTTGCAAGCAGCCTAGAATTGGCTCAGATTGGGGTTGCGGTCACCGTTGCAATGTTCTTTATTACAGCCCTATATCTAGTGGCGCACTTTACACTGCCCTGGTTTAACCTACCGCGTTCCGTACCGCTCCTGGATGCCATGCTCTGTTTTTTCTGGGTAGGTGGTTTCCGCGCGAGCATTCGACTCACAGAAAGCTTACGTCTACAAAGCCAACGCAGCTATCAACAGGATAAACCGGCTAACGTCGTTATTATGGGTGCTGGCTATACAGGGGCAATGTTAGCTCGGGAAATTCACAATAACGAATTTATTGATCTCAACCCGATTGCCTTTCTCGATGATGATCCAGTCAAACATGGCATTAAGATTCATGGCATTCCGGTGCTCGGCAGTTGTCAAGCATTGCCAATCCTGCTCACCGAAAAGCAGGTTGACCGCGTCATTATCGCCATGCCAACAGCCCCTGGCAAAGTTATTCGTGAAATTGTGCTGCTGTGCCGACGTGCGGGTGTTGCGACACAAACCATCCCAGGCGTACATGAGCTGCTCAATGGCTCGGTTAGCATCAATCATTTACGCAATGTACAGATCGAAGATCTGTTGCGGCGTTCGCCCATCCAAACCGATACACTGGCCGTCAATAAACAATTGCAGGGTAAGCGCGTTTTAATTACCGGTGGCGGCGGTTCAATTGGCAGTGAACTCTGTCGCCAGATCCTACGCTGTCGGCCAGCGCAATTGATCTTACTGGGACACGGCGAAAATTCGATCTTTGAGATTGCCAATGAGTTGGCGCGGCTTCAAACTGAGCTGCTTGCCACCGCCAGTGCTACGCAGCGCGCTACAGTGATCACGCCAGTCATTGCCGATCTACGTTTCCGCGAGCGCATTCTGGCGATCTTCAAAGAACACCGGCCACATGCGGTCTTTCATGCTGGCGCGCACAAACATGTTCCCCTGATGGAAGCGAATCCTGTCGAAGCCATCACGAATAATGTGTTGGGGACGCGCATTCTCTTGGAGGCCGCGCAACAGCAAAAAGTTGAGCGCTTTGTCATGATCTCGACGGACAAGGCTGTTAATCCTACCAACGTGATGGGGGCAAGTAAGCGGACAGCGGAGTTGCTGGTTTTACAGGCCGCACGCGCCAGTGGCAATTTTTATCAAGTGGTACGCTTTGGCAATGTCTTGGGCAGCCGCGGCAGTGTTGTCCATACTTTCAAACAGCAAATTGCCAGTGGTGGGCCGGTAAAGGTGACCCACCCAGACATGGTGCGCTACTTTATGACGATCCCCGAAGCCGTCCAACTAGTGCTGCAAGCCTCGGTGGTAGGTCAGGGTGGTGAAGTATTAATGTTGAATATGGGTGACCCAATCCGGATCGTAGATTTGGCAAGCGATTTAATTGAGCTTTCTGGCTTGCAGGTGGGTAAAGACATCGAGATCGAATTTAGTGGCTTACGACCGGGGGAGAAGCTCTATGAAGAAATGTTTACGCCAAACGAATCCTACGGCTCAACCCAACATGAAAAGATCCTAGTGGCACATAATGCCAGCCAATTTCTGCCAGCGGATCTCACCCTCACCATCGATCAGTTGGTGCAGGCCGCCCTGAAGAATGAAAGCAGCACGGTCCTTCATCTGCTGCAACAGTTGCTGCCCGAATATCGCTTATGGGAACAGCCATTAGCGGTGCCCACGGAAAGCACGGCAAATGGCGAGCGCGGTAAGCCACTGCCACAGCTTGCTCTACAGCCCATCCTTAGTAATTCACAGCTGTAGCATTGATGTATACGCAAGTCAAGGTCGCCCCTCACACTCATTTTGAGCGAGTCGGGCGACCTTGGCGTTTTCAATTAGGACGGACAATCATGATAAACCCAATACGCTTTACCACTCAGTTCTCTTTACTCAAACCCTACATGGTCGTGGGATGCTTGATCTTGCTGTTCTTGCTAACAACGCGTACCAGCAGTGCCCAAAGCTGTATGCCCTATCCATCGCCGCAAGCACGTTTTGGCTTTAATGTAGCGCGCGAAGCTGGGCGGAAGATCGAGAACTATGACGTTGCGCCGCTCAAGGCACACTGGTATCTTGACTATACGACACAAATCACGCCTGCCCGGCCAGCGGATATGACCTATGCCCAAATGATCCGCCCGCCGGCTTGGCAGCGCGCCACCTTTACCACAACCACCGAAGCAACGCTTCAGAACAATCCAGGGGCGCTTTGGATCATTGGCAACGAGCCAGACCGCGATAAACAAGATGGGCTCACGCCAGCTGATTACGCAGTCTTCTATCATGCTGTTTACACTTTTCTCAAAACACGCGATCCGAGCGCCCATATTGCCGTGGCAGGCGTTGTCCAATCCACCCCGCTGCGCCGCCGCTATTTAGATATGGTCTTGACGGAATATCAAACCCGTTATGGTGCGCCCATGCCAATCGATGTATGGACGATGCACGCCTTTATCTTGCCCGAGGATTACATCTGGGGTGCTTCGATTCCGCCGGGGTTAGAAGCCTATGTTAATGAAGGCATGAAATACACAATTTTGGACCATGACAAGATTGAAATATTCAAAAACAACATTATTGACTTTCGTGCATGGATGGCAAACCGTGGCTATCGCGATACGCCCCTGATTGTCACCGAGTATGGCATTTTACTTTCAGTCGAGCATGGATTCACTTACGAAAAAGTGCGCGCCTTTATGCTAAGCAGTTTTGACTTTTTCTTAACAGCCACCAATGCCAGCACTGGTTACCCAGCCGATGGCAATCGCTTGGTGCAGGCCTGGTCGTGGTTTAGTCTAAATTATCCACCCTACAATGAAGTGACCTTTCCGTTGGGGCATAATGGAAATTTGATGGAGCCCAATACAGCAGCACTGCTGCCGCTGGGTCAAGACTATGCCAACTATGTTACAGCGCTCGATACACAAGCACAAATTGACTTGGCATTTCCCACCTTGCAATTGACGCCGTCCTTTGGGGTACTTACACCGACTGTGCCAACCACCCCCACAACCAACAGCAAGCTGGCACTGGAATTAACACCAGAGTTGACACCAAACAACCGTCAAACATTTACCCTTACCGCCATGCTCGCCAATCAAGGTAGTGTGGCGGCATGCGACCTGACAGTGCATCTTTATTACCAGGACTTGCAAGGCAAACAAACGTGGCTAGCCACAAGGACCATCAATGCACTCGATGCAGCCGGTACAGCCACAGATAGCCAAGTGCTTTCATTTACTTGGGAGACAGAAGATCTAGAGGTAGGTTTGCATAAGCTCATCCTCATGGCTGAAGCAGATAATGCGAATACAGGGTTGCCCACATCCCAAATGCGCCAAGAATATCCATTTCATGTATTAGCAGAAGCTTTTTCTGACTTTATATATTTGCCCGTTGCCAGTCGATAAGCAACAAGAGCCACAAGGATTTAGGCTTGTAATCGTTAGAGCGCAAACACAGCCAGGCAGAAGAACGCAAAGGTTTAAAAGTCGTTAGACAGTAGCCGATGAAAAAGCCGCAACGCCAGGCGTTGCGGCTTTTTCATCGGCTTTCTTTATGAGGATATACGTACTTGGTCAGAGCTGTAGGGTCTTTGAGACCCTACAGCTCTCCTGTGAGTTTACGTAACTTGTTACACATCACCAGGCCCAGCAACGGTGACTTCTCCAGACGCTGTAATCGCGAACAATAGAGTAGGCACTTTTCCTGCTATTGCCCAAGCACTATCGTTTGGCCTTCTTTCAAGCCAGCAACAATCTCAACCAGATCGCTACCTAACACACCAACTGCAACCGTCACACGACGCACTTCGGTACCTTCTTGCACAGTGACATAGTAGATCTGATTTTCTTCTTGCAAAGCTGCCCTTGGGATGACCAAAGCCGCCGGTTTGCTTTTGAGGCGTACATTCACGACGACAGTAATTCCTTCGCGTAGCTGGCTATTGTCTTCGGCATTGGCCAGTGTGACCTCCGTAAGCGAGCCCGGGCTGGTACCAAAGGGACGCGGTAGCGCTTCAATCACAGCGGGCAGGGTGCGGTCGCCTAAGCTAGGTGCACTAATCGCTACAGACATTCCCTCTGTAAAGCTTTCCAGCTGTGCACGCGGCAAGTTCAGTTCAATCTTAAACTTGCTAGTATCCACCAAGCGTGCCACTACAGCATAGGCCTGTACAGCTAACTGCTCATCTGCTTCTGGTAGATTAATGAAGCGCAACTCACCCTCAAAAGGGGCCTCGATCTGCCCTTCTAAAATAGCTTGCTTGACGCGCGCAACGGCTAGTTCGTTGCGGTTAACAACCCATTCTGTAGTTGGATCGAGCGTTTCGTCAATGTTATCTAGCGTAAGCTGGGCGAGTTCGGCTTGAATGTGACGCACCTGTACAGAAGTTGGTTCTTCTAATTGTGATGGTTCTACACTTGCTGTTATTGTTAGACTATTTAGATTTATCTGGGCAATGTCGAGGGCTAGTTCAGCTTGGCGGCGGCGATACGCCAGATCCTGCTGTGCATCACTTAGATTTTCTTTTGCGATAGTCAGCCCAATCAAGGCAGATTCCAGATCAATTTCCAGAATTTCATTGTCCAAGATAGCAATAATATCACCGGCCTGTACACGGGCACCGTCCTCAACATAGACATCAGTGATCTGCCCACCGCGCCGAAAGAAGAGATTTTCTTCACGGGCCGGTATCACACGCCCAGTAAGAACCTCTTCCTGGACTACTTCACCTTTTTGGACAATATAGGTTTCTGAAGAGTTGGCTACGCCATTTCCTGACAACTGGCCAGGCAGTGTAATTGCAATGGGTGTTGGTGTTTCGCGCCGTCCCAACCGGCAACCGGATAATGCGCTCATGCTTACTACGAGGAATAAACCAATTAAAATCTGTGTACGCTTACTTGAATTCATAGAACATTCCTAACTTTGCAGTTCAGAGGTTGTTTCACTATTTTGATGCTCTTGTGTATAAAGCGCACCGGCAAGAGCGAAGAGTAGCCAGGCTATAAACGAAAGCTTTGTGCCCCACATGACAGCATCCACCAGACCATGCATCAACATAGCCACCAAGCTGGCCAGGCCCCCAACAGCGAGCGCCCAGCGCAAGGCAGCCTGACGTCGCGCTTGGTGGCGCTGGCTGCGTCGCTCGTGTCGGCTACCAGACGCATTGGCATCCATGACATCAAGCTGCCCCTTGTTGCGCAAAACATCGATAAAAATCCAGCAGACGCTGCCGAAAAGCCATAGGTACAAAAGCATCCCCGGCAGGCCCAAATCCACGCCAACTTGCAGGAACAGATTATGCGCATGGGGAATGGTATTGGGTATTTCCACATAAGGATAAAGCATAGGCACGACCAGATCAAATGTCCCAATGCCAATCCCAGTCAGTACAAAGTCACCGAACGCCTGTAATGAGCGATCCCAGACTTCCCAACGCCCGGACAAGGAGGTAATTGAACCACCACTGCCGATGGCCTCTGCAAAGAGTAGCACGCCATCCAACGAGAGCACGCCACCTACGGCCACCCCGCTAATGAGGATGATCAGACCGGCCCAAGGCCAACGAAGCGTCAATACGAGAATCAAACTCAACGTCACCGCCAGGTAAGCACCGCGGCTTTGGGCAAGCAACAGTGTCCCCAGGATCAACAATGCCGGCACCAAGAGCAGAGGGGGTACCCAACGCCGTTTAGCCCAGTTGAAGCATAATGCCAGCGCCGTTAGCACAGGAATTGGCAGCAAAAGTCCCCCAGCCAGCACATTAGGATTGATCGTTTCGCCCGCATTAAAAAAGTCAGCCGGTTTTGACTTTGCCAGATCCTCTGAAAAAAAGAAAAACTCTTGCGGAATATTCGGCAAAATGGCGGGCCCAAGCAGCGCCAAACCGATACCGATCATACCCAGCATGGCAGCAATCAACCAAGGATAACGCGGCGCAGGAGGCCAGTTGAGAAAAGCGAAGAGCAGTGCGATGCCCAAGGCAACGAATCCGATGGCATGCCAGGAACGTTCCCAATCAACAGAATTTAGTAAGCCAATCGGCGTCCAAAGCAATAAGAGCAACGCCGGCCAGACCAAGGGCGAAGGAGGTGCAATTCGTCGCATTACCAACAAACGGAGTGGCCAAAATAGAAAAAGGGAGAGAATCAGCCACGGATGCAACCAAGGATCCCAGAGTAAGTCACGAAAAAGTAGTGAAGGCGCGAGCGCTACAATCCAAAAAGGTTCTACCCATAATAATCTGCGCAGTAATCCCGGCAAGAATGTTTCCATAGTATCTATCGTTTGTACCTACCCATCATTGTTATATCCAGTAGCAGGTCAATTGTTGGATAATCTCAATCCTATGCACAGAACAACCTGGACATTTTTCCGTTTTTGCACAATTGGTATTGTATCATTGATGTATGATATCCTGAATCAAAAAGTCAATCAAATTACGTTATACTTAATCATTTAATTGATATTAAACAAATCATTTTTCTGCGGTCAAAATAATAAATTAATTTCGTATATACTATATATCTCACTTTATAGGGCAGATCCTTCAGTAACTTCCAAATTTTTAAGAAAAACTACGACAAATGGCGTATAACCATAAACCCAATGCTTGTTACTTAAACTAGATTTTAGGTCTATACTATTGATAAAGGTAGGGTAAAAGACGATTAGTTATCTAATAGTTTACTATTGCGAACAAATTTTTTCAGCATTAGTACGTAAAACTATTCTATCGAAAATGAGCTTACCTGGGACTTTTATGACTTTCCGGCAATCCACCTTTGGAAATTTTGGATGCTAGCACAGATATAGAGTATAAGAATAAGCGTTCTATGCAAAGGAGTAAGTCGTTTTACAAAAATGAAAGGCAAATGTAAGTTAAATAACTATACACTTGAGATATAATTTAAGATGTCATATAATCTGACTAGCAGTATCTTACTCTTCATATAGATAACCTTCGTTCAACCGTTTCTGTTCACCCAACAACCTATTGAGTGGGATCGCAGCAACGTCTACAGGCATGTAACCCAAGGAAGATGCCGTGCAAAATATTTCACCACAAACTACTGATTCATCAACCAATCTGTTCTCCGAAATCGACTTAAAGATCTATCTGCGCATTCTTTGGCACTGGTCGTGGTTACTGATACTTTGTACCGTCTTTGCCGCGGTGGCTGCTTATATTACCAGTAGCCTCTCGGTACCGATCTACCAAGCATCCACCACCTTACTCATTGATGAAGCAAACAAACCAACTGCCAACTATCAAGATTTGCTGGCCAGCGAGCGTATTGCCCGCACCTACGCAGCGCTCATGGAGCGCCAAACAGTCTTGTCAACCGTCGCAGCGACATTTAATGTGGACGCCGAAGTGTTGGCAGATGCGATCACGGATGTGACGGTAACCCCCGTCCGCGATACCCAATTGGTGCAAGTCACGGTCGAGGGTATCTCGCCCGAATTGGTGGCGGCGGTAGCCAATACATTGCCAGTCGTCTTTGTCGAAGAGCTAAATGAAGTGCAAACCAAGCGTTACGACGAATCCAAACGTAACATGGAAACGCAACTCAGCACGCTCGAAAACAACATTCAGCTGGCCCAGATCGAAATTGATGAAATTGGCACGGCACTCACGGCCGAAGAAGATGTGCGCCTGACCCAGTTACGCAATGAGTTGGCGCAATACAAAAGTAGCCAGACAACCATGGTCAGCAGCTATGAACAGCTACGCCTGGTCGAACTGCAATCCACCGACAATATTACGATTGTAGAAGCAGCAATCCAGCCCCGTGACCCCATCCGCCCACGGCCCCTTGTCAACACGCTCTTGGCAGGCATTGTAGGCGCAATGTTGGCATTAGGGGTGATCTTCTTGATCGAATATATGGATGACCGGATTAAGACGCCCCAAGATCTAAACAGCATCTTGGACACCCCTATTTTGGGCACAATTGCGCGTTTGCCAGGCAGTGGCGCGCGCCGGGGGCGGAAATCCAAGGTTAAAGACCCGAACGAAGACGATGCGAGCATTATTAATGAAATGTTGATCGTCGCTACACAGCCACGTCATCCAATTGCCGAATCGTATCGCCGACTGCGCACAAATTTGCGCTTTTCCAGTGTCAACGAACCATTGCGCGCAATGCTCGTGACAAGTGCCGCACCTTCGGAAGGCAAAACCACAACAGCTTCCAATTTGGCCATTGCGATGGCACAGGCCGGCAACCGGGTCATTATTATGGATGCCGACCTGCGCAAGCCACAAGTGCATAAGGTCTTTAAATTATCCAAGGGGCCAGGTTTGACTGATGCGCTGCTCAACGATGTCGCACCCTCTTTCTTCTTGCGCGATACGGCTATTCCCAATCTCCAGGTGATGACGTGTGGCAGTATCCCCCCCAATCCAGCCGAATTGTTGGGATCACAGCCCATGCAGGAATTGATCCAAACGCTCATTGCAGAATCTGACCTACTGATTATTGATGCACCGCCACTTCTAGCAGTGACCGATGCGCAAATTCTATCCAGTCAGGTACAGGGGGTGTTGATGGTGGTGAACAGCCGCCAGACCTCACGCTCGATGGTCGCCAATGGCGCGGCCAACTTACAACAGGTAGGGGCACGGTTGTTGGGTGTCGTCTTAAATGAAATGACACGCTCGGCCCGCGGTTACTACTATTATGATTCTTATTCTGCCTATTATGCCGAAGAGGATAATCAAGCGGAGAATAAAGTTGTAGAGGTCAAACAGACAAAGTTGCAGCCAGCTCTGTCTGCCCTTGCCCCCAAACAGGCAACCAAAGCCGCGCAAGCGACAAATACACCAGCGGAATCAGCGCCAGTGCACCATGTCGTAACGAACGGACATTATCAATTGCAATCGGACCAAAAGAAACCCTAAGCTAGACACGTCTGCAGCTTACGTGATATACTGCAATATAGATAGATTTTCTGCAGTACGGATACGCAAATCATTTCCGTACTGCAGTTCTATTTCTCAAGCTGATGTCAACCTCTCTTACTGATAAAGCGTAGCAACCCAAAAATGCCTTCAATTCTTATTATTTGCACAGCCAATCAATGTCGTTCACCGCTAGCAGAGGTACTCCTGCAGCGCCAGCTTAGCGAGCGCGATAGCACCACCCAGTGGACGGTAGAATCGGCTGGAACATGGGCTACGGCTGCCCGCCCCGCGCATGTACAAATGCGCAAAGTGGCCGAAGAAACCGGGCTTGATCTCAGCCAACATCGGGCGCGCAATGTAGAGACGCTAGCCCTAGCTTCTTATGATCTAATCTTAACCATGGAACAGAGTCATAAGGAAGCCTTGCAGGTCGAATTTCCAGCCGTGCGGAAACGCATCTATCAGTTGACCGAAATGGTTGGCCTGAGCTATGACGTAGCAGATCCGATTGGCGGCCCAATTGATGACTTCCGCGGTACGCTACACGAATTAAAACGCTTGATAACCTTTGGTCTGCCCCGTATTATCGAATTGGCTTCGGCCCAATCAATCACAACCAATGTTTTATGAACAGACGTGACCACCACTCACCGCGCGCACGGAAACGCATTTTTTGGCTTAGCCTGACCGTTGTTTTAGGGCTATTTCTCTGTGTGGTGCTCTTCAAGGCAGTGCGGATCGGCCTCTATCTCCAGCGCGCATATAGCACTGGTACACAATTTGCCCAATTTGCGGGCAGCGATTTGAATGAGGAGCGCTATACGATTGCGCAAACCTTTCTGCTCGACAGCGCAACTGCCCTGCACAACGCCAACCAGGAGATGAATTTCTTTCGGCCAATTTTACAACCATTACAGGCACTCCCCTTCTTTGGTCCTACGCTGGCCGCCATACCACTGTTGCTCGAAGCAGGCGATGAACTGGCACAGATCGGCGTGATTGGTTATCCTGTGATGCAGCCGGTTCTCTTAGCACCAGCGGGTACATCACCCTTTGCCCAATTGCCGACCGCCTTGGCCGCCGCCCAGCCCCAACTAGCGGAAATGAGCGCACGCGCCCAACGCCTAGAGCAAAAGTTGAGCGTAATCAATCCCGATCGAGTTCTATCGTCGCTATACGAACCCATCACTGCCTTACAGGCTGCGGTGGCTCTCGTCACTCCCGGCTTGCGCATGGGTGCCGATTTGCCTGATCTGCTGGGCGTGGGCCAAACGCGTACGTATCTGGTCTTGGCGCAAAACAATCAAGAATTGCGCGCAACCGGCGGCTTTCTCACCGCCGTTGGCCGCGTGACCGTAGCCGATGGACGCATCCTCAGCATCGACTTTATCGACAGCTACGATCCCAGCATCAGCCGCACCGATCTTTCATTGCCACGTGCCCCCCAACCTATGCAAAAATATATGGGCATCGAAATTATGTTACTGCGCGATGCCAACTGTCGCCCGATTTCCCCACGACAGCCCAGATCGCGCGTACAATCTATTCGCAACAGACGGGGCGCACTATTGATGGCGTACTCTCGATCGATTTGCACGCGGTTGAGCTGATTGTAAGTGCCCTGGAACCACTCGTTTTGCCGGGCATCGAAGAGCCACTGACCAGCGCAACTGTGTTGGAACGCATCAAACAATTCTGGGCATCGCCGCTAGAAAGTGAAGCATCGCTAGCCGGTGGCGATAAAGACTGGTGGCAACAGCGCAAGGATTTTATCCCATTGCTGGCTAAATCCGCGGTTACGCGCATTCAACAGGGCAGTTTCAACAAATTACGCATGATCAGTGCGCTGCAAAACGCCCTCGACACCCGCGCGCTCCAGCTTTGGCTGACAAATTCACAAATGGCCCAAGAACTCGATGTGTTAGGCTGGGATGGTGGACTAAAGCCGCCAGCCAATGGCGATTTTCTAGCCGTGGTTGATACAAATTTTGGCTATAATAAGGTAGACGCTATTCTGGAACGCTCGGTGCAATATCAGGTGGAATGGCCGCAGGGCGCAACGGCCCCCGGTGTGGCAACCGTGGCGCTGACCTATCATCACCCCTACGAGCGCCCCGGCTATGTCTGCGATCAGACCCCTCACTATGAAGATACCTATGAAGAGATGATGGTGCGCTGCTACTACGACTATGTGCGAGTCTTTGTGCCTGCTGGCAGCGAATTATTAGCCAGCGGTGGCCTCATGGCCGATAGCGTCAGCACGCAACGCGGGGAAGGGGGCGCACAACTTTTTGGTGGCTACTTTATCCTCGCCCCCGGAGCCCAAAACACGGTTGTCTTTCAATATCGCCTACCACCGGCGATCAAGCCAGAGCAGTATACCCTGACGGTCCGCCGTCAAGCTGGGACACGCGCCCTGCCCTTTACCGCTACCGTCAATCAGCAATCCTTCCAGACAATCATCGAAGCGGGAAGCTACAACTGGCCATAAAAAAGCAGCTCGACTTTTCTAAGTCGAGCTGCTTTTGAAATTCAGATATTGGCTTACCTATCAGCGAGCCAGCAAGCGATATTTACTCGCCGCCCTGAGCTTGCTTGGCACGCTTGGTCTCGCGCTGGCGGACATCGTGCTTCAGTTCACGTTTGCGCACCCGCAAGGAATTGGGTGTCACTTCCAACAGGTCACCTTTATCCAGATATTGAATCGCTTCATCCAGCGACAATTCGCGGGGTTGGACAAGCATATCCGAGGTGGCCGAAGGCTTCTCACGGAAGTTGGTCAATTGCTTGGCCTGGCAGATGTTGATCACCATCTCTTCGGTGCGGATGTTTCTGCCAACAACTTGGCCTGCATAGACCTCATCACCAGGGCGCACAATAAATTCGCCACGCTGCTGCAACTTTACCAACGCATGTGAAGTGACCATGCCACCTTCGAGCGCTACCAATTTGCCCTGCTCCACAGTGTCAATCTCACCCAAAAATGGTTCATACCCGGCAAAGAGTGTATTGTAAATACCCGTACCGCGTGTCGCCGTTAGAAACAACTGGCGGAAGCCAAGCAGACCGCGGGTTGGCACCATGAATTCGGCATAGATTGTGCCATCTTCGCCATAGCGAATGTTGGTCAATTGGGCCCGGCGCTTACCCAGCATCTCGGTGACCGCACCCAGGTAATCGTTGAGCACTTCCACGAACATGTGCTCCATGGGTTCCTGCAACCCTTCGGGCGTTTCTTTATAGATCACTTCGGGCGGGCTGACGGAGAACTCAGTGTCTTCGCGGCGCATGGTCTCAATCAAAATCGCCAGATGCAACTCGCCACGACCGGCCACCAGAAATTCGCTGGCCAGTTCAGTTTCTTCAACCCGCAACGAGACGTTGTGTTCCAATTCGGCCAGCAAGCGTGTGCGCAATTGGCGGCTGGTTAGATAGCGACCTTCACGACCGGCAAAGGGACTATCGTTGACACTAAAGGCCATGCGCACCGTCGGCTCTTCCACCTTGATCGGCGGCAGAGGACGGGGATCATTCGGGTCGGCCAGGGTGTCACCAATGCCGACATCTTCAATGCCAGCAACCGCCACAATGTTACCCGCAAACACTTCTTCTTCAGGCTGGCGTTGCAGGTTGCGGAAGCTAAAGACCTGGGCAATCTTGGCCGGCTTCATCACCCCTTCGGCGTTGATATGCATAACCGTCTGGCCGCTGCGCAATGAGCCGTTTTGCAAACGACCAATCGCAATTTTACCGACGTAGGTGCTATATTCCAACGTGCTCACCAACATCTGCATGGGCTTGTTGGGATCAGCCACGGGCGGCGGAATGTGTTCGAGAATGGTGTCGAAGAGCACGGTCAGATCCGAATCTAACGCGGCTGGATCAAGACCGGCGCGTGCTTCCAAGCCAATCGTATAGATAATCGGAAAATCAGCTTGTTCTTCGCTGGCACCGAGATCAATAAAGAGATCGAAGGTCGCATTGACGGCATAATCGATGCGCGCCGAGGGACGGTCGACTTTATTGATGACGACAACAACTTTCAAGCCCTTGTTCAATGCTTGGCGCAGTACGAAGCGCGTTTGGGGCATGGGCCCTTCCACGGCATCGACGAGCAACAGCACGCCATCGACCATGTTCAGCACGCGCTCGACCTCGCCACCAAAGTCGGCATGGCCAGGGGTATCGACCAAATTAATGGTCACGTCCTTGTAGACAATGCCCGTATTTTTGGCCAGAATGGTGATCCCGCGTTCGCGTTCCAGCTCGTTCGAATCCAACACGCGCTCTTGCACTTGTTGGTTGGTGCGAAAGACTTTAGTCAGACGTAACATACCATCGACCAAGGTTGTCTTTCCATGATCGACGTGGGCGATAATCGCAATATTGCGGATCGACGGACGCACAGGGGTTTCTGCACTCATTGTCGTATTGTTTTCTGTCTCTTTACTTGACGTTTCTTTAACTAGCAACATAATTTTCCTAAATGAACTTGGCTATAGACTTCTTCACAGCTTCTATTCGTGTGCTTTGTTTGAAAACGTCGGTTTTGGCACAAGTAAAACAGAAATTTTCAATACAACTGCGATTCAATAGACATAAAAATGCTCGGCCCAAGGTTGCGAGCCGAGCACATTCATTTTTTCACGAGTCTTATTATAGCCCATAAAAACGCAAATAGCAAACGCGCAAGCCACTGCGTGCAGAAGCAACGTTGGCGTACACTAGGCTGCCGACGGCACACTATCCACTGGCGGCGGCGCTAATAAGCGATTCAACAAAGCTTGGCGATCCGGCACCACTGCCAACTTGAGACACTGTACAAACAATTCGTTGGCCGCCAACCAAGTGTTGAGTTTGTCGATCTGTTCGCCCGTGAAGTACCAATCTTGCAGCAAGCCGCGCTGCTGCATCACCGCGTCAAGTTGGTCAGCCAACCCCTGCCACGCCTGCGCATTTGCGCTAGGTTCAGGCACAACGAGCAGACGCAATTGTTGTGCCCACACGGCTTGATTGCTCTGTAGGCACAAGTCAATTATACCTGTGAACAAGGTCGGGTATTGTTCAAGTGTAAGTTGTATCTCGGCTTTGTTGCGATCAAGCCCTGGCTTCGCCAAGAGTGCGGCTATTACCCAGGCATAATATAGCCCATAATCAAGCCCGACCTCTACAGAAAAAGTGCGAGCGAGATCGAGAGCGAGAGCGAGATCGCGATCGAGAGCGCGAGCGAGAGCGCGATCGCGAGCGAGAGCGAGAGCGCGAGCGAGAGCGAGAGCGAGAGCGCGATCGCGAGCGAGATCGAGAGCGCGATCGCGAGCGAGATCTCGAGCGAGATCGAGATCGAGATCGAGAGCGAGAGCGAGAGCGAGAGCGAGAGCGAGAGCGAGATCGAGATCGCGATCGAGATCGCGATCGCGATCGAGAGCGCGATC
>Ga0105048_10009671_pt1 | contig 15302 bp, 12 predicted proteins | sample MAT05_FD_78382 | JGI IMG/M metagenome (GOLD analysis project Ga0105048, IMG submission 78382) | Freshwater microbial communities from Lake Fryxell liftoff mats and glacier meltwater in Antarctica - MAT-05 | ecosystem: Environmental > Aquatic > Freshwater > Ice > Liftoff microbial mat | place... | reverse complement strand
GATGCCGACGCTGGCCAGATGTGCGATCGGGGTGAAATCCGCGCTCGCGTAAGGACGTTTGCCATACAGCAGTGGCGCGATCACCTGGGTGCTGGTGGAGCCAACCAGCAGGGTATAACCGTCAGCGGCTGCCTGCAGCATTGACTGGCTGGCAACCACACCGCCCGCACCAGCCCGGTTGTCCACCAAAAACTGCTGTCCCAGGGCCGTTGACAAGCCCTGCGCGACCACCCGGGCAAACACATCGGTGCCGCCGCCGGCAGGAAACCCGACGACCATTCGGACTGGACGCGCCGGGTAATCCTGCTGCGCCAAAACGCCAAGCGGCTGCAACCAGCCCGCTGCTCCTGCCAGCGTGGCCGAACCGCCCGCGAGGAAAAACCTTCTGTGAAATGCCATACGTTTGCCTTTGCCTTTGCCTTTGTCGTTGCCTTTGCCTCTACCTCTACCTCTACCTCTACTTCTACTTTTACCTTTACCTTTACCTTTACCTTTACCTTTACCTTTACCTTTACCTTTGTCTGTTGCGTGCGCTGGCGTCAGAGTGTGGGAGGCAATCCCATGCGCCCGCGTCGGGGCGGCCAAGGGCTGTGGGCAAGGCGGGGGGCGTAGCCCGGACTTGCGTCCGGGCAAGCGCTGCAACGCCGCGCAAGGCCCGTGGGTGCCCCGGCCCTTCGGGTAAACCCCGCAAACAGCCCCACCGTTGTTGCCAATGCCCACCGGGGTCCCACCCCGGTTGCGCTTTGCGCCCAGGTTGGAATCGTTTTGTGGGTTTACGCGGACGCATGGGATTGCCTCTCACGCTCTCAGCCCAGCACAACCTGGTTGCGGCCTTTATCCTTGGCCAGATACATTGCTGCGTCGGCACGCGCCAGCAGCGCTGCGACGGTGTCCCCGATCGGCAGGGTCGTGGCAACCCCGATACTGACGGTGAAAGAAGCGGGTTCCGACAGTGCGCCGACCTTGCTCCGTATCCGCTCGGCCACGATATGCGCTACTTCCACCGAGGTTTCGGGCAGCAGCACCACGAACTCCTCGCCGCCAAGGCGGCCGATCACGTCGGCGCTGCGCAGCAGCGTGTTGACGACCGACACGAACTGCACCAGCACGGCGTCGCCCATCTGGTGTCCGCGGCTGTCATTGATGCGTTTGAAATTGTCAAGGTCTATCATCAGCAACGACATGACGCGTCCGTGCCGGTGGCAGCGTTCGAGTTCCAGCTCGCAGACTTCGGCCAGGTGGTGGCGGCTCAACGCGTTTGTCAGCGAGTCGTGGGTGGCCATGTGCTCAAACTCCGAGCGCACGCGATCTGTTGCCAGCAGCACCAGGCTGATGGCAAACAGCAGCATCACGAACGGATACGCGATGATGTAGATCAGGTTCTGCGGCGTGTTGTCCAGGATGCCGGTGCCCAGCGGATACCACCACACCGTGACGAACCTCAGCACCTGGCTGCAGATGGCAGCCAGCAACACACAAAACGCGAACCAGTGCGCGAAGGATCGCGAACCCTTGGAGTAAATCAGCAGGGCGTGCGCGCTGAAAAGACTGGTCATTACCAGAACCGAGATCAGCAGCCGCGGGCGGTAACTCGGGTCGACCACGGTGAACCAGCCCGAGACCAGGGTCAACGCCACGATCACCAGCAGCGCGGGAGCGATTCTGGGCGCTTGACCGAAAAAGCGCTGGGAACCAATGTACTGAAAGTAGCAACCGGAAAAAATCAGGAAGTTCGCCAATGTGATGGAGACAAGATCATGCGACTTGCCGCGCGAAGCCGCAGCCAACCCGCCAAAAAACAGCAATGCAGTGGCAAATGACCATACGCCGAGGCCCTTCACGCTGCGCGGATAACTGCGGTGCAAGAAATACAGGATGACCGCCATCAAGCCGCCCATGATCCCGGTCAACAAGACAATGGTGCGCGGGTCTACAAAGGGTACGGGGGCGTTGGCGACCATTGAGCCGATTATGACGGGAGTGTCAGTTTCGCTGGATAGGCGCAGTGGGCCTGCACAAGGCACTGTGAACAGCGCGGTTTGCGCGCCTGGCAAATATAGCGCCCATGCAGGATCAGCCAATGGTGTGCGTCGCCGAGGTAATGGGCAGGTATGCGTTGCAACAGCTTGCGCTCCACTTCCAGGGGTGTTTTCCCGCTGGCCATTCCGGTGCGGTTTCCGAGCCGGAAAATATGCGTGTCGACTGCCATGGTGGGTTCGCCAAAGGCGCTGTTGAGCACCACATTGGCGGTCTTGCGACCGACGCCGGGCAATTCTTCCAGTTGTGCACGCATTCGCGGAACCTTGCCTGCATGCCGCTGCAGCAGCAGCTGGCAAGTGTGTATCAGGTGGCGCGCCTTGCTGCGGTACAGACCGATGGTCCGGATCTGCTGTTCCAACCCTTGCTGGCCCAGCGACAACATGGCCTGGGGTGTATTTGCCACCACAAACAGGTGCCGCGTCGCCTTGTTGACGCTGACGTCGGTCGCCTGTGCGCTGAGCAGCACTGCTACCAGCAGCTCGAACACGCTGGTGTAGACCAGCTCGGTGCGTGGCTGCGGATTGGCAGCCTGCAGCGTGGCAAAGAACGCTTCGATCTGGGCTGGTCGCATCAGACCTGCGCGCGCCATGCTCAGGCCAGCTGGCGCAACTCGCGCAGCGCCACCGACACCGGGGCCAAATCGGCAGACTGGGTGCTGATAATTGCCAGCAACTGGCGCAGGCGCCCGATCGGCTTGGCGTGTCGCAGCCCCCACGCTGCCAGACTTTCCTTGCGCGCCAACAGGCCCAGGGTGATTTGACCGGCGATCGAGTACACGTCGTCGCGGGCGCTGCCGCGGGCCTGGGTCTGCCACAGGGTGTCGGTGGGAAGGCGGGCAATCTCGGCTCGCCACTGTGACAGCCCAAGCATGTCGTCGATATGGAAATAGGCTGCTGCCGCACTTTCCAGCGGGGTTTTCGCCTGCTGCGCCAGGTCCACCAGATCAAGCGCCGGAAACACGAACTCCAGCGCACTGAGGTCTTGCGCCAGCCCGGTCTCCACACCGGCCTGGGCGAGTGACTCCCAGGTCGTGGTCCAGCCGACCTGCGCACTGGCTGGCAGCCAATTGGCGAGCTGGCCGCGCAGTTCTCGCGCGGCCGGCTGGTAACGCGCAATCTGGCTCGGCAGGTCGGATCGGTCGGAGCGCGCCCGCAACATCCAGCGCGCCGCGCGTTGCGCGATGGCTGTGAGCTGGCTCAACAGGTCGAGTTGCAGCCGGGCGTCAACGCGATAGTCCAGCGCGTCGATGCGGTCCCATAGTCCTTCCAGGTCGAACACTTCGCGCGCCAGTGTGAAGGCGCGCACCACATCGGCAGCCGTCGCGCCGGCTTCAGACGCGATGAAGTTGACAAAGGTCGCTCCGGTGCGGTTGACCACGGTATTCGTAATGTAGGTCGCAATGATCTCGCGTTTGAGCGGATGGGCCGCAACCGACGGTCCGAAGCGGGCGCTCAGCACCTTGGGGAAGTACGATTCCAATGCACGGCCAAAAAACGGATCGTCGGGCAAGTTGCTGGCCATCAATTCATCAAACACCGACATCTTGGCATAGGCCAGCAGTACGGCACTCTCGGGTGTGGTCAGGCCAGCCTTGTGTGCGCGCCGGCGGCTGATTTCCTCATCAGCTGGCAGGAACTCGATGCTGCGATTGAGCCGACCGGCGCCCTCGAGCCACTGGATCAGGCGCTGTTGTCCGTCAAGCAAATACAGCGGCCGATGGGCGGCGACCTCCAGCGCCTGCGTCTGGTAATAGTTATCGGACAACACCAGTTGCCCAACTTCATCCGTCATGGACGCCAGCAGGTCGTTGCGTTGCTTGAGCGTGAGATCTCCGGCTTCCACGATCTGGCCAAGCAGAATCTTGATATTCACCTCGTGGTCCGAGCAATCCACCCCAGCCGAGTTGTCGATGGCATCGGTGTAGAGCAGACCACCCTTGCTGGCGTACTCGATACGGCCGTTCTGTGTGCATCCAAGGTTGCCGCCCTCGGCGACTACCTTGCAACGCAGCTCGCCGCCATTCACCCGGAATGCATCACTGGATTTGTCACCGACCTGCAGGTGCGTCTCGAAGGACGCTTTCACATAGGTGCCGATGCCTCCGTTGTAGAGCAGATCGACCGGCGCGAGCAGGACGGCCCGCAGCAACTCCGCGGGTGTCAGTTCTTGCGCATCGGTTGCCAGCACGGAACGCGCTTGCGCGCTCAGGGTAATGGATTTGGCCGCTCTGGAGAAAACTCCGCCCCCTTCCGACAGCAGGCTGCGGTCGTAATCGTCCCAACTCGAGCGTGGCATGGCAAACAGTCGTTTGCGTTCAGCGAACGACCGCGCCGCGTCGGGCGCGGGGTCAATGAAGATGTGTCGGTGGTCGAATGCCAGCAGCAGCCGGATGTGCGGCGACAGCAACATGCCGTTGCCGAAGACGTCGCCCGACATGTCTCCGATGCCGGCGACCGAAAACTCGGCGGTTTGCGTGTTCAGCCCGATGGCCCGGAAGTGGCGTTTCACTGACTCCCAGGCGCCACGCGCCGTGATACCCATCTTCTTGTGGTCGTATCCGACTGAACCACCAGACGCAAATGCGTCGCCCAGCCAGAATCCGTACTCGGCCGAAACGCTGTTGGCAATGTCCGAGAACGTGGCCGTGCCTTTGTCTGCGGCAACCACCAGGTAGGGATCGTCGTCATCGTGGCGCACCAACTGCGGCGGGGCCAGCACCGAACCCTTGACGACGTTGTCTGTCAGATCCAGTAGTCCACGCAGGAACAGCGTGTAGCAGGCCACCCCTTCGGCAAGGTAGGCTTCACGCTCGCTGCCCGGTGGTGCGGTCTTGAGCACAAAGCCGCCTTTGGAGCCGACCGGGACAATTACTGCATTCTTTACCTGCTGGGCCTTGACCAGGCCGAGCACCTCGGTACGGAAATCTTCGCGCCGGTCCGACCAGCGCAAACCGCCACGCGCCACCTTGCCCCCGCGCAGGTGGACACCTTCGAGCCGCGGCGAATAGACCCAGATCTCGAACAGAGGCTTGGGTTCTGGCATGCCAGGTACCAGGCGCGGTTGGAGTTTGAGTGACAGGTAGGGTTTTGGGCTCCCATCGGCGCTGGTTTGCCAGAAATTGGTGCGTTTCGTGGCCCGGATGGTGGCGAAGAACTGGCGCAGGATACGGTCGTCGTCCAGACTGGCCACAGCCGCCAGGCTGGTATCGACTAGCTGATGCAACTGTTGCTGTTCGGCGTTGCGGTCGCCCTGCAACGCCGGGTCGAAACGCGCCATGAACAGGTCGACCAACAACTGCGCAATCGCCGGATGCCGGCACAGCGCACTTTCGATATAAGCCTGGCTGAAGGCGAATCCGAGTTGCCGGAAGTAACGCGTGTAAGCGCGCAGCAGCACAATGGCGCGCGGCGCCAGGTCGGTCGACAGCACCAGCCTGTTCAGGGCGTCACTTTCGACCTCACGGCGCCAGGTCAGCGCGAACAAAGACTCAAAACGCTCCCGGATGCGCGAGAAATCAGTGGTATCGGGAACCTGGATCCCGAGGTCGTGGATCCACAGTCCGTCGTCGCCGATGTGGTACGGATGTTCATCCAGCACCCGCGCGCCCATGTTCTCCAACACCGGCAACGAGTCGGAAAGGGCGACCTTGGCGACGCTGTAGATCTTGAAGCGCAGCACGCCTGACGCTGCATTCAGCGGGCGGTACAACTGCACCGCCAGCGGGGCGTCCTGGGACAGGCCAGCCAGCATCTTGGCGTCTTCGGCGGCCACCGGCGCGGTGAAGTCTTCGCGATAGGCGGTGGGAAATCCCTCTGCAAAACGGTGCGCAAGTACCAGGCCAGGACCCTCGCCATGCAGGCGCAGCAATTCGGCCAGGCAGTCGTCCTCCCAGCGCTGGGCCAGCCGTGCGATCCGGGACTCCAGCGCCGCCAGATCCGCAGGCGGCGCCGCCGTGCCCTTGGTACGCACGACGTAATGGATGCGCGCCAACGGACTGTCGGTGAGCATGGGTGTGAACTCCAGCGATTGCCCGTCCAGCGCCACCATCAACTCGGCGCCCACTTTCACCCGCAGCTCGGTGTTGTACCGGTCACGCGGCACGAAGACCTGGGCCGACGTGAAGCGCCCGAACGGGTCGCGGCGCAGGAACACCCGTGTGCGCTGGCGCTCCTGCAGGCGCAGGATGCCGATGGCATGGTCGCCCAGGGTGGTGCTGTCGATCTGGAACAACTCGTCGCGGGGATAACTGTCCAGGATCGACTGCAGGGCCTTGGCCGCATGGCTGTCTGGAACCACGCCCGATGCGGCCACGACCTGGGCGGCGCGCTGACGCACCCGGGGTATGTCTGACACGGCGGCCGCGTACGCAGTTGAGGTGTAAAGGCCCAGGAAGCGGTATTCGCCGACCACCTGTCCGGTCTGGTCAAAACGTTTGACCGCCACATAGTCGAGCCACGCCGGACGGTGCACCGTGGCGCGCGTCATTGCCTTGGTGACCAGCACCAGGTCATCCTTGTCGATCAAGGCAACCGCTTCCGGCGGCAGGCTTGCACGTGGCGTGCGCGCGGCCCCACGCAGGATACCGAGACCGGAATCGGCCTGGGCGACCAGCGTGACGCGTTCGCCCTCGCGCACCAGGTCGTAGTTGCGGGCGCCCAGGAACGTGAAGTGGCGATCTTCCAGCCAGCGCAGAAAAGCGATCCCCTCGGTCCGGCTCTGTTCGCCCAGGGGAGCCGATTCGGATGCCGCACAGGCCTCCCGCAGACGCGCCATCATGGCGGGCCAGTCGCGCACGGTGGCCCGCACATCGCCCAGCACCTGCTCCAGATCTGCCGCAAGGACTTTTCGATCCTGTACGCTGACGATACGGTCACACTCGACGGTGATCAGTGACTGCGCAGTACCCGGCGGTTGGCCGACCAAGTCCTGTCCGATCCGCCCAGCCCAGGCGATGTGCCCATCGGCAGCACGCCCGACCGACATCAGTGGATGCACGATCCAGTGAGCCGTGCGCCGGCTGCGATTGATCGCCATCGTCACCGAATCCACCAGAAACGGCATGTCTGCATGCACGATCTGGACCACCGTGTGGTCACAGGCGAAGCCGTCTTCGGCCAGGCTGGGGTTGAACACGCGCACCAGGGGTTGCTGCGACTGCGTTGCAGTGTCAAGCAGCCGCCAGTGGGCGTTGGCCAGTGCGTACAGGCTGGTGGACCCGCGTGCAGCAATCTCCTGCGGATCGGCGTTCTCGAAGTACAGGCCCACAAAGGCCGCCATGCTGTCCGCGCGGGCTCCGGCATGGGCCCTGGTGAATGTGGTCAATTCGGTCAGGGCAGTCGTTGTCATAGTATGTCCGGCTAGCTTTGGGGAACACAAATTCTATGGGGCCAGCCTTGGTTCGGGGTGACCGCCAGACGCCGTTTCATGGCGTTATGCGTTACTTGCATCGGGGCCGGGGCACCCCCCGAGGCCGCCGGGGATGATGTTTCAGTCGTTCGCGAAGGGGGCGTTGGCGAAAGTGGCACGCTCCGGAAACGTGGACTTGAGCCAGCCGTACTTCAGGTCCAATGCGCTCATCACTGGCACCGGTAACGTATCGATCGCGTCGGCGTTCGCCGATGGCTGATCGGCCAGGTGGCTTGCGAGATGCAGAATGCCCGCAATCGGATGCATCGGCTTGCCCGCCAGTGGATCGGACGCCCACAGCAGCGCTTCGACCAGATCGGCCGGGAAGTTCCAGCGCCGTGCCAGTTCGGCCATCACTTCGCCTTCATCGAAGCCGGACAACTGTCTTTCACGGTCCCAGCGCTGCCCCGGAGCACAGGGGGTGAGTTCGATGTACGGCAACGCGTCGGGCAAGGCGTGACCGATGATGACCTCTCCCAGGCGCAACATCAGCGCCGCCAGCCACACCTTTTGCCGGTCGGCCACAGCGTCGCTGTCGACGCCCTCGGCCAGCCACTGGGCATAACCGGCACACGCGACGTTGTAGCTCCAGAAGTCTTCCGCGTGCAGGCCCTCAGGCAGCGAAAATGCATTGTGCAGACAGGCCGACAGCGCGAGCGCCCGCACGCGCGACATGCCGATCAACTGCAGCGCGCTGTCCAGGTTGGCCACCTTGCGCGGCAATCCAAAGGCAGCACTGTTTGCCAGGGCCAGCAATTTCGCGGCCAGTGCCGGGTCGCGCGAAATAAGGGCGCCAACTTCGGCGACCGTGGTCCGCTGCTTGTCCAGTGTGGACACCAGTTCCAACCCGAGCGCCGGCATCACTGGCAATTCGATGGTTTTGAACAAATCAGCCAGATCCGCCACGGCAGCTCCCGGAGTTGCGACAATAGTGCTTTTACGCCCGTACCACCTGCCATGATATTCGCTGATCGACTTCAGAACGTTGAAACTTCGGCTATTCGTGAGCTGTTCAAGTTGCTGGGAAAACCCGGCATCATCAGTTTCGCCGGTGGTTTTCCCGACCCGACCCTGTTTGACACCGAGGGCATCAGGGCCTCGGCCGACGCGGTGTTGTCGGCCAATCCCGCTGCGGTGCTGCAATATGGGGCAACGGAAGGTTATGAGCCGCTGCGTGAGGGCATCGCCAGTTTCATGCAGGCCAAAGGGGCCACGGTGGCCCCCAGTGGCCTGATCGTGACCACGGGCAGCCAACAGGCGCTGGATCTGATTGGCAAGACCATGATCTCTCCCGGTGACAAAGTCATTGTTGAAGCCCCGACTTTCCTGGCGACGATCCAGTGTTTCCGGCTGTACGGCGCACATCTCATCGGCGCGCCGATCGACGCCCAAGGCGTGCAGGTGGATGCCCTGGAGCGGCTGATCGAACAGCACCGGCCGAAGCTGGTTTACCTGATTCCGACCTTCGGCAATCCGAGCGGTGCGACCCTGTCGCAGGAACGGCGCGTGCGCATTCTGGAACTGGCGGTGCGCACTGGCACCCTGGTGGTGGAGGACGATCCTTATGGCGAGTTGTATTTCGACACGCCGCCGCCGCCAAGTCTGCTGGCACTGAGTGAGGGCGTTGCGGGCAGCCGCGACTGGTTGGCACATTGCGGCAGTTTCAGCAAGATACTCAGTCCTGGTTTGCGCGTCGGCTGGCTGATTGCACCGCAGGCCCTGTTGTCGCGTGCGACCATGTGCAAGCAATTCAGCGATGCCCACACCAGCAACCTGACCCAGGCCACGGCGGCGCACTACCTGACGCTCAACCGGATGGACCAGGCGCTGGCAGCGGTGCGCTCGGCTTATGCTGACCGTGCCCGTGTCATGGCCGACAGCCTGCGCGCGCAGCTTGGCGACGCAATCAGCTTCAACCAACCCCGTGGCGGCATGTTTTTCTGGGCACGCCTGAATGGCGGTCGTGATGCCGGCGAGTTCGCCAAACGCGCCATCGAGCGCCTGGTGGCCTTCGTTCCGGGAGCTCCATTTTTCGCCAGCGACCCCGATCGCAGCGCCCTGCGCCTGAGTTTTGCGACCGCCGATGTGGACAAGATCCGTACCGGCATCGCGCGCCTGGGGCAGGCTTTGTGACGCAGCGCCGGCACGACTTGCAGCGGGGATCCGGCTTTGCGCCTTGGAACGCGCCCGACAAGGCAGCATAATGGCCTTGCCTGAGCGCAAAGGGGTGAAACCGATTGCGCCATGACCGAACGAGGGTGACTTTGCAATGGATCTGATCAAACGCCTCTTTGGAACTACCAGACAAGCCGAGCTGCCCACGCCGCCGCAGTCCGGTGCGCCCAGCGACTCCAGGATGCCGGAACAGGAATCGGTGGTCGGCACGCGGCGCGAACTGGTGCGTGTGATGGCGCGCGACACACAGCGCGCGGCTGGCATACCCGACGGCTGGTTAGAAATTCAGGTCATGCTCGAACTCAGCCGCGGACAGACTTACATTCATCTGCGCCTGGTCGTGCGCCACTGGGACGAGCGTCTGGTCAAACTCCAGGTGGCGTTCCAGCGCCGCGTACTTTCCGAGGTGGAACGCTTCGAGCCCGACGCACGGCAGTGGATTGGCAGTATCACCTGGCTCTACCCGGACGACAGCGATTGCCCGCACAGCGAGTTGCCCGATCCGGCGATCTGGAAAACGGTTGACCACGTCGATATCGAAATTGACGATGTGCAGGAAGACCTGGCGCGCTTGTTTGCGGTGCGGGATGCAGAACTGTCGACTCCCGCATCGGCACGCCCGGCGCCCTGAAGTCTGGGCTCCGACCCCGGGCGCGGCTGGGCCAGCTCTCGCCGCGCTTTGCCCCGCTGTTTTCTGACCTCCACGGGAGACCATATTGAAGTACAACTGCGCACACCGATGGGCATTCACTGCCTGGGGCGGCAAGCTCGAAGCCAGTGAGGATGCCCTGCAGCCAGTGCACGGCCACGAGGTGACGCTGCGCGTCACCCATTGCGGCATCTGCCATTCCGATCTGCACATCCAGCAGGGTGGTTTCGACATGGGTGGCGGCAAGTTGTCGTCGCTGGAGCGCGCCGGAACACGTTTGCCGGTGACCATGGGCCACGAGATCGTTGGTGAGGTGGTCGAGATGGGCCCGGAGGTCTCGGGCGTGACATTGGGGCAACTGGTTGTTGTCTATCCCTGGCTGGGTTGTGGCGCATGCGCGGTCTGTCTGCGCGGCGACGAGCATCTGTGCGTCAAGGCCGCGCGCAATCTTGGCATCCAGCTGCCTGGCGGTTACGCCGACCTCACACGTGTTCCCCATGAGCGGTACCTGGTGCCGGTAGGTTCGCTCGACCCGGCCCGCGCCGCCACCTTTGCCTGTGCCGGTATCACCGCCCTCGGAGCGATCCGCAAACTGCCGGTGATGGTGGCAGACGACTGGGTTGCGGTGATCGGATGCGGCGGTGTTGGCATGACGGCAGTGGCCTTGTTGTCGGCAACCAGTGCCGCGCGCATCGTCGCCATCGATCCGGACCCGGCCAAACGCGAGGCTGCCCTGCGCCACGGCGCTGCGGCAGCGTACGACCCCATGGCTGCCGATGCGCTGAAGACCATCACCAAAACCTGTGGCGGCAACATTGCCGGTGCCATGGACTTCGTTGGCGCCGAGAGCAGCTCGGCGCTGGCGGTGGGTCTGGTGCGGCGCGCCGGCCAGGTCGTGATGGTGGGCCTGTTTGGCGGTGAATTCCGTATGGCTCTACCGCTGTTTGCGCTACGCTCCCTGTCAATCACCGGCTCCTATGTAGCCGGGCTGAACGAACTGCGCGAACTGGTCGCGCTGGCGCAGCGCGTGCAGCTGCCCGAGATACCGCTGGACCTGCGCCCGCTGGGCACGGTAAACCAGGCGCTGGACGATCTGGCCCATGGGCGCGTGGTCGGTCGGATCGTGCTGCAGCCATGAGCGCTGCGCCGGGCCGTTCCCAAGCAAGCTCGCACCGCGGTGCGAAGCACGAAGGTATTCACGTGAGCGCCGCCGGGCCGTTCCCAAGGCACTCGCTACCGCAGCCGCCAGGCGAAGGTATTCCAATGAGCGCCGCCGGGCCGTTCCCAAGGCGCTCGCTACCGCAGCCGCCAGGCGAAGGTACGCCAGTGAGCGCCGCGCCGGGCCGCCCCAAGCAAGCTCGCACCGCATTGCGAAGCACGAAGGTATTCCAGTGACCCTGCACTACACGACCTCGGCGCAGCATTTGCCGCAGAACAAAATGCGTATGGTCCCGACGCGCGTCGTAAACATCATAGGTGGGCCAGGCTGTGACAAGTCGCTGGTGTCGGCTGGCATTATTGTGGCCCTGTCCTTGCGCGGCAAGACCGTGGAGCTGATACCGGATTTCGCCAAGTCCCTGGTGTGGCAAAAGGACTTTGAAGCGTTGAAGAACCAGTACCACATTGCGCAGCAACAGTTCCGCATGCTGGAACTGCTTGACGGCCAGGTGCAGTACCTGGTCACCGAATGTTCCCTGCCCCAGCTGCTGTACTACAACGCCCACTACGAGGAGAACATTTGCGACGTGGCCAAGACGCGCCAGCAGATACTGGCGTGGTACGGGCAACACAACAATGTGAATGTGGTCGTAGAGCGCAGCGAACGCAAATACGTACAGACCGGCCGCTTCCAACCCGAGGAGCAGGCGCGCGCGATCGACCGTGCCTTGCGCGCCACGCTCACACGCGAACGACTTGCATTCACTGTGCTGGCGGCCGACATCAAGGACATCAACGCTTTCGCGAGCAGCCTCGACTAGCCGACCGGTAACGTTATCGCAGGGATTGCGCCCGGGCCTCGTAGTCCGTTTCGCCAAATGGATTACGAGATGAAATTGATGGATTTATGCGCCAGACCAGGCGCACAGCCGCAGCCAGACTGGACGTCTGGCAAGACTGGGCAACGACGTAAGCATTTTGGCGAAACGGACTACTAGTAGCCCGGGCTTGCGCCTCAGGGCAGCCGGCGCGGCGACACCGCGTTGCTGTCCAGGCCCTGCGCCAGCAGCGCCTGCGGCAATGGCGCACCCAGGACCAGGGAGGCGGCGAATTCCGAAGCGCCAGGCGCACTCTGGATGCCATATCCGCCCTGGCCGGCCAGCCAGAAGAAGCCGTCGCATTGCGCGTCCCAACCAACCACCATCTCACCATCCGGAACGAAAGAGCGTAGCCCGGCCCAAGTCCGCAATGGGCGCCGTATGGTGAGCGTGGTCGCAGCCTCAATATGGTGGATGCCGGTGGCGACGTCGATTTCTTCTGCCACCACGTCATGCGGCGGCATCGGATCGGCGTTGGCAGGCGAACCCAGCAGGACGCCGGCATCGGGCTTGAAATAATAGGTCTCATCCAGGCCGGCGACCACTGGCCAGTTGGCAAAAGCTACCCCTGCGGGCGGCTGGAAGGTAAAGGCAGTACGCCGACGCGGCACCAGCCCGATGTTGCGGGCGCCAAACTGGCGGCCAACCGCGTCGGCCCAGGCCCCTGCGGCATTGATGACTGCGCTTGCGCGTACCTGGTCTCCACCAGCAAGGCCGAGTTCCCAGAATGCCCCGCGGCGCTTCGCGGTTACTACTTCGGACCGGGTGCGGACGCTGCCGCCCAGGGCGTGCAAGCCGCGCAGGAAACCCTGGTGCAGCGCATCCACATCGATGTCCATGGCACCCTCGTCCAGCATTGCACCGTACAGCGCCTCCGGACGCAGGCACGGAACCATCGCCACGGCTTCATCGCGGTCCAGCCGGACCAGTTCGGGACAGGTCGCACGGAGTTGCTCGAACTGCTGCGCAAGCATTGCGTGCTGGTCGCTCTTGGCCACGTACAGGGCGGCGCGCGGCGACAGCAAGGCCTGGGTGGCGAAACCAGATGGTGGCGACAGGAAGAAGTCGCGGCTGGCGCGGGTCAGTGCGCGCACTGCGCTGGGGCCATAACTCTCGATGAACATTGCCGCCGAGCGCCCGGTTGTGTGGTACCCGGGCTGGCTTTCACGCTCCAGCACGAGCACTCGGCGTTCACTGGCCAGTCGAAAAGCAACCGAGGCGCCGGCAATACCGGCTCCAATGACGGCGATATCGTAAACATTCTGGTCGTTCATGGGCGTTCAACGGGCGGTCAGGACGGGCTGCCATTCTCGCACCACGGAGTGCGGTGTCGCTTAAGATGCCTCCTCGATCCATAGCACCATCTTCCATGAATTCTGCCGCTCACATACCGGGCAACCGGTTCCTGCATGCTCCGGGCCCGACCCACGTTCCGCTGGAGGTCATGCAAGCCATGTCGCGCCAGCCAATGGACATGGGCGACCCGCGCCTGGGCGCAAGCATTGCGGCAATCGAGGCCGGACTCAAAGGCCTGCTGCAGACGCAAGCGGCCGACGTGTTCCTTTATGCCACCAATGGACACGGCGCCTGGGAGGCCGTGATCTGCAATCTGGTAGGCCCTGGACAGACGGTGCTGGTGCCAGGGACTGGCCACTTTTCCGACTCCTGGGCGGTGCAGACCGAAGCCATGGGTGGCAAGGTGGTGGGTACGCCTTGGAATGAAGGCTTGCCGATCGATCCCGTGGCCGTGGAACAGGTCCTTCGCGCCGACGTCTTGCACGAGATCGTTGCCGTGTTTGCCGTGCACACCGACACTGCCAGTGGCGTCACCAGCGACATGCAGGCGTTGCGCGCCGCCATCGACGCAGCCGGGCACCCGGCGCTGCTGGTGGTGGACGTGGTGGCGTCCCTCGGCGCTGCCCCGTTTGCCATGGACGCGTTGGGCGTGAATGTGGTCCTGGGGGCGTCGCAAAAAGGGCTGATGTGCCCGCCCGGGATCGGATTCGCCGCCGCCGATGCAAGAGCGATGGCAGTGTGCGAACGCAACACCACGCCCAGGTATTACTGGGATTGGCGTTTGCGCAAGAGCGAGTTCTCGTACCGCAAGTTTTGTGGCACTCCGCCGCAAACCCTGCTGATGGGTCTGGAGCGTGCACTGGAACTGATTTTCCGCGAGGGGATCGACCAGGTGCTGGCACGCCACCGTTTGATGACCGATGTGGTCCATGCTGCGGTGCGCTGCTGGAGCACGGCGGGTGCATTGCAATTTTTCGGATTGCAGGCGGAGTGCAGGTCAACCTCGGTCACCACCGTTGTGGTGGCGCCCGGAATCGACACAGAGGCAATCCGGACCACGGCACGTGAACAGTTCCAGGTCGCCATTGCTGGCGGGCTCGGACCGTTGGGCGGACGGGCGTTTCGCATCGGGCACCTCGGTGACATGAATGCGCCGATGATTCTGGGCTGCCTTGCCGGTGTGGAAGCGGCCCTGCGCGTGCAGCGCATTCCGGTGGGAAATGGAGCGCTGGATGCGGCCATCCGTTGTCTCGCCGGTGGTTGAAGAACGCTTCGCCCGGGCCTGGTGCAGTGCTGCACGCTACCGGGCCCTTACGTTTTTCCTGACCCCGAGGCGTTACTGCGGGCGCAACGCCAACTCCGGCAATCGGTAGCGCCGGTCTGGCGTGGTGGGTCGCTGCGCCGGGGCCCTCGCGCTATTCGCGCATGCGACAGAGCCATGCGCGCAGTAAACCTGGAAACCGCAGTTGACCGCTTTCTTCTGCTGGATACGCCCTATGAATTCCAGCTTTTGTGCGCACCAGCAAGGTCACCTCAATGGTGACAACGCACCGCACCCGATTGAGCCGCGCTGGCGCACGCCAGCGGCGCTGCTTCTCCTTGCGCTCAGGAGCCCGCAGCGTCGTCGACCTTGCAGGCCGCAGTCAAGCCAGAGGCTTGCCTTCTTCGCGCTGTCCAGGTGTGCGCGGGCACACCTGGAG
>Ga0105048_10009670_pt1 | contig 15303 bp, 15 predicted proteins | sample MAT05_FD_78382 | JGI IMG/M metagenome (GOLD analysis project Ga0105048, IMG submission 78382) | Freshwater microbial communities from Lake Fryxell liftoff mats and glacier meltwater in Antarctica - MAT-05 | ecosystem: Environmental > Aquatic > Freshwater > Ice > Liftoff microbial mat | place... | reverse complement strand
GTCCATTCCACCTCTTAACTCGTCACAACTCGCCCAAAGGGAACTGTATAATTCTGATTTTTTGATTGCCATTTATTTCTTCTTTATTTTTTAAAATATTAGTTTTCTTCTTTTTAATTACCCGACATCCCATCCAAATCTTCCAACTGCTTGTTATAAATCAAACTAGTCTGTTTCTGGAATGGGCAAATTCGCTCATCCAATTGTATGTTCATCGTTTTGTTGTTGGCTTATCAAATATTAGCAAATAAAAGAAAAGAAAGGAAAATACTGACCATTAATGTTGGTAAATAGTCAATCTTAATCAGCCAGTTACAAACGAGTAAACCAAGTTATTATGGTTAAATGTTATCTTCATTCAAATGGTGAAAAAAGGGCTGGGTTTGTTGAGCAACAAATTACTTTCCAATACAAAATTTACCAAAAATATGTCCCAATACTTCGTCGTTTGTAACTTCTCCAGTTATCAAAGCCATGTATTTGAGTGCTTCGCGGATGTGAAAAGCCAATAAATCGCTCGAAATTTGATTGTTGAGTTGCACTATGGTTTGGTTTAAGGCTAAATCGCACTGATTCAGTGCTTCTAAATGCCTTACATTGGAAATAATTTCATTTTTCTGAGTCATTTGTTCATTCACTTCAAAGGCTATGGTTTCAAAAACTTGTTCGATACCTTGTAGTTCTTTGGCCGATATTTGTATGAATGATGAATTTATTTCTTTTGATTTTTCACTTTCGGTTATCTGATCTATCTTATTGGCCACCAATATGATATTTTTATTTCCCCCTACTCTATTTTTAATTGCTTGTACGTCGGCATCTACCACTTCGTTGCTCAATTCATTCACATCAAACAAGTAGATGATGTAATCGGCTTCGTGCATTTTGACATAACTTCTTTCAATGCCTATGGATTCGATGGTGTCGTTGGTTTCTCTCAAACCAGCTGTATCAATCAAACGAAAAGAAATACCGTTGAACACAAAATGATCTTCGATGCTATCGCGCGTGGTGCCAGCAATTTCACTTACAATGGCGCGGTCGTCGTTGAGTAAGGCGTTGAGTAAAGTGCTTTTTCCAGCATTGGGTCGACCTACGATACACACCGGAATACCTTTTTTAATGGCATTGCCCAACGCAAACGAACCAATTAATTGCTTAATCACTTTTGATATTTTGTTCAATAGAATCAGCAAATCGCCGCGGTTGGCAAACTCCACATCTTCGGTGCTAAAGTCGAGTTCTAATTCCAACATGGCCGAAAAATGGAGCAGTTGATTGCGCAATTGTTCAATGAGTTTCGATATGCCTCCGCGCATTTGTTGCATAGCCAAAGCATGCCCAGCATAACTTTCCGAAGCTATTAAATCGGCTACTGCTTCGGCTTGGCTGAGGTCCATTTTGCCATTCAAAAAAGCACGCATAGTAAACTCGCCAGGTTCGGCCAAAGCAGCACCTTGTTTCACCAATAAGTTTACAATTTCTTGAACAATGTAGGGCGAACCGTGGCAAGAAATTTCCACAATATCATCGCCAGTGTAAGAGTTGGGCGATTTAAAAATACTAACCAACACTTCATCAACCACCCGATTTTGGTCTTTAATTTTACCAAAATGAATGGTGTAGCCTGGCTGATGCGCAATTTTTTTACTAAAAACCTGCTCCGTAATTTCAAATGCTTGGCTACCAGATAAACGCACAACCCCGATGGCGGCCATTTGATTTCCGGTTGCGGGTGCTACTATGGTTAAATCTTTGCGCGCCGCTGGATTCATTGGTTTATTTAGCTACAGATACCGATCTTGTTTCGCGGATAACGGTTATTTTAACTTGACCCGGATACGTCATTTCGTTTTGAATGCGGTTAGCAATTTCAAACGACATGGTATCGGCATCTTTATCGGATACTTTTTCGCTTTCAACAATTACGCGCAGTTCCCTACCCGCTTGTATGGCGTAAGTGCTCGATACGCCAGGATAAGACATAGCTAAAGCTTCCAAATCTTTTAAGCGTTTGATGTACGATTCCGCTATTTCTCTTCTGGCTCCTGGTCTTGCACCTGATATGGCATCGCAAACCTGAATGATGGGCGAAATTAAACTGGTCATTTCCACTTCATCGTGGTGAGCACCAATGGCATTGCACACTTCGGGTTTTTCTTTGAATTTCTCGGCCAATTTCATCCCCAAAATAGCATGTGGCAATTCGGGTTCATCATCGGGCACTTTACCAATATCGTGGAGTAAACCAGCACGTTTGGCCAATTTCACATTCAAACCAAGTTCTGCAGCCATAATAGCGCATAAATTGGCTACTTCGCGCGAGTGTTGTAATAGATTTTGACCATACGATGAGCGGAACTTCATTCTTCCCACCATGCGAATCAATTCAGGATGCAAACCATGAACGCCCAAGTCAATGCACGTTCTTTTTCCGGTTTCAACAATTTCGTCGTCGAGTTGGCGCTTCACTTTTGCTACCACTTCTTCGATACGGGCTGGATGAATTCGGCCATCAGTAACTAATTGGTGCAATGCCAATCGGGCAATTTCTCTACGAACCGGATCGAAACAACTTAAAATGATGGCTTCGGGTGTGTCGTCTACAATAATTTCAACGCCAGTGGCAGCTTCGATAGCACGAATATTACGGCCTTCGCGACCAATGATTCTTCCTTTAATTTCGTCGCTTTCGATGTTAAAAACAGAAACTGAATTTTCTACCGAATGTTCTGTTGCCACACGCTGTATGGTTTGAATAACAATGCGTTTGGCTTCTTTATTAGCATTTATTTTAGCCTCTTCAATAATTTCTTTGGCATGTGCGGCAGCATCTGAGCGCACTTCGTTTTTCAATGCTTCTACCAATTGCGATTTGGCTTCTTCGGCCGTAAGTTTTGCGATTGCTTCTAATTGTTCCACTTGGCGGCGGTGCATTTTGTCTAACTCCGATTGGCGTTTGTTTGCGTTTTCAATTTGGTGTTGCAAACTTTCTTTTAAGGTATCGGCATCTTGCATTTTTTTCTTTAAATCTTCGCCTTGTCTGCCAACGTTCGATTCTTTTTGCTTGATTCTGTTTTCGGCTTGCAATACTTCGTTGTTTCGCATTTGAACCGCTTTTTCGTGTTCTGATTTGAGTTGTAAAAAGCGTTCTTTGGCCTGAAGCATTTTGTCTTTTTTGATAACTTCGGCTTCGTTTTCGGCGTCTTTCACGATTTGGCTACTGCGTTTTTCGATGTTTTTTCGAAGGACAGATGATACCAAACCTGCGCCAATGCCAGCGCCAAATAAGGCTGCAATGATGTAAAAAGTAATTTCCATTTTGGATTAAATGTGTTGTAATTAATTGTAAATAATCAAGTTACTCCTACTTCAATACCAAGTGCAGCTCTTAAAAAAACTTATTTCAATAAATTGTCAATTTTGGCATTCCACTGCAGAATTGAATCTGAAAGCGAATGTTGAATTTTATCGGTTTGATTTTGTTCTGTAACAAATTGAGTGGCAAAATGCAAGCAACTCATCGCAATCAAATCTTGCTGATCGCGAACGGCATAACTCGACTCATACTCTTTAATTTTCTCAGCAATTAGCTTTACCGCTTCTAAAATGAGCGTTTCTTCGCTAGACTGAACTTTTAAAGGATAAGTTCTGTTTCCGATTTGGAGCTTGAGTGTGTTTTCCTTAGCCAATGTGTTTAAACAGAATGATTATTTATTGATTTTTTTTCTAGTAATTGCACACAAACATCCACATCATTTAAAGCCGTTTCAACCAAAGTCACCAAACTTTTTAAGTTCAATGGTGGGCTGGTTTCAGGTATCGGTTTGGTGTGTAAATGATCTGGGTTGTTTGCGGTTGAAGTATGTACTACTCTTGATTTAAGTAGCTCATTTTCTGATAATAAAGAACTGTTTTGCGCTTTCAATTCAGCACATAAATTGATCAACTTTTTCAAATTTTGCTCAAAAGCAATTTTTTGGTCGTCTAAGGCATTTGAAGAATCAAAAAGCATGATTTTAAGTTGAAAATTTCGGGTTAAAATTATTCAATTAGTTTGAATATGGTACAAATGATGTATTTAATTTGCAAGTAATAAATGAAGTACTTTAAACAACAGCTTATTAATCAATATATTTTGATTATTTCGATATTAATATCCAACGCTAATTTTGCTCAAATAGCCAATTTTAGGTCGCCGATGGATGTTCCATTAATCGTTACCGCCGCTTTTTGCGAAATCAGACCCAACCACTTTCACAGCGGGCTCGATTTTAGCACCTATGGTAAATCTTTGCCTGTTTTTGCTTGCGAAGATGGCTTCGTTAGTCGAATAAGGGTTTCTGCCTTCGGTTATGGCTTGTCATTATATATTGAACACCCAAATGGATACAAAACCGTTTACGGGCATTTGAATCGGTTTAATGACACCTTAAATAAGTGGATTGAAAATAAGCAAAAAACCAATCAAAAATTTGAAATTGATGAAATGTTAAGTACCAACCAATTTGCGGTAAAAAAAGGAGATTTGGTAGCCTATTCGGGCAATACGGGCACATCTACGGCACCACACTTGCATTTCGAAATTAGAGACCAAAAATTGGATTTAAACCACAATCCCAAAAATTTCAATTTACCGATTACCGATGTTTTAAAACCGACCATTAAAGGCTTTTATGCTTTTTCTTTAAAAGACTTTGGCCGTGTTGATGGAGAAATCGGTATGAAAGCCATCAACAAAACCATTAAGGTTAAAAATAAACCGCCCGTTATTAAAGAATCAGAAGTTTCGGGTTGGGTAGCATTTGGGTTTGAAGGGTTTGATGCCATAGGGAAGAAAGGAAGTAAATCGCAACCTTATGATATTCAGCTCGATGTTGATGGAAAAACTGTGTATCAAGTTCAATTCGAAACTTTTTCGTTTGCCGATACCCGTTGGGTAAATTCGTTTTACAATTATCCGTATTATTTGAAAACAAAAAAGAAAGTTCACGTTTGTTTTTCGCCCCCATCAGCCGAATTATCTATTTATAAGAAATTAGATAATCGCGGATTTTATTTTTTTAACGATACCAATCACCACATCATTAAATTAATCGTAAAAGATGTTGCAGGAAACGAGGTAAGCAAAGAAATTAAAGTGAAATCAAAACCCTATTTGGCTAGAGCACAAATCACAAAACCTAATGCAACCACTTTTATTCCCGGTAAACCTTTTCAATTAAAACAAGGCAATTGGACGATTCATTTAGGCAAATCAAGTTTATTCGACACCACACAATTGAAAATTAACGTCCAAAAAGCTACTGCTTACCAAACTGCAAACATTGTGGCCGAAAATTACTATTGGCAAGCCGTGAACAACGATTTCAAACTTAAAGTCCTTTCGAAAGATTTAACTCAAAATCAAAAATCAAAAACTGGTTTTTATCACGTGCAAAAGCGAAAGTTTTTAATCGGAAGTTGGAATGGAGATACGCTCATTGCTCAAATAACCGAATTGGGGACTTATCAAATGAAAGCCGATACCATTAAACCCACTATTAAATTCAAATCTTTTAGTAAAAAGAATAAAACTGCAACGTTTTTGGCCAATGACGCACTTTCGGGGATAAGTGATTATTATTTTCGTTTGAATGGAATTTGGTATCTCACCACACACGATGGAAAATCAAACCGTTTTACAGTTGTTTTGCCACAAAATATTAATGCTTCAAATGCACCTTACGAATTCGAAGTTTTAGATAAAATGGGCAACAAAGCCATTTTAAAAGGTAAATTATTGAGCAAATAAAAAAGGGACAAATTGATGTCCCTTTTCTTTATTTTTTAATTGTGTTTTTTAAATTCCTGCTTTTATTTTAAAACGGAGCGCCAATTTACAAGCAATGGGTTGGTTAATGGGTAGTTCCAAATAAGCCCTTAATTTCACGTTTAATTGTTCTGCTTTGAAGTATGATTTCAAATCGTTGGCTGTAGGATTTAAGTTAATGGTACGTTCTGGAAAAGATACTGGTAATTGTACGTTGGCGAAAATAAAAGTGGTATTGCTTTCTAAAGAAGCATTTACGTCTCTTAAAAAATCGAAATTCAATTCAGAATTGGCATCCACTACTTGAAGAATTGCACTTTCCAATTTCACTTCTTTTAAATTGTTAACATTGAAACCTTCTTGGGTTAATTTCTCAACAATATCGGTGTTGAATGTTTGGTTTAGCAAATTAAACTCACCAATGCTGTCTTGTGGTTGAAGCACAAAATCGATGTTGGCGAATTCTTTCGAAAATTCAATATCGGGCAATGCTTTTTTGCAAGAGCTTACGGCAACAATGGTTAAAATAAGTAGACTGAAAACTGTGTTTTTGTTCATTTTTTTTGAAGTGATTAGGTTCTTTGATTGCAACAAAATTAAAAATATAAATTCAAAAAACTAATTTTTAAGTATTTGTGAAGTTTAACGATAGGTAAACCATCAATTTCATTAACCATCTATTTACAACTCAAAATTCAAAGCTTTAATCTAAAAATGGATAGCGGAAATTGGTTGCTGGCACAAATGTTTCTTTGATGGTTCGGGCAGAAACACAACGCAATAAATTCATTTTTGAACCCGCTTTGTCGTTCGTTCCCGAAGCACGAGCGCCGCCAAATGGTTGTTGGCCTACAACAGCGCCTGTTGGTTTATCGTTAATATAAAAATTACCCGCCGCGTTACGCAGTTTCTCATAAGCTACGTCAATGGCATAACGGTCTTGGCTAATTACAGCGCCAGTTAAAGCGTAGGTTGAAGTTTCATCAACCAATTTCAAAGTCTCTTCGTATTTTGTAGATTCGTAAATATAAATGGTAACAATAGGACCAAAAAGCTCATCGCACATGGTAACATATTTTGGATTTTTAGTCACAATCACCGTAGGTTCAATGAAGTAACCCACCGATTTATCGTATTTCCCACCGCAAATAATTTCTACTTCGCTGTCATTTTTAGCACGATCAATAAAACCGGCAAGCTTATCAAACGATTTTTCATCAATCACAGCATTAAAAAAGCAACTCATATCATCTACTGGCCCCATTTTGATGGTTTTAATTTGAGCCACTAAATCGGTTTTCACATCGTTCCAAATACTTTCGGCAACATACACGCGCGATGCTGCAGAACATTTTTGACCCTGGTATTCAAATCCACCACGAACAATTGCTGTGGCAACTACTTTGGCATCAGCCGAATGGTGAGCCACAATAAAATCTTTTCCACCAGTTTCGCCTACTATGCGTGGATAGCTTTTATAGATATGAATGTTATCGCCAATGGTTTTCCAAATATTTTGAAAAACTTCGGTACTTCCCGTAAAGTGAATACCTGCAAAATCGCGGTGTTTAAAAATAACTTCACCCGCTACCGGACCACTTACAAACACCAGATTGATAACGCCATCGGGCAAACCAGCTTGACGAAAAATATCCATGATAACATGTGCTGCATAAATTTGAGTGTCAGCTGGTTTCCAAACCACTACATTACCCATTAATGCTGCCGATGATGGTAAATTTCCTGCAATAGCTGTAAAGTTGAAAGGCGTGAGTGCAAAAACAAATCCTTCGAGCGGGCGCTGCTCTACCCTATTCCAGATACCTGGCGCACTCACTGGTTGGTCGCTGTAAATTTCGGTCATGTATTGCACATTAAAACGCAAAAAGTCGGCAAATTCGCAGGTTGCATCAATTTCAGCTTGATAAACACTTTTCGATTGGCCCAACATCGTAGCTGCATTGATGCGCGCCCTTTCGGGACCAGAAATTAAATCGGCTGCTTTCAAAAATATGGTTGCTCTATTTTCCCATGTCATTTTTTCCCATTGTTCTTTGGCTGCTAATGCGGCATCAATGGCCAATTTAACATGTTCGGCAGTTCCGCGGCTGGCGTAACCTAAAATATGTTGGTGCTTATGGGGTTGCTTGAGTGTGATGGGTTGATCAGTAAAAACTTCTTTCCCATTAATAATCATCGGAACTTGAATCACTTCCGATTGCATTTGGGCCAATTTCTTTTGAATTTCTTCTCTTTCTGCAGAACCTTTAATATAATTTTTTACGGGTTCGTTAACGGCAACTGGTACTTGAGCAAAACCTTTGAGCATAGAATTTTATTTTGATTTCGGCAGCAAAGGTATGTTTTGCAGCAATAATTCCATTCAAATTTTTACTTCGTTTTTTTTTGATTGGCATTTCAAATCCAAGAAAGCCCAAGCAGAAATTGATGAATATATTTTTTGATTCGAGCTGCTACTTCCGAATTAGTCTGCCTTTTCCTTTGGAGATGTTTTTTACTACTTCACCTGTTCCGCTCCAATATACATTGCCATCGCTTTCAATTTCACTCAACATAAATTGATTGGCTTGCACCGAAACATCTTTTTGAGAAAGCCAATAAACCACGGCCACATCGGCTTTCAACGAGTCGGCTACTAAGTAAGCCAAATCATTTCCGTACACAAAAAATTGATCCGTTTTTCCAGTCAATGTAATATCGGTGGGCCCAACATGCTGAATGGTACTCACAAAGCTGTTGTTTACTTCTATTTCGGCTGATGATGCAGAGTTCCAAAATTCAATAATGAGCGAATCGTTAACAATGGGCGAAAGGGTTTTGATGGTTCCAGTACCGTAATTGGTAATTCGACTCAATTTTTTGAAGTGTATTTCTGCTTTTACAGGTATTTTGTAACTTCTTAACCAATTGCATTTGTTCTTGTTTTGAATGGTTAATTTACCATTTTCAAAAGTAGTTTCTATACCACTCATCAAATTTTCGCCTGCCGTTATTACCACATAGTTTTGATTATCAGGCACCAACAACACTTCAATTCTGCGCTCTACAACAACTTCGGTAAAGTCGTTTACTTCTCTCAATTCGCTAATCACTTTGCCCGTATTCTTCATACAATTGAGCGATCCATCTTCGCCACACGACGAAAAAATTGAAACCAGAAGTACGAAAATGATAATTGAAAAATATGGTTTAATTTGATAGCTCATGTTTCATTTTATTTGAATTGTTTGCCAATTCCAAATTCCAAATAATCGGCTTTGGCTGCATGGGTTTTTAAGGTAGCGTTGTAAATCCAACCCATTTTTCCACGGTATCTCAAACCAATGCGTTGGTAAACTGAGCCATCTTCTGGGAAATTATTTCTTAAGTATATACCAAAATTTACAGGAATCGACAATCGACCTATTAATTGCTCATAGTGAGCACCAATACCAATTCTAAGTGAAGTTGAAGTAGATGTAGAAAAGCCATCATTTTTAACTCTAACTTCTACCGTCGGATCAAACATGGCATCAACAAAAGCACCAAAATTGAATTTCGTTTTGGGTTGCCATGCTACTACATTTTGTAGCGTAATGGCGGGTTGTTTGGTAGAATTGTAAGGAGAAATTTGTTTTAAAAATCCACCTAACCAAGCATAATAAATGAGCGATTTTTTGTAGAACGGTGGATCGAAAGTGCGCACAGTACTGGTTTTGCCAAACGAACGAATGTAAGAAAGATTGGCTCCAGCAATATTAACGCCTGCATTGGGCACTTGAAAAGCGCCGTTAGAAAAGTGAGTAAGCGAAATACCTAAGGAAATTCTGTTAAGCCAATTGATGTAGCGGTAAAAATCGAGTTGAAACTTAAAAGCAGCATTTAACCTTGAACCAATCAGTGTGTTTTTATAATTTTCTCTTAAATCGAACGAGTTCGTTAAATAACCCACGCCAATGGCTGGCCTAAAGTTGATGCCACTTTTTAAACGGTTATATTTCAATCGGAAATCGATGTGTGCCATGGCTGCGAAAACATTGCCCAAATCGTTGTTATTCCCTAAATTGTAGTAGGCTATATTGATGCCATAATAAGGAAGTTGGTAACGATATTGCCATTCGGAGCCACCTGTGCTGTGTTTTTGAAATAGCAATTCAAAACCAGGAATGTGGCCCGTTATCAAATGGTCGGAAACTAATTTATGTTGTGCAATAAAGCCATAGTGCAGGTTTAATCCAACAGTCCACTGTTTTGAAAGCATTAAATTTTGCTGCGCCCAATTTCTGTGCGAAACAATTGATAAAATGAATAGGCAAAAAAGCCATTTTATTCTCACTTTTGGCATGGCAACTAATTAGGGCAAAAATGATGAATGAAATACTATTAAAACGCACAATTGAAGAAAAATTATCAGCATTTGGTCGGTTATTAAATATTATGGATGAGCTGCGCGAGCAATGCCCTTGGGATCAAAAACAAACATTTGAAACTTTGCGCCACCTGACCATTGAAGAAACTTATGAACTGGCCGATGCCATATTAACTGGTAATCACAACGAAATAAAAAAGGAATTGGGCGACGTATTACTCCACCTTGTGTTTTATGCCCGCATTGGGTCCGAAAAAGGCAGTTTCGATATTACTGACGTTATTAACCAATTGTGCGACAAACTCATACATCGCCATCCCCACATTTATGGCGATACCAAAGTAACTTCGGAACAAGATGTGAAGGAAAACTGGGAAAAACTCAAACTCAAAGAAGGTAATCAGTCAGTTTTAGCTGGCGTGCCCAAAGGTTTACCCGCTTTAATTAAAGCTTCGCGTATTCAAGAAAAAGCGCGTGCTGTTGGTTTCGATTGGGATAACGAAGAACAAGTGTGGGAAAAAGTACAAGAAGAATTGCAAGAGTTTAAAGATGCGGCACACCTACGCAACCAAGAAGAATCGGAAAAAGAATTTGGCGATTTGCTTTTTTCGCTCATCAATTATGCGCGGTTCAAAAACATAAACCCCGAAGATGCTTTGGAAAGAACAAATCAAAAATTTATATTCCGTTTTCAATATCTCGAAAGCAAAGCCAAAGATTTAGGCAAAAAACTCGAAGATATGTCGCTCACCGAAATGGACGTTTTTTGGAACGAAGCCAAAAAACAATTTTAGCCTTTTACTGTTTTTCAATCACAAAAAATTAAACAAGATGGTACATACAGCCAATGATATTGAATTTGAAAAGTTGCTTGCTGAAAATGAAAATGTGGTAGTTAAATACTTTGCCGATTGGTGTGGAAGCTGTAAACTTTTCGCCCCAAAATTCAAAAGATTGAGCAACGACGAACGCTTTACTGATGTCGTTTTTTTAGAAGTAAATGCCGAAGAAAACGAACAAGCACGCAAAAAAGGGGGCGTGGATAATTTACCATTCATTGCAACATTCAAAAAAGGATCAGTTTTAAAAGCCGCAGCCACTTCGAAAGAAGAATTTGTAGTTTCAATGCTCGATGAACTTAAAAACTAACAGCGATGAAAATACCCACCATAAAAAAACTAGCGGAAAACGAAACCATAGCCGATTTAAAATTGGCCGAAGAAGCTATATTAAACGAAGAGCAACCGATTATTGAAGTGGAAGGAAAAGATGAAGGCGAAAAACTAACGCATGTGTTAGCAGCTATTTATATCAAGGAAGAAATGGAAAAAGGCGCTTCTTTTATTGATGCGCTAAGGTCGTACAGCGCTCGTGTGAGAACCAGTATTTCTTGAATATTGCGGTTTATCGTATTTTTTACTTCAATTTTTGTTTCAAAAAGATTTGTAAGTCTTTGTTTGAGCCGTACAGTACTAAAATATCGTTGGGTTCAATTTTGTCTTCTGCCGATGTAACGCCTTGAATTTGTGTTTCGGTTTTAATTTTGCCAAAAATACTTTTCACTTCTACCTTTTTGATGATGGTAAGCACCAATAAGTTAAACTTTTCGTGAAAACCGACTTCTTTAATTGTTTTACCTACATAATCATCGGGAACTTTTGCTTCAATAATGCTGTAATCTTCATTTAATTCAAATGAATCCACAACGTTGCTCAAACAAAGTTTTTTTGCCCAACGCTCTGCAGACTCTTCTTCGGGACGTACAATTTCGTCTACACCAATGGCTTGTAATACTTTTTCGTGCAATGGGTTAATGGCTCTACTGATTAAGCGTTTCACGTTAAAGTTTTTCAACAAAGCTGTAATCATAATATTCGTTCCTTGGTCTTCACCAATGGCAACCAAAACGATGTCAGTATCTTTTAAAGGAAGCCCCGAAACGGTGAATTCGTCAGTAGCATCCATACAAATGGTATGTGATATTTTTTCTCGGTTTGCATCAACTTTTGTCATACTGGTATCAATGCCTATTACTTCATTACCTTGCTCGGTGAGTTTTTGTGCAAGCGATGCACCAAAGTTTCCAAGTCCTATAATTATGTATTTCATTTTTATTTTTTTTAATTTATGGTAATTTCGGCTTTGGGATAGCTGTAGTTTTTATGTTTCACTTTTCTAAATACCGCAATTACTAACGAGAGCATACTGATTCGTCCCACAAACATAACCACTATAATTACCAATTTACTGGCGCTGCTTAAACCGCCTGTAATTCCTAAACTCAACCCTGTTGTGCTGTATGCCGAAAAGCATTCAAATGCAATATCCAAGAGTTCCTTTTCGGGATCAAATATAGTAATGACTATTATGGCGAAACCTATAACAAGCAACGACAACGATATAATGGCAAATGCTCTCCGCACCGAAATGTCAGCTATTTCTCGTCTAAAAATTTCAATTCTCGATTTCCCTTTTGCTAAGCTCAAAATATTCAGTATTGCAATGGCAAAAGTACTTGTTTTAATACCGCCACCTGTAGATTGTGGCGAAGCGCCAATCCACATCAAAAGTAAAACCAACATAAGGGTTGGAAAAGCCATTGCTGCCGTATTGATGGTATTAAATCCTGCTGTTCTTGGTGTTGTGGCTCCAAAAAGTGCTGTTACTATTTTGCCAAATCCGTTGTGCTCTGCCAAGGTGTTGTTGTATTCAAGGAAATAGAAAGCAACAAATGCTACTAATGAAATTGAAAGGGTTGTAAATAAAGTTATTCGGCTGTTTAAGTTCAAAACCCAAGGTCGGTATCTGCTTTTACGGTAAGAAAATAAAGTGATAATTTTATATTTCAAGTATTTCAGAGTGTTTACCACTATAGGAAAACCCAATCCGCCGAGCACAAAGGTGAAAATCACCACCAATTGAAGGTAATAATTGAACCTAAAACCGGTTTCGTAAAAACTGTTGGTTAATGTTGAAAAACCAGCATTGCAAAATGCTGATATGGAGTGAAATGCTGAAAAGAAAAGTCGATCTGACTGAGTTGTAAAGTTGCTAGAACCTACACTTGTGTAAATTAGAATTCCAGAAAACAACTCAATTCCAAAAGTGATGAGAATAATGTATTTTAAAGTGGAAAACACCTCTCCTAATTTTTTCGAACTTGTAATATCACTCAAAGCCAGTTGGTTTTCGTAAGATGTTCCGCCTTTAAAAAAGTAACTAAAATAACTAGCAAATGTCAAAATGCCCAAGCCTCCAAATTGTATCAAAATCAAAATAACGGTTTGACCAAACTGTGTGAAATGTGTACCAGTATCAACAACTGTTAAACCAGTTACACAAACTGCACTTGTTGAAGTGAATAAAGCGTCTAAGTAGGAAATACCGTTATAAGTAGCTTTGGGCAAAATCAATAAGAACGAACCCAAAAATATGATGGACAAAAAACTCAAAATGAAAAGTTGTCCAGGATTTAAAAAGGTCCTGTTAAAGTTAATTTTAAGTTCCGAAAACGCCCGAATGAAAGTAAGCAGTACAGCAATTTTTACCCAAATGGGGTTTTCAAGGAGCAAATCGGTTTCGAAAATTACACCAACAAACAGATACATGAAAAACAAGCATAGTGCGAAAACAACAAACAAGAAATCGAAAATAAAAACCTTTCTGTTCAATAATTTTCTACCCTGAAAGTATCTGGCAAAAGTTGAAATAACTCCAAATCCGATCACCGAAAAGTAAAATTCGTCCAATAATTTTAGAGAAAGGTCACTTTGAGAAAATCCAAAGTTCGATATCATGGCAATAAGTCCCATTAGACTAATCCAAAAAGTGATGCTATGAAGCGGTTTTAAGTTAGCATTCATTTATTTTTCTATTGCGCTTTGTTGCTGCTTTATGCCTGCACTTCACTTTATTTATTTAACAATTAGTGTTTTACAGAAGGTTTGTTATTTTTTAAACGATTCTTAAATTGATTGACATAATATATTTGATGGTATTTGATTTCGGGCTAAATTATCTAAAAAATGGAGATGGTAGCTCTTTCACAATTTTCAAGAGCTAATCAAATGATAAATCCATTTTACTTGCATAACGTGAATTTTAGAAGTTGTATCAAAAACCACAAATGTTTATCAAAGGACGTTGCGTGAGTGAATCGATACTCATTTAAGATAAATATAGAAATTTACTACTCATAACCTGATAGTTTTTGCTTCTAAAGAAACAACATTCAGTTTGATGTTATTTCATGTTTGATTAGGGAAATCTTTCTTCTTTATCAAATGGCATGTAAGACTTTTTTTGAAATTACACCATTTCAGCAAAGAAAGACTAATCAATAATTTCAATCATTTCAATTTGAGATGATTTCATGGATGCCGTTTTTGAATATTGGATTTTAATCATTTTAAAGCTCATTGCTCCACCTGCTTTAAAACTTTGGGTATCACCATTGGATAGTTGAATTTTTCCTTCAGCAATTCTGATTCGGTTTTTACCAATCAGGCCAAGGAAACTTCTACCAATGATGAGTTTATCGAAAGTTAACTGAACATTTTCATGCGCTAAAAAGCCACAAGTACTAATTACATCTTCCCTTGAAGTTTCGCCATTGAAGAGAATAACTGTTTTTTCTACTTCATTACCATTTTCTACTAATGTTGTTCTGGTAATCGTTCGGGGTTGATTTCCATTGCTAGGCTGATTAACAAAAGATGTCAATAAAAAGAAACTCCCTAATGCGATTAGTACCAGTTTATTGCTCATGCTTTTATGATTGTTTTTGATGAACCAAAGTTAGGTGTTATTTTTCACCTTAACGTATTTATTGTAATTTTAACATATTAGTTGACTTATCAATAATTAATTTTTTTTTATTTTCAAATTGAAAAAAACGCTTAATTATCCAGTAACGTTATTTAGTTTGAAATCATTAATCGGATTGATATTATTTTTTCATCATCAAAATTTAGCGTTTTTCAATACAGATAATATTTAATTTAATGAAAGATTATGTGAATAGTTGTAGAATCAAGTAAATATTTTTTTCGCTATGGCAATAGCTTTCTGTTTGTCTTTAAGGTTGATTCAAACTAATCAAACAAATTAAAATACATAGCCT
>Ga0105048_10009666_pt1 | contig 15308 bp, 12 predicted proteins | sample MAT05_FD_78382 | JGI IMG/M metagenome (GOLD analysis project Ga0105048, IMG submission 78382) | Freshwater microbial communities from Lake Fryxell liftoff mats and glacier meltwater in Antarctica - MAT-05 | ecosystem: Environmental > Aquatic > Freshwater > Ice > Liftoff microbial mat | place... | reverse complement strand
CGAACGTGCGCCGCGCGGCTGAGATCGTCCTCGGGGCTCACACCGACGACGCGCTCGAGCTCCTTCGCGAACGCTTCAATCGAAGGCCAGCGATCGCCCGGCGCGTGCGCGAGGCCGCGCACGATCGCGGCGGTGAGCGCGGGAGGCACCCGATCGCTCGGCGGAGGCCCGAGCTCGCCTCGCAACACGCTCGCTCGGATCGTCGGCAGATCGTCCCCTGGGAACGGGAGACAGCCGTAGACACCCCGGTAGAGCGCCACTGCGAGCGCGAACTGATCGGTCGCTGGGCCCACCGTTTCACCCCGAAACTGCTCAGGAGACATGTGCGTCGGCGTGCCGAGCAGCGCTCCTTGCTGCGTGAGGCCGACGTCGAGGAGCGTCACGGCACCGATCTCTCCGTCGGGAGCTCGCCCGACGCTCGCGCTCCGCGCCAGGCCGAAGTCGACCACACGCACGCGTCCGTCGCGCCCGACAAGCACGTTGTCCGCCTTGAAGTCGCGGTGGACCATGCCGGCCGCGTGGGCCGCCTCGAGGCCGCGGCTCGCTTCGAGAAAGAGCGCGACGACCTCGCGCCAAGTCCGTTGCTCCGCACGAAGCCACTGTGACGCGGTCGAGCCCTCTATGTACTCCATGACGACGGCGACACCGAGCTCATCCACGTCGACGACCTCGTAGATCGGCACGACGTTCGGGTGCGTGACCTTCGCCATGGCTTGGGCCTCGCGCTCGAGGCGAAGCAGCGCGCCGCGGCTCACCGCTCCGCGAAGCAGCTTGATCGCCACCTTGCGATCGAGTCGGGCGTCGTGGCCGAGGTACACGACGCCCATGCCTCCTTCGCCGATACGGCCCAGCACCTCGAAGCGTCCGATCGCGCCCGGTTCGCGCGCGATCGCTTCGGTGCTCGCGTCCGTCTCCGCAGCGGCGTCCGCCGTGAGCATTGCTTGGAGCTCGCGGCGCAGCGTCGCATCGAGGCCGCACGCGTCGTCGACGAAACCCGCGCGTTTCTCGGGCGTCAGATCGAGCGCGGCGTCGAACAGCTCCTCGAGCCGCTGGGCCCGCGGCGTCAGGGGGCTCGTCCGCCGCGTCGTGCTCGTCGCGCTCGTCACGGCTCTTTCGCCTTCACGTCGGCCGCGCTCTCTGCGTCCCCGCCGAGTCGGCGTGTGAGCCAAGCCCGCGCGAACCTCCACTCGCGCTCGACCGTGCGCGTGGTCACCTGGAAGAGCTCCGCGATCTCCTCCTCCGAGAGACCGATGAAGTAACGCATCATCGCGACTTGATGGCGTCGCGGGTGGTCCTTCGCGAGCGCCTCGAGCGCGTCGGCGAGCGCGAGCAAGTCTTCGGTCGGCGGGGTGATCGCGAGCAAGAGTTCGTCCTCTACCTCATCGAGCGGCTCGGCCCGCACGCCCCCGCCGCGCTTCTGCCGCGAGCGCGCGCGCGCACGATCGACCAGGATGTCGTGCATCGCTCGCGCCGCCGCGCCGAAGAAGTGGCCGCGTCCGTTCCACCCCGGATCACCCTTGGCGACGAGCTCGACGAACGCTTCGTGCACCAAATCGGTCGATTGCAGCGTCTGCCCCGGCGGAAGCTTCGCAAGGCGCGCCCGTGCGAGTCGTTTGAGTGATTGATAGACCAGCGGCAGGAGCTCATTTGCCGCGGCGGCGTCCCCCGCTGCCGCCGCGACGAGCAGGCCGCTCACGTCGCCAACTCGACCGAGAGGATCGACGAGGTCCGCGGGGTCGGCCACGTCCTTGACGCTACCACGACCGCCCGGAACGAGCGGGCTTCAGTCTCGGCCCCTGCAGTTCGGCGCAATCGAAAGAAAGTGAAGCGAGCCTGTCGGGTTTCTCGGTCGATCTCGGACGACGAGCATGACGCCCTCCCCCACCCGAGACCTCGGCGGCCCGAAGCTGCCCGCTCCGCAGACGACGACAACAGAGGTCACCAGCTTGTCCGCACGGGAGCTCGCGCGCCGAATCCGAGCTCGCGAGCTGACCTCGCGGGCGGTGGTGGAGGCGCACATTGCCCGGATCGAACGCCTCGACGCCAGGGTGAACGCGGTCGTGACGCGGAATTTCGAAGACGCTCGACGATCCGCCGATGCGGTCGACCGAATGCTTGCCAATCGCGGCGCCACGGAGGTGCTGCCGCCGCTTTTCGGGGTGCCCCTGACCGTGAAGGACTCGTACGCCACGGCCGGGCTCCGCACGACCTTCGCGATGCCTCGCATGCTCGATCACACGCCGTCCGCCGACGCGGAGCTCGTGCGCCGTGTGAAAGCGGCCGGGGCGATCATCCTCGGCAAGACCAACGTGCCTCTCGGGGCCTTCGATTGGCAGTGCAAGCACCCGAGCTTCGGTCGCACCAACAATCCGTGGGATCTCGGTCGTACACCCGGCGGCAGCTCCGGCGGCTCGGCAGCCGCGCTCGCCGCGGGCTTCACACCCCTCGAGCTGGGCAGCGACGTCGCGGGGTCCATCCGAGTGCCCGCGCATTTCTGTGGCGTCGTCGGACTCCGACCGACCGAAGGTGCGCTGTCGGGTGACGGTCACGCGAAGATCCCTGGCTACGCGGACACCGTGAAGAGTCTAGTGGTGTGCGGGCCGATGGCGCGGTCGGCCGGCGATGTGCGCCTCCTCCACGAGGTGCTGTGGGACCCCGAGCTCGCCGCGCGCGGAGGTGCGCCCAGGGCATCGCGTCGTCCTCCCGAGGCCACGAAGCCCCGCTCGCTGCGGATCGGCTGGTCCACGTCGTGGGGTCAGCAGCCGATCGACCTCGCCACTCGCCACGCGATCTCGTCCACGCTCGAAGAGCTTCGCCGCGCCGGACACGACGTGCGCGAGGCTTCGCCGAGCGCGCTCGATCCGGAGGAGGCCACCGCGATCTGGGGGCTGATCCTCGGCCACGAGATGATCGGCGCGCCGTCGTGGATTGTGCGCTCTGCCCCGATGCGGCTCTTGTACGCGATGAATCCGCTTCGCATGGTCTTCGGCAGAGGCTCCTTCGCGCGGTCTCTCTCGGCTGGCTTCGCGTCGAGCCGCGCCACGTATGAACGTGCGCTCGCGCGTCGTGTCGAGCTGATCGACACGATGGACGCGTTCCTCTCGGGCATGGACGCATGGCTCACCCCCGCCACCTCCACAGCCGCGTTCACACATCGAACGATCGGGTCTGATCTAGTGGTCGATGGCGAATCCCTCTCGTATGCGGACGCCAACGGCCCGTGGCAGGTCCCCAGCGCGACCTACGCGCACCCATGCGTGTCGTTGCCCGCCGGAACGTCACCAGAAGGCCTGCCGATCGGTGTGCAGCTCCACGCCCGCCGTTGGTCGGACTTCGCGTTGCTCGACGCCGCGGCCGTCATCGAGGCCTTGGTCGACAGACCCAGCGGCCTAGTCGCGACGCTCAGCGCGGAGGCCGCGTGATGGGCGCCCTCCTCCGCCCGCCGCCGCACCTCATCCCGTTCGGCCTCCGTGCGATGAAGACCGTCGCATCCGCGCGCGGTGAATTCAAGATCGGCGCGCGGCGGTTCCTCGAGGCCGCGCAGCGCGTTCTGCTCGGTGTCGAGGTCGATCTCGACGCGCTCGACCCGATCGAGCCCGCGGAGTTTGCGCTCCGCTTCGATGCGCCGCTCGCCCTGAAGCAGCAGTTCGTCCGTGCGATGTGCGTGCTCACGCTCGTCGATGGCTCACCCGACGAGCGCGTCACCGCTGCCGTTCGGCGCTTCGCGCGCGAGGTCGCGATCGAAGAGCCCGCGCTCCGCGCGCTCGAGCTCCTCGCAGAAGGGCATGTCCTGCTCGGCACACTGGACTATCTCCGTCGCTCGAACCTCCGCGGGATGCTCGAAGGCGAGCTCGCGAAGGGAATTCTTCCAGCCGCGCGAGCGGTCCTCGGCGTCCGCGGCCTCGTGGAGAATCCGCTCATCGCCGAGCCGTTTCTCGCGCTGGAAGATCTGCCCGTAGGCACGCTCGGACGCGCGCTCTTCGATCACTACCGCTCGAACGGTTTCGCCTTCCCTGGCGAGCGTTACGGCTTTCCCGAGTCGGGGATCTATCACGACCTCACGCATGTCCTCGCGGGCTACGCCACGAACCCCTATGGCGAGCTTCAAATTGGCGCGTTCACCGCAGGCTTTCGAAAGAAAGATCCATTCTTCGTCGCGCTGCTGCCTCTCCTTCTCTTCGTCGCGGGCGTGAACGTGACGCCCATTCCACACGACTTCATCGAAGGCATGTGGCTCGAGCCCGACGTCGCGGAGTCGTACCTCCGCGCGTTCGATCGCGGCGCCAAGGTGCGCGTCGACCTCTCCGACGGCTGGGACTTCTGGCCGCTCCTGGCTCGCGATCTCGAGCATGTCAGAACCGAGCTCGGCATCGCCGGTGGCGTGTCGGGTTCTTTCGAGAACGACGGACGATCGACATGAACCATCGCATTCGATCGATCCCGAGTCACGTCGTCCTCCTTGGCCTTGTCTGCTTCGGCGCCGCTCACTGCGGCGACGCGAGCGCGCCGGATGGCACGAGCAGCGACGCGAGCGGTGCTGGCGGAGCGGGCGGAGCGGGCGGAGCGGGCGGAGCGGGCGGAGCGGGCGGCGCCGACTCTGACGGCACTGGTGCGGGAGGTGGCGAGGGTGGCGTCGGTGGAAATTCGCCGCCTGCCGAGGACTGCACCAACGGACTCGACGACGATCTCGATTCGCTCGTCGACTGCGAGGATGCCGACTGCGAGACCCACGCATGTGTCACCGCGGTCCCCGCGGGCTTCACCGGCCCCTACCTCCTGTTCGAAGGCGCGGCCTCCGAGGACCCAGGCTGCCCCGCGACGTTCCCCGACTCGTTTTACGCAGGCGTCGGCGGACTCGTGTCGAGCCCCGCTGTTTGCGGCACGTGCACATGCGAAGCGCCCACTGGCGAGGCCTGCATCGTGAGCGCGTACGTGAGCAACGCGAGCTGCGCCGAGCTTGCGCAGGGCCTGCCAGCATGCGGTGTGCCACTCGACGTCCTTGCCGACCAGTCCTGCAACGCGACCGGTGCCGTCATGGGAGGTCAGAGCAACTGCGGCGACCCAATCAACGGGGCGTGCAATGGCGGAAGCCAACCGTGCGTCGCGAGCATTTCCGTCGGCGCCGCGGGCGCGAGTGGCGGAGCCTGCGCGCCGAGCGCGGGGTCGCCAGCGGAGCTCTTGCCCCCGACGTGGCAGACGTTTGCGCGCGCGTGCGCAGCGCCATCCTCGGGCGATGGATGCAACAACGAGACGACCTGCCTGCCCGAGCCAGAAACCCCGTACCGCGACACGCTCTGCGTGTCCCAACCCGGCGACGTCGCGTGCCCGGCGGCGTACCCCGAGAAGCGCACCTTTTTCGACACGGTCTACGTGGACACCCGCGACTGCTCGGATTGCGCGTGTGGCGCGCCTGAGGGCGGCGCCTGCAATCCGACCATCGCGTTCTACAGCGACGCCGGGACCTGCACGCAGCTCGTCGCGCACATCGATGCCCAAAGCTGCAAGGACGTTCCTGGCAATCCAACCATTCACGGTCGCGAGTCGCTCAGCGCGAGCATCACGCCCGGCGCCTGCGAACCCGATGGGGGCGAAGCCATCGGGTCGGTCACTGCGCAGAACCCCGTGACGTTCTGTTGTCAGTAGCGCACGAGCTGCTGGCGCTGCCTGACTGAGCAACAGCGAGACGGATCTACCTCCCTCCAGGGAGGCGATCAAAGCGAGCCATTGTCCATTTACAGTCGGGCAGCGCGGAGTGGCGCGGTCGCCATGCTCCCTGTCGAGCTCAAGACCCGCCTGTCGATCTGGGCGAAGGCCTCACCGCAGTGTTCTCGAATGGCAGCGGGGTCGCAACCGCCAAAGTGTCCTTCTGGGTTGCGCCGCTGACGGGCGGCTCACCGGAGCCAGCGCGGCTGACGACGGCAGAGCTCAACCAGGCAGGGCGATCTTCCGTGCCGTCAGCCGGCCAGCACCACCCCGGCGGCGCCGCGCTGACGCATTGGCTCGCCACGGGCTCGGCAACGAGGTCGCCTACGTTGGCGTAGGCCGCGACCACCTCGCGCCAGTCTTTGGCCAACACTCATGCCAATACCTTCTATTGGGCCGACTGTTGGCCGCGGGTGGGATCTTCAAAGGCCAAGGCGAGTCGCCATTGAATGCAAATACGGCAGCGCGAAACTTGCGCGCAGATCGAGCGCCTTCGCCTCCAAGCGCGGCCGAAACTCTTACGAATAGGTTCTATTCGGCCGAGTGTTGACCAGTCCGGCGGTGGCTCAAGAAAAGCCGGACGCTGCGCGCGCAGCCACGCACCAACGTTTGTAGACCTGGTACATCGCCGTCGTGGGGCGTATCCTCGCCGTCCCCGAGGTCCCATGCGAAATCTTCAAGCCTGCCTGCTCCTGCTCCCCATTCTAGCCGCGGCATGTGGCGACTCTGGCGTCGACCCGGACGGTGGGGGCGGCAACGACGACGGCGGTTCCAGCCCGGTTGGGGGCGCGGGCTCGGGTGGTGGCAATGGTGGCGGCGACGTGACGGGTGAGGCTCCGACGCTTCCGCAGCCGACCGGGACCTGCCCGGCGATCGTCGACGGCGACGTGACCTTTGCTCCAGCTGGAATGCCTCCGCGCCAGGTGAAGCTCGCCCTCGGCGGCGCACCCGACACTAGCTCGAGCCTGATCATCTACTGGCACGCGACTGGCAGCTCCCCGATCGAAGCTGCGTACTCGCTGGGCGCGACGCTGTCGGACATCAAGGCCGCGGGCGGCATCGTGGCAACACCCTATTCGGATTCGACGGCGGGCCAGTTCGAATGGTTCATCGTGAACCAGAGCGCCAAGCAAGACGACTTTCTCCTGGCCGATGAGATCGTCGGCTGCCTCGCCCAAGCCGGCATGATCGACGCACGACACATTCACAGCATGGGCATGAGCGCGGGCGCGCTGCAGACGACAGCCTTCGGCTTCGCGCGCGCTGATTACGTCGCCAGCGTGTCGACCTACTCCGGTGGGCTCCCGGCCGGCTTCAGCGCCACCAGCACCGACCCGACGAACAAGTTCGCCGCATTGATCTTTCACGGCGGTTCGAGCGACAGCGTATTCGGAGTCGACTTCCAAGCCGCGAGCGAGACTTACTACTCCACCCTGAAAGACGATGGCCATTTCGCAGCCATCTGCGACCACGGCATGGGCCACGATATCCCTCTCGATGCAGCGCCCAGCGTGGCCGCATTCTTCGCCGCGAACCCGTATGGCGCCTGGCCTTCTCCCTACGAGAGCGCAGGTTTGCCGGCATCGTTTCCGGGGTATTGCTCGCTGTAGGTCGCAATGAGCTGGTCGAGCGCGCTCACGTGAGATCGTAGCGGTCGTTGTTCATGACCTTGATCCAGGCCGCCACGAAGTCGCGGACGAACGTCTTCTCGGCGTCGCTGCTCGCATAGACCTCCGCGAGTGATCGCAGCTGGGCGTTGGAGCCGAAGATGAGATCGGCAATGGTGGCCGTCCACTTGACGGCGCTCGTCGTGCGATCGCGACCCTCCAGCACGCCCTCGTCTTTGCCGGGCTTCTGCCATTTCGTCCTCATGTCGAGGAGGTTCACGAAGAAGTCGTTGCTCAGCGTGCCGGGGCGCGTGGTGAGCACGCCTAGCTTGGACTGATTGGCGTTGGCGTCGAGGGCGCGCATGCCGCCGATCAGCACCGTCATCGGCGCTCAGCTTCAAGAGCTGGGACTTCTCGATCAAGAGCTCGGCGGCGAGTGCCTCGCGACCGTTCACTGCGTAGTTGCGAAAGCCATCGACCTTCGGCTCCAGCACGGCGAACGACTCCACGTCGGTCTGCTCTTGCGAGGCGTCCGTGCGGCCCGGCGCGAATGGCACTGTCACATCGTGACCTGCCTTCTTCGCGGCTGCCTCGACTGCCGCTGAGCCGCCGAGCACAATCAGATCCGCGAGCGAGACCTTCTTGCCGCCGGCGGCAGTGCCATTGAAGTCTTGCTGAATGGTCTCGAGCTTGGAGAGCACCTTCGCCAGCTCGGCCGGTTGATTGACCTCCCGATCTTTCTGCGGCGCGAGCCTTATGCGCGCGCCATTAGCGCCGCCGCGCTTGTCGCTGCCGCGGAAGGTCGAGGCCGACGCCCAGGCGGTGCTGACCAGCTGGGTATTGGACAGGCCCGACGCGAGGATCATGCCCTTCAGCGCGATGATGTCTTGCGCATCGATCAGGGGGTGGTCGACAGCGGGAACCGGGTCCTGCCAGATCAATTCTTCTTTTGGCACGAGTGGGCCGAGGTAGCGGGGCAGGGGCCCATGTCGCGATGCGTGAGCTTGAACCAAGCACGCGCGAAGGCGCCGGCGAGCTCTTGCGGGTTCGCCATGAAACGCCGCGAGATCTTCTCGTAGATCGGGTCCATGCGAAGGCCCAAGTCGGCTGTGGTCATGATCGGAGCGTGGCGCTTGGTCGGATCGTGTGCGTCGGGGACGGTGGTCGCCGCCGCGGGGTCCGTCGGCTTCCATTGCTGGGCGCCGGCGGGGCTCTTCGTGAGCTCCCATTCGTAGCCGAACAGGGTCTCGAAGTAGCCGTTGTCCCATTGGATCGGGTTGGGGGTCCAAGCACCCTCGATGCCGCTGGAGATGGTGTCGACCCCCTTGCCGGTGCCGAGGCTGCTCTTCCAGCCGAAGCCCTGATCTTCGATGTCCGCGCCCTCTGGCTCCCGGCCGACGTAGGCCGCCGGATCGCCGGCGCCATGGCACTTGCCGAAGGTGTGGCCGCCGGCGACGAGCGCCACGGTCTCTTCGTCATTCATGGCCATGCGGGCGAAGGTCGCGCGGATGTCGCGCGCCGACGCGACCGGATCCGGATTACCGTTGGGGCCTTCCGGGTTCACGTAGATCAGCCCCATCTGCACGGCGCCCAGCGGATTGGCGAGCTCCCGATCGCCGCTGTAGCGCTCGTCGCCGAGCCACTTGGTCTCTGGACCCCAGTAGATGTCCTCTTCCGGCTCCCAGATGTCCGCGCGGCTGCCGCCAAAACCGAAGGTCTGCAAGCCCATCGAATCGAGCGCGACGTTGCCGCTGAGGATCATCAGGTCGGCCCAGGAGATCTTGCGGCCGTACTTCTGCTTGATCGGCCATAGCAGGCGGCGTGCCTTGTCGAGGCTGACGTTGTCCGGCCAGCTTCAGAGGCGCGAAGCGCTGCGCACCACTGCCGCCGCCGCCACGACCGTCGTGGATGCGGTACGTGCCCGCTGAATGCCAGGCCATGCGGATGAAGAAGGGCCCGTAGTGCCCGTAGTCCGCGGGCCACCAGTCTTGCGAATCCGTCATCAAGGCATGCAGGTCCTTGATCACGGCATCGAGATCGAGGCTCTTGAACTCCTCGGCGTAGTTGAACGCGCCGCCCATGGGGTTCGAGCGAGCACCGTGCTGGTGCAGGATCTTGAGGTTGAGCTGCTCGGGCCACCACGCAGCGTTCGTCGTTGCGACGTGTTTACCGGCCGGGAACGGACAGTTCGCTTCGTTGGACATGGGCCAACCCTCGTCTTGCTCGGCGGTCGACCAAACACGTTGATCCTTTCGTCTCGATAGGCATGGCCTATCGAGCGACCGAGCGCTGGTGGACGCCTTGGACTCCGCGAACCGCGCGCTCCGATCGGGAAATGCGCGCGAGTGGGAGGCACACGGCGGCACAGCGCGGGTGCGCAAGCTGGCGATTTCGCCACCAAATCGAGCCGCGCCGCTTGGCACCACATGTGCTGAAGGCAGCAGATCATGACTTTTGCTTCGTACCTGAACGTTGCGGGCTGCTTGTCCGCTGCTTGCATCTTGTTGGCGTGCGAGAGCGAGGGCCCTTCGCCGGAAGATTGCAGCCCGCCTGCCGACGCCCCGAGCTTCGCGGTCGGCACCGGTGAGCTCTGCTTCGAGTCCGTCGAGCAAGGTCAGATCTTGCCGATGATGGCCGGCCCGCAAGGCGGCTACCACGTGTGGATGGCGCTCGGTTGCACCGACTGCGGCTCTGCTGTGTTGGTGCGCTACACGCTGCTCGATCCGACAACAGAAGAGATGATCCCCGGCACGTACGAGCTCAACGAAGCGAGCGCTCCGCTCTACGGCGACGACTGGCCGCAAGCCGCCGGCATCCAGATGAGCATGCCCGGTTTCTCCTGGGACGAGGAGGCTGAGCCGCCGCTGCCGAAGGGCACCGCCGTGCTGCTGCGCGCGCAGGTGTTCGACAGCACCGGCAACAATCAGCTGCACGACGCCGATTTGCAGTTCGAAGTGGGCGACATTCAGTACTGGGACCCGTGCGACGCCAACCCGGACGGCGACTGCTGCAATGAGACATGTAACTGAAGAGGCTCGCTGCTCCGCGACGCAGCATGTCGCACCACGGGTGGGACGCGCGAGGCCGCAGCGGGCGGGCGAGACGCGTCAGCGAAGCCAATAGTCTCTGAAATGCTGCGGTACATCTGACTGCCTCGGAGAACCCTGTGATCGTGCTGGTTCCCTGAGCACCAGCAGCGATAGATTCGCTCCGGTACGATGAACCATCCGCCGCCCGGGCAACCGCCAGCACCGTGGGGGCCCCCACAGCCACCGTGGGGACCACAGCCGCCGTGGGGGCCACAGTGGCAAGCCGGTCCGCCACGGCGAAACCCCCAGCGCTCCGGGCGCACGGCGGTGATCGTGGGCGGGGTAGTGGTCGGCGTGATCGGCATCGGTGTGCTGGTCGCGATGCTCGGGAAGCGGCTGGGTGCGGAGCTGGCCCTCGATCGGGCCAAGACAGCCTGCTCAATCGACGACACCGAAGCCTGCGCCGCCGCTTGCGACCCGCGCAAGGGCAAGCCCGACGCCGACTCCTGTCACTGGCTCGGTGTCGCGCACGAGTACGGCAAAGGGGTGCCGCAAGACTTCGCCCAAGCTGGGCTCCTCTACGCAAAGGCTTGCGACAACGGGTCGCGCGATGCCTGCGTGCGCGCCGGAAGCTTCCATTCGTCCGGCCCCATCGAGGTGCGAGACTTTGTTCGTTCGCGTGCTTTCTCGGAGCGTGGCTGCAACCAGGGCGCCATGCTCGGCTGCGGAAACGTCGGCATCTTGTGGGAGCGCGGTGAAGGCGGGCCGCTCGATTTGCAGCGCGCAAGCTCGCTCTACGAGCAAGCGTGCAACGGCGGCGAGCAGTCCGGCTGCGTCAGTCTGGCCATTGCGCTACAAGAGGGCACGGGCATCGCGATCGATCTCGAGCGAGCGCGCACACTTTCGGAGAGGGCGTGCGCGCAAGGCGAGCCCAGCGGTTGCGCGCATGCAGGCACCTTCTACGAGGAGGGTAGAACAGTGCCGAAGGACGCTGCCGCTGCCGCTCGCATGTACCAGAAAGGCTGTTACCCACCAGGACAAGACAGCTCGCGACCGTGGGAGCTCGACACGCAGCTCAGCGGCTGCGCGTTCCTCGGGGTTCTCTACGAGACGGGTGTAGGAGTCGAAAAAGACGTCCTGAAAGCCACCACGCTGTATCGGCGCGCGTGCGACTCGCAGGCTGCGCTCGGCTGCACCTACCTCGCCGTTTCCGAGATCGAAGGCAGCCCCATGGTCGCCGCGCCGGACGCCGGGGCGCGTCGCCTCGCTAGCCAGTGCGAAGCTGGCGAGGCGCGCGCCTGCAGCTGGCTCGGGCGCTACAAATTGAATGGCACGTACCTGCCCAAGGACGAGAAGGCGGCGCTCGAGCTGTTCGACATATCCTGCAAGCAAAACTTTGCCGGGGGCTGTAGCGACCTCGGCCAAGCGCACCTCTTGGCGCACGGCGTGCCCAAGAACGAGACCCGAGCGCTCGCGCTGTTCGAGCAGGCTTGCAAGCTGAACGATCAGGGCGGCTGCGTCTGGCTCGGGATGATGCTGTCGGAAGGCGCGCCCGGTAAATCCGACCTCACGCGAGCGGTCTCGTTGTTCGAAACTGCATGCAAGACCGGCCTCGGACGCGGCTGCACCTTCTACGGGAGCGCGCTGCTCGACAGCGCCGATCCCAACGATCCCCCCCGCGCCAGCGAGCCCCTCGAGAAAGCGTGCGCTGCTGACGATGCGTTCGGCTGCTACCTTTTGGCGATGCAGCTACCGAAATCGGAGAAAGAGCGCCGGCTCGCGCTCTCCCGCAAGGCATGCAACGGTGAGGACGAAGACGGCTGCAAGCTCTGGCGATCTCTCGGCGGCAAAGGCGAGCCGTAAGCAGGACTTGGACCGACTTAGTCGACCGCGAGCGAGCTCGAGCTACGGTTCTGGAGTCGGCGCCCCCAAATGGATCTCGACACGCCGCTCTTCTTTCTAGCGATCATCTCTGCCGCCGCGATCACCGTGCGCTCGCTTCGAAGTCGCCCGCTGGCGTTCGATTGGCTGGCTGTCGCCGGTCTCGTGTTCGTGACCTTGGCCCTCGGCGGCGTGTTCTTTCGCGCCTGGATGGGCACCGCCGCGTTCGGCGTGTGGTTCTTGTTCGGTTGGGCGCCGATGCTGCTGTCGCGCGTGATCCAGCTGGCGATGGAGAAGCTGCGCTACGACCTCGCTGCCCGCGTCGCGTGGGTGGTGTACGCGCTTCACCCCACCGCTGCGTTGCGCCAGCAGGTCGAGCGCTGGCGGGTGCACGCGCTCGAGCAACGCGGTCACAAGACAGAAGCGATCGAGGTGCTGGCGCGGCTGGCAGATCAAAAGCGGCGCAGCGCCGCTGGTGGGTCGGACCCGCTCCTGGAAGAGACGCTCGCGCTGTTACGGCTCGAGGGTCGTTACGACGAGATCGACGAGCTGATCGAGGCGCTACCCGACAGCGCCATCCGCCAAAACCCGTCGCTGTTGCCACTCGTGATTCGTCTCGATTGGGAGACGGGCAAACGCGACCGCGCCCTCGAGCGTTACGGCCGGCTGGGCATGGTGCTCGACGGCGCCGTGTACGCCTACGCGCGTCAGACGACGCGCTTGACCGTGCTCGCGATCGCCGGACGCGAGGGTGCCGTGGAGGCGATGCTCGGGTCGCAGTTCGTCGACTTTGCGCCGGCCTCCAAGGCGCTTTGGCTGGCCACTGCGGGGCTGGCGAGCGGCCGCGAAGGCGCGCTCGAGGCGCTGTTCGAGCTGGCAGAATCGAGCGACGTGATCGTGCGGACAGCGGCGTTGGCACGCATCCGTGTGCAGGCCGAGCTCGCGCGCGGCGCGCCGAGCCCCCGCCACGCCGCGCTGCTCGATCGCATCGAGCACCACCTGGATATCGAGCGGCGCTTCCTGACTGGAAGCAAGCGCGCGCAGCGCCCGCTGGCCACCTGGGCGCTCACACTCGCGATCGGCGCGGTGTTTCTCGTCGAGGTCGCAGCGGGCGGCAGCACCGACTACCTCACGCTGTCACGCCTCGGCGCCCTCGAGCCGTCGGCGGTGTTGCAGCAACACGAGTGGCTGCGCCTCGCGTCGTTCATGTTCCTCCACTTCGGCGTGACCCACCTCGCGTTCAACGCGCTGGGTTTGCTGGCGATCGGTCCCTTCGTCGAGCGCGCGCTGGGTCGCTCGCGTTTCGTCGCGCTCTACCTCACGTCAGGCATCGTCGGCGGCCTGCTGATCTTGGCGCGTGAACACTTTTTCCGCACCGATATGGATCTGGTGGTGGGCGCGTCCGGCTGCATCATGGGCTTGGTCGGCGCGTCGGCGGCGATCTTGTTGCGAGGCTATCGGCGCGAGAAGGCGCTGGTCGCCAAGCGCCGGCTCTACCTGTTCGTGGCGGTGATCGTGCTGCAGACGATCGTCGACTTCAACATTCCGCAGATAAGCTTCTTTGCGCATTTCGTCGGCGCAGTGACTGGCTTCTTGACGGCGCTCGCGATTGCTCATCCAGGCACGGAGCGCGAGGGTGTTAGCCTCCCGCTTCGATGAAATCCCGCGCCCTTCGCAACCTGGTTTGTCTCGGCACGCTCGCGCTCGGCTTGGCCGGCGTGCCCAGCCCGAACGCTGCCGCATGCGGCGCCTTCTTCCGACCGCAAGCGTTGAAGCGAGCACCGTCGCTGTCGTTCGAGCGGGTGTTGATCATCCACGACCCGGCGACAGAGACCGAGCACTTCATTCGCGAGGTCGCGTTCAAAGGCGGCCGCGAGACCTTTGGTTTCGTTGTGCCGACGCCGACTAAGCCCGAGGTCTTCAAGGTCAAGACCTCGCCGTTCGACAAGCTGGAGGCGGCGTTTCCTTTCGCGCCGCCGCGGCAGAACAAAGGTGAAGGCTCGCGCGGTGGTGGCCCGCCCGGCGCTCTCGGTGGCGCACCCAAGGTCGTGATCCTCGACATCAAGCGCATCGGCAGCTTCACCGCCTTCGTGCTGAAGGCGACCGACGCGTCCGCTCTCGACAAGTGGCTCAGAGACAACAAGCTCGGCTCGTCACCGGAGAACGACAAGTGGCTCGCCGAGTATGTCGAGCGCGAGTTCTTCTATGTCGCCTTTCGCTACGAGCCCTCCAAAGAAAAGACCGACGACGACGCGCTCAAGGCCGAGACGGTTCGCATCAGCTTCAAGACGCCGGTGCCGTACTACCCCTATCGCGAACCGACTCACTCTGCAGACGCCGAGCCGCGCGGCAAACGCGCCGTTGCGTTGTGGCTGGTTTCGCCCGAGGCGCTGGTGCCGGTCGCGCTCACGAAAGAGGCCGGCAAAGACGTGTGGGTGCAGCCATTCGCGGAGGGTTGGCGGCGCGACGGCGTGTCGGCCTCGCAGATCACCGCCCAGCTCGAAGGCGACGACAAGAAGCTGATCGACGACAAGAAGACCTACTTCGTGCAGCCGCTCGAAGATCAGAAGACGACCCGACAAGGCTATGGCGACGTCGTGTTTCTCCCCGAGAACGGCGTCCCTGCCGCATCTCGCGAGAAGACGACCAAGTTCGTGAGCAAGCTGCTCTCGCCGTCGGCGGGCAAGGGGGGCGCGAAGTGAGCACGCTGCGATTTGCATTTGCGCTCGTCGCGCTGCTCAGCATCGGTTGTGGCTCCGAGGCCAGCGGCCCCGGCCCGACCGACGCTTCTACCAAGCCGACCAATACGGCGACACAGAAGCCCTCGGGCAGTGTTGCGCAAGCAGCATCGGGCGCGTCCACTGCTTCGGTTTCGTCGCCGGAGAAGATGGGTCTCGCGCCCAGCGAGCCCGCGGTGGCCAAGCTCCTGGAGGGCGGCGAGCCGCTCAAATCGCTGCCGACACGCCCAGTCGACAGTGGCGCCGGCTTCGACCCGGGTCTGCGCGGTGCGTTGGCGCCGCAGTCGCCTGTGGCCGACGCCAAGAAGCCGTAGCTGTCACTTGGTCGTGATCTTGAGCGGCAGCACTTT
>Ga0105048_10009663_pt1 | contig 15312 bp, 12 predicted proteins | sample MAT05_FD_78382 | JGI IMG/M metagenome (GOLD analysis project Ga0105048, IMG submission 78382) | Freshwater microbial communities from Lake Fryxell liftoff mats and glacier meltwater in Antarctica - MAT-05 | ecosystem: Environmental > Aquatic > Freshwater > Ice > Liftoff microbial mat | place... | reverse complement strand
CTCGATGGCGGCCGCATCGTCGAGCAGGGCAAGCACGACCAGCTGATGGCCGCGGGCGGGCCGTACGCGCGGCTCGTCGCGCGCCAGCTCCAGACCCAGGCGCCGCCCATCGAAGCCGTGCGCGACGAGCCGGTACTGCGCGCAGCGACGTAGTCGTCGGTCGACCACGCGGGCGCATTCGTGCTATCCCCCGCGGCATGAACACGCCCGCCGACGCCACGGACAAGCTGCAGAAGGTCGTCTCGCTCTGCAAGCGCCGCGGTTTCGTGTTCCAGAGCTCGGAGATCTACGGCGGCCTGCGCAGTGCCTACGACTACGGCCCGATGGGTGCCGAGCTCAAGCGCAACATCATGGCCGAGTGGTGGCGCTCGATGGTGCACTCGCGCGAGGACATCGTCGGCCTCGATGCGTCGATCATCATGCATCCGCGCGTGTGGCAGGCGAGCGGGCACCTCGCGAATTTCTCGGACCCGCTCGTCGACTGCAAGCTGTGTGGCGAACGGTTCCGCGCCGACAAGGCGCCGCGCCTCGAGCCCGGTGCCAACGCGCCGATCGAGCTCGCCGACAAGGAGCGCGCGAAGGCGGCGCTCGAGCGCGCCGAAAAGACGCTCGGTGTCACGCTCACACGCGACGGCAAGGCGCTGCGCGGCGCGAAGGGTGACCCGCGCGGCTACGTGTGTCCGAACTGCGGCTCGCCGTACCTCAGCGACGAGCGCCAGTTCAACCTGATGTTCCGTACCAATCTCGGGCCCGTCGATCCGGTCGGCGACATGGTCGAGGTCGTGCGCAAGGCCATCGCCGAGGGCGTCGACGAAGCGACGACCCGTCAGCGCGTCGACGCGACGCTCGCCGATAGCGCGGTGTACCTGCGCCCCGAGACCGCGCAGGCGATGTTCGTCAATTTTCTCAACGTGCAGCAGAGTATGGGCCTCAAGCTGCCGTTCGGCATCGCGCAGACCGGCAAGAGCTTCCGCAACGAGGTGAAGGTCGAGAAGTTCATCTTCCGCTCTTGCGAGTTCGAGCAGATGGAGATGGAGTACTTCGTCATGCCGGGCGAAGGCCCGAAGTGGCTCGAGTACTGGAAGAACGAGCGCATGCGCTGGTGGACGTCGCTCGGCATCAAGCCCGAGAACCTGCGCCTGCGCGCGCACGATGCCGACGAGCTCGCGCACTACAGCGACGGCTGTTTCGACGTCGAGTACATGTTCCCGTGGGGTTGGGACGAGCTCGAGGGCATCGCGAGCCGCACCGACTACGATCTGAACGCGCACAGCCGCGAGTCGGGCAAAAAACTCACGTTCTTCGATCAAGAGGCCGTCGATCCGGCGACCGGCAAGACCGGCTGGCACGTGATGCCGCACGTCATCGAGCCCGCGGCCGGTGCGACGCGCGGCCTGCTCGCCGTGCTGTGCGACGCGTACGACGAGGAGCCGGGCGACGCGGAGGGCAAGGGCGCGCGCACGGTGCTGCGTCTGCACCCGCGGCTCGCTCCGATCAAGGCCGCGATCCTGCCGCTGGTGAAGAAGGACGGCATGCCCGAGGTCGCCCGCGAGATCGTGACGTCGTTCCTCGCGGCCGGCATCAACGCGAAGTACGACGAGCAGCACGCGATCGGTCGCCGCTACGCGCGGCACGACGAGATCGGCACGCCGTACGCACTGACCGTCGACACGCAGACCCTCGAGGACCAGACGGTCACGCTGCGCAACCGCGACGACAAGAGCCAGGTGCGCATCCCGATCAGCACGGCGCTCGAGGTCGTGCGCAAGGCGCTCGCGGACGCCTGACCAAGGCCGGATTTGGCGGGGTTTGCCAGCCCGCGAGCACGGTCGTATCCTCGCCACGCCATGAACCAGCCGCGCACGGTGTTCTGCAAGAAGCTGAAGCAGGGGCTGCCCGGCTTGCCGTTCAAGCCGTTCACCGACGCATTCGGTCAAGAGCTCTACGACAACGTCAGCATGCAGGCGTGGCAGATGTGGCTGAAGGAATCGCCGCGCTACATCAACACGTACGGCGTCGATCTCCAGACCGACAAGGGCAAGGAGTTCCTGCGCTCGCAGATGCGCGTGTTCTTCGGCTTCGACGACGGTGAGCTCGCCTCGACCGCGTGGCGGCCGACGAACCACGAAGACGGCGGCTGAGACCCGTCAGGCGTAGACGTTCTACGGTACCAGCGCGGGCACGCGCACCGATCGCGCGACCTCGCGTCGTCGCAGCTTCAGCATGACCGGCGTGATCGCGAGGCCGACGACGAATCCGCCGAGGTGCGCGAACCAGGCGACGCCTTCGACACCGCTACCCTTGCCCCAGAATCCGAGCAGGATGTGCATGCCGACCCAGGCGATCACGTACACCCAGACCGGGATCTTGACCTGGATCCACAGGATCACCTGGAACAGCCGCGCCCGAGGGAACGCCCAGACATACGCCGCGAGCACGCCGGCGATCGATCCCGATGCGCCGACGATCGGCGTCGCAGTCTTCTTCGTCAGCCACACGTGCACCGCACCCGCGAGCACGCCGGTGACTACGAAGAAGATCGCGAAGCGTATGCGTCCGAACAGGTGCTCGACGTTGTCGCCGAACGTGTAGAGAAAGTACGCGTTGCCGAGCAGGTGCGCCCAGCCGCCGTGCAAGAACATGTACGTCGGCAGCGTGCCGTAGTCGCGCTCGATCTTGAGACGACCGGGGATGATGCCGTAGTACTCGGTGTCGATGAGCCCGAGCTCCTGACCGACGAAGATGCCGATGAACACCGACAGCGCGATGAAGACGATCCACGGCGTGCCGCGTGCGGGGTTTTCGACCTCGACCGGCAGCTGCGTCAGCACCTGCGCCGCCCAGATCGCGCCGCGCTTGACCCACCGCTCCGTCTTCGTGCCTTGACCCTCGCTCGTCGATGCGGCGGCGAGCTTGCGGCGCTCGTTGCCGTCGAGCCAGATGCCGCCGCAGGTCGTGCACCGCTCGACCGGCGTCGAGATCACCCCGGGCAGCTGGTGCTCCTCCATCGGGCCGTGGCCGTGGACACACCCCCTCGGGCTCTTGCCCCGCGACGGCTCGAGCACCTTCTCGACGCCCTCGAGGGAGCCGGCCAGCGTGTCGAGCTCGCCCGGGTCGAACCACGCCCCGAAGCACACGGGGCAGGCGTCGATCTGAACGCGCAGCGCGTCCGTATCCACGGGCGCAGGGCGACGAAACCACCGATTCTGGTCGGTTTGCACCCAGTTGCCGTCGGCGCCCTTCACCAGGGGCACGACGACCAGCGCATGGAGCCGGCACGACGGACACTGGGCCGACACGTCGGGGTGGAGGTCGGACAAGGTGACCGCGATCATAGCCGTCCGGCGGACCCGCAGAAATATTCTCTGGGGGGTCGGCGTCTGTGGAACCTCTCCTGCCGCAGCGGTACGCTAACATTCGCAAACGGCGACAGCCGAAAGAGACCCCCATGACAGCCCGACAGACCCTCCGGACCCTTGGTGCGATGACTCTCGGCGCGATGTTGGCGATGACGGCCGTCGGTTGCAAGGGCGTCGAGAAGGGACGCAAGAGCAACCGCACCGTGAAGGCGAGCATCCAAGCGTTCGATCCCAACGCCGACGTCGCGTTCGAGTTCGGCGACGGCGGTGGCGGTGGCGAGATGCCGGACGACTACGCGGTCCGCATGGCGTTCAACAACAGCTTCGACGGGCTGGATAGCTGCGTCGGCGAGTACAAGGACCGCAAGGGCATCGCATCGAGCAAGCAGCTCGACGGCGAGATCGCGATCAGCGTCAAGCTGAACCCCAAGGACTCCGCACCGCTCGGCATCAACGCCTCGATCTCGAACAAGCACGACAATGACGAGGGGCTGAAGACCTGCATCAAGCAGGCGGTCGAGAAGGCACCGTTCCCGACGTACGACGGGGCGCCGCGCATCGTGGACTTCTCCACGGAGCTCGACGCCGGTAGCGAGTGGGAAGACGGCTAGTCCGACCCGGCGCCGGCGTCACCGACCGACGCCGGCGTAGCGGAAGCCCGCGGCCTCGAGCTGAGCGCGATCCCACTGATTGCGCCCGTCGAGCAGCACCGGCTCCGCCATCAGCTCGCGCAGTCGCTCGAAATCCGCCGAACGATACTGCCGCCACTCGGTGACCAGCAGCAGTGCGTGGGCGCCCTTGGCGGCTTCGTACATGTCGTCGACGAGCGTGATGCCGCTCGCCTGACCGAGCTCCGACATGAAGTTCGGCCCGCCCTCGGGATCGTGCACGCGTAGCGTCGCGCCGTCGGTGAGCAGGGCGCGGGCGATTCGCAGCGCCGGCGCCTCGCGGACGTCGTCGGTGTTCGGTTTGAACGCGAGCCCCCACAGCGTGAACGTCTTGCCGGCGAACTCGCCGCACATCTGCCGCGCCTTGCGGACGAGCAGCAGCTTCTGGGCCTCGTTGATGCGCTCCGCCGCGGCGACCAGGCTCAGCGACAGACCATGGGCCCGCGCGGTGTCGAGCAGCGCGCGCGTGTCCTTCGGAAAGCACGAGCCGCCGTAGCCGACGCCCGGATAGAGGAACTTACTGCCGATGCGGGGGTCGGTACCCATACCCGTGCGGACCTTCTCGACGTCGGCGCCGACCAGATCGCACAGGTTCGCGATGTCGTTGATGAACGACACGCGCGTCGCGAGGTACGCGTTGCAGGCGTACTTCGTGACCTCCGCCGAGCGCGCGTCCATGTACACGATGCGATCGCTCTGGCGCAGGAACGGCCGGTACAGTCGCGTCAACAGATCGCGTGCGGCTTCGTCGTCGGTGCCGATGACGACGCGATCCGGATACAGGAAGTCGTCGACCGCCGTGCCCTCCTTGAGGAACTCCGGATTCGACGCGACCACGATCGGATGCGTCGTCAGCTCGGACATGATCCGCGAGATCCGCTCGGCGGTGCCGACGGGAACGGTGCTCTTGTTGACGACGACGACGCCGTGCGTCAAGTGGCGGGCGATGTCTCGCGCCGCCTCGAACAGGTACTGCAGGTTCGCCGAGCCGTCGGGGGCCGACGGCGTCCCCACGGCCATGATGATGACCTCGCCGTGGCTCGCCGCCTCGGCGTTGTTCGTCGTGAACCGCAGCCGGCCCGCGCTCGCATTGCGTTCGACGAGCACATCGAGGCCCGGCTCGAAGATCGGGATCTCCCCGCGTCGCAGTCGTGCGACCTTCTGTTCGTCGATGTCGGCGCAGACGACATCGTTGCCGTGCTCCGCGAATCCTGCGGCTGCGACCAAACCCACATACCCCGTGCCGATGACACTGACTTTCATGGAGGGCGGCGAGCATACGACAATCGCCTGGGGGGTGCTAGGGCGCGCGCCATGACCACGTCGACGCAAGATCCCGATCGGGAGCCCGATTCGAACCCCCCGGATGCGGCGGCACGCGAGCGCGACGACGACGATGCGTTCGACCTGCTCACGTCACCGCTGCGCCGCGTACGATTCGGTCGTTGGTTCGTGATCGCAGGGCCGATCGGGCTCGCGATCGCGCTGGTCGTGAGCTTGTGGGTGTCCACGATGCACGTGCGTCACAGCGTGCTCGTGCAAGTCGAGCGCGAGTGGATCGCAGGCGAGCGCCTCGGCATGCGCGTCGCGCTGGTCGCGACCCGCAGCGGCCCGATCGAGGACACGGTCGTGCAGGCGACGGTCGAGCAGGGCGGTGCGGAGCATCCATTGCCCGACGCGGGCGTGATGGCCGGAGGCTTAATCGCGGAGACCGGCTTCGACGTGCCGGCGCTCGCCCCGGGGCCAGCGACGTTGCACGTGCGGGTGCGCGCCGCCGGTGTCGATCCGATCGACGAGAGCATCGGTGTCGACATCGTCGAGGCGCGCGAGCCGATCGCGCCCGACCCGGTCGTCTCCGGCTCGGTGCTGCAGCACGGCGACGACACCGAAGCGCAGACCGACCCGCTGCGCATCGTCATGCGTCCGGCACGTCGACTGCTCGCCGGCTTCGACAACGAGCTGTTCATTCGCGTCACTGATCCCGCCGGCGTGCCACTACGCGGCGCCGTCGAGGTCACGCTACTCCAAGGCGAGCTGCTCGGGCGCACCGGTGCCGCCGATCGGCCACCGATCCTCTACAAGGGCGCGCCCGATGTGCTCGGGCTCGTTCGCCTCGTCGGCCCGCTCGGCACCGAGGTCGTACGCGTGCGCATCTGGGCGACCTCGGACGGTGGCGTCACGGCGCAGCGGATGATTCGCATGGTGAGCTTCGCAGGTGCGGTCGATGTCGTCGCGGAACCACTCGTGGTCGCGCCTGGCGATGCACTCGAGGTGAAGGCGTGGGGCCTGTCGGCAAAGCTGCCGGTGCACATCGATCTGCACGGTGGGGGCGGCGAGCTCACCGACGTGATGTTCCCCGCCGTCGTCGGTGCGGAGCCGCCACGCACATGGCGGGTGCCGGCGGGCGCGAACGGGCTTCTGCAGATCGAGGCGCACAATCACGTCACCGCGCCCGGCGAGTCGACCGCAATCACGCGCGTGCAGGTGACCGAGATGGATCCGACGCTCGCGGCGAGCTTGCGTCCGCTCGTCGCGGCGCATCGCGACAACGTCGACGCGGTGCGGATCGAGCACGGCTACGACGCGGCGCTCGAGCGCGCGTATCTCGATTGGCTGGCTCGCGCGGTGCTCAGTGCGACCGACGTCGAGAGCGCACGTCGATTCCTGCTCGGCACGCTGCCGGCCGCGGTGTACGGACCGCCGGTCGCGTTGGTGACGCGGCCGCGGCTCGAGGAGGAGCTCGCGCGCAGGCAGGGCCAGGCCCGCATCGCGATGCGGATCTTCCTGCTCGGTGGCGGCGCGATCTTCCTCGGCGTGATGGCGCTCGGCATGATCCGCAGTCATTCGCGCGCGGCCGAGCTGACGCTCGCCGAGCTGCGCGAGGATGCGACGGATGCGGCTGCGATCGCCGAGCTCGAGCAGCAGGTGCGCGGTGCGGCGCGGGCCGGGATCCTCCGCGGCTTCGGGGTCATCGGCATCATGGTCGGGGGCATTGCGCTCGTCATGTTCATCCTCGAGCGCATCGTGTGGGTGTACTGACGCGCACCGCGGCTGGTAGAACCGAGAGCAGATGCCCCCCGCCGTTCGGGCCATGATCCTCGCTGCAGGCTTCGGCTCGCGGCTCGGCGACATCGGCCGCGTGCGACCGAAGCCGATGCTGCCCGTGCTCGGGGTGCCGCTGGTGCGCTGGGCCGTGCGCTATCTCAGGCACCACGGCATCCGCGAGATCGTCATCAATCTGCATCACCTCGGCGAGCAGATCGAAGGGGAGCTCGGCGATGGCACGCGCGACGACGTCGCGATTGCGTACTCGCGCGAGGATGGTCAGATCCTCGGCACCGGGGGCGGGCTGCGTCACGCGCGACACCTGATCGACGACGGCAAGGGGTCACCCATCGTGGTGATGAACGCAAAGCTGCTGGTCGATCTCGATCTGCAGGCCGTGCTCGCGACGCATCGTGCCGCCGGTGCGGAAGCGACGATGGTTGTCCGGCCCGACGCCGACGCAGCGAAGTGGGGCAGTCAGCAGATCGCCGAGGACGGCCGCATCGTGCGACTGCTCGGTCGTGAGCCGCCGGTCCGCACGCCGCCGCCGGTATCCGACCCGATGATGTTCACGGGCATCCACGTGATCACGCCGCAGCTCATCGATCGCGTGCCGCCCGAGGGCGAGCAGTGTGTGATCCGAACCGCGTATCGCTCGCTGTTCGACGAAGGCCGTGGGCTGCACGGGTTCGTCACGCGCGAGTACTGGTGGGAGCACTCGACGGCCGAGCGCTATCTGCAGGGCGTCTGCAATGCGCTCGATGGGCTCGTGCCGCTGCCATACGCGCCACATCACGTGCGTGGGATCTCGCGCGATGCCGTCGTCGACGAAGGCGCGACGGTGATCGAGCCGGTCTGGATCGGCGCGGGGGCACGCGTCGAAGCGGGGGCGACCGTCGGGCCTCACGCGCAGATCGGTGCCGGGGCCGTCGTGCGCGCCGGGTGTCGCGTCACGCGTGCCGTCGTCGAGGATGCGGACATCCGCGAGGACGTCCTTGGCCGCGTGGTCATGGGTGGCTGACCCCTTGACGGCCTCCGGGCCGTGCTCAATCTGGCGGACAACCAGCCACCGTCGTCGCTGCCCGCGGACCTCGCGGACGCGACGACAGCTCGGCGGGATCCACCAACTGAGCACGCGCACCGCCGATCGATCGGCGGCGCGTCGCAGCAAAGGAACGTCGCCATGATCGCCCATCTTCTCCAGTACGACCCGTATCGAGAGCTCAACCAGCTCAGCCGCCGCTTCTTCGGCACCACCACGCCCGCTCGCGCCGAGTCGGCGAGGATGCCGATCGACGTACGCGAGGAAGACGATCGATTCGTCGTCGAGGCCGATGTCCCCGGGCTCGCACCCGAGGATCTCGAGATCGTCGCGACGCCCGAGCGTCTCGTGCTCAAGGGCTCGCGCAAGACCGGCAGCGAGAACGGAACGCTTCGGCGCGAGCGCAGTGAGTATGCGTTCGAGCGCGTGCTGGCGCTGCCGCGTGGCATCGACACCAGCGCGATCGAAGCGACGCTCGACGCCGGTGTGCTGACCGTGCGCCTGCCCAAGCGCGCAGAGGATCGGCCGCGGACAGTCGCGGTGAAGGCGACGCAGGCCAACAAGTCGCAAAGCGAGTGATCGCGGTGCGGCGGTCACGTCCAGACCGCGGGTGGCCTTCGGCTGCTCGCGGTCTTGGTTGCGCCCTGGCTCGCCTCGGATCCGCGGTTATAATGATCGACCACGCCAACCACGTGCTCGGAGGTCTTTGGTGTCGTCATCCGCGTTTCGTTCGACTGGCCTGCTCGGCCTCGCTGTGATCTCGATGCTCGTCGGCTGCGCGCGGGCGAACGGTTCCGCGACGGTGTCGCCGGCGCGCACGCTGTCGCACGGCGTCGTCGCCTCGCACCGCGTCGGGCCCGACGGTCCGCCGGAGGTAGCCGGCGTGCACGAGCTCGAGCGCGCATTCGAGAACGCTGCGACAACGATCGGCCCGTCGGTCGTGTCGATCACGAGCGAGCGCGAGGTCGACAAGTCCGAGATGCCCGCGTTTTTGCGCCCGTTCGGCCCGCCGGACGGCACGATGCGCGGGCTCGGCAGCGGCGTCATTCTCGACGCCACGAAGGGCTACATCCTGACCAACAACCACGTCGTCGACGGCGCGACCGCACTGCGTGTGCGTCTTCACGACGACCGCGAGATCACGGCAGAGGTGATCGGTGCGGATCCGAAGACCGATCTCGCGGTGATCCGCATCGATGCCACGGGTCTCGTCGCGGCGACGACCGCTTCGTCGGAGCAGGTGCGCGTCGGTCAGTGGGTCATGGCGGCGGGCAGCCCGTTCGGTCTCACGAAGAGCGTCAGCGCCGGCATCGTCAGCGCGGTCGGCCGCGGCGGCATGGGCATCGCCGACTACGGCGACTTCATCCAGACCGATGCCGCCGTGAACCAGGGTAACTCCGGCGGGCCGCTCATCGATCTGCGTGGGCGTGTGATCGGGATCAACACGGCGATCGCGTCGCAGACCGGCGGCAGCAACGGCGTCGGCTTCGCGATCCCGTCCGACATCGCGAAGGTTGTGATGACGCAGCTCATCGAGCATGGCGCGGTCGAGCGCGGATGGCTCGGCATCGTGATGGGCAAGCTCACTCCAGAGCTCGCCGCCAGTTTCGGGCATTCTGGCGAGGGCGTGCTCGTCGACGACGTCGACCCAAAGGGCCCCGCCGCTGCCGCGGGGTTGCGTGCGGGTGACATCATCACGGCGATCGACGGCAAGCCGCTGCGAGACATGGTCGCGCTGCGCAACGGTGTCGCGCAGCGGCGACCCGGGACCACGGTCGAGCTCGCGGTGGCGCGCGGCGGTGCGATTCGCAAAGTCGCGCTGGAGCTCGGGGTCCTGCCGGGTCAGGACCCGCCGAAGCACAAGCGCAAGACCGCCACACGTCCGAAACCGGCCGCCGCGCCGTCCCATGGCCTATTGCTGTCCGATCCGACGGATGCCATGCGTGCGCGCCGGAACCTCGACATGCGCAAGGGAGCAGTGGTGACGGATGTTGCGCCGCGGTCACTCGCGATCGGCGATGTCGCGCCCGGCGATGTGGTCGTCGAGGTCGGTGATCAGGCGGTGAAGTCCGCTGCGCAGGCCGGCAAGCTGCTCGAAAAGGCGGACCTCGACGCCGGGATTCGCCTCCGAATCGAGCGCGGGGGCATCGGACACTACGTGTTGTTGCGTCGCGGCCCGTAACGATGCACAGAATTGCATCGGAGGGCGCGCGCGTCGTCGGGCGCTAGACCATGTCCAAGGGTTCACGGGAATTCACGGTAGTGCTCGCGCATGGGCCGGGCGATTCGGCCGCTGCAGTTGCGGTCACGGAAGAGTTGCGGGCTCGGCGACAGGCGGTGATCCCGGTGGTCGTCGAGGGCACCGACGCTCCGCTGCTCGAGGTGTGTGCGAAGCTCGGTGGCCACGGCTTGTTCGTCATCGCCCGTGGCACCTCGTTCGGCGCCGATCGAGCCGAGGCGCTGCGCGAGGTGCTTCGCGACCTCGGCGTGCCGATGACGCGGTCGCTCGGCTTGGTGCTCGGCCCGGCGGGAACGGCGAAGTTGTTCGTCGATCGTGTCCTCACCTTACTCGGGCGCATCACTGGCGGCGGGGCCGAGACCTCGCGTCCGCAGGTTGGCCCGTCGCGGCCGCCACCGCTGCGCCCGACGCCGGCCGAGCCGAGCGCGACCGCACCGACCGGCTACGCCGTGATGCCGCCGAGCTTCGATGCTGGGGTCGCGACGCCGGCCCCGGCTCGGCCCGAGAACCACACGGCCGTGATCTCGGTCGACGCACCCACGATCTCGATCGCGACTGCGCCCGCTCGCCGCCGCATCGCGGCTGCGGCGGCGATACTGACCGCGGCTGGCGCGATCGCTTGGTTGTTCGCGTCGCGAGGTCTGCCGACACAGGGCGATCCCACCGCGGAGCCGACGGCGACCACGACTGCCGCGATGACGACGCCCGCGCCGACATCCGCGCCGACATCCGCGCCGACGCCGGCGCCCGCGCCGACGCCCGCGCCGACACCGGTCGCGCTCGCACCAGCCGAAGAGGCCGCGCCTGCGGTCGAGGACTCGGAGACGATCGTCCAGGCGCTGAAGAAGCGCCAGATCAGGGCGCTCGATGTGTTCGTCGTCTCGCCCGAGTCGAAGAAGCCCGCCGACTTCGCCGGCGCGTCGGCGTACTGCGCGAGCCTCGACGTCGCGGGCATCGTGGACTGGCGACCGCCGGACATCGGCGAGCTGCTCTCGATGTCGCGCGCGAACATGGTCCGCAAGGGCTCGTTCTGGAGCGCGACCAAGGGCGACTCCTTCGGCGATTTCCGCCTCGTCCTCGTCATCAAGCGCGATCGCATCAGTGCGATTCCGTCGGGCTGGGACGGCGGACGTGTGATCTGCGTGCGCGAGCGCGGTTGATCGCCTCCGCTGTTATCCTCCTTGGGTGTCCGATCGCGGCTCGGAGTCGGGTTCGGCGGACGCGACCGACGCAGGCCTCGCGCCAGGTGAGCCCGTCGCCGGGGCGAGCGACGATGCGCTCGCGGGCGGCGAGATCGGCCGATACGTGCTGCTGCGACCGCTCGCGTCCGGCGGCATGGGCATCGTGTACCTCGCGTTCGACCCGGAGCTCGATCGCAACGTCGCGCTGAAGCTCGTCATCCCGCGCCGACGCGCGCGCGCCGACGAGCCGGATGCGCTCGTCGCCGAGGCGCGTGCGCTCGCGAAGCTGTCGCACCCGAACGTCATCCAGGTCTACGACGTCGGCCGCTGGGGTGATCGAGTGTACGTCGCGCTCGAGTACGTCGCGGGGAGTACCCTCGACGACTGGCTGCGCAGGACGCCGCGGACGTGGCGCGAGATCCTCGGTGTGTTGCTCGACGCCGGACGGGGGCTCTCGGCGGCACATCGCGCCGACATCTGTCACCTCGACGTGAAGCCGAGCAACATCCTCATCGGCGACGACGGTGTCGTACGCGTCCTCGACTTCGGGCTCGCGCGCTCCGTCGCGCTGCCGACCTCGGACGGTGCGCCTGTCGGCGACGTGCCGCATCGCGTCGTCGGCACAGTCGGCTACATCGCGCCGGAGCTGTTCCTCGGCCAGGTCCCCGACGCGCGCAGCGATCAGTTCGGTTTCTGCGTCACCGCATGGGAGGCGCTGTGCGGTGTGCGGCCGTACCCCGGGCGTACGCGTAGGGAGTACGAGCGCGCGCTGCAGGACGGCGGCTCTCCGACTGCGCAGGTGAAGATCGCACCACCCGCGGTGCTCGACGTGTTGCGCACCGGCCTCGCGCTTGCGCCGGCGTCCCGCCGCACGAGCCTCGAAGAGCTCATCGGTGCGCTCCAGGCCGCGGCATCGCCGTGGACGCGCGGACGCACGGCGATCGCGACCACCGCTGCGGCTGCGCTCGTCGTCGGCACGCTCGCGTGGCGGTCAGGGCAGCCCGCGTCGGCCTGCGCGACGCTCGAGGATCCGCTCGCCCAGGTCTGGAACGACTCGCGCGCGACGCTCGTCGGCGAGTCGTTCGCGGCGACGAACCTGCCGTACGCGGCGACGACGTGGTCCGCGACGCGACGGGCAATGGACGAGCGGGTCGCCCAGTGGCGACGCACGCATCTCGACAACTGCATTGCGACGCACACGGACGCGATCCGTCCGATCGCCGCACACGATCGATCGCTCGCGTGTCTCACGACGCGGCGCGGCGAGATCGAGGCGCTCGTGGAGCTGTTCGCGCTCGCCGATACCGATGTGGTGGAGACCGCCGCTGCGGCTGCGCGCGCACTGCCGAGCTCGGTGCCGTGCCTCGACGACGCGCCCGAGCCCGACGGCGATGCCGCGGACGATCGCGAGCTCTCCGAGCGGCTCGCAGGTCGCTTGGCCGGAGCGTGGGCACTGTCGAAGGCGTCACGCGTCGAGGCCGCGCACGAGCTCGCGGAAGCGGTCGCCCACGAGGCGCGCCGCTCGGGCCTGATGGTCATCGAGGCGCGCGCGCAGCTCCTGCAAGGGCTGACGGCGGCGCGGCTCGGTCGCGTGAACGAGGCGATCGGTCTGCTCGAGCTCGGCGTTCGCACGGCCGACGCCGCGGGCGCCGACGACGAGCGCATCACCGGTCTCACCGACCTCGTCTACGTCGCCGGGCACCTCGGCACCGAGCGCGAGCTTGCGCACTGGTACGCGAAGCTCGCGCACGCGTTGCTCGATCGAGTGGGCGGCCGCTCGCCCGATCGCATGATCCTGCTGCACAACGAAGCGGTCGTGTTCAGCGACGAGGGCCGCTTCGAGGACTCGCTGACCACGTACCGCGCGGCGCTCGAGGCGTGGACGCGCGACGGCGGCGAGGTCGATGAGGCAGTCGCGGCACTGTTCAACAACACCGGGAGCGTCTACCTCGCGCGCGGCGAGTACCAGGCGGCCGCGATCTGGTTCGGGTACGCGTATGCCTTGCGCGCCGCGCTTGCCGGACCGGAGCATCCCGACGTCGCCGATATCCTGGTCAACCAGGCGAACGTGCTGCTCAGCCTCGATCAGCCGGAGGTCGCGCTGGTCCACGCCCAGCGCGCGCTCGCGATCCTCGAGGGCGCGCGCGGGCAGGGCGATCCCGCGACGCGCTTCGCGTTGACGAATCTCGCGGTCGTGTTGCTGGAGCTCGGGCGGCTCGACGAAGCGCGCTTGTACTCGGAGCGCGCGCTCGCGGTGTGGCGCGCGATCGATGCCGAGCATCCGTCGATCGGCCTCGTGCTGACGAACATCGCCGAGGGCGAGATGCTGCGTGGAGATCCGGCCGCCGGGCTAGCCGGGTATCGTCGCGCGCACGAGTTTCTCGCGCGGTCGCTACCGCCCGAACATCCGCATCGCGCGAACGCGCTGGCGGGAATCGGTCGCGCGATGCTCGAGCTCGGCGACGCTGCGGGCGCGGTCGTCTTGCTGCGCAAGGCGGTGGATTCCCTCGACCACGGCGATGCGTCGGCCCAGCTGCGTGCCGTGCCGCGCTTTGCTCTCGCGCGTGGGCTCGCCGTGGCGGGGAGCGAGCCGGCCCTGGTGCTCGGGCTCGCACGCGAGGCGCGTCGCGGTTACGTCGAGTCCGGACCGAACGGCGCGGACGATGTCGCGGAGATCGACGAGTGGGTGCGCGCGTGGTCGACCCGTGCGCTGCGGTGATCAGGCCCGCTTCGCGGTCGGCAACGGGGTCGCGGTCTCGCCGGGACCGCCGACGATCACCGTGACGTCGAGCGGCGCATCTGGATGCGCCTCGCGCTCATCGAACAGGGGCTCGGTGTCTGGATGCAGCCCGAGCGGCACGGCGATCTTCGCTCCGATCACCCACTCCCAGATCGTCGCGAGCGGAACGTGATCGACGAGCGTGCGCAGGCCGACGACGTCGATCATCGTGTCCTCGGAGAACGGCGTGCGATCGGTGCCGTCGAGCAGCGCGCGCTCGATGATGCTCGCGATCTCGTCGCGTGGCAGGAACTCGACGAGCGTCGGCACGCTCAGCGCGCGCACGACATCGCGAGAGGTGAGCAGCGACTCGGAGATCGCACACTCGATGATGTATTCGGTGTGCGAGCGAATCGCGAGCACGCGCTCGGTCGACGTAGCGGTGTGCAGCCAGAAGCGGGGCTCGACGATGAACGCCCACAGGTACTGCGCGTCGAGGAAGCGCACGCGATCGTCGGGCTCGAACGTCGAGACCACCGTCGCGGCATCGGTCTCGCCCTCCTCGAGAGCGATGACGAGGTCCTCGCCCGAGCTCTCCGGGCTCTTCTTCAGCGCGATCTTGGGTCGGGTGCCGACCGTCGTCTCGAGAATTCGGGCGCGCCGCGCGGGCTCCTCGGCGAGCGCGTGCATGATGGTCACCGGCGAGAAGTGGCGCAGGAATTCGGCTGGCGTTCGCAAGCCGGTCGCCAGCCCGTGCTCGACGACCTGGGCGAGAAAACGCTGGCGAGGCTGCGGTAGCTTCGAGCGGAACGCGAAATCCATCGGAGCGGCCGGCGCGACGATATCCGATCCGAGGACGACCTGGCGCGGGGCCCCGGCGCTCCGGGCGGCGCCGGCAATCCCGTTCGGTTTGACAGTTTCGCTGCCGGGGTCCCACACTGCCGGGCGTGTCGGGGTCCGCGTCGCGAACCAGATCTTGCCCGGTCGCGGGTGCACGAATCTGCGTCCTGCTGCTCGCATGCTTCGCATCGCTCGCGTGCGGACGCAGCGACTTCGGCT